>OKDJ01000075.1_pt1 | contig 44093 bp, 53 predicted proteins | sample 1611661 | NCBI WGS metagenome assembly OKDJ01 (sample SAMN04436758, study PRJEB24849) | human gut metagenome | biome: human gut; feature: NICU; material: stool | host: Homo sapiens | place: USA: Saint Louis, MO | collected 2011-02-23 | reverse complement strand
GGAGCGGCCATGGTGGTCATCGATACCGAAACCGATTTCATCAGTATGGGAATCGCTAAAAAATTGGCATCTTCCATGGGAGCGACCTACTATCACGTCAAAGATTTATCGGATGAAAAAGTATTACGAATTGTGCAAGATCACTACCAACATTAAAAATGCGAAAAAGCGACACGTCTGTTAAAGTGTTGCTTTTTCGCGTTTTTATTTACAGGATGATTCAAAGGACTGTATAAACGTTTGTGGTGGCTGGGAATACAATCTACCGATTCTGAACTTGTGAAATCTTTTAGATTATATTCAGTTGAATAGTCGGGAGTTGTATTGGCGACGGGTATCTTATTCATACGAGCCGGGGGTGTAATGATGAAGAAGAGTCCATTTAGCACTTGCACAAAATACACAATAGTTCAGGTTTATCGCAAGAAAATAATAGGAACGCATTTACATCAATCGTTAACTATGGTATTTTGATATTGTGATTTATTATAAACCTTATAGTTTTGTGTTTTGAAAACTCTCATCATAAAAATGAGAAGAGGAAGGAGAAAAGTATGAGTGAAGCACTTCATTTATTTAATGCAGGCGGCTTGGTAATGTATCCTTTGCTGCTATGTTCGATTTTAGTTATCGCAATTGGGATTGAACGATTTCGCTATTACCAAAAAGCAGAATCGGATATTCCGAAACTAGTCGAAGAAATTCCGGTTCTGCTGCACCAAAACGATATCAGCGGTTTGATGCAGCTATTGGATGAAGATGGTGGATTCCCGGCGATGGCGATTCGTGACGCAGTAGCGCATCTTCATACCGGTGCCAGTCAGACTGCCGTTGTCGAAGGCAGCGCAACCCATGGTGCATCTTTATTGCGCAACTATTTAAATTATTTGGATGTCATAGTTACAATGTCTCCCTTATTGGGATTATTGGGCACAGTGACCGGGATGATTAGTTCATTCAGCATTTTGTCCGTTTCTGAAGGACAGCCTTTTGCTATTACTGCCGGTGTCGGGGAAGCACTGGTAGCAACGGCGACCGGCTTGTTGGTAGCGATTTTGGCACTGGTTGTGCATACGTATTTGGCACACCGGTTGGATAATCTTGTTTCGGATATGGAACGTTTAGCATCTGTTTACCTGGCCCATGTGGACGGTGAGCCGAATGAAGCTTAGAGAAATGCGGGTAAACAAGCAGCCGAAGCTGATGATTATCCCGATGATTGATATCATCTTTTTCTTGCTTGTGTTTTTTATGATGAGTATGCTTACCATGGTGGTTCAAAAATCAGTGGATCTGTCTTTGCCCAAGACTCAATCCGCTAAAGTGAGCATGGAAACTACCGTGCCGATCAGTATAAAAAAAGATGGTACTATTTATTTTGAACAGGAGCCGGTACATGCAGAGGACTTGCGGCGACGTATTGAAGTTGAGAAAACCAGAAATCCGCAACTGGCGATCTTGGTACGCGCGGATGCGGAATCGCAATACAATAATTTTATGTATGTTTTGGATCAGGTAAAGCTGTCAGGAATTTCTCGCATCGGTATTGCTACCGATGGAGTGAAACCGGCGCCGGTTGCGCCGCAACCTTGAGGTCGTTATGTATTATGGCGAAAATGAGGGCTGGGGCAAGCCTATAATTGGATCTCTTCTGGCGCATGCGATTATTTTTGCTTCATTTGGAGTCGCGATTCACTTTGCACCAATGCCGGAGCACGTATCTGTCGATCCCGTTGTGGTTGAAATTTATGACCCTGGTGGTGGTGGCGGCGGTGGTGGAGGTTCGGATATTGTCGCACAGGACGCGTCGACGTTTCCGGATGATTTAGATGCATATAGTGATTGGGAAAGCACAGAAGAAAGTATTGATGAAAGCGTAGAAGCGCCAATTCATGATGGCTACTCCACGATGCCGGAGCAGTCACCGGCAAAACCGACGAGAAAGCACCGTGTTCGACGTTCCCAATCCGGTTTCGGCACAGGGCAGGGAACCGGCCACGGATCGGGCATAGGTAGCGGCACGGGTAGTGGTATCGGTTCCGGAAACGGATCCGGTATCGGTTCGGGGACCGGATCAGGTGCGGGCTCTGGCGTGGGTTCAAATACTGCGCCGCCTACGAGTCCTTCAATACTTTCCGCTCCCGACCCGAAGTATCCGGAATCCGCCCGTCGGGCCAATGTTGAAGGTGCCGTTGGTGTGGGTTTGGTAATCGGTGCGCAAGGATCTGTAACGAGCGCATGGGTAGCCGAATCATCAGGGAATGCAGCGTTGGATCAGGCGGCAGTGGATGCCGTATATCAATGGCGCTTTGCGCCCGGAACGGTTAACGGATCCCCGGTCGAAACACAATCTCGTGTGCGTGTAAACTTTAGTTTGAGGTAGAGTATTCACACTGGAAATTGTAATTCCCATCGCTTCCATGACAATGGTATTATATGGATTGGTAATATACACATTGCACGGCGTCAAAACCATCTTGCCTGTCTAATCCCGGAAGTCAGTACGACATGTATAATGGTGCACTTTGAGCCGGCAGAGTTGCCGACTCGGAAAGTAACTAATAAAGTAACACAATGGAAATAAATGACAGGGTAGAAGATTTTGGAGGGACATGATGAATGACAAAGCGATTGTGCTGACGAGTTTTGGTACTACGCTAACAGAAGAACGTAAGCGCACATTGAAACATATGCAGCGCTTGACTCAACAGGCATATCCGGATTGGGATGTATATATCGCCTTTACCAGTCGGATTGTCATCGACCGAATATCGAAACAAGAGGGAGAAAAATTTTACAGTGAACGTGCCATGTTTTACCACTTGGCATCGGAAGGATATCGCGAGGTAGCATATCAGCCTTTGCATATTATTCCGGGGGCGGAATACTCGAAAGTAATGCAACTTGTGTACAAATGGAAAGCCGACCTTGTTTTTAGACGTTTGGTGATCGGTCGACCCTTATTGTATTTTATCGGTCAGGGGGACGAACGGCCGGATGACTATCAATTGCTTTTGGATAGTTTAAAGGAGGCGATTCCCTCCGCACCACAGGAAGGCCTTTTGCTATTGGCGCATGGGACGAATCATCCTGCGCAGGCGGTGTATTCAGCGTTGCAACTCAAGGCGAATCATTTGGGATACGATAATGTCTGGATAGGGACGCTGGAGGGATTTCCCGAATGGCGCGAAGCGGCAAAGCAAATGCGTTTTGCGGGAATTCGTAAAATTCATGTTAAACCTCTCTTTTTCCATGCGGGTGAACACGTAAGTGTGGACATATTCAGCAAAGAAGAAGAAAGTGTTGTTCAAAAGTTGTCAGAATACGGTTTTATTGTCGAAGAGGATTGGCAGTCTTTGGGACAAATCGAAGATATCCTTAAGCTATACATGCAGCACTTGGATGATGCAATCAGTGAACGGTATCGAGGTCGCTCACATGGGCGACCGGCGATTCCTTCTATTATTTAAAATTTGTGGGGGTTAGTATGCAAACAGGAACATTATATGGAATTGGTGTAGGACCTGGGGATTCAGAGTTTCTAACAGTCAAAGCGGTACGGACACTGGAGCATGTCGACGTGATTATCGTTCCGAAAACGGAGAAAAAAACCGATTCGGTTGCCTACCAAATTGCTAAGCCTTTTATCAAAGAATCAACAGAAGTTATCCCTATCGTTTTTCCGATGGTTCCTGACATGACAGTTCAGGAAAGAGCCTGGGAGGAAAATCGTAAAATTATTTCCGGATTGTTGGCTGAAGGTAAAGATATAGCATTTTTAACTCTCGGTGATCCGATGTTGTATAGCACCTATATGTACATTTTTAGAGCATTGAAGAAAACGGAATACCCCATCGAGACCATTCCGGGCATCCCGGCTTTTTTGGCGATTGCTTCTCATACCGGACGGACGGTCGGCGATCAGGAAGACGTTATTACCATTTTACCCGGCACTGCGGATGCGGAAAAATTGGAACGTGTCATTGCGGTCAGTGACAGTTTAGTCATTATGAAGGTTTATAAAACTTGGCCGATAATTAAAAAGTTGATGGAAAAATACAATTTGATCGATGATGCGATTATGATTTCGCGTGCGGGTCTGCCGGATGAGGTCGTATATCGTGATTTGCGTGCGTTGCCTGAAGATGCGAAGCTGAATTATTTATCGACGATTTTAGCGAAACGGAGTCACTAATGGCAACCTTTCGCCGACCACGATTGGTGATAGCCGGGACGAATAGCGGCGTAGGGAAAACGACGATCGTAACTGGACTACTCGCGGCATTGACGCAGTCCGGACATGCTGTTCAGCCATTTAAAGTAGGGCCGGATTACATTGACCCCGGCTTTCATGCGCTGGCGTCCGGGCGAGATTCATATAACCTTGATACTTGGTTGGTACCGGAGGAAAAACTGGCGGAAAATTTTACGCGGTTAAGTGAAGGCGCAGAACTTTCGATCATTGAAGGAGTCATGGGCCTATATGATGGAGGCTCTGCCGGTATCAGTAGTACGGCTGCTATCGCAAAACGCTTGCAGGCGCCGGTCATACTGGTTATTAATGTGCAGTCGATGGGGCAAAGTGCCGGTGCTATTGCGCTTGGGTATAAAAATTATGACCCGGACGTTCGGTTGGCAGGCGTAATCGTTAATCGTGTCGGCTCACCGAAACATGCCGAAATGGTTCGGGAAAGCATTGAACAGCTGGGGATTCCGGTCTTAGGTATTATTCATCGTAATGATTTGCTCCAAACGCCGGAACGGCACTTGGGGTTGACACCGGTGACGGAAACCGACCCGACTTCTGTGATTCAGCAGATGGCGAAGGTCATGCAGGAATCCATTGATCTGGATCGTTTGCGCGCCGCGGCTGAACAAGCACCGGATCTTAGTATCGAATCGCGACAGGAGCTTGACGAACCGATAAAGGTAAGAATTGCCGTAGCGCATGACGCGGCATTTTCTTTTTATTATCCGACCAGCTTGCAATATTTGGAGCGGTTGGGGGCCGAATTAGTTTATTTCAGCCCGTTAACTGACAAAGAATTGCCGCCAAATATCGACGGAATCATTTTGGGCGGCGGTTTCCCGGAAATGTTTTTGGATGCATTGAGCCAAAACCGGGAGATGCTTATAAAAATGAAGCAAGCGGCTGAGGCTGGTATGCCGATCTACGCGGAATGCGGAGGGTTGATGTACCTTTGCGAAAGCGTGACGGATTTTGCCGGTACCCGGTACCCGTTGGCGGGTATCGTACCTGCAACGACGCAAATGGAAAAGAAGCTGCAACGCGTCGGCTATGTGACGGCGACCGCACAACAGGACAGCATTATCGCGATAAAAGGAGCGACTCTACGCGGGCATGAGTTTCACTTCTCAACGTTACTTCCGAAGAACGACGAAATGTATCCATGGGCATACGAATTGATCGGTAGTCGCAATGTCACACCGCATAAGGAAGGATATGTTTCACAAAATGTATTGGCATCGTACTTGCATTTGGCGTGGGATGGCTCTCCGGAAGCGGCGCGACGCTTCTTGACTATTTGTCATGACTATCGGCAAGGGAGATAAAATGGATAAAGGCTTAGTATTGGTAAATACCGGCAACGGTAAAGGCAAAACTACTGCCGCATTGGGACTTGCTTTGCGAGCAGTGGGAAACGGCCAAAAGGTGCTGATATTGCAATTTATCAAAGGCGCTTGGAAGTACGGCGAACTCAGTGCATTGGAACGATTGTCACCGGATGTGGAAATTCATCCTTTAGGAAACGGTTTCGTACGTCATAATAAAAAAGATGGCGGTCAGAAAGAGTTTCAACAGCATCAGGAAAAAGCACGTGCTGCGTGGGAGACGGTCAAAAATGAAGTGATGTCGGATCAATGGGACCTGGTTATTTTGGATGAAGTTAATTACGCGGTGGATTTCGGTCTGTTGCAGGTGGAAGATGTTGTCGATTTAATAAAAAACCGTCCGGAACGATTGAACATTGTTTTGACGGGGCGCAATGCGCGTCCGGAAGTCATTGCTGTCGCCGATACGGTAACTGAAATGAAACCGATCAAGCATGCATTTGAGAAAGGTATTCGCGCACGTCGGGGCATTGAGTTTTAAAAAATTAATAACTGTGTAAATTCATATAAAAAAGAGCGGTTTAAACCGCTCTTTTTTATATGGTAAGTTCTTTACACAAGCGGGTGTTAATGTTACCATGTTAAATAAGTATTTTTTAAATATTTGAGGAGGCAAAGTATGACGTTACAGGTCAAAAAGTTTGGCGGTTCTTCCGTAGCAACGCCAGAAAAAATTCGTCACATTGCAGAGCGCATTTTGGCGGCGAAACAACCGACAGACAGAATCGTCGTTGTCGTCTCGGCAATGGGGGATTCGACAGACGATTTAATGGCCTTGGCGAAGCAATGTACGCGTAAAGCATATGGCCGCGAGCTCGATATGCTGCTTACCACCGGTGAACAGGTTTCCATCGCTTTACTTGCGATGACATTTATAGAGCTGGGGCAGCCTGCGATTTCTTTTACGGGACAACAGGCCGGAATTCAAACCAGTCGGTCTTACGGCAAAGGACGCATCTTGGACATTAATCCGGAACGTGTTTTCACGGCTCTTAACGAAGGTAATATTGTGATTGTTGCCGGCTTCCAAGGTCTTGCGGATAACGGTGATATGGTGACATTGGGGCGTGGTGGCAGTGATACTACGGCAGTTGCTTTAGCCTGTGCACTGCAGGCGGATGTCTGTGAAATTTTTACGGATGTGGATGGCGTTTATACGGCAGATCCGCGTGTGGTTCCACAAGCATTCAAGATGCGGGAAATCACGTATGGTGAGATGCTTGAGATGGCACGACTTGGCGCCGGTGTTATGCAGCCTCGGGCAGTAGAAATGGGAAGCCGTTATCGTGTACCGATTCATGTACGTTCAACATTTACGGAAACGGATGGAACGATGATTCAGGAGGAGTACAAGATGGAAGGAAAACAAGCCGCTATTCGTGGCGTCGCGCATGACACCAATGTAGCTAAAGTGACCGTTATGGGCGTGGATAATCGGCCGGGCGTGGCGCATATGATTTTCAGCTACCTGGCCAAAGCCAATATTGATGTGGACATGATTGTACAGAGTATTCGAGAATCGGATGATTCCAAAACGGATATTGTTTTTACGATCGCAGAAAGTGATTTTCCGCAGGCACAGGAAGTTCTTGAAGTGTTTAAGCGCGATCATGGTATTAAGGACATTTTATATGCCACGGATGTCGCGAAAGTGTCGGTGGTCGGCGCGGGTATGCTTGGTACGCCCGGGGTTGCGGCGGATATGTTCGGCGCATTTGCTGACGGGAATATCAATATTCAAATAATCAGCACTTCGGAAATCAGCATTTCCTGCCTGATAGACGAGCGGGATGCCGAAAAGGCGGTTGCCTTGATTCATGCTCGATTCTTGGAAAGCACTGACGCAGCGCAATGATGAAGAAATCGATTCCGCTCAGTGAAGCGGCGTTGCGTGAACTTGTACAAGAGTACGGTACGCCTTTTCATCTTTATGATGAAAAAGGTATACGGGAAAATGTGCGTCAGTTGCAAGCGGCTTTTTCCTGGCATCCTCATTTTCGGGAATATTACGCGGTCAAGGCAAATCCTAATCCTTACTTGATGGAAATATTGCGTGAAGAAGGTTGCGGTGCCGATTGCAGTTCACTTCCTGAATTGGTGCTTGCACATGCGGTAGGTTTTCGGGAGAATGAAATTGTTTTTTCCTCCAATAATACCGCGCCGGCAGAATACGAACGAGCGTATCAGGATAATACCATCATTAATGTCGATGATATTTCTCACTTGCCGGATTTGAAAGAACGAGAATGGTTACCGGAAAAAATTTGTTTTCGATATAATCCCGGCGCAATCGGTTACGGAAATGATATTATCGGGCATCCGGAAGAAGCCAAGTACGGTATGACCAAAGAGCAGATTTTGGCTGCCGTGCGGTGGGCCAACAAACAAAATATTCAATGGATCGGTCTGCATACGATGATTGTGTCTAATACTCTTGACATTGAGGAGTTGGCACAGACCGCGGAAATGATGTTTAGCCTTGCGGCAGAAATTTGGCATGCGGAAGGAATCCGAATTGACTTTATCGACTTAGGCGGCGGTATCGGTATCGCTTATCATCCGGACGAAACGCCTCTCGGCTATCAGGATTATGGTGATCGTGTCCGGAAACTGTATGGAGAAATATTAGCCCCTTGCGGCTTGCAAGATGTTGCATTAGCTTTGGAATGCGGTCGTGCTATTACCGGACCGTACGGTTGGCTTGTAACCAGTGCTATCCACTATAAAAATACATATCGAAATTATATCGGAGTAGATGCCTCTATGGCGGATCTGATGCGTCCGGGAATGTACGGTGCATACCATTATCTCACCGTTCTCGGTAAGGATGACGTGCCGTGCGATCATATCTATGATGTGGTCGGATCGTTATGCGAGAATAACGATAAGTTCGCGGTTCAACGGCCACTTCCGGAAATTGTGATGGGGGATATCCTTATCCTTCATGATACCGGCGCACACGGGCATGCGATGGGGTTCAATTACAACGGCAAGTTACGCGCTCGTGAATTGTTGCTGAAATCAAATGGGCAAGTGCAACAAATTCGCCGACCGGAAACATTACGCGACTATTTCGCTACACTGGACTACCCCGATTTACCACGCTGAAAACACCAATTGCGATTGGTGTTTTTTCATGAAGAGCCGATTTATTGACTTTGCTACATAAATACGTTACTCTTAAAATATAGAATATTGAAAAATTTATATATAGTAAGGCACGACTCCAAGGAGGATTTATGTCTGAATTATTACGCATTGAAGACCTGCATGTAGCGGTCGAAGATAAAGAACTTTTGCATGGTGTCAATCTCACCGTTGAGCACGGTGAAGTGCATGTTGTGATGGGAACCAACGGGGCCGGTAAATCGACTTTAATGCACGCCATTATGGGGAATCCCGCCTATACAGTTACCCAAGGGAAAATTTATTTTGAGGGAAAAGATATCACTGACTATAGCGTAGATGAACGCGCTAAAACGGGAATTTTTCTTTCTTTCCAGTCGCCGCTTGCGGTACCCGGAATTACGGTAGAAAATTTTTTGCGTACGGCAAAAGTAACGGTCTCCGGGGAACCGCAACGACTATTTCCGTTCAAGCGCAAGCTCCACCAGGAAATGCGTTCGCTGGATATGGATATCGCCTATGCCGATCGTTACGTAAATGACGGATTTTCAGGCGGAGAACGCAAGAAAAGTGAAATCTTACAGATGAAGATGCTGGAACCGAAATTGGCTATTTTGGATGAAACGGACTCGGGACTCGATGTGGATGCTGTTCGTATTGTCTCCCAGGCAATTGCCGACTACCATAGTTCTGAACACGCATTTATCATCATCACGCATCACAATCAATTGTTAAAATACATCACCCCCGATAAAGTACATGTAATGATGAACGGAAATTTCGTAACCGAAGGCGATGCGTCTCTCATCGATATGATTGAAGCGCAGGGGTTTGATCATTTGCGAAACAGGTGACATGATGGCTGAAGAAAAACGCAAAAAAACATATGTTGCCGACATGGAACGTGGCGTTTACGACGTACGCGACAGTTTTTCGTATGACTATAAGACGGATTCGGGATTAACGCCGGACATCGTACGTGAAATTTCTGCCAAAAAAGATGAGCCGCAATGGATGCTTGATTTTCGCTTGCGCTCGCTTGCGATTTATCAACAGATGGATGTACCACCGTGGGCGCCGGATATTTCCGGCTTGAATATGGAAGAAATCGTGACCTATGTGCGTCCCCGTACCGATATGAAAGCAAGTTGGGATGACGTGCCGCAGGATATCAAAGAAACGTTTGATCGTTTGGGTATTCCGCGTGCGGAGCAAACTTCGCTTGCCGGTGTTGGGGCGCAATATGACTCTGAGGTGGTGTACCACAATATCCAGGAAGATCTGGTGAAACAGGGCGTCATTTATACGGATTTTGAGACGGCACTCAAAGAACATGAAGATATCGTGCGCCGTCACTTTATGACGCTGGTGCCGCCGAACGATCACAAATTTGCCGCTTTGCATGGCGCAGTATGGTCAGGCGGATCATATGTTTTTGTACCGGCGGGAGTTGATGTCAAGATTCCCTTACAGAGTTACTTCCGTTTGAATGCGCCGGGAGCCGGGCAGTTTGAACATACGCTGATTATTTTGGAACCGGGGGCGAAGTGCCATTTTATTGAGGGCTGTTCAGCGCCTCGCTACAATGTGGCGAATTTGCATGCCGGGTGTGTCGAATTATTTGTCGCTGACGGTGCGGAATTACGCTATTCGACGATTGAAAATTGGTCGAAGAATATGTACAACCTCAATACAAAACGTGCGTTGATCGGTAAGGACGCACGTATGGAATGGGTCAGCGGCTCGTTTGGTTCGCATGTTTCCATGCTGTATCCGATGACGATTTTAAAAGGAGACAACTCCGTCTGCGAATTTACCGGCATTACATTTGCGGGGGAAGGACAGACATTAGACACAGGTTCCAAAGTCGTTCATTTAGGTAAAAATACAACTTCAAATATCAATAGCAAATCAATATCTAAGAGTGGCGGTGCAGCAATTTATCGCGGTCTTTTGCGGATCGGACCGAATGCTAAAGGGGCTAAATCTTCTGTCAGCTGCGAGTCGCTGATGCTGGATGACCAGTCACGTTCCGATACGGTACCGGATATCTCTATTGAAAACGACGATGTTGATTTGGGACACGAGGCTAAGATTGGACGCATCAGCGATGAAGCGATTTATTACCTGATGAGTCGGGGCCTTTCGGAGGACGAGGCGAAGGCCATGCTGGTACGCGGCTTTGCCGAGCCGATTTCTAAAGAATTGCCGTTGGAATATGCGGTGGAAATGAATAATTTGATACGTTTGGAATTCGAAGGTTCCATCGGGTAGGAGGAAAAATGAAAAAACAATTTAACTTACTGCCGATGACAACCTATCGCTGGACGAAAGCCAATTACACGGAATTGGATGTGGCGGATCATGCAGACGCCTCACAACTTGCGGCAGTGTGGTCGCAGCCGGAACAAGTCGAATGCGTTACAGGGATAACGACGGCATCTCTTGCGTTTTTACGGCCGCAATTTCGCGGTGCGGATCCCGAAACGTTTGCGGAAACGATGAGTGACGCAGCGCAGCAATTCAAAATTGTCGTACCGGAGGGAACCAAGCAACAACTGCGTTTGAACCTCACATTTACGGAAACAAAAAATCACTGGTTGGGTGCAGTTATCATTGATGTGCAGGCGAATGCCGAATTAGCGTTGGAGATTGTCATTGACAATGAAAGCAAAAATGAAGGGCGATTGAACTATGCCATTTTAAGTTCTGTCGGTGACAATGCCGTATTAAAAATTACTAAAGTTCATACAGGCGTGCCTCTGACGACTGCGATTGAGCATCGTTACACTCGGCTCAATACCGCATCTCAAGCGGCATTTATCGGTGCCGAATTTGGTGCGGAGCGTATTATCTATCACAGCGATGCGGATTTGTTGGGTGAAGCATCTACGCTTTCCGAAGAAGGCGTTTATGTAGCCAACGAAAAGCAGCATCTTGACCTGTATTATGATCGTAACCATTTCGGGAAGAAAACCGAATCTCATTTAGCGACTTATGGAGCCTTACGAGATGCGGCAAAAAAAGTTTTTCGCGGCTGTATTGACTTCAAGCACGGATCATCGGGAGCGATTGGCAACGAGGAAGATTATGTCGTGCTTTTGAGTCCGCAGGCGAAAAATATCTCTTTGCCCTTGCTTTTATGTACGGAAGATGATGTGCAGGGAAATCATGCCTCCAGTGCCGGCCAAATGGATAAAGAACGGTTATACTACTTAATGAGCCGAGGCTTTTCACAGGAAGAAGCGAAGCGTTTAGTGGTAGAAGCGATGTTGCGCCCTGTCATTGATAAAATTATTGCCGATGATTTGCGCGAAACGGTACTTACCGCAGTAGAGACAAAGATGGAAGCGATATGATGAATCTGGAAAACATGCGTAAGGATTTTCCTATTTTACAAACAAAAGTGGGAGAGGAGCCGCTGATTTATTTTGATAATGCGGCGACAACCCACCGCCCCCGGCAAGTCATGGAGGCGGTAGAGGAGTACGTATTCTCGCAGCATGGTAATCCACATCGCGGTGCGCATCGTTTAGCGCAAACCGCATCTCTCGCATATGACGGTGCACGGGAAGTGGTGGCTCGTTTCATCCATGCCGCAAGTTCGGATGAGATTATCTTTACGCGTAATGCGACGGAAAGTCTGAATGTCATTGCCCGCAGTTATGGTGAGACACATCTAAAGAGTGGTGATAAAATCATCATCACAATCGCCGAACACCATGCCAACTTGGTCACATGGCAGCGTGTTGCACGCGTGACCGGAGCGACACTGGAATATATTTATTTAACGGAGGACGGACATTTTGATCCGTCCGATTTTACAAAAATTGACGAAACGACAAAAATTGTTGCGTTCGGTCATGCCAGCAATGTGTTGGGAATGCACGTGCCTGTGCAAGAGATAATTCAGCGCGCCCATGCCGTCGGAGCAGTCGTGGTTTTAGACGGAGCACAGGCGGCGCCCCATTTTGCAGTCGATGTGCAGGCTCTGGATTGTGATTTTTATGTATTTTCCGGTCACAAGATGCTCGCTTCGCAGGGGATCGGTGTGTTGTACGGAAAACGAGTGCTGCTTGATGATATGGAACCATTTAATTTGGGCGGCGACATGATTGAATACGTGCAAGAACAGACCACTACATTCAATACTTTACCCTTTAAATTTGAAGCCGGTACACAAAATGTGGAAGGTGCAGTATCCCTGGCCGCTGCCATAAAGTATTTGGAAGCGATCGGTTGGGATGCGATTGTTGCGCATGAGAAAAAGTTGACGGAAATGGCGCTCGCAGGTCTGTCCAAGATGCCGTTTGTAAAGATTGTCGGCACGACAAATCCCGCGGAAAAGCACGGCGTAATTACATTTTTAGTTGACGGTGTGCATCCGCATGATGTGGCGACGATTTTGGATCATTACGGGATCGCGGTTCGTTCGGGGCATCATTGTGCGCAGCCGTTAGGCGCTTATTTGCATGCACCGGCGACGAATCGAGCAAGCTTTTATATTTATAATACGGAAGCGGAAGTGGCACGATTTTTAGAAGTATTGCCATTGGTGCGTAAACAAATGGGATTTAAATAGGAAGAAGGAACTATGAATCTCCAGCAGTTGTACACAGACTTAATTCTGGAACATAATCAGGACCCGCGCAATCATCGCCCGTTAACAGATGCAACGGTAACGGAGCATGGTCATAATCCGAATTGCGGTGATGACTTAACCATGAATGCGATCATTACCGACGGAATGGTCGAAGATATTGCGTATGAGGGACAGGGGTGCGCGATCAGTCAGGCATCTGCCTCCATGCTTTGTGATGTAGTGCGCGGGAAGTCGGTTGAAGAAGCAAAAGCATGTATTGAGCGGTTCATTCGTTTGATCCAACGGGAAGAGTTGAATGAAGAAGAGCGGGAGTCGCTGGAAGAGGCGATTGTGTTGGAAAATGTTTCGCAGTTACCGGCGCGTGTAAAATGTGCGGTACTCGCTTGGCATACGTTGGATGAAGCAATGAAAAAAATCGAAGCATAAAAAAAGAGCCGATCGGCTCTTTTTATGTTTTCAAAAGCTTTTTTCGTTTTGCCAGATATCGGTCAGAATATCGCGGTTCTCCTTGCGCTTCACGATATTTTCCGAACGGATACGGACCGGCGGCAAGGATCGGCGGCGCCTGTACACGTTTGGCAATACTTAAGCTGCGGTAGAGTGTCCACCAGCGCTCCAGGTCGGCGACGAACGCATCCGCGTCGGCAAAAAGCGTTTCGATCTCTACAGTGGCGCCCAGACGTTTCGTTAATGTGCGTTCTTCATAGTATGTAAGAATTTCTGCAAGCGAAAGCGGCGTATCTTGTACCCAACTGGCAAAGAGATAGTCGTGGTAAGGATAAATCAGCGGATCGCCAAATCCTTTTGTGACATCCTGCGCAGAAGAAAGCTCTGCACTGGGGGGGACCGTAAAGACTTCTCGCGGAATGATACCTCCACCCATAAAGTCATTCAAGTCTTTGGCCAATTCATATACTTCATGTTTCCAAAGGTCGGCGGTAGCCGCTAACGCACCGGCTATATCACCGTACATTGTGCCGTAACCTACGGTGGTTTCCGTTTTATTGGCATTGCATGTGAAGATGGCCCCGCGAGCGGAAGCAATCGTAGCTAATACACGGGAAGTGCGATCGCGCGCTTGCAAATTTTCATACGGCAAGCCGTCGAGTGAAAGCGAAACTCCTGTCGCTTTTGCAATCGTTTCCAGCTGTGTTCGTGTCGCTTCAACCGATTCTTTAATCGGCACAGTAAGCAACGGAATGCCGGCATTTTTGGCAAGTTGTTTCGCAATCGAGCGGGTCACAGAAGAGGTGTAGGAGGAAGGCATAGTAACGCCCAATATATGGCCTTTTCCCACGACGCTTTGGTAGAGGAGAGCGTTGACCGTGGAGTCAATGCCGCCGGAAAGGCCGATGACCACATCACGCAAAGAGAGCGTCTGTAAAATGGTTTGTAACTGCCAGCGCAGAAGATCCATTTGTTTCCATGCATATGTAGGAGATGCACTCGTGCACCAACCGTTCGCCGTCAAAGTAACCGTATAGATTCCTTGCTGCCAGCCACCGTGACATGTTTCGCCGCAATGTAAAAAGCCTGTATGCGGTTCGAAATATCCGCCGCAATCCGCAACCGTCAATGCATCTATACGTATGCTGTTATGATACGTAGGCGAAGATAGCGTTGCAGGTCGGCTAAAAAGATTGATCACCGGTAAATCATTTGGAAACGGGTCATTTTCATCAGCACGAATATACAACGTTTGGCGTTCGCACGAGATGGTTGCGGAGTCGAGCTCTGTTGCCTTGCCGTTTTCAAAATACAACGGCCGGTGTTTGCGTTGACCGTGTATCCAGTGGTCCTGACTACCGATTACCGGCACCGAAAAAAATGTGGCAAGTTCGCAAAGTGCCGCGTCAAGTTTCGATTGAAAATCCGTGTCACGCAATAAGGTGTCTGAGACAAATCCTGTGAGGCTGTTTTGCGCCATTACAATCAGATCCGGCTCCCGTGACATAATTTCATCATGGTGCGATCGAAACCATTGCAGATTATTATCTATTTTTCCGGTTTGCAAGGGTGAGGTACAAGCGACAATATTCATAATTTCCTCCTGCTTTATTATACCCAACCATTGTTGATCGTCAAAGGCGCAATGCTGGACGCTGTTGAAGGACTCATATATAATAAATAAAGATAAGAACGTCATCATAATTTGCAATCATTCAGACAGGAAAGGAATGATATCCTATTCGCTCTACGGCATATACTCTGACAGCAGACCATGAGAAACAGCTTCTGGTCGCAAGAAACGCGTGGATTTTACCCAAAATTGCGGCACATTACGATGCGCAGCTGGTAGATCGCGGCGGCATTATCCGGCTGATCGGTGAGCCGGAGTCGTTGGCATCCGCACAACGCGTTATCGAAGATGTTTTGACTACGTTGTCATCGGGAAACACCATTTCAGAAAGGCAATTGGAAACGGTGCTACAGATGATTGACCAGGGGGAAGAGCATAAACTGCGCGACTTGCATGATGATACTGTAATGGTGACACGCGGCGGTAAAATTATTCGCCCGCGTACGGCCGGACAAAAAGCGTATGTGGATGCCATTCGCAACAACACGATTACATTCGGCATCGGTCCGGCGGGTACCGGCAAAACTTATCTTGCCGTTGCTTTAGCGGTATTTTATTTTCGCAACCATAATGTCAATCGAATCATTTTAACGCGTCCGGCAGTAGAAGCGGGTGAAAGTCTCGGCTTTTTGCCGGGGGACATGAATGAAAAAGTGGATCCCTATCTGCGCCCTCTATATGATGCCTTGGGAGATTTATTCGGCGGGGATGTATATATGCAGTTGCAAACCAAAGGAGCGATTGAGGTGGCTCCTTTGGCATACATGCGCGGTCGTACGCTGGAAGATTGCTTCGTCATCTTAGATGAAGCGCAAAATACGACACCGGAACAAATGAAAATGTTTTTAACGCGTTTGGGCAATCATTCCAAAATGGTCATTAACGGTGACGTGACACAGATCGATTTGCCGTCTCGACAAAAAAGCGGTCTGGAGCAGGCAGTCTCAATCGTCGAAGATTTGCGCGGGATTGCGCGTGTGGATTTTACTGCCGCCGATGTTGTTCGAAACGATTTGGTGGCACGAATTATTGATGCGTATGCCAAACAGGGGGATGTCAAATAATTGAAAGTCATCATTGATTTTTTAAACGAAGAATTGGCACGGAAATATTCGGAATGGCCGAAGATTATCGAGACCACATTGAGTAAAGGAGCCGAATGTCAGGAGATCCCACAGGAAGCGGAACTCGGCGTGACATTGGGTGATGATGAATATCTGCAGATGTTAAATCGCGAATATCGAAGCATTGATCGTCCCACCGACGTGCTTTCGTTTGCCTTGAACGAAGGAGAAGAAAATTCGTCTGACGAAGAAATGTTATTGGGCGACATCGTCATTTCCGTCGATCGGGTTTTATCACAGGCGCAGGAATATGGGCACAGCGAAACCAGAGAGTTGGCGTACTTGGCGATTCACGGTCTGATGCATATTATGGGCTATGACCACGAAGAACCGGAAGATAAAAAAGAAATGCGGGCCGCAGAAGAGGAAGTTTTGCATGCGCTCGGTATTACGCGGGAGGATATTCATGACGTGTGATCAGGATCTTTTGCAGGCGGCAAAGGAGGCGGCGGAGAACGCTTATGCACCGTACTCGCACTTCCCCGTCGGCGCTGCACTGCTGACGAAAACCGGTACGGTTTTTACCGGCTGTAATGTTGAAAACAGTTCTTACGGATTGACGCAATGCGCCGAGCGTAATGCGATTATGGCTGCCGTTTCGCAGGGTGAGCGGACATTCGTTACGCTGGCGCTTTTTAGTCCGCGAAAACAGGATCTAATGCCGTGCGGGGCCTGTCGGCAGGTAATGGCGGAATTTGGCATTCCGCGTCTCATTACGGGAACATCACAGGCGGTTAAAGAGTTTGCTTTAGAAGATTTGTTACCGTATGCTTTCGGAAAGGAACAATTGGAATGAATGATGTATTTCGCTCCGGTTTTATCGCCTTGATCGGACGGCCTAATGTTGGGAAATCCACTTTGCTCAACCGTATTTTGCAGCAAAAGATTTCTATCGTTTCGGATAAAGCGCAGACTACGCGCGATAAAATTATGGGAGTTTATACCCAACCCGATTTTCAAATGGTATTTGTCGATACGCCGGGGATTCATAAACCGCGTCATAAATTGGGTGAGAAAATGCGTAAAGAGGCATTGGATGCACTGAATGAGGTGGATGCGGTTCTCTTTATGGTGGCGGCTGACGAGCGCTTCGGACCGGGGACGCAGTATATTTTAGATCGGTTACAAACTCTTACGATTCCTGTGTATTTAGCGATTAACAAAATAGATCAGATTACGCCGGAAAAATTATTGCCTTTAATTGACAGCTATCGACAAAAATTTAACTTTACTGAAGTTGTGCCGATTTCGGCGCTTGATGGATATCAAATTGACACATTGTTAGATGTGCTCCGTGATCATTTACCTGAAGGACCGCAATATTATCCGGACGATATGGTTACCGATCGACCGGAACGCAATATTATGGCGGAACTGATTCGGGAAAAAATTCTGCATATGACGCGGGATGAAGTGCCTCATGCAATCGGTGTGGAAATGGAAGAAATCGCGCAAAGGAAAAACGGTAAGTGGTATGTACGTGCGGTTATTTATGTAGAACGCGACTCGCAAAAACGGATCATTATCGGTAAAAATGGTGCGCTTTTGCGAGCTATCGGAGCGGAAAGCCGAGCGGATATTGAAAAATTGATGAACGGGTCGGTTTACTTGGATTTATGGGTAAAGGTAGCGCCGGATTGGCGTAATAAAGACCGCATGTTAAAAGAATTGGGGTATGAATAATAATATGCACATTGCTCATCTCCTCACACCTTGGGGGGCGTTTTGGTCGATATTGACAGCTCTTTTTTTGATGATAGCGATCATTTTGGTGATTGCAAAATATTCTTTTATCCGTTTGCGGCGTGAATACGTACAAGAGCTTGCAGCAGAGGAAGAAGAACCCAAATGGTCACGCATATCGAGACTCTATGCTTCACCGAATCGGTATTTAGGGACCATTCAATGGGTTTTGCTGGTGGTGACACTATTTTACTACTATAGCATTTATCAGTGCTGGACACTGCTCATGCCACCATTAATTCAGTGGGGCTGGCGCGAGTGGCTGTTTTCTATGGTTGCGCTTTTGGTGGCCGTCACTCTGTTTTGGATTGTCGCAGAGTTGATTCCTAAGGCAGTAGCCTTGCAGAAGGCATTAAAATGGTTGCCTCGCACGGCGGGACTCGCGCGTGCTTTACAGTCGTTCTGCGCTCCGATTATATGGCTGGGTGAGCGCTTAGCCACGATGTATTTGCGTGCACATGACCTGACGCTGGCAAACGAAGTGGAAATGCCGCGTACGGAGGCGGAAATCCGACTGCTTTTTAACGAGGGGCATTTGGGCGGCCAATTGGATGCGCGTGAGGGGGAATTGATCAAAAATGCGTTCACTTTTGTGGACCGTTTAGCACGCGAGGTAATGATTCCTCGTCCTGATATGTCGGTACTTTATTACGAAGACAGTTTGGAGACGATGCGGGAAGCGATTCGCACTTCACGTCACACACGATATCCTTTGTGTGACGGTGATAAAGATCATATTATCGGCCTTATTCATGTCAAAAACTTTATGGAATTGTATATTACTGGCAAACCGCAGTTAAAGCAGATTATCAGTGAAATTCTTATCATCCCGGAAGTTATGCCGATCTTTGATCTCTTGCAATTGATGCGTACCCGGCGCATATATCTTGCGGCGGTCGTGGATGAATTTGGCGGGACAGTCGGATTGGTTGGTTTGGAAGATATCATCGAAGAACTGGTTGGCGATATTCAGGATGAACACGAGCCCGAATCGTTGGCTGCGATTCTCGAGCTGGATGAAGATCGTTTTGAATTTGACGGCAATGTCATTTTGGAAGATGTAGAAAAATTATTAGACGTTGATTTTGCGGAAGTGGAAGCGGACACGATCGGCGGGTATGTATTCGCCTTATTGGAACGTATTCCGCGCAACGGTGATCATATCGTTATTGACGGTTGGGATTTTTGTGTTACTAAAGTTAACGGTTTCCGTATTGTGCGCCTTTTGGTGACTCGCGTGCCTAATGAGGAGCCTGCTATTGATGACGAACGTGAATAATTGGCAAAACTATGAAGGCTTTGTGCTGGCTGCGCGGGATGCCGGTACCGCCGGTAAAAAAATTACTCTTTGGACCAAAGAAGCGGGCAGAATTTTTGTATTTGCACCACAAGCAAGACGCAAGACCAATTATATCGGCTACTTGGTACCGACTGTTTTTTTACGTTGTACCGTAGCAGCTGATACTGAAGGCCATCGATTGTTGCAAGCTGACGGACGAGCATTAACGGACACGTGGCAATGGACGTATCCGATGTGGCAAATTTATTATTTCTTGGTGCACATGACTGAGGAGCTTTTCGCACCGGGACAAGCGGATGCACAGGTATATCACTTATGGGAGCAGTACCTGACGGCGCTTTCCCGTAAAGATTTAGAAATAGCGACTTTAATCGCCGCCTGGCAACTTTTAGGTATTGCCGGTTATGATCCGCAGACAGTTTTGCAGGAAAAGCAATTTCTGCCGCTTTCCGATACAGGTCGTCAAACGCTCTTCGCTATTTTACATGCTACATGGCAGGATGGACCGCAGCTTTTTTCTCGTCAGGGATTAACGGAGGCGGCGGAGGCACTATTATATTATTTGACGAATTATGTGGAGATCGCCACCCAATTTACGAATGTTTTCACATTTGCGCAAAAGGGCATTGACAATAAAATTTGAGTTTGCTATATTTTTAGTAATTAAGCGATGATAAAGAGTAGTACTTTGACGATAGCGAGGCAAGGATAGTGGAAGCTTGCCACACGAAGGAAGGCGCTTTGGAGCTGCGGCAGGAAATCGAAAGATAGTAAAGGCCGCTATATTATTAAGTGGGTCAATGACCAATGAGGGTGGAACCGCGGGTATACTCGTCCCTGTAACAATTGTTACAGGGACTTTTTTTATTTGCAAAGCAGAGGAGGAAATGATGACCTTCCAAGAAATGATTTTGACCTTACAAAGCTATTGGTCGGAAGCAGGTTGTTTGATTCAGCAGCCGTACGATGTGGAAAAAGGTGCCGGTACGATGAATCCGGCGACATTTTTGCGGGCATTGGGGCCGGAACCGTGGCACGTAGCGTATGTTGAGCCGTCACGGCGTCCGGCGGATGGTCGCTATGGCGATAATCCTAATCGACTGTATCAACATCACCAATTTCAGGTAATTATGAAGCCGTCTCCCGATCGGATCCAGGAAATGTACTTGGAAAGTTTGGAAAAACTCGGTATTCGCACAATCGAGCACGACATTCGCTTTGTCGAAGATAATTGGGAGTCGCCGACATTAGGCGCATGGGGATTAGGCTGGGAAGTGTGGCTTGACGGTATGGAAATCACTCAGTTCACTTATTTCCAACAAGTGGGCAGCGTTGATATGAATCCGGTTGCCGTCGAAATTACTTACGGCTTGGAACGTCTTGCCATGTATATCCAAGGCAAGGAAAATGTGTATGATATCGTCTGGTCCGGCGATGTTACTTACGGCGATATTTTCCATCAAAATGAATATGAGCAGTCTGTCTATAATTTTGAGTTGGCAGATATTAACCTCTTGTTTGATTTATTCAATAAATATGAAGCGGAAGCGGTACGTATTATTGATGCCGGTAAAGTTTTGCCAGCGTATGATTATGTATTGAAATGTTCGCATGTTTTCAACCTTTTGGATGCGCGTGGCGCCATCAGTATCAGTGAACGCACTGCGTTTATCGGACGCGTGCGTAAACTGGCCAGACTCTGTGCGCATGCCTACCTTGTACAGCGTGAAGAACTGGGATATCCGTTGTTGAAAGGAGCGTCTCGGCATGAATAATACTTTATTGTTCGAAATCGGTACGGAAGAAATTCCGGCAAAATTTATGCCGCGTATTCTTGATGAATTGCGTACGCGGGCGAAAACAATGCTTGCCGATGCTCGTTTATCGTTTGCCTCGTTAAAAACAGTCGGAACACCACGACGTCTGGCACTCATTGTGGAAGATTTAGCAGATCGTCAACCGGATCTGGTCGAAGAAAATCGTGGACCGTCGGTAGCCATCGCGTTTGATGAAAATCACAACCCGACCAAAGCTGCACAGGGATTTGCTCGCGGTCAAGGCATCCATCCTTCTGAACTGATCGAAAGAGATAATTACGTGTATGCGCACATCAAAAAAGAAGGTCAAACGGCGCAGGTTATTTTGGTGAACTTGTTACCGGAATTGATCCAATCGCTACAATTCCCCAAAAGCATGAAGTGGGGAAGCGAAAGCTTCCGTTTTGTACGTCCGATTCGCTGGCTCGTGGCGCTTTTTAATGCGGAAGTGATCCCATTTACACTCGCGGGCGTGTCCTCTGGAAATACCACTCGCGGGCATCGTTTCCTGGGGGAAGAAAATGTCGTAGTTCCCCAAGCAAGCGATTATGATCAGATATTGCGCGAGCAGCATGTTATCGTCGATCCCGCCGAACGTCGTCAGATGATTACCCAAGGTTTGCAAAAGCTTGCTGAAGAACAGCATGCGACTGTGGTGGAAGATGAAGATCTGTTAACGGAAATCGTCTTCCTTGTCGAATATTCGACACCGCTTTGCGGTCATTTTGAAGAACGCTATTTAGAGCTGCCGGAAGCGGCAGTGGTTACGCCGATGAAAGATCATCAACGCTATTTCCCGTTGCGTGATCGGGAAGGCCGACTCTTACCACTGTTTTTGACGGTACGTAACGGCTCCGATGAACATTTGGATACTGTACAGGCGGGTAATGAAAGAGTCTTGCGAGCTCGTTTGGCGGATGCAGAATTCTTCTTTAATGAGGACCGTAAAAAGAGTTTGGCCGATCGATATGATGCATTGCAACGTATCGTTTATCAGGAAAATCTCGGCACCATGCAAGATAAAACGGAACGTTTGCAAAAAATTACGCAAGCGCTCAGTGAAGCGTATGCGCTGACACAGGAAGAAAAGAAATTGTTACAACGTGCGACACATCTCGCCAAAACCGATTTGGCGACAGCACTTGTTACGGAGTTCACGGAATTGCAAGGGGAAATCGGTAAAGAATACGCTCTGTTGGACGGTGAACAGGAAGAAACGGCGCAAGCAATCTTTGAACAATACTTACCGCGATTTGCAGGCGACATCTTGCCCTCTACCAAGCTGGGTGAAGTATTGAGCCTTGCCGATAAATTGGATAATATCGTCGCGACATTCAGTCAGGGGCATGCACCGACCGGCTCACAGGATCCGTTTGCGTTGCGCCGTCAGGCGATCGGGATTGTGCAAATCGCCGTCCAAAGTAAAACTCGCTGGTATTTACGTAAAATGGTTGCTGCCGTTGCCCAAACACTCGGTGACGTGCCGGCAGATGTGCAGGAGCAAGTGGTTGCTTTTATAATGCAACGACTGCAAACAATTTTGAGCGATGAGAGCTTGTCATACGATCAAATCGATGCCGTTCTTGCAGGGGATGATACTGATATTTACAGTGTCTACGGCAAAGCGCACGCGTTGGCAGACACCGGATTTGTCAAAGATATGGAACTTCGCCAAGCGTTTCGTCGTGTCGTGAATTTGGCAAAAGAACCGCAGCAGGGGAAAGTTCAATCGGAGCTTTTTGAAAGTGATGAAGAGAAAAAATTGTATGCTGCGTATGAATCGGCAGCCCCCAAAATTGAAGCCGCTTATGCGAACCAGGATTATGCTTCCGTGTATCAGGAGTTACAGCCGTTAGTCGCACCGATTAATGAATTTTTTGATCATGTCATTGTTATGGCGGATAATGAAGAAGTTCGTCAAAATCGCTTGCTGATCTTGCAAAATATTGCCGCTTTGCTTACGACATGGTTCGATATTAAAAAATTAGTAGAATAGCTTGCTTTATTAAGGTTGATATGATACAATACCACTGTTATTTTGGATAGTCCTCTGTTCACCAGGTGGTGGGCAAGAATGTCCGGTAGGAGGAGAACGATATGAACATCATTCAACAATTGGAACAAGAACAGTTGCGTTCGGACATTCCGGATTTCCGTGCCGGTGATACGGTTCGCGTCCACGCCAAAGTCGTCGAAGGTAATCGTGAACGTATTCAGATTTTTGAAGGCGTTGTCTTGGCGCGCAAAAATGGCGGTGTCCGTGAAACTTTCACAGTGCGTCGTATTGCGTCCGGCGTCGGTGTAGAACGTACATTCCTTGTACATTCCCCGCGCGTGGCCAAAATCGAAGTCAAAAACCGAGGCATCGTACGTCGTGCAAAACTGTACTACCTGCGTCGTTTGACCGGTAAAGCGGCTCGCATTCGTGAACGTCGCTAAGAGTAAGTAAAAAGGACTGTATATACAGTCCTTTTTTTATATAATAAAATAGAAGAGGCATTGTCGATTATTTACTTATCATAGAATATGAATAAAGGAGGTGCATCATGCTTATCCAATGGTTTCCCGGGCACATGGCCAAAGCGCAACGTCTGATTAAAGAGCAGCTAAAAGCCATTGATGTCGTCGTGGAACTGAGAGATGCACGTGTGCCCGCTTCGAGTGAAAATCCGTTGCTACGTGAACTGATCCAGGCAAAACCGCGGATTTTATTATTAAACAAAGCCGATTTAGCAGATCCCAAAATTTCTGCACAATGGCAACAATATTTTGCCAAGCGAGGAATTACGACGTTACTCATAGACAGCACGTCTAAGTCTAGTCGTAAGCGTTTGATTCAGGAAATTCGGCAAGCGGCGGCACCATTACTTGAGCGCTGGAAGCGTCGAGGTATTCGAGCGCGTTCCGTGCGTACGATGATTTTAGGGATTCCCAACGTCGGTAAATCGACGCTTATTAATACGCTGGCGAAAAGTTATATCGCTCATACGGCCAATCGTCCCGGTAAAACGCGCGGCCAACAGTGGGTAAAGTTGGCGGATGGCGTTGAATTGATGGATACACCGGGTGTTTTATGGCCGAAGTTTGAAGATCCTGTGGTGGGTCAAAAGTTGGCCGCCACCGGTGCCATTACCGATGAAGTATTTGATGCGGAAGATGTAGTCAGAAATCTGCTGGCTTATATCGATGAAAATTATCCGGACGCTCTTATGCAACGTTATGGAATTCAAACAGAATTGGGAACGCCGGATGAATGGTTGACGGAAATCGCTAAAAAACGAAGCGCATTGCTACCCAAAGGTGAATATGACTACCATAAGGCACGTCAATTCGTTTTGGGGGATTTCCGCCAATTACGACTGGGAAAAATCAGTTTAGAGACCCCGCCTGTCGAGGTAAACTCAAATGGCTGAGAAACAAAAAGAAACGATTACCATGATCCGCTCACGATTGGCAGAAGTACCCACTCCGGAAGAATTATTACGCTGGAGTTTAGATGGTCGTCTGGGTGTGCGGCAGGCGTTACAACAGTACGCACGGCGTCAAGAAAAAGTGCGGCAAGAACACGAGCGTTTACGAGCTCTCTATCGATATGAAGAGCATTGGTATGCACAGGGCAAGTTGCATATTGCCGGCACCGATGAAGCGGGACGCGGACCGGTAGCCGGTCCGGTGACGGTGGCAGCAGTTGTTTTGCCGCCGCATGCCATGTTGGACGGACTCAACGATTCTAAAAAGCTTTCGGCTGTGAAGCGGGAAAAATTATTCAAAGAAATTATTGAAACTGCTGTTGCTTATAAAATTTTGCATATTTCTGTCGAAGTCATTGATTCCGTCAACATTTATCAGGCGGTACTTGACGGCATGCAGGCCGCGACTATGTCATTACAACCGGCGGCACAAGTGCTGCTGGCGGATGCCATGCCGGTTACCTTACCGATTCCGGTGCAGGCGATTATTCGGGGCGATTCGCAAAGTGCTTCCATTGCGGCAGCCTCTATTTTGGCGAAAGTCAGTCGTGACCACTTAATGGAAGAATTGGATATACGATATCCGCAATACGGCTTTGCAACTCATAAAGGCTATCTTACGGAACATCATTTAAGTATGTTAAAAAAATACGGACCGTCACCGGTTCATCGTAAAAGTTTTGAACCGATTAAAAGTATGATCAATGCATTCTAATGGATGCTCAATACACCGAAGGAAGAGGTTTGCGTGAGTCGACATAATGATTTAGGGGCAGAAGGGGAAGCGCTTGCCGCCTCATATTTGGAAACGCAGGGATATTGTATTCGAGCACGTAATTTTCGTAGCGGTAAGGGTGAAATCGACATCATCGCAAGCGACGGTAACACACTTGTGTTTGTCGAAGTGAAAACACGCTCTACCGCACGTTTCGGTCTGCCGCGTGAAGCGGTCACGCCTTTTAAACAAAGTATGTTACGCAAAACTGCGATGGCCTATTTAGTTCAACTGCCAAAAGAGATACCGTGCCGCTTTGACGTTGTGGAAATTCAAATACACGCCAACGGAACCTATCAACTAAATCAGCTGAAAAACGCGTTTTAGGAGGAGAAATATGTTTGCACGAGTATTTGGAGCCACCACGTTCGGATTAAGTGGACATTTGATTTTAGTCGAAGTGGATTTAGCTAACGGCTTGCCTGCGTATGATATTGTCGGCTTACCGACGCAGGCTGTCAGGGAGTCCAAAGAAAGAGTGCGCCCTGCACTGAAAAACTCCGGGCTGGAGTTTCCGTTGCGTAAGATTACTGTGAATTTGGCTCCGGCTGATTTGAAAAAAGAAGGGGCGGGACTGGACTTAGCGATTGCGATAGGCATACTCGCGGCAGGCGGAACGTTACAACGAGAGCGCTTGGCAGATGCGGTCAGTATCGGCGAACTGGCATTGGACGGCAAGGTGCGTCCCGTTAACGGTGTCTTGCCGATGGTCATTGCCGCCAAAGAAGCCGGTAAGAAACGTTTTTTTGTCGCACCGCAAAATGTGCAGGAGGCTCTTTTATGTAACGGCATTGAAGTTTATGCAGTCACCTCATTGCGTGACTTGGTTCGCTATTTGCAAGGTGAAATTGTTTGGAAAGCGGCAGTGCCCGAATCCGAACAGGAAGATGTGCCGGAGGTGAATGAAGACTTCGCGGAAGTACAGGGTCAAATTATGGCTAAACGCGCGTTGGAAATTGCCGCAGCCGGTGGGCATAATGTCTTAATGATCGGACCGCCGGGTTCAGGCAAAACGATGCTGGCGCGTCGAATCAATTCTATTTTGCCGCCGCTTTCGCATGACGAAGCACTGGAAGTGACTAAAATTTACAGCGTGGCAGGCTTGTTTGACGTGTCGCGGACAGCTGCATTGCACGCCCGACCGTTTCGCAGTCCGCATCATACCGTATCGACGGCGGCCTTAATCGGCGGCGGTAGTATTCCCAAGCCGGGCGAAGTTACACTCAGTCACAAAGGTGTATTATTTCTTGATGAATTGCCGGAATTCCCACGCTCTGTTTTGGAAGTGTTGCGTCAGCCGCTGGAAGATCGAGTCGTCCATATATCACGTGTGAATGCCAGCCTGACGTATCCTGCCGATTTTATTTTAATCAGTGCGATGAATCCGTGTCCGTGTGCTTTTTTGCTCCATCAGAATATACTTTGTGCGCAGGAACTTTCAGCCTGAACTCAATATCGAACTCAATAGGCTTTTTACGGTCGGTCGGAGAGATGACCGTTATTTTTTTTACTAGCGTCTGTATGAGGCGTTTTTTAGTTTTCGCGTCATTGCATTCGGATAAAAATTCACGGATCTTATCAACATAAAGGTCGATATCTTCTTTTTCGATAATCTGAGCCTTGTCTATGTTTGCTTTTTCTTTCATCAGAGAAGATAGGTGTTCGGTCAATCCCTCGAGCTCATTTTTCAGATCGTCAAGAGGAGCAATTACATCTTCCTCGCTGAGCGTGCCTTTTGTATAAAGTTGAATGAGCCGTGATTTTTCGAGCTCTTTATCTTGGAGTGCTTTTTCCGCTTTTTCGATATCCGGCTCAATGTTCCGCTGCTTCTTTTCCATTTCGGTGAGTGAGTTTTTAACGGCGGCTCGAAGTGTCTTTTTATTGCCGAGCAGATCAATAAGCTCGTTCCAAACGATGGACTCGAGCAGATCGGAATTGACATAGCGGCTATTGCATTTGTTCTTTTCTATCTTGTGTTTACGCATGCGAGAACTGCAGCGATAGTACGCGCCGTCACGATTATTTCGGGTGCCGGAATAGTTCGCGCCGCAAACGCCGCATTTAATGAGTCCGGCGAGCATATATTCTGACGCAGGAACACGGAAGCTGCTTTTGCGGTTCTTGTCAATTTCCGCGTTCGCTTGCTCCCAGATCTTTTCATCAACTATTGGCGTGACTTCACGAGCGATCGGGGTGGAGTAGTAGCCGGATCTCTTTCCGTAATAATGAATGCCTTTATAAGTCGTATTCCTGATTATGCGAAGTACGGTATTGGAACGCCATATTCCGATCGTCTTTTTACGCCGCTTGCCCGTGCTGCGTGAGTAGCTTGTCGGTACTCCGAGCGCATTCAATAATCGAGCGACTTCAACCGATGATTTATTGTGCTTACCGACCATATCAAAAATCATGCGGACAACTTCCGCTTCGCATAAGTCTGAGTCGGGGAAGGGGCGAGTATTCAATACGAGCTTTTTGGCATCGTTTATTTCATATCCGTAGGGTACGATCCCACCAACCCATTTACCAGCTTTGACGAGCCGTTCCGTGCCGAGCCGTGAACGTTCCAGAAAGTTATTCCGGTCAAGGTCGGCGATGTTGGCGAGTAGTTGCATAAAGAACTGGCCCATCGGAGTTTCGAGGTCAAAAGTTTCGGTGAGTGACCGGAGAATAACGCCGCTTTCTTTTAAGCTATAAATAGCGTTCAGTGTTTCTCTGGCGGAACGACCGAGGCGGTCAATTTTATAAACGTACACTACATTGAACTTGCCCGCCTTTGCATCTTCGGTGAGTCGCTTTCCCTCTGGTCGTTCGGCGAGCGGCATCATGCCCGTCACGCCGTCATCGCAGTAAAAGTCCTTAATCTCGAAGCCTTTGAACTTGGCGTAATCTTTGGCGTACGTAATTTGTGATTCGATCGTGCCGCGTTCGGCTTGACCGTCTGTCGATACTCGACAATAAACAACGGCGATTTCGTTCCGTTCGGGCAACTTATTTCCAAAAAATGACATGAAAAAACCTCCTATGCTTAACATGGAGGCCTCCAGATATGCTATAATTTAGGTATGCGTGGGCATTCTGGAAGCCCGCATTTATCTCTCGCTCTGCTGGAACAGGGCGGGAGATTTTTATTTATTTATTTCTCTTTTACAACAGCATTAATTACTTCATCGCCTTTAATGTCGACATAGTAGCGACCTCTAATCATGACGCCAAATGCGTTTGGTGCTTTGAAATCGCCGACAACTCTAGCTTCGTCAAGATGTCGTGAAACTTTAGGGGACTTATCAAAATCTGCGCCATCTGGGAAGTTGAGCTGCTTTTCTACTGCGGCTTCGGCGAGAGTTTTATAAGTAATGAATTGGTCTGTCGTGACATAGATATCTTCAATTTTTACGCCGCTATTAAGCGATCCGTTATTCCAAAGTATTTTTTTGTTGTACACGAGATCACTTAAGCTTTTGTCATCATTTTGAATAAGCAATATATCGCTATATTTATCCGTCGTTACCCAGTATTGATGTTCTACGTTTTCAGCTTTCGATATGCTTGAAGGCTCTCCGAGTCGTGCTTCTACAAAAGCTTGCTCAGCGACAGACGCTTGCGCATCGCTCATGCCAATATCGGTAAACACATTACCTTCTAAAAGCACACCGCCACCATATAATAAAGCGGCCAGAACAATACAGATTATGCCTGCTTTCTTGCTTTTCTTTTCGCTCTCTTCTAAGGTTTTGCCTTTTTCTTCTAACGCTTTCTTTAATTTTTCTGTCTGTTTACCGCTTTTGGGCATAGGGACGAGTGAAATCAAACCTAAAATAACAAATACAATTGCAAGACCTTTCATTATCCATTCCATGAAAAACACTCCTTTTTAAATTTTACTTCACAAAATTTTTGAGGAACAAAAGGAAAAGTGATCAGTCAGAATTGTCCATTTACACACGCCCCTTTTTGAAATGTTTTTAACCGCGGTGCCGCTCTTTCTGCGGCAAAATATTTTTTAACTCGCACAGTTGGCGGGGGATGCCAACCATCGTGCCAACATCATAGATGGTGAATCCGTCAAACTCTTTCACGAACTCATCCGGCATTAAAAGTTCAACGGCGAACTGATTCGCTTCACGCTCTAATCGACAGTCATTAGAGTACGTATGGAACGCTAACCAGGACGCGTTCGTATCTCGGTGGAGCAGGGCATGACCGAGCTCGTGCGCACAAACAAAGTCACGTATTTCAGGCGCAATTTCCTCATTAATATGAATGATAGGCACGTTACACATGTTAGTGAAGAATGCGTCTTTTTTTCCGAGTTTTTCAAAGACTACACGAATGCCGAGCATGTCGGCGATAGCGAACGGATCGTTTGATCCGCCGCATCGCTCAATCAGGCTTTCGGCTAACGCTTTAATCCTCATTTTGTTTCTCCTTATTTTGCGAAAGCTTTTGGGAGAGAGCAAGCGTATTTTTTAACGACATTAATATAAGCTCACGCGTTTCCTGATCCATCTCGGTTTCGCCGTTAAAAAAAGCAAGTCCGGTTGACGGATCGAGACGATTAATGAACATCTCCAATTCGCTTTGGATATTAGGAGTACGCTTCTCTTTTTTATCATCGCTGGAGGAGCTTTCACGCTCCATCGGAACATCAAAACCCATCAGCCACACCGGACTAACGTTAAGTGCGCGGGCGAACTGATCGACACGGTCATGTCTAGGTTCGTATCGTCCGGTCAGATAGTGGGTGATAGTCGAACGGTGAACGTTAATCTTTTCAGCTAATTCCGATTGATTAATGTTGGCGTTTTCGATGGCAAGCTTTAATCTTTCGGCGAACGTTGCTTTAGTCATAGCCTTGTAGCTCCTTTCTACATGTATATATTAGCACATTATGTTGTGAATTTCAACAACAAAAGCTGTAAAAAACAATAAAAGTTGCTACAAACTCCAAAAATAGTGTTGACACAATCACCAACACATGCTAAACTGTGTTTAGTGAAAAGCCAACAGGCGAAAGGAGTGAAGAAAATGGAAGCCAAAAACATGAAATACAACTACGCCAAGTTGCGCGGACGGATTCGCGAAGTTTACGGAAGCGAAAAGAAGTTTGCCGAAGCAATCAACCTTAGTCCGTGGGCCGTCAGCCAGCGATTGAACAACAATGCAGGTTTTCGGCAACCGGAGATTAGCCTTTGTTGCAACAAGCTTGGCTTGCCGAGTGAGTCGGTGTACGAATATTTTTTTACGCCTCTTGTTTAGTAAAACTAAACAAAAAGCGAAAGGTGGAGAGTTAAATGGCAACAGCAAAAGAGTGGAACATGTACCAAGTATCGAAAGCTTTGCTCCGGCGAGATCAGCAGAATGCGTTGACAGCGATTGAGGGGCACATGAAGAGGGTACCGCGATGGAGCCGGCTCGCAGAACTCGAGATCAGCAATGAGTACGTGAACGAGTGGCGCGATGGAGAATATACGCCAGCTGAAAACGAACTGTTTTTGAACGAGTTAGCAAAGGTAAATCTCTATGCGAAAGATAAATGTACCGTTCAAAACCCGTTCGATAGCGTGAAACTCACTCTCGTGCGCGGCGAAAAAAGATTTTCAATTCGTTTTTCCGATTACTTTTCAAAGGTGATTGGCAGGTACATTCGAGATAACCGGGGTGAACAAGATGATCAGCATTAAGCGAGTATTCGCAGACTTCATTAACAACTGGGCGTACTTGGTATTCGTTACGAGCTCGGCATTCGCCCTCTCGGCTCTTTTCGGAATTATGGTGATTGATCCGTTCGATTATCCAAGCTTCGTCGATTATTCAATGGATCTCATGTTTAAGTGGGCGGTGCTGATCGGCGGATCAATCATCGCCGGAATGACAGTGGATCGGATATGAGCATGAATCCGTCAATCGAAGAGCGGCGGAAATGGCGGAGAGAACGCCGCAAACAAATGCGCTCACAGAAAATAAAAAAGACCAAACCGACCAATGTCGGCTGGTGGATTTTGGAGGATGAAGAAGATGAAGTATCGATTTGTAGCGATCAGTCAAGGTGGCGCGCCGCCGGAAAAGATATTCGTTAAGCACAATCGTAAAATGCTTTCGCCGAAGTTCGCAGGTCGAATCATCTGCGCTATGCATGATTACCTAGTCGATGATCTCTTTTATACGCCTGACGAAATCGAGGAGCTAATCGCGAGGTGCCGATTAAAAAATATGGAAACGGTTATTGAAAGATTGGAGGAGTGAAATGTTCAAGTATAAACGTACGTGGTACGAGCCGAGTTTTCGAGGCACAGAGGATGCGGAATGCATTCAGGACGTGGTGAGCCTTTTGCTTGCTTGTGTTAGCACAAAAAAAGAGACAGCCGCTGCAACGACTGTCAAAAACCATTTACACACTAATTATATCACAGAAGAAAGCGGGTTGGCATGATGACCAATTTATTTGATGAAAAAAATCAGCCGAGGATCATCACGCTTAACCGTATCCGGCTGAATAATTTTAAGGGCATTCGGAACGGTGAATACTCGTTTGATGATAAGAACGCCGTTGTGTACGGCGAAAACGGAACGGGTAAAACGACACTCATGGACGCGATGTTGTGGGTGTTATTCGGCAAGGATAGCAATAACCGAGCGGACTTCGGCATTAAGACGCTTGAAGCCGATGGCACAGTCATTCCGAATGTTGATCACGAAGTTGAATGTACGTTCACGGTAAACGGTAAGCCGCTTGTGTTTCGTAAAAACTACCGTGAAAAGTGGACTAAAAAGCGCGGCTCTATTGCCGAAACCTTTACGGGTCATGAAACGGATTATTTCATTGATGATGTTCCGAAGAAAAAGAGCGAATTTGAAGCGGCGATCAGCTCCATTATCGATGAAAAGAAGTTCCAGCTATTAACGAATCCTCTTTACTTCAACGAGACGTTGACGTGGCAGGAACGCCGTCAGATCCTGATTGATTTATGCGGTGACGTAAGTCCGGAAGATGTCGCTAATTCAAACGCGAGATTGAAGCCGCTCGTTCCTAAGCTGAACGACATGACGGCTGATGACCTATTAAAGATGGCGGCTACCAAACGGAAGCGCATTAATAAAGAGATTACCGAGCTTGAAACGCGTATCTCGGAGGCTCATTTCGCAGCCGCCGGAGAGACGATTGATGAAATTAAGTTACGTGAGGATCGATTGAAGCTCAGCACGGAACTTGACCTACTGAAATACAGTCAGCCGGAAGATAAAAAGCGGGTGCTGATTAATGATCTGGAGAAAGCGCGCAATAAGATATATAAGTCGGCTCTTGAAATCAAAGATGAATTTGACAGTAAAAAAAGAGATCTAATCCTTGACTTGGATAAAAAGGTCAACGATGCGTGTGGACGTTATGACGATCTCGAATCTTATCATGATGATTTAAGCCGCGAGATTGAAAGTAACAACGCGAGCGTGGAAGAGCTTGAACGAAAGCAAGCCTACCTGCGCGAAGAGTGGGCGGGATTAACGGCTAAATATCCATTGCCGGATGCCGAGAATGCCACCTGCGGAACGTGTCATCAGCGGCTCCCGAATGAGATGATCGCCGAGATGATCGAGCGGGTCAATATTACTCGTGCCGAAGAAAAGGAACGTATCAATCGAACGGGTAAAGAGTACGGTCGACAGATTGAAGAGCTCCGTGAAAAAACGGCAGAAGCGGTTAAGGAGCAAAAGAAGTCTGTCGAGGATAAAGCCGCCGTTGAACGCGAGATGAACGAGCTGATGGAAAGCCGCGATAAGGTTGCACGCCAAACGATTGAGGATAACAATCAGTACATTTCGATCATGAACGAAATTGCCGATATCGACCGACAGAAAGAGGCGGTAATCGCCGAAAAGGTCGCTCCGTCAAATGATGCGGAACGCATTCGGACGCTCACCGAAAAGATCGCCGAAATTGATGAAAAGTTATTCTCCGCTGGCAAAAAGAAAGAGCAGGAGAATCGGGTCAACGAGCTTGCTAAACGTAAAGTAGCGGCGGGCAAGGAGTTTGAAGAGATCGCGCGTCTATGCTCGTTAGTCGAGGAGTTTATCCGGACTAAGGTCAGCGTACTGGAAAGCCGGATCAACGATAAATTCACGATTACCAAATTTAAGTTATTTGAAACGCAGATCAACGGCGGGTTGACCGAAACATGCGAGGCGGTGTTTAACGGCGTTCCGTATAGCGGCGGATTAAATAACGCGATGCGGATCAATGTCGGAATGGATATCATCAACACCTTATCCTCGTTGTACGGAATATCTGCTCCAGTATTCGTGGATAATGCCGAGTCGGTTACCAGCTTACGACCGATCCGGTCGCAGGTCATTCAGTTAGTAGTGAAAGATGGTCAGAAGTTATTAAAAGTGGAGAAAGAGGAGGAGTAAAACATGGCAACAAAAGCAGTAACGAAAAGCGCAGCATTACCGAAAGAGATTCGTGCGGAGATTGAGTCGAATATCAACGAGCGACTTCAAGAGATGAACGGTCAGGGGCAGATTAACTTGCCCGCCAATTACAGCCTGACCAATGCGGTTCAATCTGCATGGCTCATGATTAACGCGATTAAAAAAGTGAACGTATTCGAGAAATGCACGAAAGGCAGCATCGCAAATGCGATCCTCGATATGGTCGTTCAAGGTCTTAATCCGGCGAAGAAACAATGCTATTTCATTCCGTACGAAGATCAGTTGACGCTCGTTCGTTCCTATATGGGGACGGTGGCGGTTGCTAAACGCGTTATTCCGAATTTCAAAGATATCACTGCTCAAGTAGTCCATGAGGGCGAAGAGTTTACTTTCGAAACTAACGGCGGCAGTCAGTTCGTTACCGTTCATAAACAAACGCTTGATTCGATGAATAAACCGATTATCGGGGTGTACGCGGTAATGCTCGATAACGATGGAGAGGTCATGGACTCGATGGTCATGACGATGGAATCGATCAAGCAGTCGTGGAAGCAGTCGAAAGCCAATCCGATTGACCAGCACGGCAACATTAAAGCGGAAACGACTCACGGTAAATTCACTGAAGAGATGGCGAAACGTACGATTATTAATCGTCTGTTAAAGCGTCATATCAACGCTTCCGATGACGGCAGCCTTGTATTCGAGTCTATCAATCGTCAGGAAATGGCTCAGACGGAAGCGCAAGCCGTTGAAGAGATTAACGAGTCGGCGAACACGGTCGACATTGATGACGTAGGTGCCGATGAAGTAGTCGAAGCCGAATACACGAATGTTGATGCGGCAGAAGAAAGCGGTCCGGAATTTTGAGATGAACGTCAAAGTGATCGGTTCAGGGAGTAGCGGTAATAGCTACTTCCTTGAATCATCCGGACACAGTCTACTGCTCGATGCCGGACTTCCTATTGCCAGACTTCAAAAGGGCACGGATCATCGCCTATCCGATATTGACGGCGCATTGATCACTCATAGTCACGGCGATCACGCTCAGGCGGTGAAGTCACTTATTCACCTTGGAATAACGTGCTACATGCCGGAGGCAACGGCAAAGGAGTTGAACGTGCAAGATGACTTCTTTGTTAAAGCGATTAAGCCGCACGTTTGGATTGATATCGGCGGCTGGAGAGTCAAGGCGTTCGAGCAAGTTCACGATGTGGAATGCTTCGGATATATCGTTGATGATAAAGCGGGCAATCGGCTCGTGTATATCACCGATACGGCTTATGTGAAATATCGTATTGGCGGGATCACTCATCTACTCATAGAGGCTAACTACTCAATAGAGATACTGAAAAACAACAGTCTGACAGAAGTGGCTATGCGCCAGCGAATGAAGCGTCTGCTGCATACTCACATGTCGATTGAAACGGCAATAGAGTTCTTGAAAGCCAACGATCTGTCCAGACTGAAATATATATGGATCGTTCATCTGAGTGACGCTAACAGTCATGCGGATGAATTCAAACGTATGGTGATGGCTGTTACTGGAGTGCCCGTCACTGTCGCATAAAGGAGGAGCACTAAACTCGATGCACTTTAACTAGCTCCAGTGCAGGAGGAAGCATGGCTAAAATTTCATATTTTTCCCACGACAGCAACGCGCGAAATAGCGAAAAGCTATTAAACGTTCGCATGAAGTATGGAGCAGCCGGCTATGGCATCTACTTTATGATTATTGAACGGCTGAGGGAAGAGGGCGATTATACGAGCGTGAAAGACTATAACATGATAGGCTTTGACCTTCGTGTCCCCGCTTCCGAGGTAAAAGCGATCGTGGAGGACTTCGGGCTATTTGAGTTCACCGATGACGGTGAGGGCTTCTACTCCGAAAGTTTGAATCGACGCATGTCAGCAAAGGACGATGTATCAAAAGTAAGATCAGCCGCCGGAAAGAAAGCGGCGAACATTCGGTGGGAAAGAGAACGAAAGAAAAAAGAGCAAGAAATGAAAGCGCAATCTTTGCGCCCTGAATTTATAGCAAACGCACAGGAAAGTTGTAACAAACGCATAACAAACGCACAGAAAAACTGTGCAAAAGAAAAGAAAAGAAAAGATATGAATATAGATATAGAGAGACTATCAGTTACTAATGATAAAAAAGACTTTATCTCTGCTCTCTCTTTCTATCAGAATAATTATCCAACTCAAAACGAACAGGACAAGATGTTGATTGCCGGATATGTCAGCGAGTATGGAGTGACTGACGTTCTGTCGGCAATGCAAATGACGCTTGATCAGAAGAAATCGAGCATGAAGTATACGGGTGGAATTTTACGCAACTGGCGTAAACGTGATCAAGCGGGAGTATCACGTAATCAAGGAGGTGGCTCAAGTGGCGGAGTTCGCAACGATTTGGGAGACGTTGGAACGGGCAAATCCGAAAGTGTTCAACCGTCAAAATTTGCGGGACGCTGGCGAAAAGGGATTGCCGCCGATGCCGGATCCGAATGAAATGCTAATGAAAATAATTCGGGAAGAGCAACAGACGGTGACGGCTGCTCGGCTAAGTAGCGCGCATGTGCCGAGGCGGTTTTATCGATCCGACTTTAGCATTCCGCAGACGGCTACTCCGGAAATCAGAACGGCGATGGCTACCGTGAAAGCCTATGCGGATAATATCGATGATCACGTCAGGCTCGGAGACGGACTGCTCATGTACGGCGATGTCGGAACGGGCAAAACGACCAAGGCGGTAGCCGTGCTGAAACGAGCATTGCAATCCGGTCACGGTGCATTCTTTATTCCGATGGTTCAGCTGGTCGATAACTTATTGACCATGAGCCGAGACGAGCGGCGCGATTTCGAGCAGCGAATAACGACCGTCAGCCTGTTGGTGCTGGACGATCTCGGCGCTGAGCAAGCGCAGCCGTGGGTGGTCAATAAAATCGATGCCATTGTGACGGCTCGGTACAACAACATGAAGCCGATGATCATCACGACCAATATTGACATCGAAACAGCCGGAGTGGACAAGTACAACATGCGTACGATCGATCGGCTCGTTGAAATGTGTACGGTCGTTCGATTCAAAGGTCAAAGTATGCGTTGAAAAGGAGAAGCAATATTGAGCGAATTAACATTCATTGACTTGTTTGCTGGAATCGGCGGCATGCGCTTGGGACTTGAAAAAGCGGGAATGAAGTGTGCCGGATATTGTGAATTCGATAAATTCGCTGTAAGGAGTTATCGGGCGATCCATGACACGAGGGGAGAATGGTATGGAGCAGACATCACTCAAGTTAGGGGAGAAGATATCCCACACGCCGACTTATGGAGTTTTGGATTCCCGTGTCAGGATATTTCAGTCGCTGGCAGACAACGGGGACTTAGCGGAGAGCGAAGCGGTCTATTTTATGAAGTTATGCGGCTCATCGGCGAAAAAGGTGAAGATAAACCCGAATGGCTTGTCGCTGAAAACGTTAAAAATCTTTTATCAATCGATGCCGGAAGAGGATTTATCGAGGTACTCAATCAAATGGCCGCGCATGGGTACGATGCAAGGTGGGAGGTTCTCAACTCTAAAGACTTCGGCGTTCCGCAGAATCGAGAGCGGGTCTTTATTGTCGGACGTCTTAGAGAAAGAAGTGGACGCGAAGTATTATCTAAGTCAAAAAATGGTGGACTATCTCATTCAAAGAGCGACGCAAGCAAAGGACGGTCACAAGCAGAGATTTGTTCAACAATAGATACAGGATTCGTCAACAGAGCGGATAGCACTTTCGTCAAACGGAAAGTCAATCAAGTCGGGCAACTCATTGATACGGATAGTTTCGGAGGGAATCCGCATCGGGGACGAGTGTACAGTGCAGACGGTATCGCTCCCACGCTCAACTGCATGCAAGGTGGTGGGCGAGAACCGAAGATATTGATTGATGGTAAATGCCAAGGCTATAAAGTTTATGGCACTAACGGGGTGACTCGTTCCATAGTAAAAAGCGTGCGTTCTCTTTGTGCCGTTCTTACGCCTGACAGAATTAATAAACGGCAGAACGGCCGCCGATTTAAGGAAGACGGAGAGCCTATGTTTACTTTAACTACGCAGGACCGTCACGGCGTGGCAATAATTGATGACACTGAAGTGGCGATTCGCCGACTTACGCCGCGCGAGTGTTGGCGTTTACAAGGCATGGACGATGCGCGATTCAACAAAGCGCAAGCCGCCGGATTGAGCGATAGGCAACTGTATAAGCAAGCTGGGAACGCGGTTACGGTAACTGTTGCAAAAGCAATCGGCGATGCAATTATGAACGAGATGGAGGAGTAAATATGGCACGAATATTAAACGAAAAGGAAATACAGCAATTAGGAATAGTGCAAGAGTTGCTGAAAGATTTTAGCGCGAATCAAGTATTTGAGATTTTCTTGGGTCTGGAAAGAGGAGTTGACGTGTCAATATACGCCAACACTGATTACGATAAATCGCAAATGCAAGAAATTCGCAACGGTCTTGAAAGCGGAGTTAACGTCGCTCTGTATGCCGATCCTAAATATAGCGCGGAGCAAATGAGTGTAATACGTGAGGGTCTTGAAGACGGTTTAGACGCGTCTATTTATGCCGATCCACGGTTTGGAGAAATGGAGATGAGGATAATTCTCAAGGGTCTTGAAGACGGTGTAGATGTATCAGCTTATGCTGATCCAAAGTTTGACTCATATCAAATGAATGAGATCCGCATAGGTCTTATGAGAGGACTCGACACAACTGTTTACGCCTATCGTAAATTTGACTATAACCAAATGCGTGAAATCCGTATCGGTCTTAAAAATGGAGTTGACGTATCTCTTTATGCCAATCCCAAGTTTAGTGATTGGCAAATGCAAATTATCCGCACTGGGCTTGAAGAGGCTTTAGACGTTTCTGTTTATGCAAACGGAGGATTTAGCGCGGAGCAAATGATACAGGTTTATTTAGGTCTTGCGCATGGAGTTGATGTTTCTGTTTACGCCAACCCCAAAAAAGATCCGGAACAAATGGAGATAATCAGAAGGCGGCTTGAGGCTAACGCAAAACGGAATAGTGGGAAATAATTAGCGGATTTTAGGAGGATCAACCATGGAAACGCGAGCATTAAGCAAAGAGCAATTAGCACAGCTAAAAGAGTTATTAACAGGCTTTAACGTTCGGCAGGTTTGTGAAATTCTTTTCGGTCTGGATCAAGGCGTTAATGTGCCAATTTACGCTAGTACTAAGTATGACAATGAACAGATGTGTCAAATACGACTTGGCCTTGTTGATGGACTTGATGTGTCCGTTTATGCTGATCCGCGATTAAATTACCAGCAAATGCGCTTGATCAAGGTCGCTCTTAAAGATGGGCTCGATGTGTCTGCTTTAGCGAATCCTCGGTTCAATCAGAGGCAAACGGAAGTAGTTTACATTGGTCTTATACAAGGTATTGATGTGTCTATCTTTGCTGATCCTAAATTTGACTGCTTTCAAATGGAAGAGATCTGTTGCGGCCTTTCAATGGGTTTTGACGTGTCATCTTATGCCGATCCAAAAATCGGTTGGTCTGAAATGCAACAAAAACGCAAGTCTATTGAACAGGCGGCAATAAATGACTAATGGCAAGCAAAAAGGCAAGCGCGGCGAGCTGGAGTTTGCCCGCTTATGCCGCTCAAATGGCTGGGAAGTGCGCCGAACTGCTCAATACTGCGGCAACACCGGAGAGGCGGCTGATGTGGTCGGACTTCCGGGCGTTCATGTGGAAGTTAAGCGAGTAGAGCGGTTAAACATTGATGACGCGATGTCGCAAGCTCGGCGAGATTCTAAAAAGAGCGGTCGGGTGCCGATCGTTGCTCATCGCAAAAATAACTGTGAATGGCTAATCACGATGAGTGCGGAAGATTGGTTTGACATGTTTAGAGAATGGACAGACGGGAGTGTTCAAAATGGCAAAGGTTACGAAAAAGCAGATTGAGCAGTTGCGAGAATTATTAGAAACACTTGATTTTTATCAAGTTGCGCAAATATGTAAGGGGATTAAATACGGGGTTGATGTATCAGTTTATGCCGACTCAAAATACAATGATAAGCAAATGTACGAACTTTGCGCTGGATTAATCAATGGAATAGATGTATCTGTTTACGCAAACGAACTAATTGATAGTGCCGAAATGCGCAGTATTCGGGTTCGTTTAGAACAAGAAAAGAGCTGTCCGAATAAGTTAGATGTTGAGGCAAGTCTCCAAAGACTTTGGGCTGCCGTGGAGAGAAATAAGATTGGTGATTGCAAATGAACAACGACATCATTAATCATCCGGCGCATTATACGGTCGGTCGTTACGAAACGATTGACGGGATCGAGCATTTTCAGCTCGGCTACCATAACGGCAACGCGTTCAAGTACATTTCACGCGCCGGAAAGAAATCAAAAGAAACGGAAATTCAGGATCTTGAAAAAGCACTATGGTATATCCAACGCGATCACGACTACCGTGAAGGTGATTGGGTCGACTTTGATATGAACGAGTATCTCCAAGATCTTGAAATGGAAGCGACCTTAGCATTGGTACTGCGCTTGATCAGTGGTCGACCTCAAAAATACATGCGGGGGATCGCGGCTGACCTGCTCCGGGGATATATCGAGCGGCGCAAGCAGGAGCAAGCCGAAGCAGAAAGCGGGCAATAAAATGATGATGACATTTTATAACGTTCGAGTCGAAGGGGTTTTTAAATGGATCTTCGGCGAGGGCGAAGAAGACGCGGCTTTGGACGCGTTTTATTGGCTGAAATTGGATAAACATAGGAAAGGTGTCACGCTGGAACGGATCGAGACAGATGATCTCGGCAGGATCACTCGAATGTTTAAGTACGCGATCAAGCACGAGGCGTGGATGGAAGAACGGAAAGGCAGGGCGCAAAATGGCGGCATTTTACACCATAAGAAGAAATTCAAAACACTTGGCCATGTACGGAGAAAACGACGAGCAAATGGCGCTGGCGATGCTGAGCAAGCTTAAAAAGTACGAATCGGAGCAATATAAAAAAGGGCGGTATAGCGAGAAGCACACGTGCTGCCGCTACATTACAAACGAAGAAGGTCGGGTCGTTTATTTCGCTATTTATAACGGACCGGCAGACGGCTGGAATATGGATATCGATATTGACTTAGTATTCGGAAACGATGAGGAGGATGACTAATGACGGAAGATCAAATGCTTTACGTCAAGCGTAACTATCGTTCCATCTGGGCGATCCATGCTGTGGAAAGCGTTTTGAAAGCGGCGCAACTCAAAGAGAATCCGCGCGCAGAATACATGCTTTTGCTGAAAGTCAAAAACATCATCGAAATGTACATTAAGCATTCTCACGCGTATCTTTCGGAAGTCGATCCAAGGGAGTACGGCGAAGAACAGAGGCTCGATAAAGATTTCATCGATATTATCTATTGGCTATATCGAGCGGATCACGTCAACTTCGAGCCGCCGAAAGAGGAGCACATAAAACGGGCGTTACAAGCGGTGGAGCGTGCGCTCAAGGTAAGAGAAGCGAGAAATGGAGAAATGGCAAATGAACAATAACTATATTTCACTCATCGGCAACTTAACGAAAGATCCGGTGCTGCGCAAAACCATGCGCGGCGATAGCGTCACTAACTTCACCATTGGCGTGTGGCGCGCGAAAAACAAAACGGACTTCATCAACGTAAGCGTCTGGGGTAACCTTGCGGAGTACGTATCGAATAACTGCCGCAAAGGTAATCAGGTCATGGTTTGCGGATCGCTTCACATCGACAAAGGCAAAGATGATAAATACTACACGCAAGTACAAGCGGACTTTGTCGGTCGTTCGGAGTGGAAGCGAGAGCCGGACGAAGTTGAAGAAGAGGCGGCTGATTATTCCAAATTCAAGCAAGAGATGGATGAGGACATCCCCTATTAACTCAGAGTAAGGAGCGACATGAACTTAACGGCAGAAGAGCGGATAAAGGTGGAGCGAACGAGGAGGTATCTGGGTCAGATACGCGGAGCTCGTAGGCGTGTGGCGAAGCTGGAAGAAGAATTAGACGAGTTACGTTCGAGCGGCATTGGCGGCATTAAGCTTGATGACGTTCGCGTTCAAACGAGTGGTCACGGCGGTCTTGATCTGAAAGTGATTCGGATCATGGAGTATGAAGAATTATTAGACTGCGAAAAAACGACTATTTTAACCATTAAAAATAAAATCGTAAGGGAAATAACACTCGTCTACGATTATGAGCAGAGAAACCTGCTTTCTGACCGTTATATCCATGAAAAGAAGTGGGAAGCCATCATGGAGTCAATCCATGTGGACAGATCGACCGTATTTCGAATTCATAACAGAGCATTAATCGCTTTTTATGATATTAATCAAGCCGCGGTCGAAGAATTTATGACCTTTTATCCATGTTGCGACTAAATGAGACTAAAATATGTGATACGATAGTAGTGTGAAAAAGTAATACAGAGAGAGCCATGAAAGTGGCTCTTTTTTGTTGCCTTACTTATCTATATATAAATATATAGTAACTATAGGTGTATATGTATCTCTATATAGTAGTTAAGGGATTTAGGTTGATTTATCGAAAGGGGCGTACATGGTAGAAGTTCATTGCTCGTATACTCGGCTAGTTCCGACTGCTGAACTCGTTCCGAATCCGAAGAATCCAAATAAGCACGGCGATAAACAGATCAAACTGTTAGCCGCCATTATCAAGGGTCACGGCTGGCGAACGCCTATCACCGTGAGCAAACGGAGCGGATATGTAGTCAGGGGTCACGGTCGATTAATGGCTGCTCAGTATCTCGGCTTGGAAGAAGTTCCAGTCGATGAACAGGATTACAAGAGCGAAGCAAGCGAATGGGCGGATATGATCGCCGATAATCGTATCGCTGAACTTTCTGAAATAGATCCGGAAGAACTTCAATCACTCGTCATTGAGCTTGAGAAAGAAATAGACGCTACTCTCCTTGGTTATACGGAAAAAGAAATGCAGGAGATATTGAGTCAATCGCTCGCCGAAGAATTGCATGAAGACGATTTCACCGGAGAAGATATTGACTCGGTATTGAATGAAGAAGAATGCCTAGTCGGGTTTGGTGACGTTTGGGAGCTTGGCCGACATCGGCTCATCTGCGGTGACTGCACAGACGCGCAAACGATTGACCGACTGATGAACGGCGCGCTTGCCGATATGATATTCACCGATCCACCGTATAACGTGAATTACGAGGGCGGCACGGAAGATAAATTAACGATTGCAAACGATAATCTCGATAGCGATACATTCAACGCCTTTTTACTGAAAGCGTTTACGAGCATGAACAAAGCCGCACGTGAAGGGGCGGCTATTTATGTTTGCCACGCAGACAGCGAAGGTAGCGACTTTCGAGGAGCTATGCTCGATGCAGGTTGGCTATTAAAGCAATGCCTAATCTGGGCGAAAGACCGATTTACTCTCAGTCGGCAAGACTACCAATGGCAGCATGAGCCTATCCTTTACGGTTGGAAGCCGGGCGCGGCGCATTCGTTCTATGGTGGAAGAAAGCAAGGCACGGTAGTGGATATCGGCTATCCGGTGGAAATACATGAAGGAGCCGGAGCGAACGGCGAAACGCATATCCGAATCGGCGGCGCATTATCTGACATTCTGTTGGAAGTCACGGGAGATGTGAAAGTCATCTCGACCGAAGATGTTTCTACTATTTTGAAAGTAGCCAAGCCTACACGAAATGGTGAACATCCGACCATGAAGCCGATTGCCCTTTGCGGTAAATGTATCGCGAACAGTTCAAAGGAAAATGAGATTGTACTGGATCTATTCGGTGGTAGTGGAAGTACATTGATTGCCGCTGAACAACTGAACCGTACTTGCTATATGTCGGAACTCGATCCCAAGTATTGTGAAGTGATTATCAAGAGGTGGGAAGAATTCACCGGACAGAAAGCCGTTCTTTCTGTTTCTCGTAA
>OKDJ01000060.1_pt1 | contig 56705 bp, 72 predicted proteins | sample 1611661 | NCBI WGS metagenome assembly OKDJ01 (sample SAMN04436758, study PRJEB24849) | human gut metagenome | biome: human gut; feature: NICU; material: stool | host: Homo sapiens | place: USA: Saint Louis, MO | collected 2011-02-23 | reverse complement strand
AAATAGAAAAAGAAAGGGTAATATTTAAACCCGAAGAAAAAGTTTTAGAAAGTCAATCAGATCCTTTCTATAAGCTTTTCTTGAATAAAGACTACAACACTATAACAAGAAAAACTCATTCTATCAGTGGTGCTAACAAAGAATATACTTACAAAAAACTTAGTAATTCAGAGATGAAGCAATACCAACATCTTTTTGAATAAAACCACGCATTTTAAAAGGACGGATGCCCCGTCCTTTTTTGTTTGCTTAAATATCTTAACATTCCAGCATTTAAGAATGACAAAATGTTAGAATTATAGATTTTTAGAAAGATGTATATTTAAGATTGTAAATTTCTTTTTTAGATCCGGTAAAAGTTTGCTAAAATAGAAATGCTCCGAAAGGAGGTGATCTCCGTGGAGCAATTTTTAGTGTGGGCAACCTTACTCGCCCCGTCACTAGCAGTCATCTTAGCGTGGCTGTTAGAGTGACGAAAGTAGCAAGGGAAAAGGGACGGCGGCAACCGTCCCTTTTCGTGTCTCCGTTTTGCAATTTTTAGTGTTCCTGCTGATTTCATTGTAGAACACGTTTCTTTTTTAGTCAAGTAAGGGAAAAGGGCGGGTCGCACCCCGTCCTTTTCGTGTCTCGGTTTTGCAATTCATCGTGTTCTTACTGATTTCATTATAGCAGGAAATAACTAACAGTCTAGTTATTTCTTAGCTAATAGCAGCATGGCATCCGGATTTTGTGCCACCGCCGCTTTAATTACTTCCGGATCTCTTTGCATTTCTTTTGCCGCAAACTCAATCAGTAATCCGTTCGCACTGATCCAGCGCAGCAGTTTTTTCTTGTCACACTCCACACGGAAGACGGAACACATCAATATACAGTTTTCCGATCCTCGAGCGCGAGCGACGCGCGTCGTTGCAGATCGAAGCGGCAACGACTGGAAGCCTGCAACCGCATGCGTATAGTATAATAGGAATACGAACAGCAATAGTTCATTTTCCGCCTTGACAAGATGCATGGACATGCAGAAAGGAACATGGCAATGTTGGATATCGCGAGCACATTGCAGGTACTGAAAAACACTTCCAACGGCATATATGACGATTTCAAAGTGAAATTTCTGTATCATACCAATAAAATTGAGGGAAGCACTTTTTCTCTTCCGGAAATAACAACATTACTGAAAGAGAATTTTGTCAAGGGTGATCATTCATGGGATGATATTATAGAAACCAAAAATTCACTGGATTTATTCGATTATATTGTGGAAGACTGCCAAAGCCCTCTTACCGCATTTAAGTTAAGAGAATATCATCAATTGTTGAAACAATATACAACTGATGCCGCGCGCGGTTTCGCCGGCGTATTCAAAAAAATCCCCAATATGATTATCGGGCCGGCCGGCCAACATATTAAGGTTGCGCAACCGCATGAAGTGCCGGAAAAAATAGAATATTTATTGGGAAAATACAATGAACGCCAAATGACATTACAAGATATGGCGAAGTTTCATCTGGAGTTCGAAACCATTCATCCGTTCCAAGACGGCAACGGTCGCATCGGTCGGTTTTTATTGCTCAAACAATGCTTGGTATGCAACCAAGATCCGATTTGTATTCATAGTGAAAGCGCGCAAGCTTATCGCAATGCCTTGCAGTTATCTCGTGTGGAAAAAAGCATTGAGCCGTTGGTAGAAGTATTTCAATCGGCGCAAACAAATTTCAACGCGGATTTTCCATTACTGTATGACATCCGAAAAAATTATGAGCAGGAAGTGCGAGATATAATGGCCGCCGAGAAGGCCGTCCAACAAGATCGCACTCCGGAAAGGAGAACATGATGGACGAATATAAAATTGAACTGAGCCCGTCGATGATGATTTTTGAACGTGAAGTAGTTGTGGAGCTGATCGCCGCAGTATCCGGATTTGGTGACCGACATTGGCTACAAAAAAACAAGCCGATTCCTGAACATCTGTTGCTATTTATCGAGAAAATTCAAGACTATCGAGAAACGGCATTACACACGGACAGTCTGGGAGAACTGTTGAAAATCAAATTTCAAGCAAGCTTAGTGCTGGAGGTCTTGAATAAACTTTATGAATTACACAAAAGCTGAACTAAACGAACAAGTTGAAGTCCTTTACCGACGACTTACTCAGGGCAAAACGTCGTCAGTCAACCCGCGCGCCATTCTTACCGGCGGGCAACCCGGGAGCGGCAAAAGCAGCATTGTGAGGCTCGTTAATCGTAAAGATAATAACTTTATATTTCTGAATACCGACGAGTTTCGCGATTCGCATCCGCATTACACGGAAATTCAAAAAGAATACGGATCGGATCATCCGAAGCATACAGCCCAATGGGCAGGGGCGATTACGGAAGCATTAATTGAACGCCTTTCCAAAGAAAAATATAATCTACTGATTGAGGGAACGCTGCGGACAACAGAAGTGCCGGAACAAACCGCAAACCGCTTACGGACAAATGGATATAAAGTCGATTTATATGTTATGGCCGTTAAACCGGAAGTCAGCTTCACCGGTACCATAACAAGACTGTTTCAAGGATTGCAGCAAGACAATGCCCGCACAGTGGATAAAAAACACCATGACTTAGTGGTTTCGCTGTTAAAAGAAAACCTTATTTATCTAGCGGACACAAAATGTTTCAACGAAATCGTCGTATGCAATCGCGCCGGAGAACTTTTCCGTTCCAAAAACAATCCGGACGAAATCACGGCCGCCATCGATCACGAATGGTCACGACCGTTGACGGAAGCGGAAACGCAGGATTTACATCAGCAACAAGCATTTATTCGCAAGATGCTGGAAGCGGAACAACAAAAAGAAGTTTCCGAAATTAATGAAGCAACCGTCACGGAAATACGTTCCTTTTTAGAAAAGCAGATAGACCAACATTCATTCATTCAAATTAATAAACCGCAAGGCCGTGGCCTTGAAAGATAAAACCTTAACGAGGCTCTTTATCGAAAGCTTATTACCCAATTTAAAAGGGATCGGATTGCAATCCGATCCCTTTTGTTGATGCGTGTTATTTATTTGGATTTTGGCTCGCTTAAAAGGTGCTTTAAATTTTGCGATGCCAGCTCTTCTATAATATCGTCATAATCAGTTGCCCATTTAAGATGAAGCAGCATATCGTAAATGGCATTCTTCACTCCTTCTTCCCCCGGCAGATCCACATCAAGAGTAATCCCCGCTAATTCCAGCATTTTTTTAGATACTCGTGACGGCATATGGACTCCCAAGCAAGTCGATATTACATTGAGCTTGTTTAAGTTTACACCTCTCCTCATGTTGCTAATAGTTAACTTGCCTAACCCCGTGGTATTTTCTAAAAGCCTGAATGAATAGTTGCATACTTGTTTACTCATTAGTTTTTGTAGTGCATCGCCAAACTCAAGATTATTTATAGCTTTTAACATTTTACCGGACATCTCATTTACTAAACCGTATTGGACCAATAACTCTTCCGGTATATGGTCATGACAGTTAAACGATTTAGGCCCCAAAGCTGACGGTAAAGTCACATATTTAAGCTTTCCATCTTCGTCTGTAATAAACTTTAAGAAACACTCTTCTCCATGTTCTTTCGCATAATCCGTTAGCGAAAGGACACCGGATGCTTTCTTTTCCAAATAAGTATCTTTATTCAGGCATAAATGACCATCGACATAAGCAAACGCATCGCTCTCAATAATCGATGCCAAGGCACCGCCTTCTTTATACCATGCGCTTAGTTGCGCAGTGGGAACCGTAGTTACAATTTTTGTATCCTTTATGTCTTCTTCGGTCAGAGCAACATCGATTTGCTTGTACTCTTTCGTTTTATATTCCTCATTGAGGGCCTCTTCATAGTCGATTTCGACAAATTGATCCTCTCCGTCATGCAAAAGAAAGTACCGCAAATATTCATCTATATACATAGACAGGTAGCTATCAGAATAGCTTTCTCCATGTGCGACCTCGAAAAACTTCCGTGACTTCTCTCGATCACAACTTTCTTTTAATTCATCGAAGACCCCATATTCAGAAATATTAGTCTCAGTAACTCCCTTCCTGAACAGCTCTCGTAAAAGCTCTTCAGAGCAACCAAGATTTTTAACGACTCTTTTTATTTTGCTGTTTTCAAGCTTACCAAGCATTTCATTGATATAGTCGTTAAAAGTTTTATTTGAATTCAGCTCAATATTGCCGGACTGAATGTCATAAAGTAAGATCCCCGCAAGTTTTTGTCTTTCTTGGGAAAGCATGGAAAATGAGCTATGCAGTTCTTTCCTTAGTTTTTCTACCTCTTTGGGAGAAACATCCTCCGCTAATAACTTGATATATTTCTCAAATCGAGAGTTCATATAGTCCTTATCAATCTTCTCACTATCGTGCTCTATAATTCGAGTATCTATATCAAAGGGAACGTCATCGGTGCCGTCCCCCCCCGTCAGTTTTCGGTAATTCATGATATCTGGCTAAAAGCTTTAAATAGTCTTCTTCTGTGAAGATGACAGAAACGGTAGAGCCCTCAGTCTTATCTTTGTACTCCTTCACGCTCCGCTCAAAACCCTGAATTAAAGCCGCATCCAGATGCCTTGAAAATGCATTAAACTCTTTCGCAAATTTCGCCTTGACTCGATCATCTTCCGGTAGTTTTTCAAAATTTTCAACACCGGCGTTTTCAAACAAGTCTCTTATGTTTTCAAAGCCATTGTTCATATTCCTGATGTTAGCGGGTAATTTATCCACAAATAAACCTTGCGGAACATCTCCGGAATATGCTTTTATCGCTTCGTTTAGATTTCTCTCCATCGTGTTGGGTCTTCTGTACCATTTTATAATTCCAAATGGTTTTTCTTTTCTGTTGTAGACCCTGTTCGTTCTTGATATCGCTTGAATGAGATTTTCATATTCAAGCACTTTGTCAAGGTACAGAGTGTTCACTCTTTTAGAGTCAAACCCCGTCAACATTTGATTGACAACAATTAAAATGTCGATTTGTTCATCTCTGTTGATGTTTTCGTATGGCTCCTTATGAGCAAGTCTGGTGCTGACATCCTTTCTGAATTTATCATAAGTCGGAATCGTAAATGACATATCATACTTCGCATTATAGTCTTCAAGCATTTCTACAATGCCATCCTCTTTATCCAGAGATGTTTGTCCATTGTTATCGATGGTCGGGTCAAACATAGCGGTAATATTAAGCTCTGCCATTTCATTCTTCATAAGCCTATAGTAAGCAACCGCTTCAGGAATACTGGAGGTGGCAAAAATAGCGTGAAATTTATTGTCATTACTATATAAAGGCCATTTTTTCTTTATATCAGTAATGACGGCCAGTCGATATTCTTCCGTCTCGTATTGCGCATTGGGAACATAGTCTTCTATGCCCTTGACCCATTTGTTATTGATGCTTTTTCCGCACATGCCTACTTTAGAAGAGTCCATAAATTTGAGGAAAACTTCTTTTTTCTTTTTATCCGCCATAGCGTCGGCAAGAGACTCTGCCTTAGCCTCATGCAAAGCGACCTGCATTCTAACATCTTCGTCCGGATACACCTTTACCATGTACGGATCAAATCCGAGAACGTTTCCATCTCTGATACCATCCGATAAAGTATATCTATGAATTTCATCTCCAAAGATCGTTGGTGTGGTGCTGTCTTTCTTGATATTAACTTCTTGAATAGGCGTACCCGTAAACCCAAACATAAGAGCATTTCGGAAAGTTTTCTTTATCGTTGTAAGCATTTCGCCAAAAGTAGACCTGTGGCACTCGTCGACAATAATGACCAATCGCTTTTTCGCAATAGATTCAACATCAGCCGCATTCAAAGCTTCCGAGTCCGCACTAATATTGGATAGCTTTTGAATGGATGTGACTATAAGCGTATTGTCGTAATCATTACTCTTTAGCTTGCTAATTAGGACATGAGTGTTTTCTGTAGCCTGCACTGATTCATCATCATTTTTAAAGGCCCTATATTCACTTAAAGATTGTGTAGCAAGCTCTTTCCTATCCACGAGAAAGATAACTTTATCAGCGTCATTGGAAGACGCAATAAGTTGCGCCGATTTAAAACTGGTCATGGTCTTTCCGGATCCCGTTGTGTGCCATATGTGACCACCCAATTGATTGCCTTCAAACCAATTGTTTTTCGCTACTTTCTCGGCTATGCCTTTGGCCGCAAAGTATTGATAAGATCTCATGACCTTTAAAATACCATCGCTGCTGTCAGCGACCGTATAAAACCCGATTAACTGATGCGCCATCGGAATGTTCAATAAGTTCGCTATGACATCCGCCCAGTTATTAATCGGTTTGTTGTTAAAATTTCCCCAGTGAAAATAAAAGTCTTGATTGAATTTTCCTTCTCCGGGGTTAGCAAAATAAACGGTTTCTTCCGGCTGCATGGCTACAAATATCTGTACAAGAGAAAAGAGACCTCTAAAAATGCCCTCATGGGAGTATTTTTCGATTTGGTTATATGTTTGGCTAACTTCAATACCGCTTCTCTTCAGCTCCAAATGAATCACAGGCATGCCGTTAATAAGCAGCACCAAATCGCCTCTTCTATCATTCAAGATAGAAGATTTCGCTTTAAATTCCGGCTGGCAAACAATTTGATATCTGCTATCACCAAGGGCGATCTCTTGCCTGTCATAGATTTTCAAGCTGACTTCTTTACCCAAATGCAGTTTATCGTCAGGATTATCCCTTTGAATCGATACGCTTCTGCCGTTAATAAAGCCATTGAGCCTCATAGGACTTTGCAGAGCAGTAATCTGCTCTAAAACTTGGTCCATTTCCGTTCTCGTTAGAGGCGCATCATTCAGCTTATCTATTTGTTGGTTATTTTTAAATAAAATATCCGCCCAATTTTGTATAAGCTCCTCTTCGGTAGGATAGTAAATAACCTCTTTTTCCCAGCCATATTGTACTAAAGTGTCAATCACCGCTTTTTCAAATTCAGCTTCCGTGTTAAATAGCATTTTCGGCTCCTAGACGAACATCTTATCAAGCAACAATGACTTAATATTTTTTAGCTTCTCAAGCTTTTCTTTGTTAAGTGCTATAAGTTGATCAAGTTTAGAAAAGTATTCTCCTATTGCTTTTTGTTCCTCATAATTACGAGATACATAAACCTCTAACTCCTTGAAATCAGGGTATTTTAAGTTCCAGTTATCCGAAGTAATTCCTTTAGAGTGAATTTGGAACATGTGTGTAATATCGGCCCGCTTAAATAGATAAGAAAAGCATTTTGAGTCAATTCTGACATTAGGACTAAGAACAGTATATGCAGGACTTACTATACCTTCATACGGGGAGTAACCACTTGCACCCTGCCACATTCTCATGGAATTATAAGCAATATCGCCAATACATACTTTCTTGTATTTACTCTTGTCATCATTTGAATTATTTTTCCTATCCAGTTCAGAAAACTTCTTTATTCCTTGATTTATGGTAACTGACAAAAGCTCTCCTTCTGGAAAACTTTCTATTCTTTCTGAAAAACAATCCCCTAGCTTTCGTTTTTCCCATTCTTCACTAAAGCCATCAAACCGTACTTCCGGAGTCGTTTTTCCCTCTTTTGGGAAAAGCTTGTAAAGCATAGCCTTTTTTAGGTCGAGAAATTTTTCGTATTTCTGCCGATAAAGTGTGATAAGGTGGTCAAGTTTTGAAATTGCTTGTTGCTCTTCATTTGATGCTGTCTTTATTTCCGCATTTTTGAGGCTATCCGAATTAAGAGATTCAAAAGTAGAACCCGTCGAATCTTTCCTCCAATAGCCTTCTTTGTCCATCTTTACAAGCAATTGATAGATAAACTCATTCCCTTTAATTGCTGCGACGCCTCGCCCAATTACCGTACTATAAGCAGTTTTCCCCATTGCTCCAGCAGGTGCTCGCACACTCATAATCAAATCTCCGATATCAGCTTGTTTAGTTATTTGTGTTGTCCAAACTCTTGGCTTTACCCAGCCATCTTCTAAATCAGCATTTCCTTGAACCAAAACATAATCGCTTGGTATCTCTGAATATGTGTCTCCATCAGGAGATTGTCCCATTGTTATTTGAACAACTTTCCCCAACTTATGCTGTTTCCAATCGTCAGTAAATCCTTCAAACCTTATTTGGGGCACATTTTTGTTTTGCCTCATGCTTTATACCTCCAATAATTTTTGAAGTTCTTTTATGCCGGCTATGTCTTTTTCATCGCCCACAAGTTTGTTGGACATGGCGATAAATTCTTCTTGCGTGCGGTTTAACTCTTCTTCTATCACAGCAAGGTTCTTCGCATACTTTTCGCTCATAGCTCGGATCTTTTCTTCAAGGGTAACAAGCACGTTTTGACCCAATTCATCCAAACGAATCACGAGCTGTTCTATCCATTTTTTGTAGAGCAAGTCTAGCGATGTGTCTTCGTCCAGATTTTCAATAAGTTCCTTTGTTTTGATGTGGAGTTCATTTTTCTTGACTCTCAAATCTGACCTCAGCGCAGACTCTTCTTCAATCAAAAGAACAACCCTTTGAAGCTTGCTTTCTAAGGAGTCTTCTGCAAATGTAAAAATCTTTTGAATTTCGGTTATTCTTTTATTAATGTCGGTCTTTGTATAGGGACCGCTCGCTCCTTTTTTTATCAAATTCCAGTCAATGCTATTGTGGTCATGAACATATTGCTCTTTTCCCGCCTTTGTAGATAATTCAAGATAAGCGTTCAGTATCTTTATTTCATCCGTTTCGATTTCATCATAGGCCTCTTTCATGTATTTTTTGACTTCCGCATTAACAAAGGCACTGTTGTCCTCTTTGACATAGTCCGCATCTTTTTCATCGTCTTCCAGCAAATCCAGTATCTCTCCATACTCCGATGCTATGTCCGAAATCCTATTCTCTATAGAGTTGATTTCTTCAACTTCGTCTTTTAATAGATTCACTTGGACTAATGCAAAAGGCAGTATCCTACCTCGCCATCCTTCTTGGACCTCAGGAATCTCGTTATCATTTCCCTGTTTATTTTTAACGACCATATTGGGCTCTACTGCGTTGATGATTTCAAAGCCTTCTTCGCGAATTATCTCCAGATCCGCCCCAATAATATTCCAGTTATCCGAAAAGATTTGATAGGCCTCATATTTATCGACCAGCTCTACTTTGGCTAATCTGTCAAATATATCTTGTACAATTTTTTCTCTTTCTTCTAAAATTACTGCTCTTTCTTCTGTATTGATAATATTCAAAATACCGTCAATCAAATCCTCTTTGAGTGTTTCTTTGAAGCCGCTAAAAGCCTCTATATATTTTGCGAGATAGTTTCTTGATGACTCATGTTCCTGTATTATTTGGCTTAAATTTTCGCGCTTTGGATAGAAGTGCTCCCCATCATCTGTCCGAAAAATCGCTTCTTTTAAGCCTTTTATTTCATCCTAATAACGACCTAATTCCATAATTTCAGATTTGGATATGCCTCCACGCAGTGTGGCGTACAAGTCATATTTCTCTGCCGGATCCGATGAATCAACGTAGCGAGGGATATTCAGATTATAATCATTCTTTCTTATTTCATCTTTCGATACTACTCGAGAGTATTTTTCTATACTTGCTCTGTCCCGTATAGTGTCTGCAATTTTTCTAATATCGCAAGCTCTTAACTTGTTGCCTTTTCCTACTTTTTCAAAGCCTTGTGACGCATCAATCATTAAAACGTCAGTGTTTTTCTTGTTGCGCTTTAAAACCATAATAATGGTTGGAATACCGGTTCCAAAAAATATGTTAGCAGGAAGACCTATGATTGTATCAATCTTGTTTTTTTCTATCAGATTCTTCCTTATTTCCCCTTCCGCGTTGCCTCTGAATAGCACGCCATGAGGTAAAACAATGGTCATAATTCCATTGTCATTTAAATGGTATAAATCATGAAGTAAAAAAGCGTAATCAGCCTTTCCTCTAGGCGCTAATCCGAAATATTTATATCTGGGATCATTTTCCTTATTGTTAGGACTCCATTTTTGTGAATACGGCGGATTAGAAACAACAGCATCCACCCTTACTAAGTTATAAGTGCTTTCTTTTCTACCATCTTCAAAAAATGGCCAATCATCTTCCAGCGTATCGCCATTTCTTACGTTAATATTCGCAGGCTTAATATCTCGCATAACCAAATTCATGCGTGTTAAGTTAAAGGTACTTTCTTTAAGTTCTTGCGCATAATAATTAATTTTATTGTCGCTGTCTAAATATCTGCTCATCGCTTTCCCAATATTGATGAGCAAAGAACCGCTGCCGGATGTCGGATCATAAATTTTAATTTCATCTCTATCTTTTAGTTCTTCAGCGATGATTTCAGACATCAAAACAGACACCTCATGAGGTGTGTAAAATTCGCCCGCTTTCTTGCCTGCATTCGCCGCAAACATAGAAATCAAATATTCATAAACAAAGCCCAAGACATCATAGTCTTGGCTGCCATCCATCGGAATTCTTTTAATTAAGCGCAATAACGCCCTTGCCGCTTTGGTTTGTGTTGAAGCATTCGTGCCCAACTTGGAAAGGCTGCTGCTTAGCGTCTTAAATATATTTTCAAATATTTTTTTGTAGGCCTTGCCAATATTTCTGTCAAAGGCGGATAAAGCATCTCTTACATCCGAAATTTCAAAATCGCCGCCCTTAGACAGCCATGTTGAGTATAGATTGTCATAGGCAATAAAATATCCTAAATTTTCTCTTACATATCCTGCATACTCATCATCCTCACTAAGTTCCTCTATCTTTTCTTGCGGAATTTTTTCGTCTTTAAAAAACTTTTCCTCGTCCTCCGATAGATACTTGTAAAAAATGAAACCTAAAAGAAAGTCTTTATATTCATTTCCTTCTATTTTGGACTTGGACCGCATTTGATCTGCTGAGTTCCAAATCGTCGATGCTAACTGCCGCTTATCCATATAAATCTCCTAGTCTACTCTTCTAATCTACTCCCGGCTCAATACCGCGCCTTTTAAGAAATTGTCTTAAATTATACTGCTTGTCATACGCATCAGCGTTGACGTAGTTCTCTTCAAACCAATCTTCCGCTTCAGTTTCTGCTTTCATAATTTGCAGACAATACTCTCGCGCAATGGTTTGACACTCTTCTTTGCTTTTTTGTAGCCACTCTACAAGTAGTTCATCTAAACCTTGACAACGTTTTGCATGTAATTTGCAACCACTATTTTCAGGCTGTATATATAGCCGGATAATGGCATCATTTTGCGGTAACGCTAATGCCAAAACATTTACATTGGTGGCAGGTTTAGTTAGTGGTGAGTTTATCCATGAGCCTTTATTATTGACTTGAAATAATTGATATAAAAGAGGATAACCGTCATAAGTAATCGTTGGCTCTACATCTTCCACCCATTCATCAAGCCTAAATAAGTTTTCTATCTTTTGACGACCTAATTCATTAAAATGCTCATAGAAAAAAGAGGCTATGGCACTCCTTTCCCCTTCTTTCGGAAATAAAAGCATAAAATTTGCATATTTAAGAAGATCACGGCGGGGATGACCAATATCACTAAGATCCGCCTGGGCCGGAATTTTAATGAATCCCGGCTCACCGGTTAAGGTTTCTACTCCGTCTTTTGTTGGGAGATGAATAGTTATATTTTCTCCCGTAACGACCTCACGCAAATAGAAATCAGGTCTGATAGTGGTCTCAATAAGTTGTGTCAGCGGAACATTAAAGTATTGCGCAACCCTAGTCACTAAATCCGCTTTAGGATACGATAGACCTCTTTCATAGAAAGAAATTTGCGACTTTGCTAAATTAAGTATTTCGCCAAGCTCTTCTTGCGTCAGCCCATAATCATGACGCAATCTTCTTAAGTTTATAGAGAACCTTGTACTTAACATAATGCTGCCCCCTTGCATTATTCAAAAACATGCGCTCTTGCATTATTCAAAAACATGCGCTATAATCTAATAAACAGAATTAGTTTTACGGAATAAAATTTTTTCAACAGATAGATCGAATTTTGTTGGTTGTAACATGTGCTAGTTTGTATCGATGCACAAACCTATTTTGATTATACCATTTTACATTTTTAAATTCTAACATTTTAACATTTTAACATTTTAGCATTTTAGCATTTTATTATGTTGGGAGGTGTCGATGATGACAAAAAACGATTATTTCTCTGAAAAGGTGTATATCACTATTTCAGAGGCCGCAGAACAGTTTTTTTGCGGCCGTGTTACCGAAGCTGCTCTCTATCGATTAGCTCGCGAAGGTAAGCTTCCTACTATTAAAGTAGGCCGGCGAGTGCTTGTCGATGCGCAGAAAATGGAGGATATGTATGCTTAAAAATAAAGAAGCCTATTTCAGTGGCAGCTGAAATAGGCACACAAGAAACATTAGCGGTGAGGCTAAATCCCTTGCATATTTATTATATATGCAAACGCATGTGGTATGCAAGGGGAGCACTCTTGCATACCCATTTTTTGGGTATGCCAACTCCAAGGGAGTAGTGTACCCTTTTTTTCTTACCTTAGTTTACCTCAGGGCAGAAAAAATCCCTGAGAACACCTGAGAGTACCTGAGAGTACCTGAGGCTAGCTAAAAAGAAACCAGCTAAAAAGAAACCAAGAGTACCTGAGAGTACCTGAGGCTACCTGAGAAAAACCTGAGATTCCCTGAGGAAATTAAATAATAAATGTAATTTGTAAATGCTATGTAGGAGGAATCATATGACACGAGCATATACGAAAGAACGAAAAGAAAAGCTAAAACTTTATCTATTGGATTATTTGGCATCCAAAGGCATAACGCTTTCCAAGAACAATATGATGCGCTGCTTTGCAGGAAATCATGAAGATAATCATCCCTCCATGCACTACTTTGTTGGCTATGATGACAAGCCTAGGCTGACATGTCATGCCCAAGGCTGCGTAGGCACAATCGATATTTATAATGCGGTATTTTACTTGGATAATATTCGCGGGCATCGCAATCAATACAACTTTTTAAATGACTGGGTGGATGCTACTTTCCCGGATAACGCTACTCCCCCTTCAAAGCAAGAGTTATTAAATGCCAAAATCCCTCGTCACTTAAATGATGCGCAACGAACAGCCTTCCTGCATCAATGTAATCAAGCGCAAGGCTACCAACATTGGCAAGCACGAGGGATTGAAAAAGATACCGTGAATGCCTATCACCTTACCTATCACCCTACGCAAAACGCCTTGGTCATACCGATTGATGATTTCGGATTTATCCTGCGATATCTAACCCCAATAGATTCGCAAAGTCCAAAGTACAAACGATCACTCGGTTTAAGTCAATGTTTGCACACCCATAATATGGATCCCCATTTGCCAATAATAGTAACCGAGGGTGAAATCGATGCCCTATCCTTAATCCAAGTTGGTTATCCCAATGTTTGGGCGATTGGAGGTGCTCAAAAATTAGATAAGTGGCTGAAAAAGATTTATAAAATAAATTCCAAAATCATCTTAGCGTTAGATACAGATAGCACAGGTACAAACGCTAAAATGGCTGCTTACAATTATTGCCACATTGAAAAATGGAAACGGCCTTTAGACTTTTGGCGCTTTTGCATCTCCCCCGCCACCGTAAAAATAAAAGATATAAATGATCTTTTGGTTACCGCTCCCAATGCACTAAAGGATGCCATAAACAATATTAAAAATGAATTCGGAGGTCAACATGAAAAAGATAAGTGATTCGGCACTGAAGGAAAGAATAGAAAAAAGAAAAGCAGAGTTGGATTCACTCCTTGCTTTAGAGCAAGAGAGAATCCAAGCCCGTAGAAGCAAGATTGGCGAGTTTTTAGAAAACAAGTATGGGCTAACAACTATTCCCGAGCTGGAAAAGTTATTCGCCCAACTTTCAAATGGAAAGGAGGTCTAGCTTCTACGGTACGAACCATACTACTTGTACGTACAATACACGTATTGTACGTACAAGTAGCTTGGTTCGTCTCCGACGGGCGGGGTCCCCCCCTGCACCCCATGAAGCAAACAAAAATGAGCAAACCGAAGAAAACGCACCGGCTCTATATACGACTTACAGAGGATGAATGGCAAATCATACATGAGTTGGCTCGTATCGCCGGAATGAACGTTTCCACATTCGTTATCTACGCCGTTTTAAACGGCAAAATAATTATCAATGAAATGGATACGCAAGCCATATTGCGACCGCTATTGGGTCTGCAAAGACACTACAATACAATTCGCCACTGGATGATTAAGCACAATTACTCAAACCCTATTCTAAGTGCCGAATATGAGCAGGAGTTGAAAAGCTTATGGCGGCTATTAGCGCAGGCAAAGGATCCGGTAGCGCAAGCGGATCTATAAAGTATGTTCAATATGAAAAAGATAGCACCCGCCCCCGCGTCTTATTTTCTGAAGGTATAGAATGCAGCCCGTACTATCAAGATGCCATTGAAGACTTTGCTTATATCCGTGATATCCATCATAAATCCGGAGGCCGTGAAGCGCATCACATGGTATTGGCATATTCTCCGGAAGAAGAAAAACGTTTTACCAGAGAAGAGTTATTTGATAAGGCCATTGAGGTCGCAAAAGGAACCTTCCCTAATCATCAAATTTGGTTGGGAATGCACAATGATACGGATCATCTGCACGTACACATGATTGTAAATTCAGTTAATTTAGAAACAGGCAAAAAGCTCCAAATAGCCGGGCGTAAAGGGATGCATGAAATCATGAACAAAGTGCAAAATATATGCCACAGTTTAGAGCTTGATAATACGTTGGAAGTAGGAAAACGCAGTCAAAAGGAAGGTCAGGTGATTACACACAATATCGTAGAGTACAAATTAATCGAGCAAGGTAAATCTTGGAAGGCTGACATAGCAAAACGTGTATATGAATCTCTAAATGCGGCTGACAGTAAAATGGATTTTATTTTGAACTGCAACGAAAAAGGAGTGTTGTGCAAATGGGATGATAATCGTAAACATGTCACTTTTTGTGATATGGATAATCCATCGCTCAAAGTGCGAAGTGCAAATCTAGCGAAGACCTTTACATTAAAGCAATTAGAATCGAAAGAATCTATGGAAAAAGCATTTGAAGCAAACAAAGATAAACATGTTGAGCAGTCAAACAATGAAGATTTAGTGCTTGATCGTTCTAAATCTTTAGAAAAGCAACCCATAAAAATTTTGAAAAGAAATCGCTCTATAGAGCTCGGGAGGTAATGACATATGAACTTAATGGACAATAACAACAATGAAAACAACAACGAAAAAAAATTAGAGATTATCCGCAAACGAAATCGTCGCGGAATCGGATTAGGCGGTTCGTCATCAAGAGCAAAAAAGAATGTAATGCCGCCTGAACAAGCCTTATCTGAAAGTCAACAAGTAGCTAAACACATGCTTTCCCTGAAAGATGAAAACGTACAATTGGAACGGGAGTCTATCCTTTTTGGCGAAATGATGCACAAACTGATATATGAGCAAAATGTATTAATGCGCTCATTGAAAGCCCATATACTTCAATCCGAGAAAAAGAACGAAGAACAAATTGCACCTGTGGTTGAGGCATTAAAAACGCTGGAAAAGAGAATCGATAGTTCTGCAGACGCTGCGGATGCTCGCACAAAAAAGACGTTGGAAGAACTTTTTTCACACCTTGACGATGCAGGAAGAGCTTATAGTGAAGGTCTATGCAAACGCTTAGATGCAACTGCAACTCGCTGGGAAGTGTTACTTATGCATGGTCGTGAAAACCTTAGGTTTTGGAGTTTTAGTAAAAAGATGATCGTCTTTATTCTCACCATGTTGCTTTTATTCCAACTTTCCCTAAACTACAAAATGAAGAACGAATTACAGGGGCTACATACACAGGTTAGTATGATCCATAGCCTTTATAAGGGAGATACTAAATATTGGTTTGATCCTGACAACCAGATGACCTATGTAGAAACGCTGGAGCAACATAACCAAAGAGAATAAAATTTGATGCTATTCAATGGAAAGGAGAATAAATATGGCGCGCGGTAATGGCGAAGGATCTATTCGTTATTTAGCTGCCAGTAATCGTTACCAGTACCGAGTTTCTTACAAAGATAAAGACGGAAACACTCGCAGAAAATCTTTCTATGCCTCGAAAGCTGCCGATGCGCGAAAAAAAGGTCGTGAATGGCTAAGTTTTTACGAAAGCTCAAATAAAAGTGCCGATATCAATCCCATGCTGGATGATTGGATCCGAATATGGTTGGATGTTTACATGAAAAACTCAGTAAGGCCTTCCACTCTGGAAAAATATGCATGTTGTTTAGATCCGGTTGGCAAAGCGTTTAAAGGAATCCGCCTTAACAAGCTAAATCCCACTGCACTACAACAGTTTTTCCAGCAACAATTATTTAGCGGTGGTCGCAAAAAACAAGGTTTAGCACCTGTAACAGTGCGTAATCAAAGACGCTATTTGACATCTTGTATTGACATGGCGATAAAATTAGGACTTACTAACTCAAATCCTGCAAAGCTTACTATGCCTCCAAAGGTAGAAAAGAAAGAAATCCATCCCCTATCAGAGTTAGAAGTCCAAAGACTTTTGGATGTTGCGCAAGACCAAGTAGAGAAGGCTAAAGCTTCTACTAACATAGGGGCTTGGATGGGTGCCGCCGATCTTTATATAGGCGTTATGATTGCTGTTTATACAGGAATGCGTCTTGGTGAAATCATGGCATTGAAATGGGGCGATTTTAATGTTCATACATCGTTTCTATCTGTGCAAAGATCTAAATCAGATGTAAAAGGTCAATCCATAACAAGCCCTAAAACAGGAAACGGACGAAAAATACAAATCGGGGCTAACTTAGTTCATGCATTAAAGCAGCACAAAAAACACAACTCTCATACAGAGAAAATGTAGGAAATCTTTATGAGAATTGCGATTGGATCATAGGCGGTCTATTCGGACACGGCTATAACAAAAGACACTACAGTTCAAGAAAGTTCCAAAAGCTTTTAAAAGATGCCAAAATCATGCGTCATATTCGCTTTCATGACTTAAGGCATACTCATGCAACACTACTATTATTAGCCGGAATAAACCCCAAAATTGTTCAAGAAAGGTTAGGTCATGCCAGCATTGACATGACCTTAGATACCTATTCACATTTAACGCTGGCCAATCAAGGTGCTGCCGTAACTGCGCTTGATTCGATTATCGATGCAAGCGATGCTTGAAGAATGATTTTTAAGAAGAAAAGACTTCATATGTACGTACCTTTTCCAATAATTCAAATCCAATTGGGCTCAAAATTGGGCTCAAACATGAAAAAAAGGCTTCTCGAATTTTCGAGAGGCCTTTATTATGCTGGTGCGCCTAGCAGGAATCGAACCTGCGCACCCGGTTCCGGAGACCGGTGCTCTATCCCCTGAGCTATAGGCGCATTACTAAAATAGTATACCATAACGCCGACGCAGCGCCAACATCTTTTTATTTTCTCTGTACCGAATTCTGACAAAGAAAAGCGCTTACCGCGCCGTTTAGGATGCCAAATACAATGTAAGACGGTAATAAAAAAGATCGTGCAAGCGCACGATCTTTTTTACATTATACCAACTCGATGATTGCCATCGGAGCGGCGTCCCCTTTGCGGGGGCCGATTTTCAGCACGCGTGTGTAACCGCCTTCACGGTCAGCGTACTTTTCAGCAATTTCGCCGAACAGTTTGGATACAATCCCTTCATCCATGATGAAAGCCAAAGCTTGACGACGGGCATGTAAATCACCACGTTTACCGAGCGTAATCATCTGATCCGCTACGCGCCGCAGTTCTTTTGCTTTCGTTTCCGTCGTTTCAATGCGTTCATGCTGGAGCAGGGAGGTCACCATGTTGCGCAACAACGCTTTACGTGCTGCGGTATTGCGTCCCAACTTGCTGTAGGCCATTTTTTTCCTCCTCTATTCGTCCTTTTGTTTCAAGGTCAAACCGTGACCGTCATATTCGGCCAGGCGTTCTTTGATCTCTTCAATCGATTTTTTACCCAAGTTGCGTACTTTCGTTAAGTCATCTTCGGTCTTTTTGAGTAAGTCCGCAAGCGTATTGATGTTGGCGCGTTTCAGACAGTTGAAGGCCCGAACGGAAAGTTCCAATTCTTCAATACGGATCGATTCGAAATCAATTTCCGGTTCCGCCGCCGTTTCCTCTTCGTTGTCGAAGTTCGTGCTGACAGCGATGAGATCACGATCGGTCGCGATATTTTGGAAATGACGCAGGTACATGACCAGGATGGTCGCTGCTTTCGCTACGGCGTCCTTGGCTCCGATCGAGCCGTCAGTGGTCAGTTCTAATGTCATTTTATCGTAGTCGAGTTCGTTGCCGACGCGGGTATCTTCTACTTTGTAGTTCGCCCGTAAAATCGGCGAGAAAATCGAATCGATCGGGATGACGCCGATCGCATCATCTTCTCTCTTGTTCTTCGTCGCCGGCACATATCCGTGACCGCGATCAATGGTAAGTGTCATTACCACATGGGCGTCGTTGTCCAGTGTGGCAATGTGCAGATCGCTGTTCAAGATTTCCAATTCCGACGGAACGGCGATGTCGCCGGCCGTGAATTGGCCTTCTTTTTCTATATCGACCCGGACTTCTAACGGAAATTCCGCTTCGCTGTGTGCTTTAAAGCACACTTTTTTGAGGTTCAGGATGATATCGGTCACGTCTTCCCGGACACCGGGGATGGTGGAGAATTCGTGCAATACGCCATCGATTTTAATGGAGGTAATGGCGACGCCGTCCAATGAGGACAGCAAAACGCGCCGCAAGCTGTTACCCAAGGTAATGCCGTAACCGCGATCCAGCGGTTCACAAACAAATTTACCGTACCGTTCGTCAGCCGACAGTTCGACTGTTTCGATGTCAAAATTCTTCTCTTCTATCATGCGGTAAACCTCCTCCTATACAACTGACACCACCCAAAAGCGACGCTCAGACACGTCTGCGTTTTGGGGGGCGGCAACCGTTATGGGGAATCGGTGTTACGTCCTTAATCATGTTGACATCAAGGCCCGCTGCTTGCAGCGCACGGATCGCGGCTTCACGGCCGGATCCCGGACCCTTTACATATACTTCTACTTCCCGCAAGCCTTGTTCCATCGCTGCTTTAGCTGCCTGTTCAGCGGCCATTTGCGCAGCAAAGGGAGTGCTTTTACGAGATCCGCGGAAACCTAATCCGCCGGCAGAAGCCCAGGAAAGGGTGTTGCCGTTCGTATCGGTAATCGTTACGATCGTGTTATTGAAGGTCGAGCGGATGTGTGCAGCCCCCGACTCTACGTGTTTCTTTTCTTTACGTTTGGTTCTTGCTTTAGCCAACTTAAGTCCCCTCCTTTACTTCTTATTTCTTTTTACCGGCAATGGTCTTCTTCGGACCTTTGCGTGTACGGGCATTTGTTTTCGTGCGTTGACCGTTGACCGGCAATCCTGCACGGTGACGGCGACCACGATACGAATTGATTTCCACTAAGCGTTTAATATTAAGCGATTCTTCACGACGCAGATCGCCTTCTACTTTATATTCGTCCAAAGCTTCACGCAGTTTCGCAACTTCATCTTCCGTGAGGTCGCGTACCCGCGTATCCGGATTTACACCGGTCTTTTCCAATACCTGTTTGGAAAGAGTGAGGCCGATACCATAAATATAGGTTAAGCCAATCTCAACGCGCTTATCACGGGGTAAGTCTACACCGGCTATACGTGCCATCTACTCTCCACCTCCTATTCTTATCCTTGACGTTGTTTATGTTTCGGGTTGTCGCAAATGACCATGACACGGCCTTTGCGTTTAATAATTTTGCATTTATCGCAAACCTTTTTTACGGACGGTCTGACTTTCATGTTGAACCTCCTTTAACAGGGTCTTACTTGAAGCGATAGGTAATCCGGCCCCGGTTTAAGTCGTACGGAGTCAATTCCAAAGTGACTCGGTCGCCGGGAAGGATACGGATAAAATTCATCCGCATTTTACCGGATACATGCGCCAAAACAATGTGACTGTTTTCAAGCTTTACTTTAAACATGGCGCCCGGTAACGCTTCAATGACTTTACCCTCTACTTCAATGACATCTTCCTTGCTCATCAAAGCCTCCTTTTTGCAGTCCAGCTTTTGCTTGGGTAATCGCAGCGCGGATTTCTTCATCCCGCCACGGCGAATGAGGATGCGTGCGGCGATAGGCCGCATCCGAATCGGCGGCGACGCGTACACGCACATGTCGACGATTCTTTGTTTTGGGTTGCGCGACCGGACGTTTGCGCCCGTCGGCAAGCTCCACATATGAGGCATCTTGACAACGCAACACCAGGAACCATTGCCCCCGTTCGCGTCCGGCAGTCGCCTCAACGATAGTGCCGGGAGAGAGCGGTCTGGTTTCCGTCATGAGCGCTCCGTCAAGATGCGGGTGCCGTCGTTCGTAATCGCGATCGTATGCTCAAAGTGAGCGGACGGTTTGCGATCCTTGGTCACGACAGTCCAGCCATCTTTTAAAGTGCGCACCTGCGCGGTGCCGAGATTGATCATCGGCTCGATACAAAGAATCATCCCCGCCTCCAGCCGATCGCCGGTGTGCGGAGTGCCGTAATTCGGTACTTCCGGTTCCGCATGCATTTCGGTGCCGATACCGTGTCCGACGTATTCTTTAACCACGCCGTAATGGTACGGTTTGACAAACGCGGATACCGCGTGACCGATATCACCGACATGGTTGCCAACCACGGCGGCCGCGATGCCTGCTGCGAGCGCCCCTTGCGTGACATCCAAAAGCTGTCGCTTTTCCGGATTGATCTCGCCAACCGGCACTGTCATCGCAGTATCGCCCATAAATCCGTCTTTGGTGACAACCAAATCCAGACTGACGATATCTCCTTCTTTGAGGATCACTCGCTTTGAAGGAATACCATGCACTACGCCTTCATTCACCGAAATACAAACTGATCCCGGAAATCCGTAATACCCTTTGCATTCAGGAACGGCTCCTTGCTGAACAATGTATTCTTCCGCTATTTGATCCAGTTCCCAAGTGGAAATACCGGGAACCGCCTTATCGGCGAGCAGCTGCAATGTCCGCGCGGCAATTTTGCCGGCAGCGGCAATGCGCTCGATCTCACGGGCGGATCGCAGAATGATCATTGTCAGTCCTTCTTTTCCAAGGCGGTAACGATGTCGTTGAAGACGTCTTCCATATCTTGCAGCCCGTCAATTTCTACATAATGTCCGTTGTTTTTGTAGTAATCGATCAAAGGCTTGGTCTGCTGTCCGTAGACGGCTAAACGTTCTTTGACGACAGCTTCCTGATCATCGTCACGTTGGTACAGCTCACCGGCGTCTTTATCACAGACACCGGCTTTTTGCGGCGGATTAAACGCTTTATGATACGTCGCACCGCACTTGCGGCAGATCAACCGACCACTGGTACGGCGGACCAATTCTTCATTCGGAACCGCAATGTTAATAATGCCGTCCAGCGTGATATTGAGTTCACGCAAAATCGCATCCAGCGCTACCGCCTGCGCCGTCGTACGCGGGAAACCGTCCAAGATGAAGCCGTCACGCGCATCCGGTTGCGCCAAGCGCTCGCGGACAATGCCGATCGTCACTTCATCGGGTACCAGCGTACCGTTATCCATATGTTTTTTTGCTTCCAAACCGAGCGGCGTACCGTTTTTTACGGCCGCGCGGAACATGTCGCCCGTCGAAATTTGAGGAATCCCATACTTTTCGATGAGTCGTTCCGCTTGCGTACCTTTACCGGCGCCGGGCGGTCCCATTAACAAAATGTACATCGTTCCCATCTCCTTACTTCATGAAACCTTCATAGTGACGCGTAATCATCATCGATTCAATTTGTTTCATGGTATCCAGGGCGACACCTACTACGATCAAAAGAGCCGTCCCACCAAAGTATACACCTTGAATGCCGGTGATGTTTCCCAAAATGTTGGGAAGTACCGCCACGAACGCCAGGAAAAACGCGCCGGCGAGCGTGATCCGCGTCAATACGCGATCCAAGTAATCAGCGGTCGGTTTCCCCGGACGAATGCCCGGAACAAAACCGCCGTACTTTTTCATATTATCGGCAATATCCGTAATATTGACAGAGATCGCCGTATAGAAGTAGGTAAAGAAAACAATCAAAATCGCATACAATACGGTATTTAATACCGTTCCCCAGGTAAAGAGATTCGCCATCTCTTTGATCCATGGGACATCGATAAATTGTGCCATGGTAATCGGCAGCATCAAAATCGACGATGCGAAGATGATGGGAATAACACCGGCCTGATTGACTTTCAAAGGCAGGTGCGAGGAGTGTCCGCCGTACATTTTACGACCGACAACCCGTTTGGAATACTGAACGGGAATGCGACGCGCACCCTGCGTTACCGCAACGACAATCACGATCATTGCGATCGCGATGACAGCGAATAAACCGGCTTGGAAAAAGTTGATGGTGCCGGTCCGCAAGTACTCCATAATGACCTGGATGCCAGCCGGCATCCGTGCCACGATACCGGCAAAGATGATTAATGAAATGCCGTTGCCGACACCTTTTTCCGTAATCTGTTCCCCGACCCACATCAGGAAACAGGTTCCCGCGGTCAGTGTCAACGTAATCATCAGTACCGTTAAATAACTATTATCGACCAATGCTTGATTGGCGCGTAAACCGTAGGCCATACCGAAGGCTTGGATCAAGGCCAAAACCACCGTGCCGTAACGGGTTACTTTCTGAATTTTTTTAAAGCCGTCCTGGCCGTCTTTTTTCCACTCTTCAAAAACAGGTACGACCGCCGTCAGCAACTGCATGATAATGGATGCGTTGATGTACGGGGTAATACTCATGGCAAAGATGGAAAACTTGCTCAATGCACCGCCGGCAAATAAATCCAAAAAACCGAACAGGCTGCCGCTCGAAAAGAGATGTTCGATCACCGAGGCGTCAACGCCCGGTACCGGAATATGAATCCCGGCGCGAAACACCATAAACATAACGAACGTATAAATCAGTCGGTTCCGTAATTCGGAGATCTGAAATATGTTCGAAAGTTTTTCGAGCATCAGAGCACCTCGACTTTACCGCCGGCTGCTTCGATTTTTTCCTGCGCCGTCTTTGTAAAACCGTGCGCTTTGACAGTAACCGCTTTTTCCAGCTCGCCGTTACCAAGGATACGTACTCCATCGCGTACATTTTTCAGGATGCCTTTTTCGATCAAGCTGACCGGATCGACAACGTCGCCCGCTTCAAACCGATTGAGTTGGCTCACATTCACTTCCGCATAGTCTTTGGCGTGAATATTCGTAAAACCGCGCTTCGGCAACCGGCGATACAACGGCATTTGGCCACCTTCAAAGCCCGGACGAACACCGCCGCCCGAACGCGAGTAAAGACCTTTCGTACCACGCGTGGAGGTTTTGCCCATGCCGCTTCCGATACCGCGACCAACACGGCGACGTGCTTTGCGAGAACCCTCGTTGGGGCTCATTTCATGAAGTTTCATGTTTGCACCTCCTTATTCTGCGTCTGTAACTTCCACCAAGTGACGTACTCGGTGGATCATGCCTTCAATTTGCGGTGTCAATTCCTGGGTGACGACGGAATTCGTCTTCTTCAGTCCCAGTGCTTTGACCGTCTGTCGCTGCGTCTGGTTCGAACCGATCAGACTTTTCTTCAATTGAATCTGAACTTTCTTAGCCATCATCCGCCTCCTTAGTTATACAATTCTTCGACGGATTTGCCGCGCAACGCCGCAATATCTTCCGCGCGTTTGAGCTCGAGCAAGCCGTTGACGGTCGCTTTGACCATGTTCATCGGGTTTGCCGAACCGATTGATTTCGTTAAAATGTTTCGTACCCCGGCGAGTTCCAAAACCGCACGCACAGGACCGCCGGCGATAACGCCGGTACCTTCTGCGGCCGGTTTCAAGAAAACGCGGCCCGCACCGCAAATGCCTGTGACGGCATACGGGATTGTACCGTTTTTCAAGTGAACTGCAACCATGTTTTTCTTCGCATCTGATACGCCTTTGCGGATCGCTTCGGGAACTTCTTTCGCTTTCCCCATACCCGCGCCAACGTTACCTTTACCGTCGCCTACAACGACGAGAGCGCTGAAGGAAAAACGGGTACCGCCTTTAACGACTTTCGCTACGCGATTGATAAAGACGACCTTCTCTTGCAGATCCGATTCTTTCTTTTCAAATCTTGCCATCTACCGTTTCCTCCTTTGCTTAGAATGTCAAACCGCCCTCACGGGCACCTTCTGCTAACGCCGCAATACGACCGTGATAAATCTGGCCGCCGCGGTCAAAGACTACTTCTTTCACGCCTTTTTCCTGCGCGCGTTTGGCGATCAATTCACCAACCGCTTTCGCCGCTTCGACGTTACCGCCGTAGGCATGAGCTTCTTTCACTTCCGCGTCCAGAGAACTGGCCGATACCAAAGTAGTCCCTTTGGCATCATCAATAATCTGCGCGTAAATGTTAGCCAGGCTGCGATAGACATTCAAGCGAGGACGTTCGGCCGTGCCGGCAATATGCCGACGCAAACGAGCGTGACGGCGTTGACGTGCTTTATTTCGTAAATTGTTACGCAACTTGTCCACTCCCTTCCGAACTATTTCGCACCGGTCTTGCCGGCTTTACGACGTACGTGTTCACCTTCGTAGCGAACACCTTTGCCTTTATACGGCTCCGGTTTACGCCAGTCGCGAATTTCCGCAGCGACTTGGCCGACGACTTCTTTATCCGCACCTTTGACGATGATTTTCGTCGGTTCCGGGGTTTCAAATTCGATCCCCGCCGGCGGTTCCATGATGACAGGGTGCGAGAAACCGAGTGTCAAGTTCAAGTTTTTACCCTTCATCGCGGCACGATAGCCGACGCCAACGATCTCGAGCGTCTTCGAGTAGCCTTCCGTAACACCGATCACCATGTTGTTGATCAGCGAACGGGTCAGACCGTGCAACGATTTATGTTCTTTGTCATCCGACGGACGCGTAACTTTCACTTCGTCTGCGGTGACTTCCACCTGCATCGATTCCGGCAGTTGGTGGGACAATGTACCCTTCGGTCCTTTTACAGTGAGGGTATGTCCGTCCAAGGTGATGTCCACTCCGTTCGGAATGGCAATCGGTTGATTCCCAATACGTGACATGCGTTACCTCCTCACTTACCAGACGTAAGCGATAACTTCTCCGCCAAGACCAGCCTGACGGGCTTTACGATCGCTCATTACGCCTTTGGACGTCGAAATTACTGCGACTCCCAAACCACCGAGAACGCGGGGTAATTCGTCCTTCTTCGCATAAACTTTCAAACCGGGTTTCGAAATACGTTTCAATCCCGTGATTACTTTTTCTTTATTTGCGCCATATTTCAATGTGACGCGCAATACCGGATGGCCTTCTTCTTCCACAGTTTCATATCCGTGGATGTAGCCTTCTTGGGCCAGGATGTCCAGTATAGCAGCTTTCTTTTTCGAAGCGGGCATATCCACTTTCGCGTGCAGCGCCGAGTTGGCGTTGCGAATGCGCGTTAACATATCCGCAATCGGATCGGTCATTCCCATATTAGTTTACCTCCTCCCACGGACAATCGTTACCAGCTGGCTTTTTTCACGCCAGGGATTTCACCTTCATACGCCAAATCGCGGAAAACGATTCGACTCACGCCGAACTTACGCATGTAACCATGCGGACGTCCGGTCAGAAGGCATCGATTGTGCAAGCGTGTCGGGGAAGCATCCTTGGGGAGTTTGCTCAACGCTGCATAATCGCCTTTAGCTTTCAATTCGGCGCGTTTTGCCGCGTATTTTTCCACCATTTTACGGCGTTTCTTTTCACGTTCAATCATTGACTTTTTCGCCATTATACTTCCTCCTTTGTCTTATTTTTTAAACGGCATACCGAAGGCACGCAAAAGTTCACGCGCTTCTTCGTCTGTCTTCGCGCTGGTCACCATGATGATGTCCATGCCGCGTACTTGGTCAATTTTGTCGTAGTCGATTTCCGGGAAAATCAATTGTTCCTTAATGCCCAAGCTGTAGTTGCCGCGACCGTCAAAGCTGGTCGCGCGCACGCCACGAAAGTCGCGGACGCGAGGAATCGCAATATTGATCAGTTTATCCAGGAATTCGTACATTCTTTCGCCGCGCAGTGTAACTTTGCAGCCGATCGGCATGTTTTCACGAATTTTGAAGTTCGCAATGGATTTTTTCGCGCGTGTGATGATCGGTTTCTGACCGGCAATCGCCGTCAGGTCGTTCACCGCAGCATCCAGTGCTTTGGAATTCGTAACGGCTTCACCGACACCGATGTTGATGACGATTTTTTCCAATTTCGGAATTTCCATTACGTTTTTATAGTTAAATTTTTCACGCAGATTATTTTTGATCTGGGAATTGTAGAGATCTTTTAAACGAGACACCGAATTCGTCCTCCTTTCGTATTATTTTACGTTGTCAATAATCGAGTCGCTTTTAACGGTCGCACGAACGTAGCTACCGTCTTTTTGCTGTACTTTTTTGATGCGGCTCGGTTCTTTGGTCTTCGGGTCGATGACCATGACGTTGGAGACATGAATCGGTGCTTCTTTCGTGATAATGCCTCCTTGCGGATTGGCCTGGCTCGGCTTGGTATGCCGTTTGACTTCGTTCAGACCTTCCACAATGACGCGGTCTTTGGCCGGCTGTGCGGCAATGATCTTACCCGTTTTGCCTTTGTCTTTGCCGGCAATGATCATGACGGTATCACCGGTTTTGACTTGCAGTTTACGTTTGCTCATATCCGCACCTCCTTACAGTACTTCCGGTGCGAGCGAAATAATCTTCATGAAGTTCTTATCACGAAGCTCACGAGCTACCGGTCCAAAAATACGAGTCCCGCGCGGGCTCTTATCATCTTTAATAATAACGGCTGCATTTTCGTCAAAGCGAATGTAGGAGCCATCGTTGCGACGTAAACCTTTCTTCGTACGAACGACTACGGCCTTAACTACTTCACCTTTCTTGACAACGCCACCGGGCGATGCATCTTTTACCGAAGCAACGATTACATCACCGATATTCGCGTAGCGCCGGAATGATCCTCCCAGCACCTTGATGCACAAGATGTCTTTGGCGCCCGTGTTATCAGCCACGTTCAAGCGAGTTTCTTGCTGTATCATCGTGTTCCTCCTCTTTCTACCGAATTATTCGGCACGGGCAATAATCTTCGTTACACGCCAGCATTTATCTTTCGAAATCGGGCGCGTTTCAACGATGCGCACGGTATCACCGATTTTACATTCGTTGTTTTCGTCGTGCGCTTTATACCGCTTCGTCGAAGTGAGCGGCTTATTGTATTTTTTGTGCGGCACTTTACGGTCTACAGCAACAACAACGGTTTTGTCCATTTTGTCACTGACGACTTTGCCGACACGCGATTTGCGTACGTTTCTTTCTTCCACCACGGTTCCTCCTTTACGATTTACGCTTGCGCTTTCAATTCTGCTTCCCGCTGCACGGTTTTAATTCGGGCAATGGTTTTCTTTACTTCACGCAAACGCATCGGATTTTCCAACTGGCCGGTCGCATGCTGAAAACGGAGGTTGAATAATTCTTCCTTCAGACCGGCGATTTTTTCGTTCATTTCCTCGGCGGACAAATTCCGAATTTCTTGTACCTTCATTAGTTGTCACCTGCCACTTCTTCTTCGCCCTTGACGACAAACTTCGTTTTGATCGGAAGTTTGTGCGAGGCCAAACGCATCGCTTCTTTAGCGATTTCCGGGGTGACGCCTGCCATTTCAAACATCACACGGCCCGGGCGGACGACAGAAACCCAATATTCCGGAGCGCCTTTACCTTTACCCATACGAGTTTCGGCAGGTTTCTTGGAAACCGGCTTATCCGGGAAAATTTTGATCCACACTTGGCCGCCACGTTTAATGTAGCGCGTCATCGCGATACGAGCCGCTTCGATTTGTCGGTTGGTAATCCAAGCCGGTTCCATGGCAACTAAGCCAAATTCGCCGTGGGATACTGTATTACCGCGGTTCGCTCTGCCTTTCATACGACCGCGAAATTGCTTACGATATTTTACACGCTTCGGGATTAGCATTAGGCTTCGCTCCTTTCTGCGTTGTTCGGTTGCCGGTCGTTGTCACGACGTTCGCCGCGTTCGTTGCGGCCGCCGCGATGGCCTCGACGGTTGTTACGACGATCGCTCGTGCGACGTTCTTTACCGCCACGGTTCTCGCGTACATTTTCGTCTTTGTTGACCATTTCGCCCGGCATGATTTCGCCTTTATAAATCCATACTTTGACACCGATCGCACCGTAGGTGGTCTGTGCCGTCGCCACACCGTAATCGATGTTGGCACGTAATGTGTGCAGTGGAATCGATCCTTCATGGTAGCCTTCCGCACGGGCAATTTCCGCGCCGCCCAAACGGCCGCTCAAAAGAACCTTGATACCTTGGGCACCGAACCGCATGGTACGGCCGACTGCCTGTTTCATCGCACGGCGGAACGCAATACGACGTTCCAGCTGGGAAGCGATGTTTTCCGCAACCAAGGTTGCGTCCAATTCCGCACTTTTAACTTCTTTAATATTGACATCCACTTCCTGCGTCGTAAAACGAGTCATGGCTTTTTTGATGTCTTCGATACCGGCGCCGCCGCGGCCAATGACCATGCCCGGTTTTGCCGTATAGATCGTTAATTTAATGCGCTTTAATGTGCGTTCGATTTCGATGCGCGAGATGCCTGCGATGAAGAGATGTTTCTTCAGGAAGCGACGAATCTTCGTGTCTTCAATCAAAAGCTTTGCATAATCTTTTTCGGCATACCATTTGGTATCCCAATCTTTGATGATGCCAACACGCATTCCATGGGGATTTACTTTCTGACCCACACCATTTCCCTCCTTTATTCTCTTTCGGATACTTTCACGGTCAATTGACTCGTGCGTTTGAAAATGCTGAATGCCTGCCCCCGGCTGCGCGGGTGAATCCGTTTCAGAGTCGGACCGGCATCGACAAAGGCTGTCGATACATACAGTTTATCTACATTTAAGTCATGATTGTTTTCTGCATTTGCCATCGCGCTGCGCAGGGTTTTTTCAACCACTTTCGAGGCGCGTTTCGGCGTGTGCGCAAGAATTGCCAATGCTTCACCGCAGTTTTTACCGCGAATCAGGTCAACGACAATACGTACTTTACGAGGCGAAATGCGGATGTTGTTAGTAAATGCTCTTACTTCCATTTTCTCCTCCTTATTGCAATTCCGTTGCTTTGTCGCTCTTGTTGTGACCGCGGAACAAACGGGTCGGTGCAAATTCACCGAGCTTATGGCCGACCATATCTTCCGTAATATAGACCGGCACGTGTTTACGGCCGTCATAGACAGCGATCGTGTGACCGACAAAGTCCGGCAAGATGGTCGAAGCCCGGGACCAAGTTTTGACTACTTTTTTCTCATCAGAAGCGTTCAGTGCGGCGATCTTCTTTTCCAAGTGATCCGCAACAAACGGTCCTTTTTTAATTGATCTGGACACTCTTGTTTCCCCTTCCTTCCATTACTTGCGTCGATTGACGATCATCCGATTGGATGCTTTTTTCTTATTACGCGTCTTCACGCCGTAAGCCGGTTTGCCCCACGGAGTAACCGGACGTTTACGTCCGACCGGGGACTTACCTTCACCACCGCCATGCGGATGGTCGTTCGGGTTCATGACAACGCCGCGGTTCGCCGGGCGTTTGCCTAACCAGCGATTACGGCCGGCTTTACCGATGGTGATGTTTTCGTGTTCGGCATTACCGACGACACCAACGGTCGCACGGCAGTTTACCAAGACACGACGAACTTCGCCGCTCGGCAGACGCAACAATGCGTATTTACCTTCTTTCGCCATCAGCTGAGCCGAGGCGCCGGCGCTGCGAACCATCTGGCCGCCTTTGCCGATTTTCAGTTCCACGTTGTGGACCTGGGTACCGACTGGAATATTCACCAACGGCAATGCGTTGCCCACTTTGATATCGGATTCCGGTCCGCTTTCCACCATGTCGCCGACTTTCAAGCCCTGCGGCGCCAAGATGTAACGTTTTTCACCGTCCGCATAGTTCAACAGAGCGATGAAGCAGGTGCGGTTCGGATCGTATTCGATCGCCGCAACTTTTGCCGGTACATTGTCTTTCGTGCGTTTGAAGTCAATCAAACGGTACCGACGTTTATGGCCGCCGCCCTGATGGCGAACGGTCATCTTTCCCGTATTGTTTCGACCGCCTTTTCTGGTCACCGGCGCCAGAAGCGATTTTTCCGGTTCTGCTTTGGTGACTCCTTCGAAGGCCGATACGGTCATAAACCGACGCCCGGGGGTGTACGGTTTGAATGATTTGTAAGCCATTATAGTGCCTCCTTAAATCAGACGCTTACACGCCTTCGAACAATTCGATCGTTTCGCCTTCTTTAAGCGTGACGATTGCTTTTTTCCAATCGCTGCGCTTACCTTCGAAACGGCCCATGCGTTTTTTCTTGCCTTCCATACGCATGGTGCTTACCGCGGCGACTTTCACATTGAAGATTTCTTCGACTGCATCACGGATCTGATATTTGTTGGCATTGAGAGGCACTTTGAAGGTGTATTTACCTTCCGCCATTAATGCCGTAGATTTTTCCGTAACGATCGGTTTGATTAAAATATCGCGTGCATCCATTATGCCAGCACCTCCTCGAGCTGTTTGACAGCGCCCTCGGTGATGAAGAGTTTAGTGTAATGCACGATATCATAGATATTGAGTGCGGTGACAGGCATCGCCTTGACGCCTTGAATGTTGCGTGCGCAACGTTCTAAAATGGCGTCCCCCTCCGTAATGATGAGCGCTTTATCGTTGCCGATTTCAAAGTTATTGAGCAGGTTCAATACTTCTTTTGTTTTCGGCTGCGCTAATTCGATCTCGTTGATAACAAATACGTCATCGTTAGCGACTTTGTAGCTCAACGCGGATTTGATCGCTAAGCGTCTTTGTTTCCGCGGCATCGCTTTCACGTAGCTGCGCGGCTGCGGTCCGAAGACGGTACCGCCGCCAACCCACAACGGGGAGCGGATGCTACCTACACGTGCCCGGCCGGTTCCTTTTTGACGCCACGGTTTTTTACCGCCGCCGCGAACCATGCCGCGCGTTTTTGTCGCGTGCGTACCTAAGCGTTCATTCGCCTGCTGGCGTACGATCGCCGCATGGATTACCGCTTCGTTGTAATCCACAGCAAATACGCTGTCCTGCAATTCTATTTCGCCGGCTTTCGCGCCGGTCATTTCATAGAGTGTTACTTTCGGCATTTATATATCCTCCCTTCCGACTTATTTGTTCGGTTTCACTGTGCTGCGAACCATAACTAAACTTCCCTTGGCTCCGGGGATACCGCCTTTGATCAGGATGATGTTGCGATCGGTGTCCACACGGACCACTTCCAGACGCTGCACAGTCGTTTGAATACCGCCCATTTGTCCCGGGAGTTTTTTACCTTTTAATACAATACCGCCGCCACCGGATGTCATGGCCCCCATGGAACCCGGTTCGCGATGCGATTTGGAGCCGTGAGATTCCGGTCCACGCGAAAAGTTATGGCGTTTGATGCCACCAGCGAAGCCTTTGCCTTTGCTGGTACCAATCACGTCCACCAGATCTCCCGCTGCGAATATATCCGCTGCCAGAGTTTGGCCGACCGTGTAATCGCCTGCTTCTTGTAAACGCAGTTCACGGAGATATTTGACCGGGGTAACGCCCGCTTTGTCAAACTGACCCTGCATCGGTTTGGTCAAATGTTTTTCTTTAATGTCGCCGTAGCCCAGCTGAATCGCCTGGTAGCCGTCGGTTTCATCCGTTTTTACGCGTACAACAACGCTCGGTGTCGCTTCGACAACGGTCACCGGAACGAGCTGTCCTGCTTCAGTGAAGACTTGCGTCATTCCTAACTTTTTTCCCAAAATAGCTTTCGACATGTTCGCACCTCCTTTTATAATTTGATTTCAATATTGACGCCGGCCGGCAGTTCCAACCGCATCAACGCGTCCGCCGTTTTGCTCGACGGTTCCAAAATATCGATCAGGCGCTTATGTGTGCGCATCTCGAATTGTTCGCGGCTGTCTTTATTAACGTGCGGCGAACGTAAAATAGTATAGATCGCTTTTTCCGTCGGCAACGGAATCGGCCCCGAAACGATCGCACCGGTACGGTGAGCGGCTTCAACAATCTTCGCAGCGCTCTGATCCAATGCTTTGTGATCGTAGGCTTTTAAGCGAATCCGAATTTTCTGTTCTTTCGACATAACTGTTTCCTCCCAGCGTCCATTTCTATGAATGGGCTAACTCCATAGGAATTTCCCCGCCGCAGGCGGGCCACCTCCTACTTCTCAGTTGGGCCGGCAAGAGAGCGGTTACCTCAACCGCTCTTTCGCCTGCTCTTGTAAACTTATTTTTCGATCGCGCTGACAACGCCCGCGCCGACGGTGTGACCGCCTTCACGAATCGCGAAACGCAAACCTTCTTCAATCGCGATCGGCGTGATCAGTTCGATTTTCATCGTGACGTTGTCGCCCGGCATGCACATTTCTGTGCCTTCCGGCAGTTCAATGTTGCCCGTTACGTCCGTCGTGCGGAAGTAGAACTGCGGACGGTATCCGTTAAAGAACGGAGTGTGACGGCCGCCTTCTTCTTTCGTCAAGACGTATACTTCCGCCGTGAATTTTGTGTGCGGATGAATGGTGCCCGGTTTCGCCAGTACCTGACCGCGTTCGATGTCGCTACGTTCAATACCGCGCAGCAGCGCGCCGATGTTGTCGCCGGCGACCGCCTGATCCAAGATCTTGCGGAACATTTCTACGCCCGTTACTACCGTGCTGGTCGGTTTGTCCTGCATGCCGACGATGTCTACGGTGTCACCGACTTTGACTTCACCGCGTTCTACACGGCCGGTAGCTACCGTACCGCGGCCGGTGATGGTGAAGACGTCTTCGACCGGCATGATGAACGGTTTATCCGTGTCACGTTCCGGTGTCGGAATGTACGCATCTACTTGTTCCATGAGTTCCAGAATTTTCGCTTCCGCGTCTTTGTCACCCTGCAAGGCTTTCAGTGCGGAACCGACTACGACCGGAATGTCGTCGCCCGGGAAGTCGTAGCTCGAGAGCAGTTCACGTACTTCCATTTCAACGAGTTCCAAGAGTTCCGGATCGTCTACCTGGTCAGCTTTGTTCAAGAATACGACCATGGCCGGTACGCCTACCTGGCGAGCCAAGAGGATGTGTTCGCGCGTCTGCGGCATCGGGCCGTCTGCGGCCGATACTACGAGGATCGCGCCGTCCATCTGCGCGGCGCCGGTGATCATGTTTTTAACATAGTCGGCGTGCCCCGGGCAGTCTACGTGAGCGTAGTGACGATTATCGGTTTCGTATTCTACGTGCGAGGTGTTGATGGTAATACCGCGTTCGCGTTCTTCCGGCGCTTTGTCGATCTGGTTGTAGTCCTGGAATTCCGCTTTGCCGCTTTCCGAAAGAACTTTCGTGATCGCTGCGGTCAGGGTCGTTTTACCATGGTCAACGTGACCGATGGTACCGATATTAACGTGCGGTTTGCTGCGTTCAAAATGTGCTTTTGCCATTGGAATTTCCTCCTAATAGATGATGATTATTCTTTTTTGCCGCTGCGTTGCGCGACGATTTCTTCCGCGACCGCTTTCGGCACTTCTTCGTAATGATCAAACGTCATGGTGTAGTTACCGCGGCCCTGCGTCTTCGAACGCAGGTCGGTCGCGTAACCGAACATTTCGGACAACGGAACGAACGATTTAATGTTCGTCGCGCCGCGACGCGGTTCCATGCCTTCCACTTTGCCGCGACGGGAGTTCAGGTCGCCGATAACGTCGCCCATGTAGTCATCCGGTACGACAACGTCGACACGCATGTACGGTTCAAGGAGTACCGGCTGCGCTTTCTGCGCACCGGCTTTGAAGCCCATTGAACCGGCGATCTTAAAGGCCATTTCCGAGGAGTCGACATCATGGTACGAACCGTCGAAAACGGTAACTTTGATGTCCACCATCGGATAACCGGCAACAACACCGGTCTGCATCGCTTCTTCCACACCGGCCTGTACCGGTCCGATGTATTCTTTCGGAATGACACCGCCGACGATTTTATTTTCGAAGATGAAGCCGGAGCCCGGTTCCATCGGTTCGAGTTTCAACCAGCAGTGACCATACTGACCACGACCACCGGACTGACGTACGAACTTACCTTCCGATTCGACTTCTTTGCGGATCGTTTCACGGTAAGCAACCTGCGGTTTACCAATGTTGCTTTCGACTTTAAATTCGCGCGACATACGAGTAACCAGTACGTCCAAGTGAAGTTCGCCCATGCCGGCAATGATCGTCTGACCGGTCTCGGCATCGGTATGAACTTTGAACGTCGGATCTTCTTCCGCCAGTTTCTGCAGTGCAATACCCATTTTTTCCTGGTCGGCTTTCGTTTTCGGTTCTACCGCAACGGAGATAACCGGTTCCGGGAATTCCATTTTTTCCAAAATGATCGGGTTCTTTTCATCACAGAGCGAATCGCCGGTGGTGACATCTTTAAAACCGATGGCCGCTGCAATATCGCCGCTGTATACTTTGTCAATTTCGCTGCGGTGGTTGGCGTGCATCATCAAGATACGGCCGACACGTTCGCGTTTGCCCTTCGTCGAGTTGTAAACGTAGGAGCCCGCTTCGAGCGTACCGGAGTACACGCGGAAGAAGGAAAGTTTACCGACATAGGGGTCGGTCATGATCTTAAACGCCAAAGCCGAGAACGGCGCGTTATCGTCCGAAGGACGGCTGTCCGCTTCTCCCGTATCCGGGTTGACGCCTTTGATCGCCGGCACATCCGTCGGAGCCGGCATGTACGCGATGACGGCATCCAGCAATTCCTGAACGCCTTTGTTCTTGTAAGCGGAACCGCAGGCTACCGGGTTCATCGTGGTGGCAATCGTCGCTTTACGGATGCCCGCCTGGATTTCTTCGGTAGTGAGTTCTTCGCCTTCCAAGTATTTCATCATGAGATCGTCATCGGTTTCCGCTACTGCTTCAATCAGCTTTGCGCGATATTCTTTGGCTTTATCCAACATATCCGCCGGAATTTCGCTTTCAACGATATCGATACCGTGATCGCCTTCATAATGGTAAGCTTTCATCTTGATCAAATCGATGATGCCTTCAAAATCTTGTTCCGCACCGATCGGCAATGAGATTGGCACAGCGTTAGCGCCCAAGCGCTCTTTCATTGATTCAACGGCTGCGTAGAAATCCGCACCCGTCGTATCCATCTTATTGATGAATGCGATACGCGGTACACCGTAGTGATCCGCCTGACGCCAAACCGTTTCCGATTGCGGTTCTACACCGCTTTTCGCGTCAAACACCGCGACCGCGCCGTCGAGCACGCGCAAGGAGCGCTCAACTTCGACCGTAAAATCCACGTGACCGGGCGTGTCGATAATATTGATACGATTGCCTTTCCAGTGGCAAGTCGTCGCCGCGGACGTGATCGTAATCCCGCGTTCCTGTTCCTGGTCCATCCAGTCCATGGTAGCGGCACCTTCGTGTGTTTCACCGATTTTGCGCACGCGTCCCGTGTAAAACAGAATACGTTCCGTGGTCGTGGTCTTGCCGGCATCAATGTGCGCCATGATACCGATATTGCGAGTATTTTGTAATGTAAATTCTCTAGCCACGATAGATTCCTTTCATAACTACCAACGATAGTGGGCAAACGCTTTGTTTGCTTCCGCCATCTTATGTGTCTCTTCTTTCTTCTTAATGGCTGCGCCCGTGTTGTTGGCCGCATCCATCAATTCACCGGCAACGCGTTCCCGCATGGTGCGTTCGCTGCGCTGGCGAGCAAAGCCGACCATCCAGCGGATGCCCAAGGTTAAGCGGCGATCCGAACGGACTTCAACCGGCACCTGGTAGTTCGCACCGCCGACGCGGCGAGCACGTACTTCCAAGACAGGCATAACGTTTTCCAACGCCTGTTCAAAAACTTCCAACGGGTCTTTGCCCGTTTTCGAACGAATAATATCGAAAGCATCGTAGACGATACTTTCCGCAATGCCTTTTTTGCCATCCAGCATTACTTTATTGATGAAACGCGTAACTACCTTCGATCCATACACGGGATCCGGCAGAACGTCACGTTTCGTTACGGGGCCTTTTCTCGGCATGTCAGTTCCTCCTTATATAATGGTATTTGTTATCTTATTATTTCTGCGCGGATTTAGCGCCATATTTCGAGCGCGATTGCATACGTCCCTGTACACCTGCTGTGTCCAGAGCACCGCGAACAATATGATAACGAACACCCGGCAAGTCCTTGACACGACCGCCGCGGATCAAGACAACGCTGTGTTCCTGCAAGTTGTGACCGATCCCCGGGATGTAAGCCGATACTTCGATGCCGTTCGTCAAACGTACACGCGCCACCTTACGCAACGCGGAGTTCGGTTTCTTCGGCGTAGCAGTGTACACACGAGTGCAAACACCACGTTTCTGCGGGCTGTTTTTCAGCGCCGGAGTTTTGGATTTTTCCTGCAAAGTCTCACGACCTTTGCGAACCAACTGGTTAATTGTCGGCATTAGAATTCCCTCCTTCCTCAATCATGAAGATTTATAATTGATTTCCCACCGTCAGATGACGGCAAAAAATATTACCAAAATCAGACTAGCTGCAAAGGATTGCGACCGCCGCCGCTTTGACCGGCAACTTGCACGCCTCACCAAGCTCGGCACGACTGTACGTCGCGACCACCGGCACGCCCTGTTCCTGACACAAAAGCAACAAGGGTTGGGTAATCCGCTCTTGTGCGTCGTAGGCCAGCCACACTTCTTTGGCGCGGCCGTCACGAACCGCGCGGCCGACTTCCTTCGCCCCGACAACAAAAGGCTGTTGGGCCAATTCTTTCAAGTCCATCGGTCTCATCCTTTCCGTCGTTTAGTGCGCAAGTAATAAAACTTACGTCATTACAGACACTCAGGTAGTATATCATTGCGAATCAAACATGTCAATAATTTTTATTCAGAAAGCTCCTGTTTATCGCATTTATCTATCACACGTTACCGGGTGTTTAAAACCCCTCTCAAAAAAAGGACACAGAGACAATGCCCTGTGTCCTTTTTTATTGCCAAAACGACATTTCTTTGCCAAGATTAGAATTTCATTATTTATTTTCTGATGACCAAATGCGGCGTGGGATATGGCAATGTTTCCGGTTTCGCGCCGTCAAACTGTTTCATCGTCTTGCCTTCGTACGGCAGTTCAAAGGCCTCCTCTTTCGGTATCTGCAAGTACCGATAGGCGAGTCGCGCGGCGCGGCCGATCAGTTGCAGGCAATGAATGCGACGCTCCCGCGATTCCCATGCACCATGCGGTGCGGAAATTTCAGCGCAAATCGGCGAATCGTTTTCCGCGACAAAATCACGCACGATCGCATGGTAACGTCGGTAATATTTACCTGCGACCTCCTTGCCTCGCTCCTCTTCCGGAACGGTATACGGATCCTTCCGACCGTACCGCAGTCCGTTCGCCAAGACGGCAGCCGATAACGCTCCGCAAGTTAGTCCCGAAAGGCCGATGCCGGCACCGAAACCGACTCCCATACCGACCGCTTCTTTGGGAATGTCCAGCGCCCCCTCGCGCTGCAACGCGGAGAGCACGCATTCTGCACAGTTTAAGCCGTGCTTATAATTTTCAATAGCGTACTGCTCGACACGTTCTTCCGGCGTCAATTTGCTCCAATCGATCGTTTCCATACGCTCCCCTCCTCTTTACTTACAGTATAAGAGAATGCGACGAAAAAAACCAGTCAGCCGAGAATATGGCGACGATTGGCTTCATCAAAATCATCCGTGATCCCTTTATGCGGCGGCGCATCCAACAAGCTCACCGCGATGATGGCCAGCGACGCGAATAAGAAGCCCGGAACGATTTCATATAAACCGAACCACTCAAATTGTTTCCACACGAGTACGGTAATACCGCCGACAAGCATGCCGGCCAACGCGCCGTTGCGCGTCATCCTCCGCCAAAAGAGAGCCAACACCACAACCGGTCCGAAAACGGAACCGAAGCCCGCCCAGGCATAGGCAACGATGTTCAAAATGTAGCTGTTCGGATTGAGCGCGAGCAAAATCGCGCAGACCGCCACCAGCAGTACCGTCAATCGACTGACATAGACCAACTCACGCTCACCGGCGCCGCGATGCACGAAATTTTTATAAAAGTCTTTCGAGATCGTCGCCGACGTCACTAAAAGCTGCGCCGAGGATGTGCTCATGATCGCCGCCAAGACCGCCGACAAAATAAAACCGCCGACGAAAGGAGTAAACAACGAGCTGCTCATCAGCAGAAAAATCCGCTCCGCGTCCGCGCCTTCCAAGAGCGTCGGCCAGTAAACGCGACCGACAAAACCGACCGAGACTGCCGCCGCGAGCGAAATAATGACCCAAGTCATGGCAATGCGGGTGGCTTTATGCAATTCATCCGCATTCTGAATCGCCATAAAACGCACCAGGATGTGCGGTTGGCCGAAGTATCCGAGTCCCCAGCCCAGCGATGAGATCAGCATGATGATCGTCGCGCCCGTACCGATGGCCGGATCAAAAAGAGCAAAATGCCCGGGCACCGTCGCCTGCAAACGAGCCATGGTCTCTTCGAAGCCCCCCAGTGCAAACATCCCTGTCATCGGCACCAGGAGAATGGCAAAGAACATCATGATCCCTTGAATGAAATCGGTCCAGCTGACCGCCATGAAGCCGCCCAGAAACGTATAGGAAATAACCACTCCCGCGGTAATCAGCAACGACCAGACATACGGCAGTCCGAACACCGTTTCAAACAATTTGCCGCCGGCGACAAAACCGGACGACGTATAAATTAAAAAGAAAATAAAGGTAAAAATTGCCGAAACCAGGTTCAACATGTTGCTGTGATCATGAAAGCGATTATTCAAGAAATCGGGAATCGTCAAGCTGTCATTGGCAATTTCCGTATAGTTACGCAAGCGTTTGGAAATAAACACCCAGTTCGCCCATGTGCCGAGCGCCAGACCGACGGCAGTCCACATCGCGGGCAGCCCCGCCAAATACGCAAGCCCCGGCAGTCCCATCAGCATCCAACCACTCATATCGGATGCTTCCGCACTCAGGCTGGTGATCCACGGGCCCAAGCTCCGCCCACCCAAAATATAATCACTCAGCTCGTTTGAACGGCGATAATAATACACACCGATATAGACCATCACGCCCAAATAAATGGCGAAGGCGCTGATGACATGCCAGTTCGTTGCCAATGACTCCACTTCCTTTACCCTAATATTTTTTCATTTTACCACAATGCGCCGCAGAAGCGAAATTTTTCACTCTTTTTCGTAATAAAAAAACGCCCATATGGGCGTTTTATTTCTGTTACGCTTCGACCGGACGAACTACGACCTGACGATGGTGGCGTCCCAGACGTTCAAAGGAGACCACGCCGGGCGTTTTCGCAAACAACGTGTCATCTTTGCCGATACCCACATTGGTACCCGGATGGAACTTCGTGCCGCGTTGACGAACAATAATCGCACCGGCTTTAGTCATCTGACCGTCGTGAACTTTGACACCGAGGCGTTTGCTTTGGGAATCACGACCGTTACGCGTACTACTTTGCCCTTTTTTATGAGCAAATAACTGTAAATCAAATGTAAACATGGTTTCACCTCCGTCTTTCTCTAATGGTGAGCCGTTCTGGATACTGCGCCTGAATTTGGCGCAATCCGTTCAGCATAGTTTCAATCAGTAATTGGGAACGGGAATCGGGCGCATCCGCAAGTTGAACCGTGAGCATTCCCGACTGCGTCTCATAATGTCCGCGAAATTTCGCCACATTTTTAAGGCCGCCGGCCGTTGTTAATGTCACGGCGGAGACCGCCGCGCAGACAATGTCGGAGCCGTGTTCGGCATAATCCGCATGTCCGCTGACGGAAAAACCCGTATATACCCCGTCCGTTACCTGTGTCTCTACCAGGATCATGGCTTACGCCAAAGCGATCGATTCGATCAGGACTTTGGTGAAAGGCTGACGGTGACCTTGGCGACGACGATAATTCGATTTCGATTTGTACTTGAAGACACGGATCTTTTTACCGCGCCCCTGTGTAAGCACTTTGCCTTTGACCGTGGCCCCTTTAACGAAAGGAGCGCCGAACTGGATGTTGTCACCGTCTACCACGGACAACACGTCGGCAAATTCGATCGCTTCATCCGCTGCCTGCGCGAGCTTTTCGACCGTAATAACTTTGCCTTCTTCGACACGGTACTGTTTACCACCGGTTTGAATAATTGCGTACATAGTTGCACCTCCTCTATAACCAGACTCGCCGAATATGGTAGCGTTCGCTTTAAAAACCTCTTCGAGCGGTTGTGTCATAGTCACGCACTATGACTTTTCAATTATATAGAATCGATACCGGCAAGTCAAGTTTTATTTTTGCTCGACCAGGCCGTAAGCGGCCGCCACATCCTGTACAAAAATAATTCCATGTCCCGGCGCGTCGATGTGCAGTTTGTCGGAAATAGCATCGACAATATTTTGCACTTTCTCTTGCGGCGCTAAAACCATAACGACTTCTTTTTCCGGTTCAATCGGGAAGTCGAAAATCATCGTGGTATTGCGCGACGCCGAACCGCGACCGCGCAGAATCGTACCACCGCGCGCGCCGGCGGCCCCTGCCGATTCAATGACGACGTTGGCGCCCCCTTTATCGACGACCGTATAAATGACCTGCCACATAATGTCTTCCCCTTCCTCCTTTTCAACTTTGCATTCGTTCAGCGTATGCGATCCGTAGATACCGGTAATGGGAAGCGCGTAGGCGATCCCGCGATTTTTCTTCACCAGTTTGAAACGCTCGACCATTTGCGGCAAAAGCACACGCGCCCGCTCGCGTTCTTCAATGGCGAACACCAAGTCTTTGCGAATCTCGCGCATTCCGAGCTTCGCCAGAAAGGAGTTCGATATCGTGCCTTTGGCCGGCATCACGGTGACGCCGCTGACGTGTTCATGATGAAACGCCGCACTCAAGTCCGCGCCCTCGCCGTGATTCAACACGAAAACCATTATCCAATAGCAGCTTTCTCTCATGCCTCGTTCCCCCGTTTCTGTTTCCATTGAAAGACCATGCCCAGAAGTTGCAAGGCGACAATCGGCATCATCGCAATCAACGCCACAACACCGAATCCGTCCAAAAATACATCCGCGCCCGGAAAGTGTCGCGCCGCGCCGCTGGCAAAACTCAATACGAATGTAGCCGCCATCGGGCCGGACGCGACACCGCCCGAATCAAACGCCATCCCGACAAAGAGGTTCGGTACGAAATACGACAACGCGATCGCAATCAGATAACCGGGTAACAGCATATGCCACAATTCCAACCCCGGCAACACAATCCGCAGCATCGAGAACGCCACCGCGCTGCCGACTGCGAGTGATAACGCGATCAAGACCAACTTGCGCGGTACATAGCCGCTGGTGATATCCTCGATCTGATTGACGAGCGGAAACACGGCCGGCTCCGCCAAAATAACGACGAGACCGATGACCAAACCGACGAGCACCAAAACGGCCGATCCTTCCAGCCGGGCGATCTCCATACCGAGCTCATACCCCGCGCGGTTAAAACCGAAATTAACGCCGGTCATAAAAATCACGAGACCGAGGTAGGTGTACACGACACCCGCGTTAATTCGGAAAAATTCCGCGCCCCGCACGTTTTCTATAAAAAAATGCGCTAAATAAAAAAGCAGTGTGACCGGCAAAATACTTAAAAAGACTTCCCAAAACATATGCGGAGCCAAATGAGCGAGACTTTCCCAAAAGGGCTCCAACGCCGCCTGATCCGGCACCGTCACACTCGCCCCGAGCGGTTGCTGCGCGGTGACAACCGCCATCAGCAGCACGCCCAGGATCGCGCCCGCGGAGGCGATCCCGACCAAGCCGAAGCTGTCTTCTTCGGCGGCCACCGAGTCCGACGACTTAAAACTGGAAACGCCGGCGGCCAATGCGAGGAAAAAAGGTACTGTCATCGCCCCTGTCGTGGTGCCGGAGGCGTCAAACGAAAGCGCAATAAATTCACGCGGCACTAAAAGACAAAGCAGACCGATCAACGCGTAAAACAGGAAAAACACATGTTTCAGTGCCAGGGAGCGGACGATCCTCCATAATCCGAAGGCCAGCGTAACGGCAATTCCCGCCGACACCGCGTACACCAGCATCATTTCCGTCATGTACCCCGATGTAAATAATTCTACCTGCTGTCCGTAGATTCGCAGATCCGGCTCCGCCATCGATATGGCGAAACCGAGGACAAGACCGCTCATGACGACCATAATCATTTTGCCGTACTTCGTTACGGCATGACCTAAATGCATCCCGATCGGACTGACGCCGATTTCCACGCCGACGTGAAACACGGTCAATCCCAAGATAATCAGCGCCGTACCTACCACGCAACGCAGTAAAATATCGAACGACAGCGGCGCCAGAAAAAAATGGAGTAAAAAAATCAATATGACAATCGGCAACACCGACTGACTCACTTCTTTTAACTTTTCACCGAATATTCCCATCAATTCACCCCAAACTTTCCCGATTCAGATAAAATTATTATAACATAATGCTTTAATTACTCTCCCGAAATGGCGATACAAAAAAGAGAGGCGAGCGCCTCTCTTTGATCAGCGTGTTCCTTACGAATCGCGCGGTCCGTATAAAGTTTTCGCAAGCAATGCAACAGCATCCGCCGCCCGCACGCTTACCGTAGCGGAGATCTCGTCATCGGTAAACATCGTTACATTGCCGGATGCCAGTGCCGGCAATGTTTGCCAATAAGCGGACGATTCCAACTCTTCCCAAGCCGCAGCTCCCGGCGATGCCGCATCCTGTTCGCGCAAAACGATGACGGCTTGCGGTTGCAAGTTGGCCTCCATCACGTTTTCGATCGGGATCAGACCTTCCCTGTCACGCGGCGCATCCGCCAATTCATCGGCCAGGTTGACCATCGGAATCAGCTGCGCCAAGTTTCCTATCAGCGTACGGCTGTCACAGACGCCTACACCGTTGTCATTCACATCAATAATCAACACATGTTTCGGAGGCACCGATGCGAATGCATTACGTGTTTTTTCAATGCTCGTTTCCATATTGTGGACAATTTTTTCCGCGGCCGGTCCTCTTCCCAAAACAGCGCCCCAGAAATAAATCCGATTTTCAATATCCGCCAACGATTCCGTTTTCCAAAAAAGCACCGGCACATTATCTTCCGCGAGAGAAGCGATCCACTCCGGCGACACATGAGCGGCCGGACCGACAACGATATCGGGTGAAAGGGCGGCGATTTCCGCCGGATTGGGACGCGCGCTCAATTGCGGCAACGCCTTCCACTTCTCCGCCAGACGTTGCGGTAAACTCGCATGCGTCGTAACTGCCAACGGCGTCACGCCTAACGCGTCCACAATTTTGGCTTCGATATTATCCAGCGCAATTACGCGCTGCGTAGGCGCGTTAAAAGTCACTTCCCGTTCCAAACTGTCCGTATATGTCAGCTGCTGCGGCGTTTTCACCGTCTTCGGCGTTTTCTCACCGAATCCGCGCAACAACAATACGGCCGCGGCCAGCACAACGATCACGCCGACGACGATCATCCATTTTCGTTTCCGTTTTTGATTCATTATGGCCTCGCTTTACAGAGTGCTTGTCGCGGCGACAAGCGGAACTTACCGGCGTACTTTGGCAAATGCCTTGCGGGCCTCTTGACGAGCCGCGTCAAGATCCGCCGCATCCGGATGCGACGCCGAGTCCGCCATCATGTCTCGCGTCAATGTCACGGGCTCACCGTACGGAAAGCGAACCAACGTGGTCACTTCTTTTTGAATCGTATCCGCCAATTTACCCTGGCAGATAAATTGTCCCAAGAGCAAGTTGCGTTCCGCGATCATGTCACGCGCCGCCCGCGCGCTCAGAATCGCATGCTCTTCCGATGGTTTGGCTCCCATCGTGCCGAACAAAAACACTTTTTTCCCTGCAAGGCTTTCCAGAAAGCGTGTTGCTTCTTCACAGGGTTTGCCGGCGTGCACCCAAAATCCTACCGCGATGCACTCCGCTTGGGACGGATCCGCAGCTTCCATCGGTACGACCGAAACGCCCAATTCATCCGCAATGGCTTCCGCTACCTGTTTGGTATTGCCTGTTTGCGACGCATAGGTCACCATAATTGTTTGCGCCATACTATCCCCTCCAGGATCTCTGTCAGTAAATGCTCTGCCTTTATTGTAGCAAGAATGCGCGCTCCTGCAAATAATTAATTCCATTCGTTTACTTGCAAGTCCTTACTTGAAAGTCGACGGCTGCTCCGTTATACTTAAAGAATATTAATAGAGGTTAAAGGAGTTAATTATGGATTTCTTGTTCGCCACGCTGCCGTATTTGAACATCGGCTTTTTTTGCGCGTTACTCGCGCGTTTCACCGGTGCCAACCTGTCGGCTTTGGTGCTTTGCTGTTTTCTGTATTTAGGCGCTACGCCGGTGCAAACGATCGGCATGATGCTGACCTTCCTCGCGTTTATGCAGTTGACCATTCATACGCAGGGAGAACGCTTAAGCTTCAAAACGTTACGAATTTTTAAGGGTTGGCGGATTTTAATTCCGGTGCTGTTTGTCGCTTTCACGCTCGTCGCCAATCCGTTTTACGCGATCGCATCCTTCGTCGGCTTCTTCCTGATGGAAGTCCTGGCGATGCTCTATCTGGAGTTGCCGGTAGATCAGCGCCCGACACGCATGACGCTCGTAAAACATTCCGTTGGCGGTTTCATTGCGGCGCTGCTCGGTCTGTTGGCGTTGTCCGTGATTCCCGCGCCGTACTATTACTTGGTTTGCGGGATCTTGATCCTGATCGTCACGGGTCTCATTTTCTGGCTCGGCAAAAATCGTAAACGCTTGCAGACCACTTGGGATGCGGTGATTTATGCGGCCTGGTTCCTGCTCGGTTTCTGCGGTCTCGAATGGAGCGATTGGCTGCGCGATCTCAAACGTCAACGCGTCTCGACGCTTGCCCGCTACTTGGCGATAGTCACTGTTCCGATCGTGTTTCTCACTTTTGTCGCGGCCAATGTTCTTTACGGCATCATCAGCCTTTCCGGCTTGATCACGGCGCTGGCGGCAACGATCGCCATTCGGCTCTTCGGCTACTACCAGGTCAGCGAACGCGGCGAAGCCAACCCGATTGCGCTCGGTCTTGTCGTTCTCGTTGTGTTGTGTCTTTTCCTGGTGCAACCGGTGCCGCACGGCATTACCGATTTGCTGTACGTGCCGACTTCATGGAAACTTTGGTAAACAAAAAACGGCTCATCCGAGCCGTTTTTTTATTGTCCGAAAATCCATTATTCAGCCGTTGTTACTTTTGAGTTCGTCGTATAGACGGCGCCAATGCGTACCCGCGCATCATTGCCGGACTCCGTTCCTTCGGTGTGGCGCAAACGTAAATCGCCGCTGATTTCAATGTTACCACGCGGTTTTGACTCGGTCCCGACCCCTAACGCCTGCAGTTCGCGCGCGTATTCCTTTTGTGTCGGCACCAATGCTTCCCGCTGCGCCGGAGTCAAATAGCCTTCGCGTAGCATCGCCGCCACGGCGCGCGCCAATTCAAAGCGCGTCAAATGCGGACGTTCGAGCAACGTCGCGTCGTAACCGGGAGCGGCTCCCGCTTCAATCAGCGTCGCCGCCGCCTGATACCCTTCGGTGTAGCGTTCCACTTCATCAAACGAGTTCGGCGCGTAGTGATTATACGCAAACGTTGTCCACGGCATCATGCCGATACCGATGCCAAGCAACAGCGCGGCGACTTTTTTACGCATGCGGTTCCTCCTGCGGATCGACCACAAAACTCTGAATCACCTGCAATAAAGCCTGACGATTCAAATGATTTTTCGATGAATACATCAGCGGCGGATAATCACCCGGATATTCATGCGCGATCGTCCGAATATTTTTCTGGCGGTCACTTTGCCCGAGCTTATCCGCCTTCGTGCCGATGACTTGCAGGGGCATGCCCAAACCGCGCAGCCACTGGTACGCTTTTTTATCAATCGGCAACTGCGGATGCCGCAGATCGATCAACAGACACATCAACGCCAAGTGTCGCGAGTTCGCCGCATAGTCGGCAATAAATCCCGACCACGCGTCGCGATTGTCGTGACCGGTTTTCGCAAATCCGTATCCCGGCAAGTCCACCAGGTACCAATTCTGTTCCGTTTCCCCTTCATCGCCCGCGCCGTCAACCGCCTGCTTCGAGCGAATGGAAAAATAGTTAATTGTGCGCGTTTTACCGGGTTCGCGACTGACCATCGCCAGTCCCCGGTGATTGCACAACGAGTTAATGAGTGATGATTTTCCGACATTGGATCGGCCGATAAAGGCGATCTCTTTCAAATCATCTTTCTTGCATTGCGATAATTTCACCGCGGATAACAAGTAGGATGATTCCACAATACGAAATGATTCCTCTGCCATCGTTACGCCTCACCCCGTTTCTGTTTCACCGGTTCAGACATGGCCTGCTGCAGCACTTCATCCATATGGGAAACGAAATGGAAAACCAAATCGTCACGCACGCTCTGCGGAATATCCGCCAGGTCGCGGCGGTTTTCTTTCGGTAAAAGAATCCGGCGAATACCGGCCCGATGCGCCGCCAAAACCTTTTCTTTGATGCCGCCGACGGCAAGCACCTGCCCGCGCAAGGTGATTTCCCCCGTCATCGCGGTATCGGCTCGTACCGGACATTTCGTCACAGCCGAAGCGATAGCGGTCGCCATCGTAATCCCCGCTGACGGTCCGTCTTTCGGGATCGCGCCTTCGGGTAAATGGATATGAATATCGATCGTGCGATAAAAATCGGCTGCCAGATGCAACTCTTGCGCCCGACTGCGCACATAGGTGTACGCCGCCTGCGCGGATTCTTTCATCACGTCTCCGAGCTGGCCTGTCAAGATCATTTTACCAGACCCGCTAAACGCCGTCACTTCCGTATTCAAAACTTCCCCGCCGACCTGCGTCCAGGCGAGTCCCGTCACGCGTCCCACTTCGTCGCGACGATCTTGCGGCGGGGTAAGGTACCGTGCCGGTCCTAACAAAGTTTCGAGATTTTTGACGGTGACTGTAAGCGCTTCTTCCCGCATCACTTTGCGTTTCGCCAATTTGCGGCACACGCTGCCGATCACCTGTTCCAGACGACGCACGCCCGCTTCGCGCGTGTAATCGCGAATTAAGCGGCGCAGCACCGCCTGACTGAGACGCACATCGCTTTTCGCCAGACCGTTTTCCTTGATTTGCCGCGGCAAAAGGTAACGTTTGGCGATTTCCACTTTTTCTTCTTCGGTGTAGCCCGAAAGCGTAATCACTTCCATGCGATCCAACAGCGGCTCCGGGATCGAATTGGTCGTGTTGGCCGTGGTAATGAAAAAGACATCGGAAAAATCGAACGGCAATTCGATGAAATGATCACTGAAGGTGCCGTTTTGCTGCGGGTCGAGTGCCTCCAGCAAAGCCGAGGCGGGATCACCGCGAAAATCGTTACCGAGTTTATCAATTTCATCCAGCAAAAATACCGGATTTTTCGTCTTCGCGCGCGCAATACCCTGAATCAGTCGTCCGGGCAACGCGCCGATATACGTCCGACGATGGCCGCGAATTTCCGATTCGTCGTGCACGCCGCCGAGCGAAACACGGGTAAATTCGGCGCCGAGCGCCCGCGCAATCGATTGCGCCAAGCTGGTTTTACCGGTGCCCGGCGGACCGACAAAGCAAAGGATCGGTCCTTTTTGCGATTGCGTCAACTGCCGCACCGCCAAATGTTCCAAGATCCGCTCTTTGATTTTCGTCAAACCGAAATGATCCGCGTCCAGTACCGCCTGCGCTTCTTTCAGATCGGTCGCGAGCGTACTTTCCGTGTTCCACGGCAAGTCGAAGATCCAGTCCAGATAGTTGCGCAAAACGGCCGCATCCGGTGTTAAAGGCGGCGTCTTTTCCAGACGTTTGATTTCTTTTTCAATTTTTTCCGCGGACGCGGCGGGCAACTCGAGCGCGGCCAGCTTTTTACGGTACTCATCGACCTCCTCGTCGATCTCCATGTGATCGCCGAGTTCGTCGCGGATAACGCGCAATTTTTCGCGCAAATAATATTCGCGCTGATTTTTATCCATGCCTTGGCGGACTTCCGCGTTCAGCTTTTTCTCCAGCGCGGCGATTTCCTGCTCCGCCAAGAGAAATTTGCGTACGGCCACCAGCCGACGCTCTACGGAAAGTTCTGCGAGAATACGCTGCCGCACGGCCGGCGCAAGCGGCAAGTACATCGTCACGAAGTCGGCCACTTCCCCCGGATCCGTCAATGATTCAAATTGCGCAAGCGCATCGCTTTCCATCGTGATTTGGGCGTGTTCCAGCCACTCGCCGAACCGCTTGACCACATCGCGGCGATAGGTTTCCAACAAGGGCGAATCAGTTTCTTCGAGCACACAGTCGATCACTTCCGCTGTTTGCCACGCGCCCGTCGCTTCGATATCCAGCAGATGAACCCGCGTAACCCCTTCTAAAAGTACACGCAGCACGCCGTCCGGCAGCTGCAAAATTTGTTTTACTTTACCGATGGTACCGATCGTATACAAGTCATCAATGTCCGGGTTGTCCGTATCCGCATGACGCTGCATCACGCAGGCCACGTAGCCGTCGCCCTGCATCGCCTCGCGCACGGCGGCTACCGATTGCGGCCGACCGACTTCGATACCGGTCACCATCTGGGGGAAAAGCGTCACATCACGTAAAGGCAATAACGGAAACTTCATGCTGCCCTCGATTTCCTTTTGCGCCATATTCCCTCCTTATCTGATTACTATAAAACAAACGGGTTCCCGGAGGAACCCGTCTTTACTCAACCTGCGAGCGATATACCAGTTCCGGCTCCGCTCCGTCCTGAATGGTTTCTTTTGTCACCGTCGCCTGCTTCACGTTCTTCAGCGTCGGCACCTCAAACATCACGTTGCGCATCACTTTCTCAATGATGGCTCGTAAACCGCGCGCGCCGGTGTTGCGCGCGAGCGCTTCGTCAGCAATGGCGGAAAGCGCGTCCGGCGTAAACGTCAGATCTACGCCGTCCATTTCCAGCAATTTACGGTATTGCTTGACAAGCGCATTCTTCGGCTCCGTCAAAATTCTGAGCAAGGCTTTTTTATCCAACGGATCGAGCGTGACAAGCACGGGCAAACGACCGATGAACTCGGGAATTAAACCGAAATTCAACAGGTCTTCCGGCTGCACATGCGTCAGGATTTCCGCCACATTCTTTTCCTCTTTGCGAACGATATCCGCGCCGAAACCGATCGTCTTTTTCGCCATACGTCGCGAAATGTAACGGTCGATCCCGTCAAACGCGCCGCCGCAAATGAAGAGAATGTTCGTCGTATCGATCATGATCATTTCCTGGTTGGGGTGCTTGCGCCCGCCCTGCGGAGGAACACTTGCGACAGTGCCCTCCAAAATCTTGAGCAGCGCCTGCTGCACGCCTTCCCCGGAAACATCGCGCGTGATCGATGTGTTTTCCGTGCGCTTCGCGATTTTATCGATCTCGTCGATATAGATAATCCCGCGCTGCGCGCGTTCAATATCGTAATCCGCCGCCTGAATCAGCCGCAGCAAAATATTTTCCACGTCGTCGCCGACATAGCCCGCCTGCGTCAGACTGGTCGCGTCGGCAATCGCGAACGGCACATTCAGAAACCGCGCCAGCGTTTGCGCAAGCAGCGTTTTACCGCTGCCGGTCGGACCGATCAGCACGATATTGGATTTTTGCAATTCAACGTCATCGGAATCGACATCGCTCTGCAACCGTTTGTAATGGTTGTACACGGCGACCGCCAAGCTTTTCTTGGCGTCCTCCTGACCGATAACGTATTGGTCCAGTTGGTCTTTGATTTCACGCGGCAAAGGCACTACCAGTTCCGCCGCGCCCGCTTTGTGTTCGGCGCGCAATTCTTCTTGCAAAATGTGTTCGCACACGCCGATGCATTCATCGCAGATATAGACCCCGGGACCGGCGATTAATTTTTTGACTTCATCGTTGGACCGGCCGCAAAAACTGCAGACCGGTGGTGTAGCAGTAGTATTGCGCACATGTCCTCCTTATTTTGTCGCGGCACCCGGCGGGGGCAGCGGACGATCGAGAACTTCGTCAACCAGACCGTATTTCAGCGCTTCTTCCGCCGAAAGGAAATGGTCGCGTTCGGTATCATTATGGATTTCATCGAGCGTACGCCCCGTGTGGCGTGCCAAAATATTGTTCAGTTCTTCGCGCATGCGCAGGATTTCGCGGGCATGGATCTCAATCTCCGTCGCCTGTCCCTGCACGCCGCCGAGCGGCTGATGAATCATCACGCGCGAATGCGGCAACGCGTAGCGTTTGCCGGTCGCTCCGGACGCCAAAAGAACGGCGCCCATGCTGGCGGCCGAACCGACACAAATCGTCGAGACGTCGGGCTTAATGTATTGCATGGTGTCGTAAATCGCAAGACCTGCGGTAACGACGCCGCCGGGACTATTCACATAAATGTGAATGTCTTTATCCGGACTTTCCGCTTCCAAAAATAACAGTTGAGCGATCACGATGTTGGCGACATTGTCGTCAATCGGACCCCCTAAAAAGACAATGCGGTCTTTGAGCAGGCGGGAGTAAATGTCATAGGAACGTTCGCCCCGCGCCGTTTGCTCTACCACAATCGGTACATAATTCAATGAATCCACCTCGTTATTCTTTACAGAAGAAAACGACGGTCTTATTTTTCCGCTTTTTCAGCGTCTTTTTCTTCGTTGTCTGCATCTTTAGCAGCTTTTTTTGCCGCTGCTTTTTTAGCGCCGGCTTTTTTCGCCGTTTTTTCCTCTTTCGCCGCTTCGGCGTCAGACGGTTTCGCTTTTTCTTCTTTTTCCGCTACTTCTTCGTGATCATGTTTCGCGTTGTTGATGATGAAGGCCGCCGCTTTACGACGCGCTACGGTACCCGCGAGCATCGAAATGCGCCCTTCTTTTTGGATAATGCCCCAGACGTCTTTCGGGTCGGCGCCGAAGTTCTGCGCCATCTGGTACACTTCCATGTTCATATCTTCCGGCGTTACATGAATATCTTCCGCTTGGCAAATAGCTTCCAGTACCAAGTCCGTTTTGACGTTGGCAAGAGCCGCTTCGCGATAGTTTTCGCGCAATTTTTCCAGCGAGTTTTTCGACTGTTCCAGGTAGTCTTCGAATTTCATGTTGCGGCTTTCCAAATTCAGTTTAAGCTCTTCGATCATCTGATCGATGCGGCTTTCCAACATCGCATTCGGAATATCCGTTTCCGCGTTATCGACCGCCGTTTTGATCAATTTATTCTGGAATTCTTCGCGATCATGGTTGTCGATATTTTCCTGCATCTGCTGACGAACCATTGCTTTCAGTTCAGCAAGCGTTTCGAACGAACTCGCGGTTTTCGCAAATTCATCGTTCAATTCCGGCATTTCACGGCGTTTTACGTCCAACACGTTGACCGCAAATTCCGCATCTTTGCCGGCGAGTTCCTGTACGAAATATTCTTTCGGGAACTGTACTTTGACCGTCACTTCATCGCCCGCTTTGTGGCCGATCAGCTGTTCTTCAAAGCCCGGAATAAAGCTACCGGAACCGATTTCGAGCGGATAGGATTTGCCTTCGCCGCCGTCAAACGGTTTACCGTCGATCGAGCCTTTGAAGTCGATCATCGCCAAATCGCCGTTCGCCAACTCCGCGCCTTCGGCGACGGTCAGTTTGGCGTGCTGTTTGGCAATGGCTTCCAGCTGTTCGTCGACCATTTTATCGGTGACTTTCTGATGTTTATGTTCGACGTTCAATCCTTTGTAGTCGCCCAATTTGACTTCCGGTTTTTTGATGAAGGTGGCTTTGAATTTCATGTCCTTGCCTTCTTCAAACTGTTCCACGTCTATATCGGCGCGGGTAACCGGCACCAAATTCTGTTCGCGCAACGCTTCGTCGTAGTATTTATTGACGATCAGATCGCTGGCTTCCGCCATGATCGCGTCTTTACCGAAATGCGCTTCCAAAATTTTGCGCGGCGTTTTACCTTTACGGAACCCCGGGATGGTTACCTGGTTGCTGATACGTTGTACTGCCGATTGGATACCTTGGTTCACAGCATCCGCCGGTACTTCAATCAACAAAGATACCTGGTGCTGGTCCACCGGTTTAACTTCTACTTTCATCTAAATATGTCCTCCTTTAAATGCAGTCATAGCAATCTCATTTTCATATACTCATAAAATAAATATTACCATATCACCGTCAAAATGACAACCGCCCCTTGAGCGGGGCGGTTGTCAGTACGAGATGCGACAGTAAGATTAGCGCAGCGGCGTAACCGGCGTGATCACTTCCAAGCCGTGCATGTACGGACGCAGGGCTTTCGGTACGATGACCGATCCGTCCTGCTGCTGATTGTTTTCCAAAATCGCCGCGACCGTGCGCCCGACGGCAAGACCCGAACCGTTCAAAGTATGTACGTACTCGGGTTTATCTTTGGCGCTGCGACGGAATTTGATATTGGCACGACGCGCCTGGAAGGCTTCGCAGTTCGAGCAGGAAGAAATTTCGCGATAGGTTTCCTGGGCAGGCATCCACACTTCGATGTCATATGTCTTCGCGGCGGAGAAACCGATATCACCGGTGCAAAGAGTGATGACGCGATACGGCAACGCCAGTCGGCGCAAGATCTGTTCCGCTTCGAGCGTCATGGATTCAAGCTCCGCGTAGGATTCTTCCGGCTTCGCGAATTTGACCATTTCCACCTTATGGAACTGGTGCTGGCGAATCAGACCGCGCGTATCGCGTCCCGCCGATCCCGCCTCCGCGCGAAAACACGGCGTAAGAGCGCAGAGACGCTGCGGCAAAACTTCGCCGTTGATAATTTCATCGCGATGGAAGTTTGTCAGCGGTACTTCCGCCGTCGGTGTCAGGTAGTACGGCAGGCCTTCCAATTTGAACATGTCTTCCGCGAACTTCGGCAGCTGACCGGTGCCGATCATGCTGTCTTCATTGATGATGTACGGCGGAATGACTTCGGTAAAGCCGAATTCCTGCGTGTGCATATCCAGCATGAAATTGTACACCGCGCGTTCCAGTTGCGCGCCCGCGCCGAGGTAGTAGTGGAAGCGCGTGCCCGTAACTTTCGCCGCGGTTTCCGGATCCAAAATGCCCAGACCCGCGCCGATATCCCAATGAGCTTTCACTTCAAAGCCGAATTCGCGCGGTGTACCGTAGCGACGCACTTCGACATTATCGTTTTCATCTTCGCCCACCGGTACGCTGGCATCGCAAATATTCGGAATTTCAAGCATCTGTTGATGGAGTTTTTCCTCCACGCCACGCAACCGTTGATCATGGCCCGTGATCGCATCGCTGACCTTTTTCATGCGGGCGATAATTTCGGATGCGTCGCCGCCCTCTTTTTTGCATTTGGCAATTTCCTTGCTCGCCGCGTTGCGATCGGCTTTCCATTGCTCCACTTCCGCGAGCAGCGTGCGGCGTTCTTCGTCCAAGCGGATAATTTCATCCACATCGGCGTCATGATGACGATTTTTCAAATTTTCCCGTACGCGATCGGCATTTTCACGAATCCATTTGATATCCAGCATAATATCGCTCCTTTTTATTTCTAAACAACTTTATCTCACATCTTTGTAAAGACGGTATTAAAGGCTTTTTTGCTCCGTTTGGCTGTACAAATAGCCGAGGTGCGTATTGACGTTGACCGCGAGCACTCGCCAGCCGCCGTCGTAAGTCAGCACATTGACACAACCGTTATCCTGTTGAATTTGCCAGAAATGGCTGAGGTCGAGACCGAGAATCCGGCAAAGCGCCACCTTGTTCACCGCGTCATGCGCCACCACCAGCAGCGTTTTACCGTCATACTGCGTACAATAGCGCGCCAACGCGCGCTCGACACGCCGCGCGACATCGCGCAACGATTCCCCTTGCGGCATCGTCACCGTCTGCGGCTTTGTGCGCCAGGCGGTGAGACGATCACCGTCGGCGTGCGCTACTTCCGCCACCAATTTCCCTTCCCAGGCGCCGTGAGCGATCTCCGTCAGATCCGCGTCGGCAACGACGGGAAGTCCGTGCCACTTGGCGCAATACTCCGCCGTCTCCCGCGCGCGGCGCAACGGACTCGCCAACACCGCGTCGATCGGCACCGCGCGTAAACTCTCGCCAAGCTTTTCGCCTTGCGTTTGTCCGCGAGCGGAAAGTTCGGTATCGACCTGCCCCTGGTAGCGTCCTTCAAGATTCCATTTCGTCTCGCCGTGCCGCGCCAACAACAATCGTAACATCGGCATCCCTCCCGTCTCTTTTCGCCGTTCCGGCGCTCATCGGCCGCGCCGTCGCGCATGAAATATACGTTTCGTTACCGATGCCGTTGCGCATAATCGTCCAGCCAGTCGGCCAGTTTTTCGCCCCCTTCCCGGGGTACGGCATTGTAGAGCGAGATGCGCAACCCGCCGACGCGACGATGCCCTTGGATGCCGACAAAGCCGGCGCCGGCCGCTGCCCGCACAAAATCTTCCGTTTGCGCTTCGTCACACAATGTAAATACCGCGTTCATCCGCGATCGGCACGCGTGTTCGGCGTGCGGCCGATAAATTTCGGGATAACGGTCGAGCACTTCATAGATCCGCTCGGACTTCGCCTGCGCGCGGCGGTCCATTTCCGCCACACCGCCCTGCGCTTCGACCCATTGCAACGCGAGTCCCAAAACATATATCGCGTACGTCGGCGGCGTATTGAAAATCGAGTCCGCCTCGGCATGCGTGCGGTATTGTAAAATTTTCGGCAAGCGTTCATTGCCCTTGGCCATCCAGTCGCGATCAATAATGACGATCGTCACGCCGGCGATCCCGATATTTTTTTGCGCGCCCGCATAAATCAAGCCGAACTGTCCGACATCAAGCGGCCGCGACAGTAAATCCGAGCTCATATCGGCGACGAGCGGCACGTCGAGCTTCGGAAAATCCCGGTACGCCGTACCGTAAATCGTATTATTCGACGTAATATGCACGTAGGATGTGTCTTCTTTCACATGGAAATCCATGGGAATCGTGCGGTACCCGCCCGCGCTCGCATCCGTCACTTTGTAAGTCGCGCCGTACAAACTCGCCTGCTGCATCGCATTGTTGGCCCAGATACCGGTATCGGCATAGCCGAGACGACCGCCTTTGGCGAAACTCGCCGGAATCATCACGAATTGATGACTGGCGCCTCCCTGCAGAAAAAGAACATCGTGCGTCGCGGGTATCGAGAGCAATTTACACAAGCGTTGCCGCGCGTCCTGATGTAAGCGCTGATACTCATCGCTGCGATGCGAAAGCTCCATAACGCCCATGCCGGTGTCACGGTAGTTCATCATTTCCGCGGCGGCCTGTTGAAGTACTTCTGCCGGCAGCGCGCCCGGTCCGGCATGAAAATTAAATACGCGTTCTGTCATATAAATCCTCCCCGCTCACACCCCTCATAGCGCGCACCATGTCGTGAATAACGAGCGGAATGTGGCGAATATTTGCTGGAATAAAAAAGCTCTCATCCTCACTGGGACGAGAGATCTCGCGGTGCCACCCAAATTGCCTACGGCCAACTTTGTTACGCTGTATCGGGCGTGCCCGCCAGGCTCTTCACCTGTTGCTCCGGAGCGGAACCTCGTAACGTACGGACAGGCTTGCACCACCGCCTGCTCTCTGCGCCTTCGGTTACGGATATTCTCCTTCGTGGCATTGCTTTTTTTAATTAGCCAAAGCGTATCACAAAGCCTTGAGAATGTCAACACGCGCCATTGCGCGCACAAAAAAAGCGGTGTACACCGCTTTTTCGACTTATATGTTTCCTTTCAGGCCGACGATTTCCTCGCGTTCCTGTAAACCTTTGATCGTTTCCGCAAAAAATTCCTGGCGCTCCATACCGAGCATTTCACAACCCTGTGTGATCACATCACGATTGCAACCGGCGGCGAAATGTTTATCCTTAAATTTTTTCGTGAGCGATTTCACCGTCAGATCCAATACCGATTTGCTCGGCCGCAACAGACAGGCGGCATTGATAATGCCCGTGAGTTCATCCACCGCATAGAGCGTTTTTTCCAGCGTCGTTTCCGGTTTGACATCCGTCACCATGCCATAACCGTGCGACATAATGGCGCGAATGTAGGTTTCGTCCCAACCTTCTTTTTCCAGAATTTGCTTCGTCACCGCGCAGTGCTGCTCCGGATAGCGATCATAATCCAAATCATGGCAAAGACCGATCACGCCCCATTTTTCCCGATCCTCCGCACCGAAATAATCGGCGAAATGCAACATCGCCGCTTCCACTTGCAGCGCGTGGCGAATGAGCGCCTGGAAGTCCGTGTATTCCAGTAAAAGTTGTTTCGCCTGTTCCCGTGTCGGTTTCATTGCAACACTCCCTTTCCGTTTTTCATCACTATACCACGCATTTTCGGCAAACA
>OKDJ01000059.1_pt1 | contig 56716 bp, 49 predicted proteins | sample 1611661 | NCBI WGS metagenome assembly OKDJ01 (sample SAMN04436758, study PRJEB24849) | human gut metagenome | biome: human gut; feature: NICU; material: stool | host: Homo sapiens | place: USA: Saint Louis, MO | collected 2011-02-23 | reverse complement strand
GAATAGTTTTTTTAAAAAATAATATAGTTTACACTGATGAAAAAATATATTACAATGAGAACTGATATCAAATAGTTTTAAATTAATTAACGGAGGGAAATAATGAATAAATTAGCACGCCGACAGGCTGCGCTTTTGGCAATGTGTTGTTTGGGATACATGACTGCGGTGGCGGCAGATGCGCCGGTATATGATATCGGAGACATCGTTGTCACGGCTACACGCACGCAAAATACGACGAAAGAAGTACCGGCGGCGACGCAGGTTATCGATGGCGAGAAGATCCGGCAAAGCGGCGCGACGAATATTCGCGAAGCGCTTTCGTATTTTACCAATATCATGCAAACACGGATCGCTCATGGCGGCCATGATGTCATGATTCGCGGCATGGATACGAACAAATCGTTGATTTTAGTTGACGGTCGTAAACCGGCGAACGAGTCTTCGAGCGCCAGCTTGGGCACCGCGCGCGCCATGGAGCGAATCAATTTGCAACAGGTGGAACGAATTGAAATCCTCCGCGGACCGTCGAGCGCGTTGTACGGATCGGACGCGATGGGCGGCGTTATCAATATCATCACGAAAAAATCGACTTCGCCAAGCGGATCGATCAGCGGCGAATACGCATCCACGGGTCATACGCAGTGGGTTCATTACGATACCGGGCGGCAAGGGAAAATGGCCGCTACTGTAGGAGCGCGTCTCCGTCATACCGATCGGGACACGATCGAAGGCGCGCAATGGTCGGAATATTTCGGTAATGATCAGACGTACAATCTCGCTCTTGACTACTATTTTGCCGATGCGAATAAGCTGACGTTTACGGCGGATTATTACCATGAGAAATTATCCAGTGACGCGCAGAATCCCGAGTTGAGGCCTTTGCGGGTTATGACGGAAAGAGGTCCTTTAAACGGCATGGCGCAGATCGCGGGCGGAAGAGACAGCAAATCGGAACAGCAAACGTATGGTTTGCGCTGGCAACGCACCACGGCGGTTAATGACTGGGAAGTCAGCGCGTACATGAGCCGTTTTGACTGGGAAGACGCGACCGACCCCAAAGTTATTAAAACGGTGCCGGGACCGAAGCCTCTGGAAAAACGAGCGTATGATGCTGAGGTACGCAAACAAAATGCATACGACTTCAACGACAATACGAATCGCGAGTGGACGTTGGAAGGCAAAAACTCCACGCAGCTTACCGACAATCAGCGACTCACTTACGGCGTAACGTATACCGACGCTAAAGTCAAAGGCACGAATTTGGGTATCGCCGGTGAGAATCAACATAATGTTTCGCAAAACGGTATGGATAAAGTGGCGTCGGAACGTTCGTTGACCACGTACGCGATGTATGTGCAGGATGAAATTCGCGCTGACAAATGGTTTATCGTGCCGGCGTTGCGTTACGATCACAATGAATATTTCGGCGGTCATGTTTCGCCGAAACTCGGCGTGACGTATAACGCGCGTGATAATTTCCGCATCAAAGCGAACTACGGCAAAGGTTTCCGCGCGCCGTCGCTCATGCAGCTCTTCTATGATATGGATCGCAGAATGGGACCGAAGTGGGTGCATCTCCTGGGTAACCCGGATCTCAAGCCGGAAACATCGACCGGCTGGGACTTGGGCGTCGAAGGTGAATGGGATCGCGGCTACGGCTCGCTGACCTACTTCGACAACAAGGTGGATGACCTGATTGACAGCTTGAAAGTGGGCACGGATCAAAACGGACATGAGCTCTACCGATATAACAATGTGAAAAAAGCCCGCATTAAAGGCGTGGAAAACACTCTCGGCTATCGTTTCAGCGATACCCTTTCCGCGCAAGTAGTTTCCACCTGGCTGGATGCGAAAGATACGACGGCAAATAAGGATTTACCGCGTCGTTCCGAACTTTCACAAGCGTGGCAGCTGCGCTACGATGACCATCAGGATACAGGTTGGTCCGCGGCGTTGTCGTTGCAATATGAACACAACTACTTAGTGGAGCCGGCCCCGAAACAGGCGGCGACAGAAAAGAAAAGTTATCAACTTTGGAATCTGACCGTTACCCGTCAATTCAATCCGGATCTGCGTTTGTGGGGCAAAGTCGAAAACATTGGCGACAAGTACGATAAAAATCTTGGCTTGTATGGTCGCGAGTGGGCACTCGGTTTGGAATACAAGTTTTAACTGTGCAAGAAAAGGAGGAGAATCTTCTCCTCTTTTCTTTACATAGGGCGGGACACGCTGCAAGGGAATTTTTAATATTGATACTTACCATGGAAAGGATGATTGCGTGCATAGACATTGGTGGCAAGGCTGGCTGCTGTTTGTTCTCGCGGCGGCGTTGCTCGTCGGTTGCGGGCAGGATACGGCAAGGAAAAAAACGCAAGAGCATGTGTTTTTCCAAGGAACGGACGTGCGCGGAAAAACGGTTACGTTGACTAAAAAGCCGGAGCGGATTGTATTGTTGTCGCCGTCAATGCTGGGAATTATGGAGGCGGTAGGCGGCGATTACGTCGCCTGGGCGGAAACCGGTAATGATCGCGTTACGGAGCGGGCGAAAGATAAACCGAAAGTCGGCCATTTGGCGCATCCGAATGCGGAGGCAATTGTCGCGGCGAATCCGGATCTGGTGATCGGATACGGCAAACTGCACGGTAAATTGGCGCAGGTGCTGGAGGCGAATCATATTCCGGTATATTTGCTGAATTTGACAAATTATGATGATGTGTGCGAGGCGATTCGTTTGTGCGGAGCGGTGAGCGGGAATAATGAACGAGCCGCCGCAGTGCAACAGGAACTGGCGCGGAGAATGCAGCAGGAAATCGCCAAGGCGCCGCGCGAACCCGTGCGGGTAGCGATTTTATTCGGTACATCGCAGGCGGTGACGCTGGACTATGAAACGAGTATCGCTTCCGACGTCGCGCGTCGGCTCGGCTTCACGGATGTGTTTGCCGGTCGCGGTCAAACGGAATCCGCGCGTTTGGCGCCGTTCAGTTTGGAGGCTTTGGCGGCGGCGGATCCCGACGTGATTTTATTGCGGTCGATGGCCCGGCACGGAGAATCGGACGGCATTTTTGACAAGGCGCTTTTGGATCAACCCGCGTGGGCGACGCTGCGCGCGGTGCGAAACGGTCGCGTGTACCGATTGCCGCAGGAACTTTTTACGAGCAATCCCGGGATTGAGTATCCGAAATCGGTTCGGTACATGGCGGATATCGTCGGCGGTCATGCGAATTCCGGTGAGGAGCGCCAATGATGACGGTTACGCGAGAGCAATGGAGGGTCCGTTGGGAATCCTTGCGAAACGAACCGCTTTTTGTCGCGGCGGGAGCGCAGTGGCGACGTGCGCCCTGGGATATCGCATGGCGGGACATACCCGCATTGGCACAGCAGGTGCGGTTGGACCCGGATGCGTTGCAGGCGAGATTGAAAGATTACTTGGATCGGCCTGCGTCCGCACGACCGATCGCGTTGTACCTGCATATTCCCTTTTGCACACTACAATGCACGTATTGCGCGTTTTCCAAGCAGCATTATCAGGAGCGACAGGTGGAAGAATATGTGGCGCTGCTCTTGCAGGAAATCGCTTACATCGGACAAACGGAATTCGCGCGCACGGCGAACGTGGCGGCGATTTTCTTTGGTGGCGGCACACCCGGCGTATTGCAGTCGGAACAGATCCAAGCGATCATGGGAGCGTTGCACAAGGCGTTTACCATAGCTCCGACGGCGGAAATCACTTTTGAATCAAGTTTAGATGATTTGAATATGGAAAAATATCACGCTGCGGTCACGAGCGGGATTAATCGCTTCAGTTTCGGTGTGCAGGCGTTTACGACCGACGTGCGCCAACGTATCGGCCGTCGCGATACGCGGGAAAGCGCCAAGCGCCGCCTGAGCGAATACGTCGCGGCGGGGCGAGCGGATATTGTCATTGATTTGATTTACGGGCTTCCGGGACAGACAGTCGCGAGCATTCGTGAAGATGTGCGCGATGCGATGGAGTGCGGGATTGCCGGCTTGGATCTGTACAAATTGCAAATTTTGCCGAAATCGATTTTAGGGCAGCAATATAAAAGAAATAACTGGACGCAGGATCAAGATAAATTGCAGGAGTTGTTCCGCGCCGCCACGGAAGAGTTGGAAGCGGTCGCCGAGCCGATTTCCTGTTCACATTGGCGTACTCGCAAAAGTGAGCGCAGCCTGTACAATACATTGGTCTTTGCCGGCCACGACATGGTGGCTTTTGGCATGGCATGCGGCGGTCGCTTGGGACGCGTCCGCTTTATGAAACCGATTGTGCCGCCCATGTATCGCGCGGCAGTTGCGCAAGGATATCGGCCGATGGCAGGGAGTCTCGTTGGTACGGAAGACGCGGCGTTGCGGCGCCTGACATCGGCGGCGGATCGCGGTGTGATCATACCGCAACGTTTGGACGAAGAAACCGATTTACCCATGTCACTTTTTCTCACGCCGATTTTGCAATCTTGGGAAACTAACGGACTGGTCACGAGGCGCGGCGATGCCTACGTCTACACGGCGGCCGGCCGATATGCGTACAAAGCGATGTCGCGCTTTTTGAAATGGGCGTTTCATTACTTGGCGTACGACGCGGCAGCTTTTGCATCGGACGACAAAGACGCGAAAAATAATTTGGCTGCGGATAATCCGATGTCGTTTTAAGCATTGAGGAAACAGCCGCCAGCTCTGCGTCAGGCGATCATTGCGCCGGATAACCGACTCGCGGCAGAAAGAGGAGGAGAAAGAGCATGTCGAAATATCTGATTGTATATTCAAGCCGTACAGGCAACACTCGCCGCATGGCCGAAGCGTTTTATGAAGCGGCGCCGAAGGGCAGTCGTCTCGCGGAAATACGCGAAGGCGTCGATCCGGCGGAATTTGACGCGGTGTTCGTCGGCTTTTGGGTGGATAAAGGAATGCCCAATGCGCAGGCGCGGGATTATTTAGCATCGTTGCAAAATACGGAGGTCGTATTATTTGCCACGCTCGGCGCCGACCCGACATCCGAGCATGCGCAAACGTCGCTGCAAAAAGCGGCGGATCTGTTGGCGGATAACTGTCGCGTCTCGGGCGCGCTGGCGTTTCGCGGCGCGATCGATCCGAAACTGATTGAAGCGATGCGAAAACACGCCAAGCCGAATTCCTACCATACGCCGGAACAAATGCGCCGTTCCGTGGAAGAAAGCGCCGGTCATCCGAATGAAACCGATTTCGCAAAAGCGCGCACGTACATGGAGAAATTTGCGGCGGCGCGCGGTTGAGCAGAGAAATATGAATCATAAAAAGCCGCTCTCATTACGATGAGAGCGGCTTTTGTATTTGTGTATATGTATTTGTGTATATACATATGTATAAAATAATATATTGATGTACAATAAAGAAAACTTTTTCTGACCACATATGAGGTGAAAATATGAAACAAAAACCGCATGATCCGGTGCAAAGTCCGGCCTACTACACAGACGGTCGTTATGAAACGGTCGAAGCCATTGAAGCGTGGGGACTGGATCATCATGCCGGTGACGCGCTGGCGTATATCAGCCGCGCCGGTAAAAAATCGCCCGACACGTATCGCCTTGACCTGCAAAAAGCGCTTTGGTACATTGACCGTATTCTTGCCGAGCCGCGCTTGCGCGATATTGACCCGCAGGATTTTACCGAAGATAAACGGTTGACACCGATTTTGGCGGCGGCAGTGGTTCACTTGCAGGCGGCGAGCGCGGCCGATCAGGCGGGTGAACGAGCGTGTGCCCGAGCGGAGTGGGAACTTGTGCGCCAGGCGTTGCAGTGTGCGCTGGCGGAGAAAGAATAGTCGTTACGCTTATGGCGTTTGCATGTGTCGAGAGATCGCATAAAAACATATGCGTATTGTTGAAACTTCCGGGATGCCGCGCGAATTTTGGCTCGCTGGGAAACATTCGGACAATAAAAAAAGACCTGCCGCGGCAGGTCTTTTTGTGTGCTTAGAAAGCGGGGATGATGGCACCTTTAAATTTATCCGAGATAAATTTTTTGGTCGATTCGCTTTGCAGCGCTTTCATCAGTTTTTCGATTTCCGGACGTTTCTGATCGCCGTCACGAATGACAACGATGTTGGCGTACGGGGAATCTTTAGATTCGAGATAGAGCGCGTCGGAGGTCGGGTTCATGCCCGCGTCAATCGCGTAGTTCGTATTGATAACGGCAATGTCGACATCATTGATCGCGCGCGGCAATTGCGCGGCTTCCAGCTCCGAAAATACCAAACCTTTCGGATTGGCGATGATGTCTGCTACTGTCGCCGTGATGCCCGCGTTTTTCTGCAGGTCGATCAAGCCGGCCGCTTTCAGCAGAAGCAACGCGCGTCCGCCGTTAGTCGGGTCGTTCGGAATCGCTACTTTTGCGCCGTCCGGCAAACCGCTCAAATCTTTCAACTTGCTCGAGTACACGCCCATCGGTTCAAGATGAACCGCACCTGCGGAAACTAATTTCAAATTGTGTTCCGAGTTGAAATTGTCCAAGTACGGCTGGTGCTGGTAGAAGTTCGCGTCGAGTTCTTTATCGTTCAGCGCGAGATTCGGCTGTACGTAATCGGTGAATTCAACGACCTCAAGTTTGATTCCCTCTTTCGCAAGCACGTCTTTGACATTGTTCAGAATTTCCGCATGCGGTATCGGGGTGGCGCCCACCTTAATCGTGACGGACGGTGCGGGAGCCGCCGCTTTTTCCGACTGTTTATCGCTGCCGCAACCGGCGATTACAAGCGCACATGCCATGACACCGACACCGGCTAAACTGTACCATTTTTTCATGTTATGACCTCCTTGAAATTTTTAAATTGTCATTAATATAGCAGATTGTCACCGCTTCGTCAAACGAACAAAACGATTATGCGGACAATTTATATAAAAATATCATGAACATAAAATGAGTAAAAAGGCGACGCGCCTTGCCGTTACTGCCGACGGAATATCTGAACGACTGTTCTGTGGTACAGTGCGAAATTGACGGAGTTTGCGAAATCGTTATAATCGGGAAATAGAAAGGATGTGGAAATGTGAAGAAATTAGTTTGGGTATTGAGTTTGTGCGCGGCTGTGCTGGCGCTTGTCGGTTGCGGTCAGACCCCGCAGGAAAATCAGGGAAAACTGCAGGTGGTAACGACCGTGTATCCCGTGTACGACGTGGTGAAAAAAGTGGCGGGGGATCGGGCCGATGTCACGCTTTTGGTACCGCCGGGAGCGGAGCCGCACGATTGGGAACCGACCGCGAGCGATTTGAAGAAAATCGGTCAGGCGAAAGTCTTTTTCTACAACGGCGCGGGTTTGGAACCGACCGATCAGATTTTGAAGAAGGAAATTACGCGTGACGCGACGGTCGTGGAGCTGAGTCAGGGCTTGGACCTGTTGAAACTGCAGGACGATGACGATCACGACCACGATCATGATCATGACGCCGACCATCATGACGCCGACCATCATGACGAAGATCATCATGCGGAAGGCCATCATCACCACCATCACGGCGGCGTGGATCCGCACGTGTGGTTGGATCCGCAAAACGTCATGAAAGAAGCGGCGGTCGTTGCCGACGCGTTGGCAAAAGCCGATCCGGCGCATGCTGACGCATATCGTGCCAATGCGAAAAAATACCAAGACGAATTGGCGGCGCTCGACAAGGATATGGATGCGGCGCTCTCGTCGCTCGCGAATAAAAATCTCGTCGTTTCGCACGAGGCGTTCGGCTACTTGGCCGCGCGCTACGGTTTAACGCAAATCGGCATCATGGGTGTCGACGCGGATGCGGAACCGACGCCGGATCGCATGGCGCAACTGGTCGAATTCATCCGTGAACATGACGTGCGCACGATTTACAGCGAAGAACTCGTCAATCCGCGTTTGGCGGACGCGATCGCCGCGGAAACCGGCGCCGTCGTACGCGTGTTGAATCCGATCGAAGGCTTGACCGTCGCGCAGGAAAAAGCGGGCTACGATTACATTAAGTTGCAGCGTGAAAATCTGACCACTTTGACCGCGGGCCAACAATAAAGAGCTTCCCTTCAGCCGTCACCTCGGTGACGGCTTTTTTCTTGCCGCTAAAGAATGGACGCACCATGTGCATGCAAAAAATGGAATTAACTTGCCAGGCTTTGAAAATTGCGGTACAATCACTTACGAAAGTTGAATATGGAGTATTACGTCTTTTGATTGACATTTTCTGTAATCAATGATAAAATTACTAATTGCAGTAGTGTCATTATGATCGTGGAGACTGATAGAGGAGAGACGCAGTACAAAAAATGCAAAAGCAAGGTTCAAAAAGGAACCTTGCTTTTATTGTCATTTTTCGAAAACGACACGTGAATAGCCGAGACGACACGATAACGCCAATATCAGAAAGGGTGACAAGTGCATGTTCAAACCGGTAAATATGGGCACGCGGAAACGGTACACCTATGCCAAGATCAATGAGGTCTTGCAAATGCCGCACTTGCTCGATTTACAGCGAAATTCCTACCTGTGGTTTCAGGAAGAAGGACTGCGGGAAATTTTTGAAGATATTTCTCCGATTGAAAGCAATGAACGGGGCAATAATCAAGACGGTAAATTAAAGCTTTATTTTGATGATTACAAATTCGGTGAGCCGAAATACGATATCGCTGAATGCAAGGAACGTGACGCGACATTCGCCGCGCCGTTGCGCGTGAAAGTTCGTCTGGAAAATGCCGAAACGGGCGAGCTCGCCGAAACGGAAGTATTTATGGGCGACTTCCCGGTAATGACCGATACCGGTACCTTTGTCATCAATGGCGCGGAACGCGTTATCGTCAGCCAGTTGGTGCGTTCGCCGGGCGTATATTACAGCGGCACGATCGATCAAATGGGTAAATCGCTGTTCAGCTCCACGGTGATCCCGAACCGCGGCGCCTGGATTGAACTCGAAAGCGATGCCAACGATATCGTGCACGTCCGCATCGACCGCAACCGCAAGTTGCCGGCAACGGTTCTCGTACGCGCGCTGGGCTTCGAAACGAACGATGAAATCATGGATCTTTTCGGTGACGATCCGCGCATCGCGGAAACATTGAAAAAAGATCCGACGCGTTCGCAGGAAGAAGCATTAATTGAAATATATAAGAAGTTGCGTCCGGGTGAACCGCCGTCCATCGACAGCGCTACTTCGATGTTCAATAATCTATTCTTCGATCCGCGCCGTTACGATTTGGCGCATATCGGACGTTATAAATTAGGTAAAAAATTAGGCTGGCAGGGACGTCTGTTCGGCCAGACATTGGCGCGCCCGTTGGTTCATCCGTACACGGGTAAAGTTGTTTTGCCCGAAGGCACCGTGATCGGTAACAAGGAACTGGAACAGATCGCGGCATCCGAAATGTTTGCCGATGCCGGATCCGACTGGGCACGGCAGCTCGAAGGCAAGAAGCTGGCGGAAGCTCTCGTGGACACCAATACCGGTGAAGTGCTCTTGGAAGAAGGCACGAAAGTCGGCAAGAAAGAGCTGAAAGCCATTAAAGACAGCGGCATGTTCAAACGCATGCCCACTAACGATATTGAGGCAATTATTGAAGGCGTACTGCCGGCGCGCCGTGTAGAAAAAACGTTCGCGCAGAAACGCATTCCGGGGCTGCAGGAAATCTATGTCCTGAAGGGCGAAGGCGACGGCCGACACGAAGTTAAAATCGTCTGCAATAACGCGAACCTCCCGGACACGTTGCGTACCGTCGAACCGGCGGATATGATCGCCAATATTTCCTATTTATTGAATTTAATGGAAGATATCGGTCGTGTGGACGATATCGACCACTTAGGCAACCGCCGCTTGCGTTGCGTCGGCGAACTGTTACAGAACCAGTTCCGCATCGGTTTGACCCGTATGGAACGTGTTGTTAAAGAACGCATGGCGACGCAGGATATCGACAATTTGACGCCGCAGATGCTGATCAATATTCGTCCGGTCACAGCGGCACTGAAAGAATTTTTCGGTTCGAGCCAATTGTCGCAGTTCATGGACCAGACGAATCCGCTGGCGGAACTGACGCATAAACGTCGTCTTTCCGCATTGGGACCGGGCGGTCTTTCGCGTGAACGCGCGGGCTTTGAAGTTCGCGACGTGCACCATTCGCACTATGGCCGTATGTGCCCGATCGAAACGCCGGAAGGTCCGAACATCGGTTTGATTTCGTCCTTGGCGAACTTTGCGAAAGTCAACAAATACGGTTTGATTGAAACGCCGTATCGCGTGGTTAAACACGACGGCGATGATGTCACCGTCACGAGCGAAGTGCGTTACGTCACCGCCGATGCCGAGGAAAACCTCGTCGTGGCGCAGGCGAACGAACCGCTCGATGAAAATAACCGCTTTGAACACGCGCATGTCGCGAGCCGTCTGCAATCCGAGGTTATTGAAGTCGCGCCGCAACGCGTGGATTTGATGGACGTTTCGCCGAAACAGGTGGTTTCGGTCGGTACAGCCTTGATCCCGTTTCTTGAAAACGACGACGCGAACCGTGCCTTGATGGGTGCGAACATGCAACGTCAGGCGGTACCGCTGTTGCGTACGCAGGCACCGCTCGTCGGCACGGGCATGGAATACACCGCCGCCCGCGACTCCGGCGTATGCGTACTCGCCAAACGCGCGGGTACGGTAGAACGCGTCACCGGGAAAGAAATCATCATCAAAACCGATGACGGCAAATTGGATCGTTACGATCTGATCAAATTCATGCGCTCCAACCAGAGCACCTGCATCAACCAGATCCCGCTCGTCTATAAGGGCGATCGCGTGGAAGCGGGCGACGCGCTGGCGGACGGTATGGCGACCGACGGCGGCGAACTCGCGCTCGGTTACAACGTGCTCGTTGCGTTTATGCCGTGGGAAGGCTACAACTACGAAGACGCGATTCTTCTCTCGGAAGAATTGTGCAAGGAAGATATTTACACGTCGATCCACATTGAAGAATACGAATGTGATGCGCGCGACACGAAGCTCGGCGCGGAAGAAATTACCCGTCAGCTCCCGAATGTCAGCGAAGATTCGTTGAAATATTTGGATGAAGAAGGCATCATCTCGATCGGCGCGGAAGTTCGTCCGGGCGATGTTCTGGTCGGTAAAGTCACGCCGAAAGGCGAAACCGAACAGACGCCGGAAGAACGTTTGCTGCGCGCCATTTTCGGTGACAAAGAACGAGAAGTTCGCGACACCAGCTTGCGCGTGCCGCACGGCGAATCCGGCAAGATCGTCGATGTTCGCGTATTCACCCGTGAAAACGGTGACGAACTGCAACCGGGCGTTAATAAACTCGTTCGCGTCTACATCGCGCAGAAACGTAAGATTCACGAAGGCGATAAGATGGCGGGCCGCCATGGTAACAAGGGCGTTGTCTCCCGCGTCATGCGCCAGGAAGATATGCCGTTCATGCCGGACGGAACGCCGGTTCAAATCGTACTGAATCCGCTCGGCGTACCGAGCCGTATGAACATCGGTCAGGTTTTGGAAACCCATTTGGGTCGCGCGGTTCAGGCGTTGGGTATGGAAATTCGCAACAACGATCCGGATCTGCCGCGTCGCTTGAAAGAATACGGTTACGATGTCGATAAATACGGCATGCCCGAACCGGATGTCGCCGGTATTCATATCGCGACGCCAGTCTTTGACGGCGCGTCCGAAGTCGACGTATTTAACACGCTAAAACTCGCCAACTTGCCGGAAGACGGCAAGACGGAACTGTTCGACGGCCGTACCGGTGAAAAGATGGACAACCGCGTCACCGTCGGTTACAAATACATGTTGAAGTTGCACCACTTGGTCGACGATAAGATTCACGCTCGTTCGACCGGTCCGTACTCGCTCGTCACCCAACAGCCGTTGGGCGGTAAAGCGCAGTTCGGCGGCCAGCGTTTCGGTGAAATGGAAGTATGGGCGCTGGAAGCGTACGGCGCGGCGTACACCTTGCAGGAAATCCTGACGGTGAAATCCGACGATGTAATCGGCCGTGTGAAAGCGTACGAAAAAATCGTCAAAGGGGAAAATATCCCCGAACCGGGTGTTCCGGAATCGTTCAAAGTACTCTTGAAAGAGCTCCAGTCGATCGGCTTGGACGTTCGTATTTTGAATGAAAACGGCGAAGAAGTCGTCATCCGTGAACTCGAAGAAGAGGACTTGCCGCAGGCGGAAGAAAATGAACTGCGCGAAGTCATGGAATCCGATGCCAGCGGGCAAAGCCGAACTTCCGCGGAGGCGGAAGATGCGGATAACGCACCGGAAGAAAATGAAATGAGCGTGGAAGACACGGCGCAGCAGGCTGATACCGCAAATATCGCCGCCGCGGAACCGTTCTTCACCGATACTGATAGTAACGACGCTGAATAGTGAAGGGAGCGGTAGATTTGTTAGATGTGAACGAATTTGATTCGATGCAAATCGGACTGGCTTCGCCCGAAAAGATTCGTGCCTGGTCGCATGGTGAGGTCACCAAACCGGAAACGATTAACTATCGGACGCTGAAGCCGGAAAAAGACGGTCTCTTTTGTGAACGGATTTTCGGTCCGACCAAGGACTGGGAATGCCATTGCGGAAAGTATAAACGGATCCGTAATAAAGGCGTCGTCTGTGATAAATGCGGGGTCGAAGTCACCCGCGCCAAAGTGCGTCGCGAACGCATGGGGCATATCGAATTGGCCACCCCGGTGTCGCACATTTGGTACTTCAAAGGAATTCCGAGCCGGATGGGACTCATCCTTGACGTCTCGCCGCGCTCGTTGGAACGTGTCCTGTACTTTGTGTCCTACATCGTGTTGGATCCGAAAGACACCGGACTTAAGAAAAAAGAACTGCTGAACGAAGCGGAATATCGGGAAGCGGTCGAAACCTACGGTTACAACTCGTTTGTCGCCAAGATGGGCGCGGAAGCGATCCAAACGTTGCTGGCGGAAATTGACCTGGAAGAACTGCGCAAAGAACTGCGCGCGGAAATGCAGGAAGCGAGCGGCCAACGTCGCTTGCGCGCGATCCGCCGTTTGGAAGTCGTCGAAGCGTTCCGTAAATCCGGCAACCGTCCGGAATGGATGATTATGAACTGCGTGCCTGTTATTCCGCCGGAACTGCGCCCGATGGTGCAGCTCGACGGCGGTCGGTTCGCGACCAGCGATTTGAACGATCTCTATCGCCGCGTCATCAACCGTAACAACCGTTTGAAACGTTTGTTGGAACTGCATGCGCCGGAAATTATCGTGCGCAACGAAAAACGCATGTTGCAGGAAGCGGTCGACGCGCTCATTGATAACGGCCGTCGCGGCCGCGCGGTCACCGGACCGGGCAACCGCGCGCTGAAATCCCTTTCCGATCTCTTGAAAGGGAAACAGGGCCGTTTCCGTCAGAACTTGTTGGGTAAGCGTGTTGACTACTCCGGCCGTTCCGTTATCGTTGTCGGACCGGAACTCAAAATGCACCAATGCGGTCTGCCGAAAGAAATGGCGCTCGAACTCTTCAAACCGTTTGTCATGAAAGAACTCGTTGCTCGCGGTTTGGCGAACAACATCAAAAATGCGAAGAAAAAAGTCGAAAAAATCGCGCCGGAAGTATGGGATGTCCTCGAAGATGTCATCCACAAACATCCGGTTCTGTTGAACCGCGCGCCGACCTTGCACCGCTTGGGTATCCAAGCGTTCGAACCGATTCTTTGGGAAGGTCGCGCCATCAAATTGCACCCGCTCGTCTGCGCGGCGTACAACGCCGACTTCGACGGTGACCAGATGGCCTGCCACTTGCCGCTGTCGGTCGAAGCGCAAGCCGAAGCGCGTACGCTGATGCTTTCCGTCAACAATATTTTGTCGACGAAAGACGGTAAACCGGTCGCGGTACCGTCGCAGGATATGGTCCTCGGCGCATACTACCTGACCATTGACCGTTCGGAAGAATACAGAGATGAGAAAGGCGCGTTGCGGATGCTCGTGCCGACGACGGAATACAGTCTGATGGACGAAGAGGCGCGGAAAAACGCGATCTCGATCCCCACGTTTGCCGACTACGATGAAGTCGTCATGGCGTATGACCAGCACTTCATCGACTTGCAGCATTATATCTTCGTACGGATTCCGGAACACGGTCGTGTCTTGACCACGGCCGGCCGCCTGATTTTCAACATGGCGCTGCCGGAAGAATTACGCTACTACCGCGAAAATGAAGCCGGTCAGACGATGCTCGGTGTACTCATGGACAAGAAAGAGCTCGCCCGTCTGATTAACAATTGCTTCCGTCATTTCGGCATGACGCAAACCGCGGATCTTCTTGACCGCGTGAAGACGCTCGGCTTCTACTATGCAAGAAAAGCCGGTATGACGATTGCCATCGCCGACATCAAAGTGCCGGCGACGAAAGAAACCATTCTCGCCAAAGCCGATCAGCAGGTCGAAAAAGTGAACAGCCTCTTCAAGCGCGGTTTGATCACCGACGATGAACGCTATCGCAAAACGATCGACATTTGGAATGAAGCGACCGGCGATGTTACGCGCGAAATGATGCAGGGCTTTGATAAATTCAACCCCTTGACCATGATGGCGCAATCCGGTGCCCGCGGTAACGAACAGCAGATCCGTCAGCTCGCCGGCATGCGCGGCTTGATGGCCGACCCGTCCGGTCGGATCATCGACTTGCCGATCAAGGCGAACTTCCGTGAAGGTTTGACCGTTTTGGACTACTTCACATCGTCGCACGGCGCGCGTAAAGGTTTGGCCGATACGGCTCTTCGTACGGCGGACTCCGGTTACCTGACCCGTCGTCTCGTCGACGTCGCGCAGGATGTTATCGTGCGGGAAGAAGATTGCGACATTGTTTCCGTCGATCTCATTCGCGAACGCGGTCGACTCGCGGCTACGGCCAAAGAAGCGATCGCCGCGATGCAGGATAAATTGCTCGGACGTGTTCTCGAAACGGCGGTCACCGATCCGGAAACGGGTGACGTGATCGTTGCGGAAGGTACGAAACTTACCGCCAAAGACTTGCAGGCGATCGGCGAACATCTGATTCCGGAGATTGTCTTGCGCGGTTCGTACGCGAACACCGAAGAACACGAACACGTATCCAGTGAAAATACCGTTGTCGCCTTGGGTCAGCCCGAAGACAACCTGCGCAAAAAATTGCGTAAGCACATGGTGGATCGCATGCTCGGCAAAGAACTTGTCGAAGATGTGGAAACCATTGCCGGTGAAGTTCTTTGCCAAAAAGGAGAGAAACTCACCGAAAGCATGATTGAAAAAATCCTCGCCAGCGATGCCCGTCGTGTTGTCGTTCATTTGGACGAAATCAACGGCATCGAGGTCGAAGCGATCGTCGAAGGCGACGGCGTCATTGAACCGTTGCGCGACCGTCTCACCGGCCGCATCACCGCGGAAGATCTTTACAATAAAGATACCGATGAGCTTATCATCGCGAAAAACGAACTCATTGACGAGGAAACCGCCGCTGAAATTGAAAAACATTATGACACCGTCAAGATTCGTTCGGTCCTCACTTGCCAGTGCCGTCACGGCGTCTGCCGCAAGTGCTACGGACGCAACCTCGGTACCGGCCGCATGGTCGAAGTCGGTGAAGCCGTCGGCATCATCGCGGCGCAGTCCATCGGTGAACCGGGCACGCAGTTGACGATGCGTACGTTCCACACCGGCGGCGTCGCGTCGAACGAAGATATCACGCAAGGTTTGCCGCGTGTTGAAGAACTTTTCGAAGCGCGTAAACCGAAACGCTACGCGATCATCGCGGAAATCGGCGGCACCGTGCAGATCGAAACGCTCGAAGAAAACAAACAAATTCAAAAAATCCACATTACCGACGGCGGCGAAGAATGGTCCAAAACCATTCCGTACGGCCTGAAAATCGTGGTCGAAGACGGCGACACCATTACCAAAGGTGACCGCCTGACCGAAGGCTCGATCAACCCGCACGACATTCTGCATGTACTCGGTGTCCAGGCAACCCAGCGTTACCTCGTCTACGAAGTACAAAAAGTATACAAATCGCAAGGTGTTGAAATTAACGACAAGCACATCGAAGTCATCGTGCGTCAGATGCTCCATAAAATCAAATTGGAAGACGTCGGTGACACCGATATGCTGCCGGGCGATACCGTCGAAGCCAATCTGCTGGAACTTGAGAACAAACGCTTACGTTCCGAAGGCAAGAAGGAAGCCAGCGGCAAACATATCCTCTTGGGTATTACCAAAGCCGCGCTGGCGACCGATTCGTTCCTTTCCGCCGCATCCTTCCAGGAAACCACGCGCGTTCTCACGGAAGCTGCGATCAAAGGTAAAATCGATCCGTTGCTCGGTCTGAAAGAAAACGTCATCATCGGCAAACTGATTCCGGCCGGTACGGGCATGTCCCGCTACCGCAACATCAGTCTTGCGGAAGATAAACCGCAAATCACCGCGGAAAGCGCCGAAGAAAGCGCTGACCAAGCGGCAGAAGCGGCAGCTGAAGCATAAAGTAAAGTGAAACAAAAAGAGACGACAATGTCGTCTCTTTTTTTGTGGCTCAAATTCGCAATCATTGGAAAACCGTTTAGGGAATCAACAAAACCATATTCTCGGATAGCGGAACGATATATTTCAGTGATAAATTAATAAACTTATAAATAAATTACACAATTGATAATGAATACTCTTGACAATATGTTAATGAGTTGACATAATTATAAAGAATGATTAAAGATAGATGTAAGTCGGAGAGTTGTGCGATGACACATGCCATTCAAAAGAGCATGGACGAAAGCATGTACTCTGCAATGACGGGAAAATGACAAAGGATGTGATGCCAAGTAAGCGGTAAGCAGCACGACAATGAATATTGATTGGGACAGGGAAAACCAGTCAGTCTGTTAAGTGAGGGATATTATGAAGAAAAGAAATGCGGCTCTTATCGCGGCAGTTATTGTTTGCGGTTTGTGGCCATCTGCGCAAGCAGCCTTTGATGAAAACTTGAATTACTATACACTCGATACCGTCTATGTGGAAGCTGACGCCACGAAAAATAAATTCGGCGACACGCTGACCGAACAGGCGTATTATCGTACCGGCGGGGATGTCAAAGTCATCACGCGGGAAGAAATTGAAAAACGCAACTATGTAGATCTGACGGATGCCGTTAAGCGTATTCCGGGGGTTACTTTTTCCAATCCCGGTTTCCGTGGCGGAGAATACGGATATAGTGCGTATGTGAATAGTATTTCGATCAATGGAGACTCCCGTGTCGTCGTTTTAGTCGACGGTCGTCGCGTCGACAATGTCACCAGTACACGCTACGGTTCGAGCGCGGCGAGCGGCGTGAAAACGATGGTCGATTTAAACCAGCTGGTCTCTGTGGATAGTATTGAAAAAATTGAAGTTATCAAGGGACCGGGCGCGTCGGCATATGGTGCGGATGCCACCGGCGGCGTTATCAATATCATCACTCGCAAAGGCGGTCTCGAAGATCGCGGCACTATTGATTTGTCGACCGGCTCGTGGGGCAAGCATGTGTACAGCCTGACGTATTCGGGATCCGCGGGTGATGATCACTCCTGGCGTTATTTCGTGACGGCGAACCGCAACATGTCCGGCGACACAAAATACAAAGACGGTATTACGGGCGCGAACTACACCTATAGCGGTACGGCATATAAAGAAGAAGGCGTCAACTTCCGTTTAGATAAAGAGATCGATGAGAACCGCGCTGTTAAGCTTTGGTACAATCATCAGAACGGCCATGATGGGTATCCGATTACGGCCCGCGACTGGCGCTACTGGAGTGAAAAAGACTGGAATAGAATCATTCAAGGTACAGTCGACGGTAAATTCGGCAATGACGTGAACCCCGGCTACCGGAACCTCTTCAGTTTGGATGCCCTGAGCGGTTCGTACAATGCGTATCGTCATAATGATTGGGAGCTTTCGTACACGTTCGGGCGCGAAAAGGATATGGAAAGCTTTGTGCGTTTGTATCATCAAAGCCATTACTACTGGGGCGTTGACCGGTATCCGGACTGGGTCGACGGAAACGGCAAGTTTGTTCCGTTCCCGGACGGCAAAGAGTGGCCTGATTTTATTAAAAACTACCCCTGGACCCGCGGCTTGGAACCGAGCAATGTCAGAAATGAAAAAAATTACGGCGTTCAGGTCCAGTACGGTCAAGCGATCGGCAAGCACGATGTGCTGGCATCGATTACATATGATAAAGCCAGCAATGAGAGGGACTCGTATAACCGCCGCGCTCAAAAAATGATTCATATTGAAAGTAAACGCGACACGATTCAGGCGTATGTGCAGGATAAAATCCATGTGACGGATGACTGGGACTTGACGCCGGCGCTGCGCTACTCGTACTACAATACCGGTAAGGCCGATAGCGCGGATCGCAACGGCAATATTACAACTACTTACAACGAAAAGGTTTCTACGCTAACGCCGGCGATCAATACGCAGTATCGTTTTGACGATACTATGAGTGGGTATCTCGGTTGGACGAAAGTGTACCGTCCGATCAGAACCTCGGATTATAACACCGAAACGCCGAATGGCGACCGCCTTCGCGATGAAAAAGGGGACGCGTGGACAATCGGCATACGTAAAGACTTTACTGATAAATTCGGGATGAGCGTCAACTACAATTTTACGAAAATGAGCAATGCAATTGCCCGTTACTCCGTTCGCCTTCCCGGTGATCCGGACTTCAAGGTAAAGAGCGTCAACGCAAAAGAAGACAAACAGTCGTTCAATGTGACGGCGGATTATCGTCTTGATGACCATTGGTCCTTTGGACTCGCTTATTCCCATTTAAAAGATGAATGGAAAGCCCAACCGGGTATGGAATTTGACCCGGAACTGAGCTTGAAGAGCAACAGCAATGTGAACGCAAGAATTAACCAATTGCGTCCGCAAAACCATTACATCGGCAACGTTACCTATGAGAACGGAAAATGGTATACCGACCTGCTGATCAACTGGTATACCGGCATGAATACCGAAGCATTTACCAGCCGGCGCGCACTGGTTGTCGACTGGAACGTCAACTATCAGATCAGCGACGCTTTGGATACCTATCTCTCCGTTACGAACCTTACCAACGAGGCGTATGAAAACAGCTATTCGTCCTACAACGGTTTGGGAGCGATGCCGCAGCCGGGCCGTCAAATTATGGTCGGCATGAAATACAGCTTCTAGGTTTTGCGCGCGAATGAAAATAAGCAAAACACTACTGTTGCGGCAGTAGTGTTTTGCTTTATGGAGGAGTATGAGATATTTTGTCAGCATCTTGTCGGTTTGTCTGCTGCTGATCATTACGGGATGCGGAACACGTCTTTGGACGGTTCCGGTACACGAGAATCCGGCCGCTCTCGCCGAACATATTCGACGTCCGGCGCAAGAGTATAATCAGGACCATTATCCGGTGACGGTGGAGACGATCAATTCACGCGGAGAAATGCAGAAGCAGACCTTTGAACGCCCGCCTGAGCGCGTCATCGCCATTTGGCAGAACTCCATTGAAACGTTGTTGGCTCTCGGCGTTGGCGATCGTATTATCGCCGGTAACGGCGTGCCTGACGCCAAATATTTTCGTCCGGAGTATCAAGAGGCGTACCGGCAAATACCTTATACGGGCTTGCAACTATTGGATTTGGAAACAACCATGCTGCTGGAACCGGACATGATTGTCGGTTGGAACAGTACATTCGGACCGAAAGTATTGCGGTCGACCGAGTTTTGGCAAAAGCGCGGCACGCATACATTTATCGCTGCCAACTCTGTGGGCGGCCGAAAAGATCGGACACTGGAAAACGAGCTCAATGATATTCGGATATTGGGCAAGATTTTCGATAAAAATGAGCGTGCCGAAGCCATTGTGGCGGAGATGCAACGGGAAATCGAACGCGCTAAAACCGCCGCGGCTGCCGTCAAACGTAAGCCGCGCGTGCTCGTGATCGAATTTATGGGCAAAGAAGCATCTGTTTACAATCGTCGCTCGCTGGCCGGCAACATGGTGGAAGAGTTGCAGGGTGAGCTGCTGGTACCGGATAATGTTACGATCGGGCTGGAGCAGATCATCGACCTTGATCCCGATGCCATTTTTATTGTGGTTATTGAGTCGCATTATGGTCATGAAGCGCAAATGATTGAGCGCGTGACGAAACATCCGGCGTTGCAACATTTGCGTTGCGCGCGCGCCGGACATGTCTATGCGTTGCCTTTGTATGCGATTTACAGTTCAGGTGTTCGCACTTATGACGGTTTACGGATTATTAGCGGCGGAATGTATCCGCAAGCGAACGGAGAGTAATGATGCGAGAATACGTAAGAAAAGCCGGTCCTTTTTTGCTCTTGCTGCTTTTAGCGGCACTGTTGGTACTGGCGCTCTTTTGGGCGCTTTCCATAGGAAGTGTAAATTTACAGCTTGGCGAAATTTATCAGGCGCTCAAAGCGCAATTTACCGGCGGACTTCCGATTGAACACCCGGATCACGGTCCGGTGCATGATATTGTGTGGCTTTTGCGGCTGCCGAGGTTGGTGCTGGCGATGCTGGTCGGCATGGGTCTTTCCGTAAGCGGCGTTATCATGCAGGCAGTGGTGAAAAACCCGCTGGCCGATCCGTATATTTTGGGGATCTCATCCGGCGCGTCACTCGGCGCGACGGCGGCGATCCTGCTCGGCATCGGTGTGGCTCTTGGCGAAGAATTTGTCGGTATTTGCGCCTTTATCGGCGCATTTGCCATTTCACTCGGCGTGTTGTTTATTGCGAACTTGGGCGGTCGCTCCAATTCCGTGAAGCTATTGCTCGCGGGGATGGCGCTGAGCGCCGTCTGCGGCGCGTTTTCAAGCTTTATCATTTACTTCGCCAACAATAAAGAAGGTATGCAGACGATTGCGTACTGGATGATGGGCTCGTTTGCCGGCGCTAAATGGGAGCAACTGGCGTTCATCGCGCCGATTGTGATCCTGGCTACGCTCTTTTTGTGGACGCAAAGTCGCATGCTGAACCTGATGTTGCTGGGCGATGAATCGGCGCTTACGTTAGGGCATGATCTGCATACATATCGACAAGTCTATTTGCTCGTCAGCGCGTTGATTGTCGGCTTTGTCGTTTATTCTGCGGGAATGGTCGGCTTTGTCGGACTCGTCGTCCCGCATGTCGTGCGCATGCTGACCGGCACCGATCATCGCAAACTGGTGCCTTTTGCCGCGCTTACCGGCGCGCTCTTTCTTGTCGTTGCCGACGGTTTGTGCCGCATTATCATTCCGCACACCGAACTTCCGATCGGCATCTTGATTTCACTCATCGGTGCACCTTGCTTTGTATACCTGATGATTAAACGCACGTACAGCTTTGGAGGCAACTGATGGAAATTCTTGCCCAAGCCGTGCAAATGGCATTCGGCGCTAAACCTATTTTGCGGGGGATTGACTTCGCTCTTCACAACAAAGAATTTGTCGGCATTATCGGACCGAACGGCAGCGGTAAATCAACGCTTCTGAAATGTATTTATCGCGTCTTGCATCCGACGGGCGGCAGTATTCTGATGAACGGCCGTAGACTCGATGAACTTTCGTATCGCGAATCCGCGTTGCAACTGGCTGTCGTCGCGCAGCATAACGCGTACAGTTTTGATTTCAATGTTTTGGATGTCGTGCTGATGGGGCGTTCCCCGCATAAAAAAATGCTGGAACGCGATAATTTGAATGATTATCGGATCGCTCGCGACGCTTTGGCGACGGTCGGATTGGCGGGCTTTGAAGAGCGAAGCTATTCGACGTTGAGCGGCGGGGAACAGCAGCGCGTCATTTTGGCTCGCGCCTTGACGCAACAGACCGAGTGCATGGTGCTCGATGAACCGACGAATCATCTCGACATCAAGTACCAGCTTGAAATCATGGATATCGTGAAAGGTTTGGACTTGACTGTCGTCGCCGCGATCCATGATTTAAATATTGCGGCCATGTATTGCGATCGCCTTGTCGCGCTCGATGAGGGGCGGGTCGTCGGCATAGGCACGCCTCGTGAACTGTTGACGGAAGCGTTTATTGCGCAGTTGTACGGTGTGAAGAGTAAAGTGAATGAAGATCCCGCGACAGGACGTATTCATATTATGTACCTGCCGTCGCACTGGCAAAAGGAGGCGTCGCAATGAAACGCATCGCCATCCTGCGTTGTCTCGAATCCAACTCCGTTTGCACCGGGCACGCTTGTCTGAACGCGTGGCAACATCGGACCGGTGCGTTCTCCCGCTATGGTGACGAGCCGATTGAGCTCGTCGCGTTTTGGTCGTGCAACGGCTGCGGCCCCGACGCCTTGAAAAACCAGCAGGGGATCGAAGAAAAGATCGCCAAAATCATCGCGCTTGCGCCGGAGGCATTGCATGTCGGCAAATGCGCTTACACGCGCAACGCGCAGGGGGAATCGGTTCTTTGTCCGGTGATGAAACGGATCATAAAAAGGTTGGAAGGTCACGGCATCGAAGTTGTGTGCGGGACACATCGTTAAATACAATTTACGCCAACGATTCAGCAAGTGGATTTCAAAAAACAGATTCTTACCGGATAACGGTTGAGGATCTGTTTTTTATTTCGCTTTCTACTCATACGGATAGAGAGGTTTTAACTTGCATGATACTGGGGATAAATCGTTTCAACGATGGTTGGCGGGAGCGCGTAATGTGAACGGAGGCATGGTTGCGACGCGAGCGTCTTGAAAAAGCATTAAAAAGGTATAATTTAGTGTATAAAGAGCGCGCGAGCGGCTGAATCAATACGGGCGACGGGAGAAGTCGTTGGCAAAACATAGAATTAAATAAAGGCCGCTAACGCATACGACTTGGCAATGAAGTATAGAGACGAGGAGGTGCCGGAGTGATAAGTTATGAAGAATATAGAGGCTTGGTAGTAAAGGGGTTCAAATATTATTGGAAGGACTTGAGCGACAAAGAGGTAGAGGACTACTTTGAACGAGAGGGAAACGAGATCACGAAAGATAGCTACGAAGAAGACGTGAAAAAATTAAAAGAGGGAAGAATAACAGAGCGCATACTGGAAGAATATTGCCCCGAATCGGCGGCGTATTGTTTATCCCTGATGTATTAAAGACCGCTAAAGCGAAACGCTGAGGCGGTTTTTTATTGCGCGAAAGGAGACTCCATGCAAAGAATCGTAAAGACGGTAACCGTCGAGCGCGGGAAACTGTACGCAACGGTCGGTGAAATGCCTACCGCGCTGACTACGTTTGACCATGACGTGAAGACGGAGCCCGACCGGCAACGGATTGAATCCGTATAGATAAGAGAAATATGGTAGTATAAATACAGAACACAGTATTCGGAGGTGCGAGATGAAAAATTATTTTGACTTAAGCGGTAAAATTGCGCTCGTTACGGGCGGTTCATCCGGCCTTGGCATTCAGCTGGCCAAGGCTCTGGCTCGCCAAGGGGCGACGGTGGTGGTCGCCGCGCGGCGGGAAGAAAAACTGCAGGAGACGGTGCGGGCGCTGAAAGAACTCGGCGCGGAAGCGTCCTATGTGGTGATGGACGTCATGTCGCCGAAAAGCATCGAGCAGGCGGTGGCAGAGGTTGTCGCGCAATATCAGCGCATCGATATTTTGGTGAATAACGCGGGCGTCGGAGCGAGTGTGCCGGCGGCGGAGCAGTCGACGGAGGATTGGCGCAAAGTGCTCGGCACGAATCTGGACGGCGTATACTATGTGGCGCGCGCGGTGGGCAAACAGATGTTGAAGCAGGAATACGGCAAAATCATCAACCTCGGCTCAATCCATTCGGAAGTAGCGATGAAACCCGCTTATCTTTCCGCGTACAGCGCGGCCAAAGGCGGCGTGAAAATGCTGACCAAAGCGTTGGCGGTGGAATGGGCGAAACACGGCATCACGGTCAATGCGATCGGACCGGGTTATTTTGACACGCATATGACGGAAAAAGCATTTCAAACGCAAACGTTTCAAGATATTCTCGCGACGTATTCGCCGATGGGACGCGGCGGTCGACCGGGTGAACTGGACGGCGCGGTGATTTATTTCGCCTCCGATGCTTCGAGCTTCACTACCGGTCAGCTGCTTTGCATTGACGGTGGTTGGACGGCGATCTAAATAAAAAAGAGACCTTGCGGTCTCTTTTTTTATTGCTTTGATTTACGCCAGCGTATCGTATGTTTCCGGCGCTTTGTCGGCGTTATCCCATTCCACGCTGAGGGTAAAGGGATACTCCTCATTGCATTCTTTAATATGGGGCTCGATATTCGCGTTTATCAGCGGAATATCGGTGGCGGAACGGGCGGTAAGATGCAGCACCGCATGCGTTTCGTCCGGCTGTGAGACGGCAAGCGATGTGACGCTTTCATCGTAGGTCGCGTCAAACGCTTTGACGATCGCGAGCAAGGTGGAAAGCTGCTTGACGACAGTCAGATCCTCCGCGGTCAAGAGTTTCGCGAACTGGGCGAAGCGGCGTAATTTATTGGAAATGCCGTCCTGAAACGCAGCGATGAGCGCGCAGGTCGCCTGCTCGCGATGCGTGAGGCCGTACAACGGCGAGTTCGCAATGATGTAAGCGCTGTGTTGCGCGTGGCTGTAGTAGTTGATCATCATGCCGACATCGTGCAAACGGCAAGTCGTTTCCAGCCATTCCCGATAGCGGGCGGGAAAACCGTGCAAGGGCTGCAGACCGTCATACAGTTTCAACGCCATCTTCGTGATGTATTGCATTGGCTCTTCATTCCCGAGCGGCAGCGTATTGCGGAAATTTTCCACGCTTTGCCGCAGCAGGCTTTCGGGGAAGTGCTGTCCCTGGCGGCGCGTCATGGCGTAGTAATTATAGAACAATCCTTCGCGCAAGCCGTTGCCGCTGATAATGAGTTGTTCCGAGCCCGTAAACTGCAGCAAGGTTTGAATCAAAAATGCGCCGGCGGTGATGATGTCCGCGCGATCGCGACCGAGTCCCGAGATCTGCGCTCGTTCTTTGAAGTTGCGGCTCGCGAGCATTTCTGTCATGTCGTAAATGGCGTCCGGCGCCATCGTGTAGTGATGAAGTTTGGGAATGGGATACGAGACCAGACGTTGATGGATTTTCGCCAAATTACGCACCGTGCCGCCAATGCCGATCAGAGGCAGCTTCGTATTTTCGATACCGGGCAGGCTGCGCAATATTTTCTTAATATAGCTACCCATCGTTTTGAGTGCTTTGGAACTGACTTCGTCCTGCGTGCCGAATTTTTCCGTCAGCGTGAGCGAACCGAGCGGCAGGCTCATCGTTTCCTTTAACAGTCGGTTGCGCACTAATGATACTTCGGTGCTGGCGCCGCCCAGGTCAAAGAGCACGAAGTCTTCGTACGGCAATGTGTTGATGACGCCTAAATAGCCGAGCCGCGCTTCTTCGCGACCGTTGATGATCGTGAGCGGAATATCGGTTTTGGATTCGATTTCATCGCGAAATAAAATGCCGTTGTCCGCGCTGCGCATGGCCGCGGTGGCGACGGCCAACATCTTCTCGACGCCGAGCAGCTCGGCGGTATGCGAAAAATTTTGCATCGCGGCAAGCGTTCTTGCCATAGCCTCTTCGGTGAGACGGCCCGTTGCCTGCATTCCTTCACTCAAGCGGACCAGCTGCTTATCCTGATAGACAAGTCGGTACGCGTCGTTCGGTTCGATCGACATCACGACCATGCGGGCGGAGTTCGAACCCAGGTCGATTAAGCCGACCTGCTCGGTATGATAGTCTTCATCCCATAACAAAATGCTCAGTCCTTTCCTGTTCTCTTGATTTTATTGTAACGAATTTTAACGACGCATGCAAAAAAAACAAGGCCGTTTTACTATGTAAAAACTTTGTTAAGGCAAGGCGTCGTGCCCGCTTTCCCCCACAAAATAAGCTATAATGAAAGTATCATAGAAAAGAGAGGAACAGGGCATGATCGGCAAACAAAAACGAATGTACGGCGTCATTCATATCGGCTCGGTAGGGCTGTCACTTTTGATCGTCGATTACGGCGGTCCGGACGATGTCACGATCGTACAGGAAGCGAGACGCGCGGCGGGTTTTGGGGAAGAAGTTTTCACGCAAGGAGAGCTGTCCTTTACGTCGATCCGGCAAATGGTGAGGATCATCAACGGCTTTCGCCGGATTATGGCGGATTATGAAGTCGAAGAAGTCATGGTATATGCGACGGCGGTTTTGCGGGAAGCGAAAAACAGCCGCATGATTTTGGATTTAATTCGCGTGCATACGGGGCTTTCTGTGGAAATTCTCGATATGCCGCAGGAGATTTTTTATAAGCATTACGCGTTGCACTATGAATTGACGCATAATGCCGATGTCGCCGCGGGGACGACACTGTATGTCGATATTACCTCCAGCGCGGTGGGACTTACGATTTGGCAAAAAGACACCTTGAAATATCAGCAAAACCTTCATATCGGCACGTTGCGCGTGCTGGAATCGTTCCGCCGCGCCCAGCGTGACAGCTATGATTTTCCAAAAGTTCTGGACGAATTTCTCGGGCGCATTCTGGAACCGATTTGGCCGATGTTGGAGCAATACGAGATTGATAATGTTGTCCTGTCCGGTCGGGAATCGCGACTGGTCGCTCGGATGATGGGCTTCACTACGCAGCAAGCGATGCGCATCGTTTCGCCGGATCGTTTTTTCCGCGTATTTCAGAGTTCGCAGTCGCAAACGTCGACGAGTCTCGAACACGCGTACGGTTTCACCGCCGATGAAACGGAAAAATTATTGCCGACGCTGCACCTTTACGCGCAGATTTTTACGCATGTGCAGCCGCAACGTTTGCTGATGATGTCGACGACATTTCTCTACGGCGCGATGCTTTACTACGGCGCGCGCACGACCGACGAGCCGGCGCTTACTTTTTTGCGCGAGCAGCATCTCGAGCTTGCCAAGACGATGGCGGCGCGCTACGGCGGCAATATCATGCATGGGGAAACGGTCGCGGAGTATGTCGTTATTCTGATGAAAGCGCTGCGTTCGGTACACGGTTTGGGCGAACGGGACACGTACCTTTTGCGGATGGCGGTATTTCTGCATCAGATCGGGCGTTTCGTCAACTTACGCCAAAACGGCGTGCACACGTACCACATCATCATGGGAACCGATTTATTCGGACTGACCGATCTGGAGAAAGAGATGGTCGCGGTCGTTGCGTACTACAATTACAAAGGCCGTCCGAGTGATGAAGATAAACCGTTCCGGCAATTGCCCGAATGGGTCAAGATGGTGATTTTGAAACTCGTCGCCGTATTGCGATTGGCCAAGGCCATGGACAAAGGTGAACAGCATAAGCTTTACAACGTCGAAGCCTTTTTGCGTCGCGGCAGTTTGGTGATTTATTACGACGCGAAAGCCAATACGAACACCCTTTTGGAAGAATGGACATTTGCCGAAGAAACCAAATTATTTACGGATGTTTTCGGGCTGGATGCGAAATTGGAAAGGAGACCCCAATGATTGACTCTGCACGAACACAAGAGATGCCCGAGTTGGACCACCGTTACTTTTTGAATCGGGAATTGAGCTGGTTGAGTTTCAACGAACGCGTTTTGGAAGAAGCGGTAGATCCGAACAATCCGCTGCTCGAAAAATTGAAATTTATCGCGATTACGGGTTCCAATTTGGATGAGTTTTTCATGATCCGCGTGGCGGGGCTCATGCACCAGCGGGCCGGCGGCATCGAGCGGCGCGACAACGCCAATATGACGCCCGCGGAACAGCTGACGGCGATTTCGCACAAGTGCAAGCAGCATGTGGCGCGGCAGTATCGGTACTTGCATGATGTGTTGGCGGGTCTCTATGAAGAGGGATTGCGTTTGTACACGCCGGAGGAGCTGACTCCCGACCAGGTGTATTGGCTCGATGAATATTTTGACCGCACGATTTATCCGGTGGTCACGCCGCTGGCCGTCGACGCGAGTCACCCGTTTCCGTTTTTGATGAGCCGCACGTTGAATTTGGCGGTTCTGCTGCATCCGAACGGCAGACCGAACGATGTTCGTACCGCGATTTTGCCGGTGCCGAGCGTCTTGCCCCGACTGATTGAAATTCCGGGCGAATACCAAACGGCGAGCGGGCGTGAATTCGTCTGGCTGGAGGACGTGCTGCGCAAACGCGCGGACTCGTTTTTCCAGGGACACACCATTATGGATGCCCGCGTTTTCCGCATCACGCGCGATGCCGACCTCGATATTGACGAGGAAGGCGCGGAAGACCTGCTCGATGAAGTGGAAAAATCGTTAAAACGCCGCCGTCGCGGCGCCGCCGTACGGATGGAATTTGAAGCGGGTAAAGCGACGCCGTTGCGCGAATTTTTGCGCGATGAGTTGTCGCTTACGGAAGAAGATATTTATGATATCAACGGCAAGCTTGATGTCACGCAGTTCTTTTCGCTGGCCGGCATCGCCGGGTTCGACCACCTGCGCTACGTGCCGGTGCGCCCGCGCCGCTCGTATTCGGTGCTCACGACCAAAGGCGAAGATCTGTTCGCTAAAATTCGCAATCATGATCTTTTCATTCACGTGCCGTATGAATCTTTCGCGACCGTGGAGCAGTTTATCAGCGACGCGGCGAAAGATCCGCATGTGCTCGCGATCAAGCAGACGCTGTATCGCGTAAGTTCGGACTCCAAAATCGTGCACGCGCTTGCGACCGCCGCTGAAAACGGCAAGCAGGTCACGGTGCTGATGGAAGTCAAAGCGCGCTTTGATGAAGAAAATAATATTTTGATGGGACGTCGCTTGGAGCAGGCCGGCGCGCATGTTATCTACGGTTTGAAAGGCGTGAAAACGCACTCGAAATGCACGCTCGTCATTCGCCGCGAACCGGACGGCATCCGACGTTACGTGCATGTCGGAACGGGCAACTATAACGGTAAAACCGCGAAACTGTATACCGACTGCGGCATTTTTACGGCGAGCGACCTTTTCGGCATCGATGCCGGCAATTTCTTCAACCTCTTGTCCGGCTATTCCGATCCGCCGCAATGGCATAAATTTATCGTGGCGCCGATGGATTTGCGTCGGCGTTCCCTCGAGCTCATTGAGCGCGAGATCGCGTTTGCCGAAAAAGGTGAACCGGCGCGGATGATCGTGAAGATGAATTCGCTTTTGGATCGTGAAATCATTTTGAAATTGTATGAAGCCTCTCGAGCCGGCGTGCAGATCGATTGCATCGTGCGCGGTATTTGCGTATTGAAGCCGGGCATCAAAGGGGTCAGTGAAAATATTCGTGTCCGAAGTCTAATCGGACGCTTCCTTGAACACAGCCGCGTCTTTTGGTTTGCCAACGGCGGTCGACCGGAAGTCTATATCGGTTCCGCCGACTGGATGCCGCGTAACCTGAATGACCGTGTGGAACTGATGGTGCCGATCGAATCGGAAACGCATCGCCGTCGTTTGCGCGAGCTCTTGCAAATTCAGCTGGACGATAACCAGAAAGCGCATGTGATGCAGCCGGACGGAAGCTACGTCAAAACGATCGCCGCGGAGAATCCGATCGCGGCGCAAGAGAAGTTCCAACAACTTGCCGAAGAGCGGGATGTTCCGGAAAATCTCACGTTACGGCAGCGACTGGAACCTTTTTATGCCGACGAACTCCAATAAACGGAAACGCCGCGAAAAAGGTTTGCCGCGTCGTACTGAAATGCGGTAAAGTGGCGAAAAACATTGTAAAAAATGTCTTTACAGATGACGTATTCCCAAAAAATCCGGAAAAATTCCCAACAAAATGTTATTGTAACTAAATTCTAATAATGGCCCGTGCGTTTCCCTCGTTGACAATCCGTCTCGGTGTCCTTGTCGAAAGGACAACTGTGGAGTCCTTGCGGTGAGGGAATCACGGGCTCTGTTTTTGTCGATTTCCATTTATGGAAATATTTGTTTTAAAATTAGAAAAAAGTCCATTCGAGCCCTAATTTGCCGTATTGTAAACCTAAAGGTTTTGACAGAACTGTCCACGCATGGTAGAATCCCCGTGTTGGAGGTTACTGTATGAGGACAAATTGGAAAAAATGGGGGACCCATCCGGTCTTTTTGTTCTGCGTCTTCGTCATCATGGTCGTGTCGCTGGTCGGCTTTTCTATGCAGCCGAGGACACTCACCGTTATGGTTGACGGCAGACAGCAGACCGTTCGTACATCAGCGCAATCCACAGCAGGCATTATGCAGGATGCACACATCGTGTTAAATGAATATGACAAAGTGGATCTGAATACGGAAAAGCTCGTTGACGGCTCCGTATTGACCGTGCGTCGTGCCGTTCCGATCAGCATTCGGGAAGGCGCGGAAGTGAAAGCGACGATGTCGGCGGGTAAGACCGCTGCGCAGGCGATCACGGAAGCGGGCTATGACCCGGCGGAATATGTGACGCTGATTCCGGCGGATACTCCGGTCAAAGCCGGTATGGAAATTCCGGTCGGTAAGTACACGACTTCGGAAATCACGGTCGAAGAAGAAGTTCCTTTCAAGATCATTCGGGAACCCAATGACCGCATGTTCGCCGGCGCGGAAAATGTGACGCAGGCGGGTGTGAACGGGAAACAAAGAACGAAGTACCGTGTGCTTACGGTAGACGGTCGTGAAGTCGGCCGTGTGCCGTTGGAGTCGCAACCGTTGCAACCGGCGGTGGATCAGGTGGTGCAAGTCGGCACGCGTGATATCGTCAATACCAGCCGCGGTGATATCCGATTCACGAAAGTGATCAACATGGAAGCGACAGCGTATCATCCGATGGACGGCGACGGTCGCGGGATCACCGCGAACGGCATGAAAGCTCGTTATGGCGTGGTAGCGGTCGATCCGAATGTGATTCCGATGGGCACGCGCGTGTTTGTTCCGGGCTACGGCGAAGCGATCGCTGCGGATACCGGCGGCGCGATCATCGGCAATCGGATTGACTTATGCATGGAAACGTACGACGAATGCTACCAATACGGACGTCGTAATGTAGAAGTTTACGTATTGGATTGAAAAACGCCCCGCGGGGCGTTTTTTTGTACGAAAAATAAAATGGCGATCGGTGGACGCGGAAGGGACCGTGACGCGGATATGCTATAATAAGCTATTGAAATATAAATGAAGGAGTTATGCTCGGATGACTTTTTGGGTAGCGTTGGTCGTGATTGTGCTCGACCAATTGACGAAATATTATGTGCGCGCGACGATGGAGCTCGGGGAAAGCATTCCCGTCATTCCGAACGTGTGGCATTGGACTCACATAGAAAACCACGGCGCGGCCTTCGGGATTTTGGCGCATCAGCAATGGTTTTTTCTCTTGGTGGTGGCGATTTTATTCGCGCTTTTCTTTTGGTACAGAGAACGTATTCCGCGCGAACCGAAATATTTTTCGATCGCGGTCGGCCTGCTGCTGGGCGGCGCGCTCGGTAATGCCTGGGATCGGTTTTATCAGGGCGGCGTCACGGACTTTTTCGACTTGCGCGTGTGGCCGATTTTCAATGTGGCGGATATCGCGATTTGCGTCGCGGTGGCGTGCTTTTGCCTCTTCTTTTGGCGGCGAGGTAACGCGTGATGTATGAATGGGTAACGGATGCCGCGGCGGAAAAAACGCGCCTGGATGTATGGTTGGCGATGGTGCTCGATGTCTCGCGTTCGGCGGCGCAAAAATTATGCAAGGCGGGCGCGGTGACGGTGGAAGGCGCGCCGGCCAAAGCGAATACCGTTTTGCGCGAGGGCATGTTCGTGACGGCGGAGTATACGCCGAAATTGGAAGCCTTGCCGGAGCTGCAAAATATTCCGCTGGATGTGCGTTACGAAGATGAGGATGTCGTGGTGATCAATAAAGCGCGCGGCATGGTGGTGCATCCGTCGCCGGGACACGCGGACGGGACGCTGGTCAACGCGCTGCTCTTTTACACCAAAGGGCATCTGGCGGAAATGAGCGATCCGATCCGACCGGGCATCGTGCATCGTTTGGATCGGGATACGTCCGGACTGTTGGTGGCGGCGAAAACGCCGCGCGGCCGCGACAGCCTGCAGGCGCAAATCCGCGTGCACTCGGCGGGACGGATCTACTATGCGCTGGTGCACGGCAATCCCTCGAACGAGCGCGGCATTATCAAATTGGCGCTCGGACGGGACGCGCGCGACCGGTTGCGTCAGGCGGTGCTGCCTGACGGACGCGACGCGACGACGCATTTTACGGTAGTCGAACGCATGCCGCATTACGCGCTGCTGCGTTTGGCGCTTGAAACGGGACGGACGCATCAGATTCGCGTGCATTTATCCTATATCGGGTATCCGATCGTGCAGGATCCGCTCTACGGACGCAAACGCGATCGATTTCCGATCGAAGGGCAGGCGTTGCACGCCGCCGAACTTTCATTTGACCGGCCGGCGGACGGCGAACGGATCACCGTGACCGCGCCGTGGCCGGACGATTTTGCCGCGTGCCTGACGAAGGCCCGGGAGGAAGCGTAATGTGGAAAAATAAAACTTTACTGCTCGATGCCGAAACGATACGGCGCGTCGTGCGGCGCATCGGACATGAATGCTTGGAACGCAACCGCGGCTTGGAAGACGCCGTGTTTATCGGTATCGAAACGCGCGGGGAGCCGCTCGCCGAACGTCTGGCGCGTCAAGTGGAAGCCATTGAAGGGGTGAAGGTCGCGGTCTACGCGTTGGACGTGACAGCCTTTCGCGATGATGAAAAAGCCGCGCCGGCGCAAAGCAGCTTGCCGCCGATCGATGTGAACGGGAAACTCGTGCTGCTGGTGGACGACGTGCTCTACACGGGGCGAACGGTGCGCAGTGCGCTGAACGCCATCATGGCGATGGGACGTCCGCGCGCCATTCAACTGGCGGTGTTGGTGGATCGCGGTCATCGGGAACTGCCCATTCGAGCGGATTATGTCGGTAAAAATGTGCCGACCGCCGAGCGCGAGGACGTAGCGGTCGAATTGTTGGAAATCGACGGCAATGATCGCGTCTGGTTGCGCGAAAAAACGGAATAAAAAAAGAACCGGGGACGGTTCTTTTTTTTTGTGGCGCGAACAGCGACTTAACGATAGCCGAGCAACAGCGCGAGCAGCAGTCCCGGGAAGAAAAAGCGCGCGTTGCAACGGATGAAATTCGGCCAAAACGCGGGCGGATACGTTTCTTTTTCCCGTTTGTAGAGGCGGAAAACGATGAGGCTCGCGAGACTGGCGACAGGGCTTCCCCACGCGCCGAGATTCACGCCGAGCAAAAGAGAGCGCGGCGGCGCGCCGAACGGTTCGAGTAAAATCGCGGTCGGCACATCGCTGATGAATTGACCCAAGACGAGCGCGGTGGTAAACGGCCACCGCGTCAGCAGCGGCACGATGTAGGCGGCGAGCCAATCCATGCGGACGGCGTTGCCGGCGATGACAAAAAACGCGCACAGCGTGAGCAGCAGACCGTAATCCACGTGGCGATGCGTGTGCGGGTAGATGAGATAGGTCAAAATAAAGAGCACGCCCGCCGTAGGATACAGAGGCAACACATTGCCGATCGCGAGCAGGGCGACGAGCAACGCGCCGAGATAGAGCGCGATGTTGCGTTTGGATTGCGCCGACAACGGTTTGAATTCCTGAATGACGATCGGCGTATGCGGCAAACGCGTGCTGACGCGTCGGTACATGAGAAACGCGGCGAGCAGCGCGAACGGGCCGGTTGTTTTGAGAATTTCCAGAGCGGTCAGTTGGGTCGCGGAAAATAAAAACATATTTTGCGGATTGCCGATCGGCGTCAGCATGCTGCCGCAGTTGGCGGCGAGACCGACGAGCACAGCGACGAACGCGCCGTATTGCATCAGCCCCGCGCCGCGCAAGGTACGCATCGCGAGCGGTAAAGTGATGAAGATCGCGACATCATTCGTGACGAAGGTCGCCATGGTGAAGGCGAAAAACAGCAGCGCGAGCACCACGTGATGCGCCTTGTCGCCGATCTGCAACAGACGATGGGCGAGCCAGCGAAAAAAATGGTTGCGGCGCAAACCGGCGATGACCATCATCAGGAGCCAGATGGATACCAGCGTGCGGCCGTTAAAGTACGACAGATATATCGCGTCGGGCGGCACGATCAGCATCGTCAGAAATGCGATGACGGATGCGATGATGAGCATTTTGTCGTGCGTAAAAGTGGTCCATAATTGTTTCATTGCGCCTCCTCATTCATCGTCACGGGGCGGCGATAAAAGCGCGCGCCGCCCGCGCGGTATTCCGCGTTGGCACGGCAAAGCGCGGCCAAATCGGTGGCGCGCTCATCATATGCGAGCCGGTTGACGACTTGTGGCGGCAACGTCTTGCGCATTTTGCCGTAGCGGTCGAGAACGGGTAGCGTGACGTTGCGCAATAAGGCCGCTCCGCGCGGCGTGAACGCGAGCGGATAGATCCAAGCCGGTCCGGTCTTATCGGCATCATTCAAATCCTGTCGGCGCATGTCGAGCAACACCTGTACCAGCAAACGGGAAAGCCGCGTCTGCGGATAGCGTTTGGTTTTGACATCGGCCCAAAACTCCGCAAGCGTCGCCGCGCCGCGCGCCGCGTACCAGCGATCTTCCAAACCTTCGGAAAATTCGCCGAGTCGGGCAAGCGTCGCTGGCGTCAGCAAACGCAACGCCTGCAGCGCGAGCATTTCATACCGCTCGGGTTGAGGCACGGCGCCCGCCCGCAAGGCTTCCGTAAGATCGTCATAGGCATACGCGGGCAGCATATCGCGTGGCACGAGGCCGTTGCGTAATCGCGCGCGCACGGCGCTTCCGGAAATCCCCGCGATACCCGCCGCATTGTCGGAACGTTCGCGCAGTAAGGGCAGCAAACGGAGCGACGGCGCATAGCGCTCGATGGCGCGCAGGTAGCCGGCGGCTAAAATGTTATTCGGTGTGCGTAAAAGCGGCGCGATATCAGGATCGGTGGCGGCGAACGCGGCTTCCATGGCGGCGGGATAACTTAATCCCCGCGCTAATGCCGTCTGTAACGCGGTCGGATCCGGACCGTCGGCCAGTTTTTTCAAGGCCGTGAGGTCGGGATTTTCCGCGCCGCACACCAAGGTCGTCACGCCGAGAGCGTGCAGCATTCGCACGCCGCCCGCCGCAAAATGTTCCGCGCTGCGCAGCGCGAATACCGCGGGCAGTTCCACCACCAAGTCCGCGCCGGCGCGCAGCGCCCAATGCGCTCGTGTCCACGGATTGGCCACGGCGGGCTCGCCGCGCTGTACGAATGAGCCCGTGAGCGCGATCACGAGCGGCACATCATCGAATGCTTTGCGCACGGCATTGATTTGGGCGACATGGCCCTGATGCAGCGGGTTGTATTCGGCGATAATGCCTACGACTTCGGTAGCGGATGACATGCGAACTCCTTCATGTAAAAAATAACAACGGTCCGGCGTTTTGTTTTTTTCGGACGGATGAAACGATCGCGCGCCTTTAGGGCGGCGCATTTCCTTGCGGTCAGTATACGACGGCGACGAATGCTTGACAAGTTGCGGAGAATTTTTTATACTGAACGAACTGAATAAAAGATACCTCTTCCAAAAAGGAAGTTGACAGGATCTTTTTTATTCGGTATAATTAATCAGTAATGATCAAGTAGAAGTCATCCGCTTCTCACCCTACACGACGCGCAGTTACTAGGGTTTCCGCAGATGGAACAGGACGGATGGCATCTTGCCGTCCGTTTTTTATTTTGCTTGATTAGGTTTCCGATGCATTTTCAGGAGGTGAAACCCCATTAGCAAAGAATTGCGTATCAACGAACAAATTCGTGCCCGCGAAGTACGGCTGGTCAGCGAGGATAACGAACAGCTGGGAGTCATGTCGCAGCGCGAGGCCTTGGCGATCGCCGAAGAGCACGGCTTGGATTTGGTCGAAGTCGCGCCGCAAGGCCGTCCGCCGGTTTGCCGTCTGATGAATTACGGCAAGTACCGTTACGAACAGCAGAAACGCGAAAAAGAAGCACGCAAGAAGCAGAAAGTCATCACGTTAAAGGAAGTCAAGCTGCGTCCGAATATCGAGGACCACGACTTCTATGTCAAGATGAAAAACGCGATTCGTTTCTTAGAAGACGAAAGCAAAGTCAAAGTCACGATCATGTTCCGCGGCCGTGAACTCAGCCACCCGGAATTGGGTGAACAACTCTTAGTCCGGTTCGCCGATGAACTCAAAGAGTTGGCCGATCAGGAACGCGGTCCGAAACTTGAAGGCCGCAACATGACGATGATGTTAGTACCGAAAAGTAAATAAGGAGGCTTATTATGCCGAAAATTAAAACCAAACGTGCCGCCGCTAAACGTTTCAAGAAAACGGGTGCCGGCCAATTCAAACGTTCGAAAGCATACAAAAGTCATATCTTAGAGAAGAAGACGCCGAAACGCTTGCGTCAGTTGCGTAAAGCCGCAATGATCAGCAAAGCGGATCAAAAACGCGTGGAACGTATGTTGCCGAACGGCTAAGACAGGAGGAAATCATTCATGGCACGAGTAAAAAAAGGCGTGACTGCACGCCGTCGTCATAAAAAAATCTTAAAATTAGCGAAAGGCTATCGTGGTGCTCGCAATCGCCAGTTCAAAAAAGCGAACGAATCCGTTATGCACTCGTTGGCGTATGCACGCCGCGACCGTCGCCAGAAAAAACGCGAATTCCGTCGCCTTTGGATCGCCCGTATCAATGCGGCGGCCCGCCTGAACGGCATGAATTACAACACCCTGATCGCCGGCTTGAACAAAGCGGGTGTCGGGATCAACCGTAAGATGCTTTCCGACATGGCCATTCAAGATCCGGCCGCGTTCACCAAGCTGACCGAGCTTGCCAAAAACGCGTAAGTAAAAAGCCCTCGCTCGGAGGGCTTTCGCTTTTTTCATCGCGGCGCTCATGCGCCCGCCGGAAAAGCCGTTATTGATTTATATTCAGTACCTTAGTAAAGGCCGTCGCGGCAGCTTGCAACGGGGTCATATCCGTTTGACATGGTATATGAAATGTGGTAAAGTATATAAGCATGTACCGACGGTAATATCCGATAATTATCACTCGACGCGAACCGTCGCAGTCAGTTGAAGTAAGTGAGGTGTCACAATGCGCGACGCGGTAACACTGGCTTGCACCGAATGCAAGCAACGCAACTACCAGACGAATAAAAACAAAAAACACACGACGGAACGTCTGGAACTCAACAAGTATTGCAAATTCTGTAAAAAACAAACGTTGCATCGCGAAACCAAATAAGGTTTTGTAAGCAACTCTCGAGGAGCGGAGGAAACGATGGCAAGACAAAACACACAAGTACAGCAGCAAGGCGTAACGTCCTTTTTCCGCGGCGTACGACAGGAAATGAAAAAAGTGGTATGGCCGACGAAGAATGAATTGGTGCGTTACACGATTGTGGTTTTGATCACGGTTGCCTTCATTAGTCTGCTGATCATGGCAGTCGATTTCGTCTTCACGGGATTCTATAAATTGTTCGCCGGTGCTCTTGCCGGAGCGATGTAAGGAGGCAGTATGGCATCCGACATCAAATGGTATGTGATTCATACCTATTCCGGATATGAGAACAAGGTCAAAACGAACTTGGAATTAAAAGTTCAATCCTTGGGCATGACGGATACGATCCGTCAAATCTTGGTACCGATGCAGGAAGAAGTCGATATCAAGGACGGCAATAAAAAAATCGTTCAGCGCAAAGTCTTTCCGGGCTATGTGCTGGTGGAAATGGAAGTCAATGACCGCAGCTGGTATGTCGTGCGCAACACGCCCGGAGTCACGGGTTTTGTCGGCACGGCGACTAAGCCGATTCCGCTGAGCGACGAAGAAGTCGCCCGCATTTTACACGGTCAGGAAGAGCAAGCGGCGCCGGTAGCGAAGTTGACCGTCAAGGTCGGCGATAAAATTCGCATTACCCAGGGCGCTTTTACGGATCAGATGGCGAACGTCACGGAAGTGCTTCCGGACAAAGGCCGGATCCGCGTGCTGCTGAACATGTTCGGCGGCGCTACCCCGGTAGAGTTGGATGCGACCCAATTTGAGGCCGCGCCTGATATACACTCTAAATGACGCGCGCATGCGCGGGTGGGAGAGCGTAAGCTCGCTGGTACCACATCTTACGCAATAAGGAGGTGTAAGACATGGCAAAGAAAGTATCGAAATTCGTCAAACTGCAGGTCGAAGCAGGTAAGGCTACTCCGGCACCGCCGGTAGGCCCGGCCCTCGGTCAGGCAGGTGTGAACATTATGGCGTTCGTACAGGAATTTAACGCCCGTACCGCCAAACAGCAAGGTCTGATTATTCCGGTAGAAATTACCGTATACGAAGACCGTTCGTTCACGTTCATCACCAAAACGCCGCCGGCCGCTGTTTTATTGAAAAAAGCAGCCGGTTTGGAAAAAGCGTCCGGTGAGCCGAATAAAAACAAAGTCGGCAAAGTAACGAAACAGCAAGTTCGCGAAATCGCGGAAATGAAGATGCCCGACCTCAACGCCAACGACGTGGAAGCGGCGATGATGATGGTCGAAGGCACAGCCCGCAGCATGGGTATTACGGTAGAAGAGTAAGCGGTTCTTACGAACCTTATTAGGAGGAAACATGGCTAAACTGACAAAACGCAGTAAACAGGCCTCCGCTCTCGTCGACCGCAATACGCAGTACGGGTTGGACGAAGCGGTGTCGCTGGTCAAACAGACGGCAACGGCTAAATTTGATGAAACAATCGAACTCGCATTCAATTTGAATGTCGATCCGAAATATGCGGATCAGCAGATCCGCGGCGCAATGGTATTGCCGCATGGTACCGGTAAAACGAAACGCGTTCTCGTGTTTGCGAAAGGTGCCAAAGTGCAGGAAGCGGAAGATGCCGGCGCGGACTTTGTAGGCGGCGAAGAATTCGTTGCCAAAATCCAGGGCGGCTGGCTCGACTTTGATGTTGTTGTCGCTACCCCGGACATGATGGCCTTCGTCGGCCGTTTGGGTAAAGTGTTGGGCCCGAAAGGCCTCATGCCGAACCCGAAAGTCGGCACTGTCACCATGGACGTCGCCAAAGCGGTCCGGGAAGTCAAAGCGGGTAAAGTCGAATACCGCACCGATAAAGCGGGTAACATCCAGCTGTCGGTCGGCAAAGCGTCTTTCAGCGAAGACCAATTGCGTGACAACATTCGCGCGATCTTCGATCGTATCGCGAAAGCGCGTCCGGCGTCGATCAAAGGACAGTATATGAAATCCGTCACTTTGAGCTCGACCATGGGACCGGGTGTGACTTTGGATCCGACCAAAGTGGATGCACCGAAGGAAGACTGATCTTACTATTTACACTTAGCTTAAGACCGGTGGTTGTATATATAATGGACGCTGTCCGCCACCCGAGGCTGAGTACCGAAACCGCGAAGTTTCGGTGCGCGACCTCGTCACAAGCGGGGTCGTTTTTTCTTAGCTAATGTGCTAAATATAAAAATCTTTCACAAAAGGAGGTGTCACCATTGGCAGGAACACCGCAAAAAAAGCAAGTCATTGATGAAATGCGCGGTAAATTGGAAAGCGCGAAAGGCGCCGTTTTGGTCGAATATGTCGGCTTGAACGTAGCGACCGCCACCCAATTACGTCGCAAATTCTTGGAACACGGCGTTCACTATCAGGTTATTAAAAATACCTTGACCGCGATTGCGGCCAACGACCTGGGCTTGGGAGAATTCGCCGATCATTTGACCGGTCCGAACGCGATTGCGATTTCGGAATCCGACGCGGTTGCGCCGGCAAAAGCACTCAAAGAATTTATCGATGAAACGAAGAGCGAAGCGATTACCGTAAAAGCGGGTCTGCTCGAAGGAGCGGTCATCGGTGTCGACGAAGTACAGCATCTGGCTGACTTGCCGAGCCGTGAAGTGCTCTTGGCCAAAGTGGTCGGCAGCATGCAGGCGCCGATTACCGGCTTTGTACGTTGTCTGCAGGGCAACATTACCAACCTCGTGTATGTACTCGAGGCCATTCGTAAGCAAAAAGAAAGCTCTTAATTAGCGGATATATTTAAGGAGGAACTATAATGACTAAAGAAGAACTTATGCAAGCCATTGAAGAGATGTCGGTTCTCGAACTCGCCGATCTCGTAAAAGCTATGGAAGAAAAATTCGGTGTTTCGGCAGCGGCTCCGGTAGCGGTAGCGGCAGCTGGTCCGGCGGCAGCCGGCGCGGCGGCAGAAGAAAAATCCGAATTCAACGTTGTACTCGCTGAAGTCGGCGCGTCCAAACTGAAAGTTATTAAAGTCGTTCGCGAAGCGACCGGCTTGGGCCTGAAAGAAGCGAAAGCTCTCGTTGACGGTGCTCCGGGCAACGTCAAAGAAGGCGTTTCCAAAGAAGACGCGGAAGCTTTGAAAGCGCAGCTCGAAGAAGCCGGCGCAAAAGTCGAATTGAAATAATCGAACTCATAAAAAAACGTCCCTGCGGGGACGTTTTTTTATTACGCTAAATGCGGTTGAGTGTGATACAATGAACGCGTACAGAAAGGGAATCGCAATGACCAAACACAGCCCACATAAACCGTTGCAGACCAATCCCGCCCAAGCGCCGCTTTCAAAGCAGCCGCCGGTGAGACGACGCAAGCCGTCGCTATGGTCGAAAAACATAAAACATTGGGTGCTCGGCATCATCATCGTTTTCGTTGTCGTTTTTCTTGGGATCAAGGCCTGGGAATACTACGAGTTGCATCAGGAAATGATTCGTGTCGAACAACAGCAGCAGCAGTTGGAAGCCGAGCAGCGTGAGCTGGAGGCGGAAAAAGCAAAATATAACGATCCGAAGGCCGTGGAGCGCGAAGCGCGGGAGCAGCTGGGGCTGGTAAAACCAAAGGAAGTTCCTTATATCCGTTAACATTGCATGCGGTCGGATTATTTCGTATAATAAAGATACTTATTCAGTTGTTATTTAAGGAGGACGTCATCAGCGCATGAGCGTAACAGTCGGAAGCGTAGTCGAAGGAGTCGTCACGGGCTTGGCGAAGTTCGGGGCATTTGTCGAACTGCCGGACAAAAAAGTAGGATTGGTGCATATTTCAGAGGTGGCGCATGAATATGTCAGCGACATCAATGAGTATTTAACGGTAGACCAGAAAGTCAAAGTCAAAGTCGTTTCGATGGACGCCAACGGCAAAATCGCTCTTTCGATGAAGCAGGCTCAGCCGCGACCGCAGACAGCGAGTGCGCCGGCTTCGCATCATAATGACGCCGGCAAAGCGCCCTATACCGATCGGCGGCCGCCCGCGGCGAAGCGAGGCGGTAACCGTCGTTCCCAAGGGCCGACTTCGTTTGAAGATAAACTCAGCCGCTTTCTGAAAGACAGCGATGAACGCCTGAGCGATTTGAAGCGTAATACCGAATCCAAACGCGGCGGACGCGGCGCGCGACGGTCCGATTAACGGTTAATGACCGGGCATCCTGCAAAGGGTGCTTTTTTTATAGGAGGCAACTATGAAACAGGCGGTACTGGATATCGGCACGAATTCGGTACGTTTACTGGTCGCGGAAACAGTGGAAGATGAGACGACCACCTTGCGGAAAGATATTCGGGGGACCCGGCTCGGCGACGGCTTGGCAGCGGGCCAACCGCTCAATGAGGCGGCGAAAAATCGTACCCTCACAGGCATTCGGGAACTTGTTGACGAAGCGCGCGAAGCGGGCGTCGAACGGTGGAGTATTGTCGGTACGAATGCGCTGCGTGAGGCGAGCGACGGCGAAGTGTTCGCGCGGCAAGTGGCTCAGCTCGTCGGCGCGCCGGTACGTATTATCAGCGGCGTCGACGAAGCGCGTTACGGCTATCTCGGCGCGGTCAAGACAAACAGTCTGGTGACGGCGGTCGTCGATATCGGCGGCGGCAGCACGGAAATCGGTGTCGGTTTCGGCGGCGATCTCGGCGCGGCGGTGAGCATGCCCCTGGGAGCGGTGCGCGGTACACGCGATTTTGATATGATGACGACGCGCGGCATCGCCGAATTGAAAAAACATTGCTTTGCCGTATTGAAAGAAGCAACGACCGAAGTGCAAGGGGTGAAAAGCTGGATCGGGGTCGGCGGTACCATGACGAGTATCGTCTCGATGCTGTTGGAACTCGAACCTTATGATGCCGAAAAAGTGCAGGGCTACGTGCTCGCGTATGAGGATCTGCACGCGCTACGTGAACGTCTGACGGGCATGTCGTATGAAGAGCGAACGAAGCTGCCCGGGTTGGCGCGCGAGCGGGCGGATATTATCGTAGCGGGCGCGGTCGTCGCGGAAAGTTTACTGGAATATTTTGCGTTGCCGGAAATTACCGTAAGCGATCAGGATTTACTGGAAGGAGTCTATAGGGAGGCTTATCTCTTGTGACGAATTTTGTCGCGAAAGTGAATGCTTTCGTGCGGGGCGAGACGTTGTTTGCGCCGGGCGACAGCATCTTGATCGGTTGTAGCGGCGGACCGGATTCACTGGCCCTCGCGCTCTACCTGGCGGCGGTGCAAAAAGAGTTTCACATCACCGCGGGGCTCGCGTATGTCCATCACCATTTACGCGCGGCGGCGGATGCGGAAGTCGAATTCGTGCGCGCCTTGGCGCAAGACTTGAAATGGCCCTTCTACCGGTTGGACGCCGATGTGCCGCGGGCGGTGCAAACGACTGGAGAATCGGTCGAAACCGCGGCGCGGGCATTGCGTTACCGAGCGCTTGGAAAGTTGCGCGAGCAAGAGGGATATACCCTGCTTGCCGTGGCGCATCATGCCGATGACCAAGCGGAAACCGTGCTTCATCATGTATTGCGCGGTACGGGCCTCACGGGACTTGGCGGCATGCGGGCGCGAAACGGCCATATCGTGCGTCCGTTTCTCGGCGTCACGCGGGCGGAAATCGAAACCTATTTGACGCATTTTCCGTACACGCCCTGCCTGGATGAGACAAATACGGATACGACCTATTTGCGAAACGCGCTGCGTTATGAAGTGCTGCCGCATCTTGCGCAATATAATCCGCGCATTCGCGAACATTTGGTACAGCTCGCGACGACGGCTGCCGCGGATGACGAGTACTTGGACAATGTCATTGCCGACGTTCTCACGCGAATCACGCGGCGTGAAGCGGAAACTATTGTTGTTTCCCGCGACGCGTTCAACGACTTGCCGAACGCATTGCAACGGCGCGTCATTCGCAAGTTGTGGCGAGAAGAAAGCGGCAGAACGCTTTCGTTCACGCATACCGAACGTCTTGTCGCTTGGTTCGCGACGGGAGAAACCGGCACCGAACAGACCTTATACGGTTTGACGGCGGTACTGACCGCGACCGATGCGCTGCTGTCGCCGCAAGGGGCGGTCGCTATAGAAACCGCGTCGATGACGCGGACGGCGGACGATCCGCTGGCGCTCGGGGACTTGCGGGTGCGGATCCGCGCGCTTGCGGAAGGTGAAACGGCGCCATGGGTCATTCCGGCGCGCGTTTTGACCGGTCCTTTGACATTGCGTTACCGCCGCGCGGGCGATCGGATTCCGTTTCCTTTCGGCACGAAAAAATTGAGCGATTATTTTATTGATAGTAAAGTGCCGCGCCGTTGTCGTGACAGCGTCGTGCTGCTCGCCGACGACAGGCACGTATACGCGGCCTTTGATTATTTTACATTACATGATTTTTCAGGTGTTGCAACGGTCAATGACCGGCCGGAACGGCTGGCGATTGATGTGCAGAGGAGGACAAATAATGCATCCGAATATCGCCAAAATACTGGTGACTGAAGAAGAGATCCGCGACCGTGTCGCCGTATTGGGACGGGAGATTACCAACGACTACCGCGGCAAAAAATTGCTTTTAGTCGGCATTTTGAAAGGTTCCGCGGTATTTATGGCCGATTTGATGCGCCAAATCGATTTGGACGTGCAAATCGATTTTATGGTGGTTTCGAGTTACAGCAACAGCACGCAGTCGCAGGGGCATATTCAGATCCGTAAAGACTTGAGCACGGATATTAACGGCCGCGACGTGCTGGTGGTGGAGGATATGATCGACTCGGGCACGACGTTGTACTATCTGAATGAGATTTTGCAAGTGCGCGGCGCCAACTCCGTCGAATTCGTTACTCTTTTGAACAAGCCGTCGCGCCGTGAAAAACAGGTCGACGTACGGTACATCGGTTTTGACGTGCCGAATGAATTCGTCGTCGGCTACGGCTTGGATTTCGCGGAAAATTATCGCAACCTTCCGTTCGTGGGTGTTCTCAAACCGGAGTACTACGAATCATAATTGTAAAAAAATTCTCATCATGATAAAATGAAATGACATTCTGTTGGGAATTGACCCATGGGAAAGGGGAAGTCATTTGAATCGATTTATTAAAAACGTCAGCTTGTACGTTCTGCTGATTATTATTGCGGTGTCGATGTTTACGAACTTCGTGGAGCCGCAGGAAAAGAAATCGGATCTTACGTATTCGAATTTCTTGACGCAAGTCGAGCAGAAAAATGTGGAATATGTCACACTGACGAATAATTCCATTAGCGGTAAGCTTAAAAACGGCACGGAATTTACCACCTACGCGCCGGATAATGATGCGCAGTTGTTGCCGATTTTACGCGCCAACAACGTGACCATTCAGGCCAAGCCGCCGGAACAACCGTCCTGGTGGTTGGGCATGTTGACTTCGCTGTTGCCGATTTTGCTTTTGATCGGCGTCTGGTTCTTTATCATGAACCAAACGCAGGGCGGCGGCGGTCGCGTGATGAACTTCGGCAAGTCGCGCGCGAAAATGCATGAAGAAGGCAAAGTACATGTCACTTTTGCCGATGTCGCCGGCGAAGAAGAAGCCAAACAGGAATTGACGGAAGTCGTTGATTTTCTGAAACACCCGGGTAAATATAACGCGATCGGCGCGAAAATTCCGAAAGGCATTTTGCTCTTCGGCCCGCCCGGTACCGGTAAAACGCTTTTGGCGAAAGCCGTAGCCGGCGAAGCGAATGTGCCGTTTTTCAGTATCAGCGGTTCGGACTTCGTCGAAATGTTTGTCGGCGTCGGCGCGTCACGTGTCCGTGATTTGTTTGTTCAAGCGAAGAAGAACGCGCCCTGTATCGTCTTCATCGATGAAATCGACGCGGTTGGTCGCCAGCGCGGCTCCGGCCTCGGCGGCGGTCATGACGAACGCGAACAAACGCTGAACCAGCTCTTGGTCGAGATGGACGGTTTCGGCGCGAACGAAGGCATCATTACGCTCGCGGCGACGAACCGACCGGATATTTTGGATCCGGCGCTTTTGCGTCCGGGCCGTTTTGACCGTCAGGTCGTAGTCAGCCGTCCGGATTTGCGCGGACGGGAAGCGATTCTGAAAGTTCACGCGAAAAATAAACCTTTGGAAGGCGATATCGACCTTAAAATTATCGCCAAGAAAACGCCGGGCTTTACCGGCGCGGATCTGGCCAACCTCTTGAACGAAGCGGCGCTGTTGGCGGCGCGGCAAAACAAGAAGACGATCGGCATGGCGGAACTCGAAGAAGCGAGTGAAAAAGTCGCCTACGGTCCGGAACGTCGTAGCCACGTCGTGAGCGAACGGGAACGCAAAATCACGGCCTACCACGAATCGGGGCACGCGATTATCGCCGAGCTGATGCCGGACGCGGATAAGGTTCACAAAGTAACCATCGTGCCGCGCGGGCAAGCAGGCGGCTATACCATGACGCTACCGCAGGAAGAGCGCGCGTACATTACCAAATCGCAACTCTTATCTGAAATTCGCGTCTTGATGGGCGGCCGCGTGGCGGAGGAAATCACGTTCAATGATATCTCCTCCGGCGCGTCCAACGATTTGGAACGCGTCACTCAGATTTTGCGCAATATGATTATGCGTTGGGGCATGAGCCCACGCTTGGGACCGATCACGTTCGGGGAACATCAGGAACAGATTTTCCTTGGCAAGCAACTCGGCTCCGAACGCAACTACGGTGAAGATATCGCCACCGCGATTGACGAGGAAATGCGTAAATACGCGGAAGAAGCCTACGCGGAAACCAAAAAGCTGCTGCTCGAAAACAGAGACGTATTGGAAGCGATGGCGCAGGCGCTTTTAGAAGTCGAAACGATCGACTCCAAGCAGGTCGCCAACCTTTTCAAATACAAATCGATTACGCCGCCGCCGGGAGCACCGCAGGCGGAAGATTTCGATGACGGAACCGCGGTCGAAGCGCCGCCGCTTCCGGATCCGACGGCCGAACAGCCGTGGCGGCAACCGCCGCCGGCGCCGCCGGTCGCTCCGAAGCCGGGACCGGAAACCCCGCCTTCACCGAGCGGTGATGTGCCGCCGAAAGATCGTTGGCATCGCGAGAATTGAACATACAAAAAACGACTGCATCGCGGGATGCGGTCGTTTTTTTGTATGTTAACGGAAGCGCGAGGATAACTTGACAAATTGTAAACCTGTTTTTATAATAAGAATACATTCATCACGTAAAAAAGGAGTGGCAAAGCATGCGCAATAAGATTTTGGATTACTTTCGAAACGCTCACGGCGAGTACGTTTCGGGGCAACGAATTTCCGATGATCTGAAAGTTTCACGAACCGCCATTTGGAAACATATCAAGGTCCTTAAAGAACGCGGTTACGTGTTCGAGTCGAGCACGCGCAAAGGGTACCGGCTGTTGCATGCGCCCAACCTTCTGACGGAACTTGAAATCAACAGCGTTCTTTCCACCGAATCGTTCGGCCGCCATATTATTTATCGCGAGACCGCGCCCTCCACGAACGCTATCGCCAAGGAAGAAGCGCGGCGCGGCGCGCCGGAAGGAACGATTGTGGTCGCCGAAGAGCAGACCGGCGGTCGTGGTCGTCTGCAGCGCGCGTGGTTTTCCCCCTATGCCAAAGGGATTTGGTTCTCGCTGATTTTGCGGCCGCATTTTTCGCCGCTCGAAGCGTCGAAGTGCACGTTGCTGGCCGCCGTCGCGCTGGTGCGCGCGTTCCATCAGGCGGGTCTTACCGAAGCGGGTATCAAATGGCCGAATGATTTGCTGGTGAAACGTCGCAAAATCGTCGGCATCCTGACGGAAATGGACGCGACGATGGAAGAGATCAATTACATCGTCATGGGGATGGGCATCAATACCGATGTCGCCCGTGTCGATTTACCGGAAGACCTGCGGGATAAAGCGACTTCGTTTTTGCTGGAAGGCGTACGTATTCCGCGTAAAGAATTGCTTAATTTGATTTTGATGGAGCTTGAAACCCTGTATGCGGAAGTGGAAACGAACGGCTTCGCTAATATTCTTGACGAATGGCGCAAATATTCGGTGACGCTCGGTCGGGATATCAATGTCATCACACCGGGTTACACCTACAGCGGTAAAGCGATCGATATCGATTCCGACGGCTGCCTCTTGGTGGAAACGGATCACGGCGTTGAACGCGTACTGGCGGGCGAAGTTTCGATTCGCTACAAAGATGAAGCGGCACAGTAAAGGAGAAACCTATGCTACTTGTCATGGACGTCGGCAATACGAATATCGTACTCGGCGTATTTGAAGGCCACGAGCTCAAGGATTCGTGGCGGATTTCTACGGATCGTTTTCGGACGACCGATGAATACGGCGTATTGATCGGTAACTTATTCCATTACAACAAGGTCAAAATGACGGATGTGAAAGCGATCATGGTATCGTCCGTTGTGCCGCCGGTCAATCCGACATTGGAACGGATGGCGCAGCGCTATTTTAACGTGCAGGCGACATTTGTCGGTCCGGGCACGAAAACCGGCATGAATATTAAATATGAAAATCCGCGGGAAGTTGGCGCCGACCGTATCGTCAACGCGGTCGCGGCGTACGAACGCTTCGGCGGACCGTTGGTGCTCATCGATTTCGGTACGGCGACGACCTATTGCGCCATTTCGGAAAAAGGCGATTACTTGGGCGGCGCGATTGCTCCCGGCGTCGGCATTTCGATGGAAGCGCTGTTCCAGCGCGCCGCGAAGTTGCCGCGTATCGAACTCAAGAAAACGGAAAGTGTCATCTGCAAAAATACGATTGCCAGCATGCAGGCCGGCGTTTTCTACGGTTATGTCGGTCAGGTGGACGGCATCGTCAATCGCATGAAGCAGGAACTGGGCGATGGTGCGGCGGTCGTAGCCACCGGCGGTTGGGCGGCGTTGATCGCGGGCGAATCGCAGACGATCGACTATGTCGCGCCGATGTTGACTTTGGAAGGGCTTTTACTCTTATATGAACGCAACAAATAACACCCCCGCTATCGGCGGCGTGACGTTGCGCAACTGCGTGGCGCTCGCGCCGATGGCGGGCGTTTGCGATCAGACGTACCGACGACTTGCGACGGCGCAGGGCGTCGGTTTCGTTTGTACGGAAATGATCAGCGCCAAAGGACTTTTATATCATAATGAAAAAACACTGCGCATGTTGGCGCTGGCGGAAGATGAGCATCCGGTCGCGGTGCAGCTCTTCGGACACGTTCCGGACGAATTGGCGCAAGCGGCGCAAATCGTCGCGCAAGCGGGCGCGGATATCATTGACCTCAACATGGGCTGTCCCGTCGCGAAAGTCGTCAAAAACGGCGACGGTTCGGCGCTCCTGCGTGCCGTGCCGCAAGCGGCCGCCTGCATCGCCGCGATGGCGGACGCTGTGGACGTGCCGGTCACGGCGAAAATTCGTCTTGGCTGGGATGATGATTCCCGCAACGCCGTGACGGTGGCGCGCGCGCTGGCCGCCGCCGGCGCCGCCGCACTCACCGTGCACGGGCGCACGCGCGAACAGGGCTACAGCGGCCAAGCGGACTGGCAGGCGATCGCCGAAGTCGTCGCCGCCGTCGAAATTCCCGTCTGGGGAAACGGCGATGTGGTCGACGGGCCGAGCGCGGCCCGTCTGCTTGCGGAAACCAATGCGGCCGGCGTCGCTATCGGTCGCGCCGCCATGGGCAACCCGTTTGTTTTTCATGAAGTCACGACCTATCTGGCGACCGGTGCAGTCGTCGCGCCGCCGACGGCAACGGAACGCCTGACCATGTGTCGTCGGCACTTGCATATGCTCGCCGAAGAAAAAGGAGAAGCGGTCGCCGTTCGGCAAATGCGCACGCATGCGATCGGCTACTTGCGCGGCTTGCGCAACTCCGCCTCTTTACGACGGGAATTGATGCAGGCGGAAACGCTCGCGCGCTGGGATGAACTCCTGGCGAAAGCGCTTTCCTTTGCCGCGCTGTAGCGCATAAATGTGCGTGGACTCAGTCGGTGTACTGTGGTATAATTCAAATAATATTGTTTTTCTTAATGGTATTTATTTATATAAGTGAGGAGTTTTGGAAGATATGACGCAGGCAACGGAAGTCAGCGCTGCTTTCTTGGAAGAAATGAAAGAGGAGCTCGCTCAATTAAAATCAAAAACCCGTTTGGAAGTGGCGGAACGACTGAAGGAAGCCATCGCTCTCGGGGATTTAAGTGAAAACTCGGAATATGAAGACGCCAAAAATCAGCAGGCGTTTGTCGAAGGTCGGATCGCCGAACTGGAAGAACGCATCCGCAACGCGGTGATTATCGCCAACCCGAAAGGCAAGAAAGTATCGCTCGGCTCGGTCGTCACGATCAAAGACCAAAACGGAGAAACGCTGGAATACACGATCGTAGGCTCCGCGGAAGCGGATCCGTTTGAAGATAAAATTTCCAACGAATCCCCCGTCGGCAAAGCGCTGATCGGTAAGAAAGCCAAAGATAAAGTAACGGTGCAGGCGCCGGAGCAGGTACTCGAATACGAGATCGTTAAAGTCGTGAATACCGCCGGCAAAAAGAAAGCGTAACGCTTTCCGTAAGAGCCGCCCAAAGAAGATAAAAGCGAAAAAAATATAATTTATACTATCTTTATAATAAAGATAAAGTATAATTGGAAGCAAACAAAAGTTAACAAAAACTGAAAATTGCGAAAAAATTTGCTTATAAAGAAACCCCGCGGCCTCGCGCTCGGGGCTTCTTTTTTTATAAGTGAAGGGTTGACTTATAGATTTGCTGTATTATTCAAAACGCGCCGACCCGCCTATACTGACAGTGAGGACAATAGGTATCGATTAAGCGCGCAGTCGATGCCATGGTAAAAAATGAACAGGAGGATTGTCTTATGGCACTATTAAACGTCATCTGTAGCAAAGCAGCATACGAATGCTTTGACTTGCTTTCCGATCGTGAAGTTCTTTTTTTAGAAGATGTCATCGAAAATTTCGAGGTGGATTTAACTTCGGCGGCGGTCGTGATCGTCACCGAGGATGAAACGAATTGTCTGCAACAATTCATCGATTCGGCGTTGAATATTCCGATGTTCGTCATCTGTACGCGTCGGGACACTCAAATTCCGCTGGATCTCCTGGCGGCCGGCGTTCACGTTATGGACGTCAACGAATTTGATCGCGACCTGTTCGGACGTCAGATCGAACAGGCGGCCAAAGATTATGAAAAAGAAGTTTTACCCCCGTTCTTCCGTGAAATGACCGAATATGTGGGAAGCGGTAACATGACGCTGGCGACGCCGGGGCACCATGGCGGTCAGTTCTTCCGTAAACATCCGGCCGGACGTGCCCTTTACGACTGGTTCGGTGAAAATATGTTTCGCTCCGATATGAGCTCGTCCGACGTACGCATGGGCGATCTTCTGATTCACGAAGGGGCGCCGGCGGAAGCGGAAAAACACGCGGCGAAAGTATTTAACGCCGACACGACTTACTTCGTCATGAACGGCACGTCGACGGCCAATAAAGTCGTCATCAACGCGCTCTTGCATCCGGGCGATGTCGTATTGTTCGACCGTAACAACCACAAATCCGTGCACCACGGCGCGTTGGTACAGGTCGGCGCGAAACCGGTTTATTTGGAAACCGGACGCAACCCGTTCGGCTTTATCGGCGGCGTGGATGAACATTGCTTTGAAGAAGACTATCTGCGCGCGGAAATCGCCAAAGTCGATCCGGAAAAAGCCAAGGCGAAACGCCCGTTCCGTTTGGCGTTGATCCAGCTCGGCACCTATGACGGCACGATTTATAACGCGCGTCAGGTCATCGACCGCATCGGTCACCTGTGCGACTACATTCTTTTCGACTCCGCTTGGGTCGGTTATGAACAATTTATTCCGATGTTGCGCGACTGCAGCCCGCTGCTTTTGGAACTCGGACCGGATGATCCGGGCGTCCTGGTCACGCAGTCGGTACATAAACAGCTCGCCGGCTTCTCGCAGGCCTCCCAAATTCATAAAAAAGACAGTCACATTAAAGATCAGCCGCGGTACTGCAACGACGACTGCTTCAACAACGCATTTATGTTGCACGCGTCGACCTCGCCGTTCTACGCGATTTTCGCCTCGCTGGACGTCAACGCGAAGATCCACGAAGGCAAAGCGGGCCGCAAATTGTGGGCCGATACCGTTAAACTCGGCATTGATATCCGCAAAGAAATCATCAAAAACTGTCACTATTTCAAGCCGTTCATTCCGGAAACGATCGACGGCAAAGCGTGGAAAGATTACGACACCGATACCATCGCCAATGACGTCCGCTTCTTCCGCATGAACCCGAAAGACAGCTGGCACGGCTTTGAAGCGTACGGTGAAAATCAGTACGTCATTGATCCGTGCAAGTTGCTCCTCTATACGCCGGGCATCAATAAAAAAACGTGGGAATATGAAGACTTCGGTATTCCGGCGGGATTGCTTTCGAACTACCTGCGCGAACACGGCATGACACCGGAAAAGAGCGATTTGAACTCGATTCTCTTCCTGCTTACGCCGGCGGAAACCTATACGAAGATGCAGAACCTGATTTCACTCCTCGTGCGGTTTGAAACCTGTCTGGACGAAGATCTGCCGCTTTCGCAGGTATTGCCGAAGATTTATAAACAAAACGAAGCCCGTTACAAAGGCTACACCATTCGACAACTCTGCCAGGAAATGCACGAGTTCTACAAATCGCGCCGCGTCAACATTCTGCAGAAACGTTTGTTCCGCAAAGAATACCTGCCGGAAGTCGCGATGAGCGCGAAAGACGCGAACTATGAATTCGTCGCGGGCAACTGGGAAAAAGTGACCCTCGATAAGATCAAAGGCCGCGTAGCTTTGGAAGGCGCGTTGCCGTACCCGCCGGGAATCATCACGATTGATCCGGGCGAACGCTGGGGCGATACCGTCATCGAATATTTCCGTGCCTTGGAAGATACGATCAATCTGTTACCGGGATTTGCCGGTGAAATTCAGGGCGTGCACTTCGCTGAAATCGACGGTAAAACACGCGCGGTAGCGTATGTTTTGAAAGACGAAAGCGTCATTCAAAACGCGGATAGTAAAACGGCCGCGAAAAAGACAAAAAAATAATCGCCCGAGTGGCGGTGATATCTAAAAGGATGCGATCACTATGTCACAAGAAACAAAAAAAATGGGCGTCGTTCAGCTGACTATTATTACGGCGGTTAACATGATGGGCTCCGGCATCATCATGTTGCCCGCCAAGCTGGCGTCCGTTGGTACGATGTCGATCCTCTCCTGGCTGGTGACGGCGGTAGGGTCGATGTGTTTGGCTTACTGTTTTGCCCAATGTAGCATGTTCAGCAGAGAACAGGGCGGCATGGGCGGCTACGCTGACAACGCGTTCGGCAAGGCCGGCAATTTTATTTGCAACTATACGTATTCGTTTTCATTGATTATCGCCAACGTCGCGATTGCGATTTCCGCGGTCGGCTACGGCACGGAATTTATGGATATGAAACTGTCTGCCTTGGGCGTTGGGATTGCAGCGATCGCGACGCTTTGGGTGACGGCAGTACTGAATTTCGGTGGCGCCGGCATTACCGGCAAAATCGGTTCCGTTACCGTTTGGGGCGTAATTATTCCGGTCGTCGGCATCAGTCTGATCGGCTGGTTCTGGTTTGACCCGACGCTCTATATCAACTCATGGAACCCGCACGGACTGCCTTTTATGGAAGGAGTCAGCGAGTCGATTACGCTAACCCTCTGGTCGTTCTTGGGTTTGGAATCCGCATGCGCCAACAGCGACGCGGTGGAAAATCCGGAAAAGAACGTACCGATTGCGGTGTTGGGCGGCACGCTGGGAGCAGCGATCGTCTACATTGCCTCGACCAATGTGATGGCGGGGATAGTGCCGGTTGATCAGTTGGCTGCTTCCAACGCACCGTTCGGTTTTGTCTTTGCGCATATGTTCAGTCCGATCGTCGGCAAGATCGTCATGGGTCTGATGTCGCTCGCCTGCATCGGTTCGCTTTTGGGCTGGCAGTTCACGACCGCGCAGGTATTGAAGTCGTCGGCGGACGTCGGCTACTTCCCGCATGTTTTCTCGAAAGTCACGCGCGCCAATGCGCCGGTCGCGGGCATGATCATCATGACGATTATCGAAACCGTCATCGCGTTTACGACGATTTCCCCGAGTCTGATGGAACAGTTCAGCGCGATCGTCGATCTCGCGGTCGTCACCAATCTCGTTCCGTATGTGCTTTCGATGGCCGCCTTGCCGGTTATTTTGCATAAAGCGGGCGTGTCGAAACAAAAACAGATGACCACGTACGTGGTTAACCTCATTGCTACCGCGTACAGCTTCTACGCCCTGTATGCCTGCGGCGAATTCGCTCTGGCTTACGGCGGTCTGGTCACCTTCTTAGGCTGGACATTTTATGGCTTTGTCGCCAAGCGATTCGAAGTTGGTCAAACGAAAGAAAAAATGACGGCAACTCAAGTGTAATTCATCATCTAGCGGTTGTCTTGTTTAAAACCAGCAATTTCGATACAATTACATCGTGAGATAACAAGCTATTCGAACAGGTGGAGGATACCTCCACCTTGTTCTTGCATTGGGGGATTACGATGAATCTGGATTTTTATCGCAACTTTGTTATTGTGGCGGAATCCTATACCGTAAGTGAAGCCGCGCGACGTTTGAATATCGCGCAGCCGGCCTTGTCAGCGCAAATTAAAAGACTGGAGTCGTATTACGGCGTTCAACTGATTAAAACGAGACAGGGCAGTCGTCACTTGGAGTTGACGGCCGCCGGTGAACTTTTATATCGGCGGATGCGCCATATTTTGAATGCGACGGATGTACTGCGGACCGACCTGAAAATGGTCGCTTTCAATGAATTGGAAACGGTCGCGATCGGCACGGTGCCGGATCTTTCCATGGCCGTGGGGGAGTATGTCACCGACTTTGTGGAACAACACCCGGATCGTCGTTGGCGCATCATGGTCAACGATCTCGCTACGCTCGCCGAGCACTTGGAACGCGGTGAAATTCATTGCATCATGACACCGTTCGCCGCGTCGCAGGCGTTTATGTATACATTGGAAGGTGCTTTTACGAGACCGATTTACGCGATCGGGGAAAAGGATCATCCGCTACTGAAAGATAAACAACACGTGCGGATGGCGTCGTTGACCAAGGATCCGATTTGCTTGGCGACGGAATTGGAAGACGGATTTTTCCGCGGCTGTCGTGAAGAACATGTCGAAATTCCCGTTGGGATACGCTGCACATCGACGGCGACGGTGGTCGATGTGGCCTTGCGTTGCCATCGGATCGCGGTCATCGCGGGCGACGTGTCGCCGTGGCTGGCGCCCTACGTTACGGCGGTTCCGTTGCGTAGCAAGTACCTGCGAGCGGAGCATTACGTCTATACGCAAAAAGGGTCGGAGAACCCGAAAGTTATGCGTCAATTTCTTGATTATCTCAAGGCGAGGAAGGACTACCAACCTGATTTCCCACGTTCCGAGATGTCTGCGGAGGGTTGACACTCGAAAAACGGTTTGCTATAATTCTTGTTAATAAATTAAATTGACAACCATTGGGGGGTCCGGTATGGAAGGGCAATTCGGCGCGGTATACTTACATTGCGTGCAGCCATTAGCGCCGGCACGCCGTGTGATCCTGCCGCGTAAGGCGACAGATGCCAAACCGACGTTTCGTCGGTAAAATACTTTTCTGCACATACAAAGAAAATTCATAACGGCTATGTCGACTTAAAGGGAGAGAATAACATGGATAACGCACAACACGAACATGGTTCCGAACTAGAACAACTGCGCGAAGGCGAATCGGAGCAGATGCAGATCCGCCGTGAAAAGCTGCAAAAGATTTACGATTTAGGAGTGACGCCGTTTGGTCAGAAATTTGACTGGACGCATCATAATCAGCAGATCATTGACGAATTTGCGGAACTGGAAGAACAGGAAGTCGCGATTGCCGGTCGTATCATGGCGCTCCGCGATCACGGCAAAACGGCGTTCCTGAATCTGCGCGACTTCACGGGCGACATTCAAGTCTACTTACGCCAGGATGAAGTATCCGAGCTCGAATACCAACTGTTTCAATTGCTGGATATCGGTGATATCGTCGGAATTAACGGCAAGGTATTCAAAACGCACAAGGGTGAAATCACCGTGCGCGTGGAAAAACTGACCTTGCTTTCGAAGGGTCTGCGCCCGTTGCCGAACAAATGGCAGGGCTTGAAGGATCCGGAAATCCGTTACCGTCAACGTTATGTCGACCTGATCATGAACCCGCAAGTGCGTGACACTTTCAAAAAGCGTTCGCAGATTATCAATTGTATTCGCGAATGGCTCACCGATCACGGTTTCATGGAAGTCGAAACGCCGATGATGCAGACGATCTACGGCGGCGCCGCCGCGCGTCCGTTCATCACGCACCACAACGCGCATAACATGGATGTGTACATGCGGATCTCGCCGGAATTGTACCTGAAGAGATTGGTTGTCGGCGGTTTCGAACGCGTCTTTGAAATCAACCGCAACTTCCGCAACGAAGGTATCGACAACCGTCACAACCCGGAATTCACGATGCTGGAAACGTACCAGGCGTACGGCAACTTTGAAGACGCCATCTACCAGACGGAACAAATCGTTTCCTACTGCGCGCAGAAGGTACTCGGCACGATGAAAATTAACTATCAGGGGACGGAAATCGATCTCACCCCGCCGTGGAACCGCATGACCATGCCGGAAGCGGTCAAGAAATTCTCGGGTGAAGACTTCGACCAGGTAGAAACAATTGAAGAAGCGCGCGCGATCGCGGATCGCCTCGGTGCGGAATACACGGAACATGACGGCATCGGCAAGATCCTGAACGCGTGCTTTGAAGAAGTGGCGGAAGAAAAACTGATTCAGCCGACCTTTATTTTCGGTCACCCGCTGGAAATCTCGCCGCTCGCGAAACAAAATAAAGAAAACCCGTCGATTACCGACCGCTTTGAAGCTTTTATCTTCGGTCGTGAACTCGCCAACGGTTACTCCGAATTGAATGACCCGATCGATCAGCGCGGACGCTTTGAGCAGCAAATGCGTGAATTCGAAATGGGCGATGACGAAGCCCATCAGATGGACGAAGACTTCGTCACCGCATTGGAATATGGCTTACCGCCGACTGGCGGTTTGGGTATCGGGATTGATCGCATGATTATGTTCCTGACGGATGCCGCATCCATTCGCGATGTCATTCTGTTCCCGCTGATGCGTCCGGAAGAGGGACGCGCCGGACACGGTGACAAAGCGGACGAAGCAGCGGAAAACGAAGAAAAATAAAAGCGATATAACCAAAAAAGAGACCCTGCGGGGTCTCTTTTTTAGCGCAGAAACAAATTATGTATAGTAAAAATATATAAGTTAATCATAAATTAATAAAAATATAAGATCCATTATGCATAAAATGCATAATGGAAAGATCGGGAATGTAAAAATAAAATTATAAAAACATAT
>OKDJ01000034.1_pt1 | contig 80139 bp, 78 predicted proteins | sample 1611661 | NCBI WGS metagenome assembly OKDJ01 (sample SAMN04436758, study PRJEB24849) | human gut metagenome | biome: human gut; feature: NICU; material: stool | host: Homo sapiens | place: USA: Saint Louis, MO | collected 2011-02-23 | reverse complement strand
ATTTTCGTATCAAGAACTCCACCTACGAGCGCGTCGAGTTACAGGAACTCCAACTGGCATATGCACTGACTGTGCATAAGAGTCAGGGGAGTGAGTACGAAACGGTAGTGTTGGTACTGCTGCCTTCGCAACAAATCATGTTGCAACGCAATCTTGTTTACACGGCGGTGACCCGCGCCAAATCCCATGTGTATATTGTCGGTTCGCCGGCGGCGTTCAAGAAAGCCTTGCGCACCCAACACACCGCCGGTCGCACCAGCCTTTTGGGTGCACGTTTAACGGGAGAAATCGATGCCTAGTTTTTGGCGACAATTTTTATCTTTTTTATACCCGCCGCATTGCCCAGGCTGTCACGCGTCGGTCAGTCGGCACGGCGAATGGTGTCGGCATTGCCGTGACGAGGTATGGCAGCCGCGGCAGCTTGCGGGAAGTCATCACGGCAAGCTTACGGGATGTTACGCTTGCACGGATTACCGCGGCGGCGTGCGCAGCGCCTTGTTGCGCTATAAATTCGGCCGCAAGCATTTGGACCCGCTGGCATTTCAGAATTTGTTGCGTGATTTTCCATGGCCGGATGCGTTTCCGGATGATGCGCTATGCGTGCCGATTCCGCTTTCGCGGGAGCGCTACGCCGAGCGCGGCTTTAATCAGGTGGCGGAAATTTTCGCGCCGCTCGCGCGCGAGCGCGGCTGGCGGTGGTCCAAAGACCTTGTCAAAATACGTCACACACCGGCGCAATCCACATTGAGTCGTACGGATCGTCATACCAATATAAAAAACTCCTTCCGGTGGGAAGGAGCTCCATTGACAGGTTGTACGGTGATTCTTGTGGATGATATCTATACTACGGGCGCTACGCTGGAAGAAGCGGCGCGTATTCTGCACCGTGCCGGTGCCGCGCAAATTATCGGTTGGGTAATCGCGTCGGGCGCACGTTAACTCAAAATGTCGATAAAAACACGGACAATCGACGGATCGAACAGAAGACCGGAGGCGCTGAAGAGTTCATTCAACGCTTCCTGTTTTGTTTTCGCCCAATTTTCCGCCGAGGGATTGGTGATCTGTTCGTAGTAATCGGCGACGGCAATGATGCGGGCGCCCAAAGGAATATTTACGCCGCGCAGATGTTTGGGAAAACCGGTGCCGTCCCATCGTTCATGATGATGTCGGATATAAGGAATAATATGTTGGCAAGCCGGAATCGTTTCGAGCATATTGCTGCCGAGGTCCGGATGCTTTTTGTATAGGGCTTGTTCGCGTCTCGTCAAGAAAGGCATCTTGTGCAACGCTACTGTCGGCAAGGTCAAAAGGCCGATGTCATGCAGCAGAGCGGCCGATTGAATCGTTTCGATTTCGGTGGCCGGTAAACCCATTTGAGCGGCGATGCTGGCTGAGTAATGCGCGACCTGAATCGAATGCGAGTAGAGTCGGTGGCTTTTTTGGCGCAGTAAAAAAAGCATGGGCTCCATGACTCGGCCCAATTCGCGTCGATCTTTTTGGTACACTGCCGCCGTATGCATTAAATTTAAGGTAAACATGCCAAACACCTTTGCTCATTTATGTAAAGAGTATGTTTCTTTAAGCCTTAATTCATTATACCCTTTTTTTCGGTTTAGGCGAGACAAAATCTTCGATTTTCGTATGCCGATTTTATATAGAAGAAAATATCTTTTTAGCTTGACTTTTTGTAATCCGGTTTGTAGAATGAGGCAAACTGTTTACGGGTCTGTGGTTGCAAGTCGAGGCCAGTCGCAGGCAAAACGACCCACGTAAGAAAACAAAAATGTTTTTGAGCATGGTGCGGCTTAGAAGTAAGACCTGCCGGTAAAACCGAGAGGACGAATAGTGACGAGAGGAGCGAAAGTTCCAGCAGGCGAGTGTGGGGGCAAAGACCAGGTCAGCCGATAAACAGTTTTCAAGTTGACAAAATCATCGTTTTTCGTTAAACTAAAATATATTGAAAATACACGATGATCGGAAAAAGTAAACGTCGGTGTTGTCTCAAGAGAGAGCGGATCGTGGCTGGAAATCCGCTTGGCAACCAACGTTGAAGTGCCTCCCGGAGTGGTGCTGCAGAAGGTGAGTACGCAGCAACGGTAAAGTCCCGTTACGACGATCGAGATACAGCTATCTGTAAAGCAGAGTGGAACCGCGTTAAAACGCCTCTGCAGCAGGTGGTTTTTTTATTTTAAGGAGCGGCAAGTGAACTTTTTGCAACAATGCCAAAATGATATTCGCGTCGTATTCGCGCGTGACCCTGCGGCAAAAAACTTTTGGGAAGTCATTCTTTGCTATCCCGGTTTGCATGCATTGTGGTGGCATCGTGTATCGCACTGGTGGTATCGGCACAATTGCTTTTTTATCGCGCGGTTACTATCCCATTGGGCGCGGTTTTTTACGGGCATTGAGATCCACCCCGGCGCGCAGATCGGTAACGGTGTCTTTATTGATCACGGCGGCGGAGTGGTGATCGGTGAAACGGCCGTTGTCGGCGATAATGTGACACTCTATCAGGGGGTAACCCTGGGCGGTACGGGTAAAGAAAAAGGCAAACGTCATCCGACGCTCGAGGATTACGTGGTAGTCGCCTGCGGAGCCAAAGTGCTCGGTTCGTTTACCGTAGGTGAAGGAGCTAAAATAGGTTCCGGTTCGGTGGTGCTTAAACCGGTGCCGCCGCACAGTACCGTTGTCGGTATTCCGGGACAAGTGATTTCCAGCCGGGGTATCAGCCCGTTGCATATCGATAACGATGAAGAGGAAGTAGATTTGGACCATTCGGAGTTACCGGATCCGATTAAAGAGAAAATTACGAATTTGAAAGAGCAAGTCGCACTTTTGGAAGAACGTTTAGCAAAACTGGAGGAAAACCATGCAAGTCGATGAAACGGATTTAAAAAATATTTATGTATATAATACGCTTTCCAAGCAAAAAGAAGAATTTAAACCGATTACTCCCGGGGAAGTGAAAATGTATGTGTGCGGCGTTACGCCGTACAATCATTCGCATATCGGCAACGCGCGACCTTTTGTGACGTGGGATGTGATTCATCGCTACTTGGAATACCGCGGTTACCAAGTGACACATATTCAAAATTTCACGGATGTGGATGACAAAATCATCAATGCGGCGAAACTGGCGGGCGTGCAATGGAGTGATATTGCCGAGCAATTCATCGCGACGTATTTTGAAGCGATGGATGCGTTGCATATTCACCGCGTGGATCGCTATCCGCGCGTGTCTGAGCATATGGATGACATCATTCGCATGGTCGAAGGACTGATTGCGGAAGGACACGCCTATCCGTTGCATGGTGATGTGTACTATGACATCTCTACATTTGCGCCGTACGGGAAACTTTCCGGTCGCAATGTGGAAGACATGCTGGCGGGAGCGCGTGTGGCGGTCGATGACGAAAAACGCAATCCGGGGGATTTTGCCTTGTGGAAAGCGGCCAAACCTGATGAACCGTCGTGGGACAGCCCCTGGGGCAAAGGCCGTCCGGGCTGGCACATCGAATGCTCCGCGATGAGTACTAAATATCTCGGTGACACATTTGATTTCCACGGCGGCGGCAGCGATCTCATTTTTCCGCACCATGAAAACGAAATTGCGCAGTCGGAAGGCTGCACGGGTCACGCTTTCGTTAATTACTGGCTGCACAACGGCTTTATCACGATCGATCAGGAAAAAATGAGTAAATCGCTGGGTAACTTCTTCCTCGTCAAAGATATTTTAGCCAAATACAGTCCGGACGCATTGCGCTTTTTCCTTATTTCCACGCATTATCGCAGTCCGCTTGATTTCAGTGACGAACGCTTGGAAGAAGCGGAACGGACGGTGGATCGTCTGGCGGCAACGGTGGCGAAATTACGGCAGGCGGTCAATCGCGGTCATCAGGAAGAAGATTTCACCGCGCAGGAACTGCGCACGGCGGCGATTGAAGCGCGGCACGCGTTTATTGCCGCAATGAATGATGATTTCAACACAGCACTGGCCATCGGTGCGATGTTTACATTGGTGAAAAACACAAATATCTATCTCGCCGGGAATAACGGTGAAGATGCTCGCGCGCTGAATGCCGCACTGAGTGTTTTGCATGAAATGATGGATGTGCTCGGCATTTTGCCGCAGATCTGGGAAGAGCCGGAAGTGGACGAGAACGAATTCAAAGAGCTGCTGGAAATGCTCGTCGGCGTTCGCCAACAGGCAATCGATGAAGATTTGCCGGAACTGGCTCAAGAAATGACCGAGCGATTTGACGCACTCGGAGTCGAACTTGAAGCGGAACCGCCGCAACATGCGCCGGAAGCACGTTACCAGGCTGTGATGCAATCCGTTTTGGCGCTGCGGGAACAGGCGCGCACCGAGAAAAAATACCAATTCGCCGACTTGCTGCGGGATCGACTGGCCGCGATCGGAATTGTGGTTGAAGACGGACCGGAAGGTTCGACGTGGCATCGTCGTGAAATTTAAACAATATTTATATCTGCGTGACGAAGCGATCGAGCGTTTGGCGCAAGGGACGACGACCGAAGCGGAGTGGGACCTGCAAACGTATGCGTTCGTCGGTGACGCCGTTTACAGTGTTTTTGTGCGTAGTCGCCTCGCTGAGACGGGGATTGCCAAAACGCGTGTGTTGCATGATCTGGCGGCACGTTTGGTGGCGGCGAGAAATCAAAGCGCGGTATTACGGACTTTATGGGACACGTTGACAGAAGCAGAGCGGGATCTCTGCCGCCGCGCCCGTAACCTTTCTCTTCATGCGCCCGCCAGCGCGACGCTTGTCGAATACCAACAGAGTACGGCATGGGAAGCATTGCTTGGGTATTGCTATCGTCATGATCAAAAAGAGCGCCTTGCGACACTTTTACAAACAGCCTGGCCGATTGCGCAGGAGGTAATGCGACATGAGATCCAAAGCCAAACCTAAGTTCGGCGGTAAACGTCGTGAGCATACCGACGCTTCCGCTCATTATATAGCCGGCCGTCGCGGCGCTGTTGAGACAATGGCCAGCGGGCGCGCTCGCGCGCTCTATGTGCAGACGCCGGTGCGCGGTGATGTGAAAGCGTTGGTCGAAACGGCGCGTAAGGCGGGAATTGCCGTTTATGAAACGGATGCCAAAACCTTGCAACAAATGGTGCCCGATGTGCGGCAACAAGGTATCGTAGTGGAATTACCGCCGTATGAATACGCCACACTGGAAAGCGTACTGGCGACGGTACAAGACATGGAAAATGCGTTGGTCATACTTTTGGATGGTGTCGAAGATCCGCATAATCTCGGCGCGATCATTCGTTCCGCGGACGGCGCGGGAGCGGCTGCCGTCATTATTCCCGAGCGACGCAGCGCGGCCGTGACCGAGGTCGTTCATAAAACGTCGGCCGGCGCGGTGGAGTGGTTGCCGATTGTACGCGTCACCAACCTAGTGCAAACATTGACAGCGTTGAAACAAGCCGGCTTTTGGGTAGGCGGCGCCGATATGGCAGGCGATATGACGTACACGGAAGCGAATTGGCGTGGAAAAATGGTGATCGTACTGGGCAATGAAGGTAAGGGCATTTCACGGCTGGTACGTGAAAATTGCGATTTCATGGTACAAATTCCGATGTGGGGGAAAGTATCCTCATTGAATGTATCGGTCGCCGGAGCGCTGATGATGTTTGAGGCGGCGCGGCAACAACGGTCGCAACATGGCTGAATACAATTTGAAGCCGCTTTGGCTGGTGGACGGCTACAACGTGATTTTTGCCGATCCTGCGTATTGGCGCTTTGAAAAAGATGATCTGGAACACGCCCGAGAATTTTTAGCGGATACCTTGCTCGACTTGGCAAAGCACACGGGGATCGAAGTGGTCTTGGTATTTGACGGCAAAAAGATCGGGCATGCCGGTCAAATAATCGAACGTGCACCCGGTTTTCATATCGTGTATACGACGGCGCAAACCACTGCCGACAGCTATATCGAAAAAGCAGCATTTCGCCAGCGTGATAATTACCGCTACATCTATGTGGTGACGTCGGACGGACCGGAGCAGTCGCAAGTCAGCGGCAGCGGCGCGTACCGCAAATCGGTGCGGGATTTGATGCATGACATACGTGCCGATAAAAAGGCGCAAGAAGAACATTCAAATTTCACGCAAAAACAGCGCGTCGCATTGGCAGAGCAGTTGTGTCCCGACGCACGGGATTTGTTAGAGCGACTGCGCCGCCGCAAATGAATTACGGTGCTTGCGCCGTGAGTTTTATTTAAGTATAATGATTTTGTATATATTGGGTGAGGAGGCGTTCGCATGGAGGTGACGGAGTATTCGTCGGAAATACCGACGGATGAAGAACTGGTACTCCGCAGCCAAGCGGGAGACACCGAGGCCTTGGAATCGATCATTGAACGCTATCGAGGCTTAGCCAAATTGAGGACCCGCTCATATTTTTTGGCAGGAGCGGAAAGCGATGATTTGGTGCAGGAAGCGATGATCGGCCTGTTTAAAGCGGCACGCGATTACGATCCGCAATATGGTGCGAGCTTTAAAACCTTTGCCAATATCTGCATTACCCGGCAAATGCTGACAGCGATCAAAGGAGCTACTCGATATAAACACCAAGCGCTTAACTCCTATATATCTCTCAATCGATCGGTGTTTGAAGAAGATGATGGCGGTCGTCCGCTATTGGAGATGCTGGCAACAGACAACGACAGCGATCCCGAGTCGATTTATTTACGTAACGAGTGGATGGTATCGCTTTCACAAGCGGTGCCGCGCGTTTTGAGCAAGCTGGAATTGCGGGTGCTGCTCTACTATTTACGAGGACTTCCTTATGAAACGATTGCGCAACGCATCGGTCGTCCGGTAAAAACAGTAGATAATGCGATTCAGCGCATGAAGCGTAAGATGGAATTATATTTTCGAAATCATTAAAGGAAAGGATGACAACTGTTTTGAAGATGACGTTGATGTTTGCAGAGATGATCATTGCGGTATTATTGATCACCGTTGTGGTTCTGCAAGAAAGCAAGACAGCCGGTATGGGAAGCTCTATCGGCGGCGCCGCAGATACCTTCTTCGGTGGCAAAGCGCGTGGCAAAGATGCGATTTTATCGCGTTTGACAGTCATTTTGGGTATTGTTTTCGCGTTGACTACGTTAGCGCTTGTGAAATACTTGAATACGTACTAACAAAGTCCGCCAAGGCGGACTTTTTGTTTCCGGAGGTGGCGTATGGCAAAACGAGTAATTGATCGGATGCAGGGATACAGTCCCGGACAAATGGTAACGGGCGTATACAAAGGATACGCGGCAAATTTCGGATTTTTGATTACCGATGACAAGCATGAAGATATTTATATCGGTAAAGAATGTCGCGGAAACGCCATGCACAATGATACCGTACAGGTGGAAGTGCTCGAACGCAAATCACAGGCCGGTAAGTATGAAGGTCAAGTGGTACGGGTCGTCACGCATGCGAATGAAACGGTAGTCGGTACTTTCGCGTTGCAGAAAAACTTCGCGGTTGTGACGCCGGATGACGAGCGCATGGGGGCGGATATTTATATTCCCGCCGACCAAATGAAAGATGCCCAAAGCGGCGCCAAGGTACTGGTGCGAATTACTAAATGGCCGGAAGCGAAGCGTATGGCGGAAGGCGTTATCGAAGAAGTACTCGGCTATGAGGGCGATAAAGGGCTGGATATCAGCCTGATTATCGCCAGCCACCATATCCCTAAAACCTTTCCGGATGAGGTGATTGCCGAAGCGGAACAGGTTGCTAAAATACCGATTACATCGGGTGATCGGATGGATTTTCGCGATCAGCCGATTATTACCATCGACGGTGCGGATGCGAAAGATTTTGACGATGCCGTATACTGTCGCACATTGGACAACGGCAATACGGAGCTGGGCGTTCATATCGCCGATGTCAGCTGGTACGCGAAACGCGGCTCTGAATTGGATAAAGAAGCGTTTCGCCGCGGCACCAGTGTGTACTTGGCGGACCGCGTTATTCCGATGCTGCCCGAAGTGCTTTCAAACGGCGTCTGCAGCTTAAATGAAGGCGTTGATCGTTACACCATGTCCGTGATCATGGAGGTCAACGAAGCGGGCGAAGTGGTGAACTCTAAAATAGGTCCTGGCATCATTAAGAGCGCGCGCCGCTGTACCTACGCGGAAGTTCGTAAAGCACTATTGGAAGACATTTATCCGGACAATTTAAAACCGCATCTTACGATGCTTAAAACGTGGCAGGAACTGGCGGAACGCTTGATCCGTATGCGTACGGAACGCGGCGCTTTGAGTTTTGATTTCCCTGAATTCAAGATCCTGCTTGACGAAGACGGTAAACCGATCCAAATCGTTAAACGTGATCGCACCATTGCCGAAAAAATGGTCGAAGAGGCGATGTTGTTGGCCAATGAAACGATTGCGCAGTTTATATCGAAAGAAAATCGGACCGCTATTTTCCGTGTGCACCAGTCGCCGGATAAGGAAAAACTGCAAATGGTTTTAAATCTGCTGCAGGTTTGGGGAGCCCGGGTTGAATTGGGAGCGGAAGTAGAGCCGAAAGACGTCCAAAAAATATTGGCCATTGCTGAAGAACACGGCATCCAACCGATTATTGAAACAATGACGCTGCGTTCGTTACCGCAAGCCTACTATGACATTATTAATTGGGGGCATTTCGGTTTGGCCTCCGAATGTTACACGCATTTCACATCGCCGATTCGACGTTATCCGGATCTCGTGGTGCATCGTTTGATCCGTGAGGTTTTGGCGGGCAAATCACAACCGGCGCGCGACAAACAATGGTTAGTGCGCGCGGCGGAACAGTCTTCCATGGCGGAACGTCGGTCGGTAGAGGCGGAACGTGAAACCAACGATTTGAAACGAACAGAATACATGGCGCCGTTTGTCGGTGAGGCGTTTGATGCAACCGTCACGGGACTTGCCAACTTCGGCGTGTTTGTCGCCTTGGATAACGGCGCGGAGGGATTGGTCCATACCGATGTGATCGATAATGGCCGAGGACACTTCGAGGAACGCGATTATACGTTCAAAGATCATGGCGGACAAACGATCTTCCGGTTGGGCGATCAGGTTCGCGTGACGTTGGCTAAGGCCGATATCGAACACCGCACACTCGACTTTCTGCTCGGAGAATTTAACTCGCTTGAAGAAGTCGCACAAGCATCGGCGGCCATTCGCAGTCGCAATAAGGGGAAGAGTAAAACGAAAGCGGCGAAAAAGCTGGCCAAGGCGAAACGACTAAAAAATAAACACGGCAAGCGAGGCAAACGCCGCCGTCGCTAGTAAACGGAGGAAATATGGCGCGCGAGAATACACGACAAATTACAGATAACCGCAAGGCAAGACACGATTACTTTGTGCACGAAACGTATGAAGCCGGCCTTGCTCTTTTTGGAACGGAAGTTAAATCCCTGCGTGCCGGAAAGGTGAATTTAAAAGACGGGTTCGTCAGGATACATCAAGGCGAGCTGTGGCTTTACAACGTGCATATCAGTCCTTACGAGCAGGGCAATCGGTTTAATCAGGACCCGTTGCGCAACCGTAAACTTTTGATGCATAAAAGTGAGATCCACCGCTTGTTCGGCAAAGTGCAGCAAAAGGGCTACACGCTCATTCCGCTATCGCTGTATTGGTCGCGGGGCAAGGTGAAAGTAAAACTGGGGCTTTGCACCGGTAAAAAGAATTATGATAAACGCCGCGATCTGGCGGAAAAAAGCGCGAAGCGCGATATGGATCGAGCACTTGCCGAGCGTCGTCGCACTTGAACAAATAAAACGGTTATGGTATGCTACATTTACTACTTCGGGGACGCACTGGTTTCGACAGGAGTAGTTGTGCTAATGACAGCGGGTCGGGATCCCGGTCATCCCGTTAAACACCGGACTTAACTTACACGCAAACAACGAATTTGCACTGGCAGCTTAATGCCACGCCGCCTTATGTTTTCCTACGGCATAAGCTCGGCGTCAACCGGTAGGATACGTTAACGCGTGCGACTGACGCACGTTATCGGAACTCTTTCAGTCTAGCGGCGGTCGGCTTGTTCATGAGCGAAGCCGCTGCGAAATCCCGATCATGAACTGCACCCGGAGCGGTTGTTAGGGCAATACTTTTGGACAGGGGTTCGACTCCCCTCGTCTCCACCATGCAATCATACGCCAAGAGCGTTTGGCATCGGATAGATGGATAAAAATTCAGAGAAACAATTCTTTTGCGAAGCCGAGGTGACGTAAATGAATTGTTTCTTTCTTTATTGCGACTGCAAAACTTTTGTGGGAGCACAAAAGATGCTAAAATAAACTCGAATATAAACCGTCCCCTTACGGACAGGTAAACTATAAAGCATGCAAGAGGAAAGGAGAGCGGCATGAAAGCGTTATTGCGCAAAAATCATGACGGTTTACTCTACGACCATCATATGCACATCGCCTATGAAGGGTTCAAACAACTGGGAGATGTGGACTTTTACACCACCGTGCATGCCTTACAAGCGGTGGATCCGGCCACGGTCATCGTCGGCAGTGAACAGGATCTGCACGATCTCTTAACGGGCTGGGACATCGAATGTCCAAATTTGGATTATCCGGAAGAACTGCAGGAATTTCTCGGGCGGAAAATTTGGCCGTCCACGCTTTTTACGATTACGAATGATCCGTCATTGTGGCGCGTATTTATCAAGCCGCGCAAAGAAACGAAGCGGTTTATCGGTACAGTCCTGGAAGAAACAAGTGATTTGGTAAAACTCGGAGGTTTTGTTTCGGATATTGACGTTTGGTGCAGTGAAAAAGTGCAATTTGTTTCGGAGTGGCGTGTCTATGTTTGCGACGGAGTACCATTCGGAATGTTCTGGTATAAAGGTAAATGGGATATCATGCCGGATGTGGAGGTCATTCAGCGCGCGATCGCAGCGTACCACTCCGCGCCGCGCGGTTATGCCATCGATTTCGGTGTGGACAACGAAGGCCGTACATTACTGGTGGAAGTTAACGACGGTTTCGGGTTAGGAAATTACGGTTTGCCGCCGGTGCCCTATGCGCAGCTTCTAGCGGCACGTTGGCAGGAGCTGACAGCCGATTTGGCAAGGGAATATCAAAAGGAAACAGAGGCGCAGGATAGCGATACAGAATTCGTTGCGGAGCAATAAAAAAAGACGCGCAAGCGTCTTTTTTTATTGCTTATTAATCACGGAAGTACGGTTCAAAACCGGAAGTGAATTTCTTTTTCTTGCCGCCTTTGCGCGAAGTCGATTGGTAGCCGCGGTCGTTACAATCATTACGATCATTGCGATCATTGCGTTCGCGACGTTTGCCGCGACTGAAATTGCGCTTTCCGCCGCTACGCTGATTTTGTCCCGAGCGCGGGCCGCGATGTGCAAAATTACCTTTCTTGCGGGCGAGCGGACGTTCCGCCGTGATGTTGACCGGCGTAGTATCGGGTTCTTCCGTCAGCAACTTAATTGCCGCCGCGACCAGTGTAACGGAATCCAAATCACGCAGTAATTCCTCCGCAGAGGCGTGGAAACCGTCCAAGTTGTCCTGTTCGGCAGTGCGCACCAAGCTGGTCAACGCATTTTTGCGATTGCTTTCGATAACCTCGGATAAGCTGGGAATGGCACGACGGGCAATGCGACGACGAATCAAATGTTCGATTGCGCGCAGATGTTCCATTTCGCGCGGCACGACAAATGTCGTTGCCAAACCGGCCTGACCGGCGCGACCGGTACGGCCGACGCGGTGTACATAGCTTTCCGGATCCTGCGGCATGTCGTAGTTATAAACATGCGTTACGCCGCTGATATCAAGACCGCGCGCCGCCACGTCGGTAGCGACCAAAAGGTCGATCGTATTTTCACGGAATTGACGCATGACTTTATCACGCTTTGCCTGCGACAAGTCGCCATGCAAACCCTCCGCCGTATAACCGCGTTTCTTTAATGCTTCGGTTACTTCATCGACGCGGCGTTTGGTACGACCGAAAATAATCGCAAGCGTCGGATCTTGCATATCCAAAAGGCGGCAAAGCACATCAAACTTCTGACGTTCCGGAACTTCAATATAGTCCTGGTCAATCAGATCAATCGTCACTTCTTTCATTTTCATGGTGACGTGTTCCGGCTCCGTCAGAAATTTATCGGCCAATTCACGAATGGCATTCGGCATCGTGGCGGAGAACAACAGCGTTTGCCGATCCTCCGGCGTAGCGCTGACGATTTTGTTAATGTCATCGATGAAGCCCATGTTAAGCATTTCATCCGCTTCGTCAAGCACAACGAGCTGGATATTGTCGAGTGAAATGGTTCCGCGCTCCATGTGATCCATCAGACGACCCGGTGTCGCAACAATAATCGGCGGACGTTTGTTAAGACTGCGCAATTGACGGCCCATGTCCTGACCGCCGTAAATCGGCAATGCCCAGTGCGGCAAGTGTTGCGCCAAGCGATTGATTTCTTCTGCCGATTGAATGGCGAGCTCACGTGTCGGCGCCAGCACAAGGGCAAACGGACCTTCCCCTTTGGCCGGCACGCGTTCCAGCATCGGAATACCGAATGCCGCTGTTTTACCCGTACCGGTTTGTGCCTGGCCGATCATATCGCGGCCGCTCAAAGCGATCGGAATGGCCTCGCGTTGGATCGGTGTCGGTTCTTCAAAACCCATTTCATTCAGGGCGGTAATAATCGGTTTGGATATTTTCAAATTGATAAATTCTTCTAACATCTATTTCCTCCTTCGTTCATCAAATATCCATTATATCATGAGATGAGATAAAATCATGCATAAATTCATATATTAATTTGTGTTATACTGAAAATATAAACTTTCCAAAGGGGTGATACGATGCGACGGTGGAAATATTTGGTATTAGCGGTTGGTTTGTCTTTTGGTGTAACAATGACAACAGGCGCGGTAAATTTCGGGATCGGCATCGGTTTCGGTCATCATCACGGCGTCAGCGGTGGAATTTATACCGACATTCCGAGTGAAAGAGATCGTTATGACACGCGCTATCCGCAGTTTGAAAAAAGTTTTACCATTTTACAGCAAGCCGGTCTGCAAGGTGAGCGCGTCGGTCGCAATGCGTATGAAGTGACGCTTAAAACCGAACCGCAGAAATGGGTGCCTCGACTGGTAACGGCGTTGAAGCAAGCAGGTTATACCGAGGTGACGGTTACCGCAATGGGGAATGAGAATAATACTTTTTGGATGATTGAGTACCACGACCCGCAAGCGGAATCGTTGTGGCACGAACATCCGGATCTTGCCCTTACTATACCGCAGCGCCTTTTGGTTTATCGGAGTCACGACAAAACACGGCTGCTTTTGCCGAACACGGAAGCGTTGGCATATGATCAGCGCAACGGTAAAGTGTTCGCGGCAACAGAAGTGCAAACAAGATTATTGGAGACAATCGTTTTAACATTGTCATAAAAAATCCCCTCCGGGGGATTTTTTATAATCGTATTTTAGTAAATCATAAGTTATTCATCATTCTCACGCATCGGTAAAAGAGTCTCGATGATATAATAAAAAAAAACACACTAAAGGAGCTGCTATGCGCATTATTCATACGGCCGATTGGCATTTAGGCCGAATTTTTTATGAACGTTACTTGACGGAAGATCAGGCGTACACGCTGCAGGATTTCAGCGCATTGGTGCGTGACTACCGACCGGACGCGGTAGTGGTTGCGGGCGATATCTATGACCGCGCAGTGCCGCCTACGGATGCCGTACATTTGTGGGATGATATGGTAACGGAATTAAGCTACGCCGACATTCCTTTCATCGCGATCAGCGGTAATCACGACAGCACCGATCGCTTGTCGTACGGGGCGCGGCTTTTGCGCGAAAGCGGTGTCTATATTTATGGCATGGCGCAAGCCGATACCGCGCCTCTTGTGCTTGAGGATGCGGCGGGACCGGTGTATTTTTGCCCGTTTGCGTTTGCCGATCCGGCGACGATACGAATCAAATACGATGAACCGCAGGTGCGTGATTATGACAGCTTATTTCGCGTGCAGGCAGAGCGCCTGTTACAACAGGTACCGTCATCGGCCCGGCGTATTGCCGTGGCGCATGCCTTTGTGGCCGGCGGCAGCCCGTCGGATTCGGAACGGCCGCTTTCCGTTGGCGGATCGTCACAGGTAGGAACGGATGTATTCCAAGATTTTCACTACACGATGCTCGGACATTTGCACCGACCGCAAACTATGGCGGAAGGGAAATTACGTTACAGCGGCTCTCTGCTAAAATACTCCTTCAACGAGGCGGAGCAACAGAAAAGCGTTGATTTGGTCGAGATTGATGCGGTGGGAGCGGTGCAGCGGGAGAGTGTTACCTTGCGCAAGCGTCATGATTTGCGCATCATCACGGGAGCGTTTCAGGAACTTATGGGCGACCTTACGCCGTCAAGTGATGATTACTTGCTATTACGACTGACGGATGAGGCGCCGGTGTTGGCCGCGATGAGCCGGCTGCGCGAAAAATTTCCGAACGTTCTGGCCCTGGAACCGATCGGCCTCAAAGCGCAGCAGGGGGAGCGCACCACAGCGGACATTCGTCGGTTAACCTATACGGATATGTTTGCGCAATTTATCGAGGATGTCGGCGGGCGACCGCTCGATGAAACCGAGGCACAGGTTATGACCGAAGTATGGCGGGAGGCGGAGTCATGAGACCGTTACGTTTGATGATGCAGGCGTTCGGCCCCTATGTGGCGGCGCAAACAATTGATTTTACTCGCCTCGGTGAGCGGCAGTTCTTTTTGGTGCACGGACCGACCGGTGCGGGCAAGACGACGATTTTCGACGCGATTTGTTTTGCGCTTTACGGCAAAACCAGCAGCGAACGTGACGCGCGTAATATGCGCAGTGCGTATGCACCGACATCGTTACCGACACGGGTGGAACTTGATTTTGCACTCGGCGATACCTGCTATCGTGTTGTGCGTGAGCCGGCGCAACGCCTGACCAAACAAAGGGGTACGGGAACAACGGAGCGCCCGGCCAAAGTGGAATTTGTCAAGATCGCAGGCGACGGCAAGGAATTGGAATCGATGGGCGATCGCAATGTGCAAGGCAAAATTTTGGACCTGATCGGTTTTGATGTCGATCAGTTCCGTCAGGTCGTGCTTTTGCCGCAGGGGAATTTTCGTCAACTTTTATTGGCGAGCTCGGCGGAACGAGAGCAGATTTTGGCCAAGCTTTTTGCAACGGAAATCGCAGCCCGCGTAGCGTCATTGTTGAAAGAGCGCGCTCAGACGCTCGCTTCTTCTTTTGAAGAGGCGAAGCGCGATCGGGAACGCGATTTGGGGGCGGAAAATGTTACCACAGAAGAAGAATTGCAATCTGCCATACAAACAACCCAAGCGGAATTGAACGAAGCGAAAGACGCGGAGCTCGTTTTGGCAAAAGCTCGCCAAGAAGCACAGCAGTCGGCGCAAGCAGCGCAGACATGGCAAGACCTTAAAAGCAAAGAAAAAACCACGCTCGCTGTGCAGAAAAAACTTGCCGACGAGTCCGAAATGATGCAAGAAAAGACCGCAGAACTGGAGCGTTGGCAAAAAGCAGCGACGATGGCCGACAGTATGCAGGCGCTCACCGATGAACAAACGAAGGGATCCCAATATCGTGAGCAACAACGCAAGCTGGAACCGGAATTAAAACAACTGCAAGAGGAGACTCTTTACTGGGGGAAAGAAGAAGAATTTTTAAATGCGGAACGTTCCGCGCAAAGTGAATATAAACTGGAACAAGAGCGTCTAACGAGAGTCATCGGTTGGTTTGACGAAGCGGCGCAATTGACACGGCAAGAAGAAGAAAATAAAAAGAAACACGCTGCGGCGCAAGCGCGGCAAAAAGCGGCGCAGGCGGAAACGGAGCGGATCACAAAAACCATCACGGATCTTTCCGAGCAAGGGAACGCGCTTCGTGAGTTGGCGGAGAAAACACCGATTTGGGAAGAAAAATTGGCATCGCAGCGGCGACAACAAAAGGAATACCAAGCGTATCGGAAACGGCAGCAAGACCATGCCGCGGTCAGCGAGGATATTGAAACCACGAAAAACACACTTGCTTTGCAGCAAACCGCTTTGCAAAACGCTGTCCGGAAGCGAGAACGTTTGGCCGATCTGCGTGAAAAGAATTGGGCAGCATGGTTAGGCGCAGAACTTACAGCAGGTACTCCCTGCCCGGTATGCGGCTCCCTGCATCATCCGCAACCGGCGGTAGCCGATGAGGAGATGCCGGATGAAGCAACGTGGCAAGATGCGCAGGAAGAAGAAAAGCTGGCGCAAGAAAAATTGACGGCAACGCAACAGCTTTTGAGCCAGTTGACGGAACGTAAATCCCTGTTGGCACAGGAGTTGAACGCGGCGGACGCTTTGTTGGTATCGCTTACTGATACACAACTTATAGAGCGGGAGGCCGAATTGCAGGCGAAGCATCAAGAGGCAACGGCCGCGCAAGCGGAATTTGAACGCGTTAAAGTGCAGTTGACCGCGCAACAGGAGAAGGAGAAAAAAGCGAACGAAACACTGCAAAAAATCAATGAAGAACTTGCGGAAATCGAATCGGCGGGAACGGTGGTGACGACCAAACGTGAGGAAGCGCAACGACAGATTCCGCCACAGTTCACAAATGCGGAGTCGCTAAAGGCGCAGGTTGTGCGGTTGAAAGAGAAAATAGAAAACTACGAACGGCGCGAAAAAGCGTTTTCGGAAACGGCGAAAGAGGTTCAAAAAAAAGAGCAGGATCTTCGTCAACAATACGAAGAAGTAATAGGGCGACTGGAAGAATGCCGTCATAACTATAAAACGAAACGCGACGCATTGCTCGAGCGCGCCAAAGCATCGGGTTTTACCGATATGACGTTGCTGGCCGCGGCGATTGCGCAGGAGCCCTCCATTACCAAACGTCAGCAAGAAATTCAAAAATATCAAGCGGATTGCATCGCTAACCAAACCCGTTTAGAAGAAATAAAAAAAGAACTGGACGGCATGGCGGCGCCCGACTTGGCAAAAGTCATGGCGGCCGTCAGTCAAGCCGAAAAGGAACATAAAGCGGCGGTGGAACGGACGACGATGCTCGGCATAAAAGTCAAGCGATTGGCGGATGCCGCGCAAAAAATGAAGGAATACGCGCAGATATTTGCGAAACTTGATCAGAAGCAGGCTGTCGTGGGACGTTTATCCGAATTGGCTAATGGCAGTAGCGTTACCGGCGAGCGGGGACGCTTGAGTTTTCAGCGTTATGTTTTACAGACGTTGCTTGACGATGTCATCATGGCCGCCAATATACGCTTGGAAAAAATGAGTCACCGACGATACCAGCTTGTGCGTGCGCAAGCGGCAACCGATCAACGTCGCGCTGCGGGGTTGGATTTAGAAGTCAATGATTTTTGGACCGGAGATCGTCGGCCCGCCAATACGCTTTCGGGTGGTGAAACATTTCAGGCATCGCTCGCGCTGGCGTTGGGGCTTGCCGATACAGCGCAGGCCTATGCCGGGGGATTGCGTTTGGATACCGTGTTTGTTGATGAAGGGTTCGGGACATTGGATGCGGACGCGTTAAACGAAGCGATTCGTATTTTGACGGATTTACGTGAGGGAGGTCGACTTGTCGGCATTATCAGTCATGTGGAAGAATTGCGTCAGCGTATTGATACGCGTTTGGAAATCGAAAAGACGGAAACAGGCAGTCGGGCCCATTGGGTGCTAGGATAATTGCAGAGTATAAGAAATTTTGTTACAATAAGTATATCGAAAATGTTCGAATAAGAATTTCAGTAAAGGAGCGATGTCGATGTCGTTTCGATTTGACCACAATAACTTAAATGTTTTGGACTTGGAAAAAAGTCTTGCCTTTTATGAAGAAGCGCTGGGACTTACCGAGGTTCGCCGTAAAATAGCGGATGATGACAGCTTTATCATCGTCTATTTGGGAGATCATCAGACGGACCATAAGCTGGAGCTTACTTGGTTACGCGACCGGAAAGAACCGTACAATCTGGGTGACAACGAATTCCATTTGGCGTTCGTGACGGAAGATTATGAAGCCGCTCATGCCAAGCATAAAGCGATGGGCTGCATCTGTTATGAGAATCCTCAAATGGGTATTTATTTTATCGAAGATCCGGACCACTATTGGCTGGAAATCGTGCCGGCGAAAGACTGATGGACGAACTTACACAACGCACTTCATACTTACTTGGGACGGAAGGCGTCGATCGTTTGTCTCGCGCCGCGGTGGCCGTGTTCGGCATCGGGGGTGTCGGTTCATATGCGGTGGAAGCACTGGCGCGCGCCGGCATCGGTCGCCTGGTGTTGATTGATCCCGACCGCGTCACGGCCAGCAATCGCAACCGACAATTACCGGCTTTAGTGTCGACACTGGGGAAATCAAAAGCGCAGGTGATGGCGGCACGTGTCAAAGATATCAACCCGGTGTGCCAAGTAGAAGTTCGTGAAGAGTTTTACTTGCCCCGGGAGGAATCGTATCTGGCAACATTGCATGTTGATTATGTGATTGATGCGATCGATACAGTGACGGCGAAAGTGGGCCTTGCCCGCGAAGCGCAAGCATTACATATACCTATCGTTGCGGCGATGGGATTAGGTAATAAATTACATCCCGAGCAAATTGAAGTGGCGGATATTTATGCCACCTCCGTGTGCCGCCTGGCACGCGTGATGCGTCGGGAATTAAAACAGGCAGGCGTCGCAAAATTGACCTGCGTATATTCTAAAGAGAAACCGATTGCGCCGCAGTATCCCGAAGGAGCGGGCTCCGTTTCCTTTGTACCGCCGGTGGGCGGGATGATACTGGCGGGGCTCGTGATTCGTGCCATTGCACAGAAAGAAGAGGAATTACTATGAAAGCTATTATTACTCTTGAAAATAAAGCGGAAATTACGATTGAACTGTTTCCGAAAGAAGCGCCGGGCACGGTGAAAAATTTCGCGAAACTAGCCGGCGAAGGATTTTATGACGGTTTGATTTTTCATCGTGTGATCCCTGGTTTTGTCGCTCAGACGGGGTGTCCGAACGGTAACGGTACCGGCGGTCCGGGCTACACCATTCCTTGTGAAACCGAAAATAACCCCCATAAGCATACGCGCGGGGCCGTATCGATGGCGCATCGCGGCAAAGATACGGGCGGCAGCCAATTCTTTATTTGCTTTGAACCGCAGCCGCACTTGAACGGCGTACACACCGTGTTTGGTCAGGTAACGGACGGTATGGATACTGTAGATTCGATTTTACAGGGCGACCGGATGGAATCGATCCGGATCGTGGAAGAGTAAGAAGGAAAACGGATGGCTATATATTCGTTACAAAAACCCGACCAGCTCGATTTCAAAATCAATGGTCGGGTTTGGTACGGGTATTCACAAGATTGGTATCAGGATGAATGGCGCCGACGCGCCGGCTGCGGTCCGACCACCGCGACATATTTAGCGGCGTACTGTCTGTATCGGGATGGTATTTGGAAGGATTTGCATACTACGAATGCGGTGTTAACGAAAATGAATCGGATTTGGGATCATGTGACACCGCGCCAAGGCGGACTTTTCAAAACACGCTGGTTGCGTGACGGCCTGGAAATGTTTTTTCAGGAAGCGGGCATGCAAAATTATCATGCCCGGATGCTCACGGTGTCGGTAGTCCCTCGTTTTCGTCCTTCAAGCGAAGAAGTATTGAATTTTATCAAGGCAGGCTTGGATTGTGATTCGCCGGTTGCGTTTTTGAACCGCCATCGCGGTAACCAAGAGACGATTGATTCGTGGCATTGGGTACCTATCGTGCGTTTGGATACCGATCGGTCGCCCGCCATTGCCGATGTTTATGATGAAGGCATCAAAAAAAGGTTTGCGCCGGCGGAATGGGCAAAAGAAACTATGCTGGGCGGAGGCTTTGTGTATTTACAAAAAACAGAATAGTACATTATCTGTACAATGACATAGATGGGAAGAGGTTTTAGAATGAAAATTGCTACATCGATTTTAGATCTTGTCGGCAAAACTCCTTTGGTAGAATTGAAAAAATGGTCAGCTAAACGTAATCTTGCGGCGCAGATTGTCGTAAAATTGGAACGACAAAATCCGGCAGGATCGGTGAAAGACCGCGTGGCGTTGGCGATGATTGACGAAGCGGAAAAAGACGGTTCGCTTGTCCCGGGGATGACCATTGTGGAACCTACGAGCGGCAATACGGGAGTCGGTTTAGCCTTCGTCGGCGCCGTCAAAGGTTATCGTGTGATTTTGGTTATGCCGGAAACGATGAGTATCGAGCGTCGTCAACTGGCCCAAGCGTACGGCGCTGAGATCGTATTGACGCCGGGTGCGCAGGGAATGCAGGGAACGGTGGATAAAGCCAATGAGCTAAAAAAAGAATTGGGAAATGTATTCATTCCGCAACAATTTGAAAATGCGGCGAATCCGGCGATGCATGAAGCGACTACCGCTCGAGAAATCTGGGAAGATACCGACGGCCATGTCGGTGCTTTTGTTGCCGGTGTCGGTACGGGTGGCACGGTGACAGGCGTCGGACGCTTTCTGAAAGAAAAGGAGGCCGATGTGAAAATTTTTGCGGTGGAACCGTCGACTTCTCCGTTGCTTACGGAAGGCAAAACCGGCAGTCACAAAATTCAGGGCATCGGTGCCAACTTTATCCCGAAAGTTTTGGACCAAGCCGTGTATGATGAAGTGCTCACGGTAACGAATGAAGACGCGATTGCGGCCACGCAAGCACTGGCGCGTGAAGAAGGAATTTTAGTCGGGGTATCTTCCGGTGCCGCATTGGCGGCAGCAACGGCCTTGGCGCAGCGTTCGGAATTTGCCGGCAAGCGTATTGTTGCTTTATTGCCGGATACGGGTGAACGGTATCTTTCGCTCGGTATTTTCGGTGCAGCCGACAAATAATTGCTATAAAAAAAGAACCTCCGCGGAGGTTCTTTTTTATTTCATTCAGTGGCTCTCAAAGAATGCTTTATACGCAAGGTAAGCGCAATAGGCATCCGTTTTCTCAACAAGTTCCAGCGGTGCATGCATGCTGAGCATTGTCACGCCGCAATCGACTACTTCGCAACCCCAGGCCGCCAGGTACAAAGCGATGGTGCCACCGCCGCCTTGATCGACTTTACCGAGTTCACCAATCTGCCACGGCACATTATTTTCATTGAAAATGCCGCGAACTTTGCCGAGAAATTCCGCATTGGCATCATTGCTGCCGGACTTACCGCGCGCGCCGGTATACTTTGTTAAAACGATTCCGAAGCCAGTCAATGAAGAGTTGTTTTTTTCCATTACATCGGCAAAAGTGGGATCGAAAGATGCGGTGACATCGGCGGAAAGAATTTCAGTATGTCGCAATGTATCGCGCAAGGCGCGATGACTGCCGTCACCTTGCAATTCCAACAGATCCATAATGAAGTCGGTGACGTAGGAAGAGTTGACCCCCGTGTTGCCGTACGAACCTATTTCTTCCTTATCGGTAAATAACGCGACTTGCGTTTTGGCGCTCGGTTTCGCGGCGAGAATGGCGGCGAGATTGCCGTAGGAGCAGACGCGATCGTCCTGACCATGTGCCATGACAAACGCGCGATCGATGCCGACGTCGCGTGTACCCTGTGCCGGAATAACCTCCAGCTCCGCACTGGCGAAATCTTCTTCCGTAATGCCGTATTTGTCGCCGAAAATTTTCAGTACCATTTCCTTGGCGGATTTCTTGCTTTCACCGTGACCGCCGATTACCGGTAACAACATTTCGCCGGTAATGGCTTCGTTGAGCTTTTTCTGCGCTTGTGTCTGTCCCAAGTGCGGCAAAATATCGGTGATGTACAATACCGGATCTGCCGCATCCAGACCCATTTCCACGTTGACCAGACTGCCGTCGGTTTTGGCGATTACACCGACGAGAGCAAGCGGCATGCAGACCCATTGATATTTTTTGATGCCGCCGTAGTAATGCGTGCGGAGAAATACCAAGCCGTCTTTTTCATCGAGCGGGTTCGCCTTTAAATCGAGGCGAGGCGAGTCGATATGAGAGCCGATCAATTTCAGACCTTGACGCATGTCGTCGCGGCCGATAACCGCCATGATGACAGCTTTGCCCTTGTGATCCAAGTACACTTTGTCGCCCGCGTGCAATTCGCTGAAAGAAGACAGCGGCCGGTACCCCGCCGCTTTTGCCTGACGAATAATTTCTTTATTGGCCAGGCGTTCCGTGCGCGCCGCATCCAAAAATTTCTTGTACTCCTCCGCATATTTATGGCATTCTTTTTGTTGCGTTTTGTTGAATCGATTCCAAACCGGAGTTTTACGTGAATAAGTTTCCATTGCTTACATCCTTTCTCGTAAAGATTTATATCATTATACTAACAATACTAACCGCAAGCCCAGCAAGAGTAAAGCCAGAGCCAGCAAGTTAATAATAATAGGGCCTTGGACACGTTTGGCGAGGCGTGCGCCTATCTGCGCACCGACGATCGAGCCGAGACCGAATACGATCGCCGCAGGCCAATGGATATGTCCGGCCACGGCATGCGTTGTAACGCCGAACAAGGCGGAAACGGCCAGGACAAAATGACTGGTGGCCGTTGCAATGTGGGTCGGAAATCCCAGCAGATAAATCATAGCCGGAACATGAATGACACCGCCGCCGATCCCAAAAATACTGGAGATGAAGCCGACGACGAAACTGATGGCACAACCAAGCGGCTTCGAATACGCAAAGTGAGTATCGGTGTGTTCAACGCGAGTTGCTTTTTTACGACGATTTTGCCAAAGAATAAAAAGCGAGAGCAGCGTTAAAAAGCTGCCGAAGGTGAGTTTGAATAACGCGCCCGAAAAGTAATCGGTGAGGATCGCACCCAAAACCGCACCGGGCAAGGTGCAAACGGCAAACAGCACAGCCGCCTGGTAATGAATACGCTTTTGCCGCATGTACGCGACAGTACCTGAGGCCGCATTACAAAAAACAATCGCCAGCGAGGTGCCGGTGATCATTGGAACATAAATAAAAAAAGCGGGACAAATATAATGCCACCGCCGGCACCGATCAATGTTCCGAATGCCGCTACGAGTGCCCCTAACAAGAGGTACAATAAAAATTCCAATCCGATCATCCTTTCATTCTTTTTTGATTATAGCATGAATAGATTTGATTTTGCAGAAAGAAAGGTCTGTGCGATAATGTGTACGGAGGTTACTATGATTCGTAAACATAAAGATTACCGTTGGGATGATGTTTCCCAATTGGTATATAAAGAAGATAACAGTCCGTTTCGCTCCGTTACCCGACAGGTATTATTTGACGGTGCTAAAGATATTCCCTGCCAATGGCGCTACTTTGAGGTGGCACCGGGCGGATATTCCACACTCGAGCACCATCAGCACACGCATTGGGTAATGATTTTCCGCGGCAAAGGCACGGCGCTGTTAGGGGATGAAGTGCAGGCGGTGTCGTTTGGTGATCTGATTACCATTCCTGCTTGGCAATGGCATCAATTTCGCGCGAACCGCGGCGAAGCGCTCGGCTTTTTATGCCTGGTTAATCAGGAGCGTGATAAAGTCACATTACCGACTGACGCAGAGCTTACCAAGATGAAAGAAAATCCTGCGATTCGTGATTTTTTGGAGGAGCCATGAAAGAAAAGCTGAGCCAACTGACGCATCTGACCGATATGCAGTATCGTGTTACGCAAGAAAATGCGACCGAACCGCCGTTTCAAAATGAATTTTGGGATCAGGAGGCGACGGGACTGTACGTAGACGTGGTCACCGGAGAGCCGCTTTTTTCGAGTGAAGATAAATTTGATGCCGGCTGCGGCTGGCCGAGTTTTGATCGGACGCTTGGCGATGCGCCGGTCAGCGAACATCACGATACGAGCATCCCGTTCATGCCCCGTACGGAAGTTCGCAGCAACGGTGGGCATTTAGGACATGTATTTCCTGACGGGCCGACAGAGACCGGTTTGCGGTATTGTATTAACTCTGCCGCATTACGATTTATTCCGTATGAGCAGCTGGATGAAGCGGGTTACGGCAAATATAAAGAAATATTTACCAAACCATTTGACAAGTAAGATTTCGTTTATTACAATGTGAAAAATTTACAAGTCAATGGCAATGAAGGAAAAAGTACGCTATCAATGAGTCACAGAGAGCCGGCGGGTGGTGCAAGCCGGTACGAGTTGGTGGCCGAAGTTCTTTCCGGAGCTTTCCCGCTGAAATAAGTAGGCGGGAACGGCGTGACGGTCGTTAATGCGTCATGAGTTGATCAAATGATAATTAGGGTGGTACCGCGGAGCTTTCCGTCCCTGGGTGCCATCCTTTTTTGTTTGATAATTAGGGTGGTACCGCGACCGCGTCCCGTCGTCCCTTCTTGGCGAAGGGACGTTTTTATTTAGAGGGAGCGTGAAGAAAATGCAATGGAGCAGTAAACGTTGGGCAGTCATTTTGGGAGTGGTAGGCATAGTCGCGGTGGGCACTCAATTTTTCGGCAAAACGACGGATGCGCAAGGCACAGACAACCCGGTCGTAGGCATTGTTCAAATAGCGCAACATCCGTCGCTGGATGAGGCGAATCGAGGTTTCGTTGCAGCGCTCCAAGAAGCGTACCCCGCTAAAGCGATTACCATTATGCAGGAAAATGCACAAGGCGAACAGTCCAATCTGAAAGCGATCGCGCAGCGTTTCGTCAGCCAAAAAGTGCAGCTGATCGGGGCGATTTCAACACCGGCGGTGCAGACGATGGCGAACGAAACGGCGACGATTCCGATCGTCGGGACAGCTGTTTCCGATTATGAATCGGCGAAACTCGTAAAAACAAATGCGGCGCCGGGCACGAATGTCACCGGCACCAGCGATCGGACACCGGAAGCGGAGCAGGTACAATTGTTGCAACGATTATTACCGACAGCCAAACGGGTAGGGATCATTTATAACTCCGGCGAAATCAACAGTGAATTGCAGGCGAAAAGTTTTGTGTCTGCCGCTCAAGCCAAAGGGCTTAGTGTAACGGAGGCAACGGTCAGCAATGTCAACGATCTGGCACAAGTTGCGCAGGCATTGAGCGGTCGCGTCGACGTGATTTATGTGCCGACGGATAACGTCATTGCATCTGCCTTACCGACGTTGATTAATGTGACGAATGCCGCCCGCATTCCGGTCATCGGCGCGGCTGCAAGTTATGTGCGGGAAGGCGCACTGGCGGCCCTTTCCGTAGATTATTACCAAATCGGCTATCGCGCCGGTGAAATGGCGGTGGCCATTCTGAAAGGAAATTCGCAACCGCAAACGCTTGCGATTGAGTTGCCGGCAGCGCAGGCGCCATTGATCAGTCGCTCGGCGGCAAGCACATTGGGAATTGCCATTGATCCGGAGTTGGCGAAGACGGCGCAACTTTGCAACTAGCAAAAAGCGTAAGCTGAAATTTACGGATGGATATGATCTATGTCGTTAAAACTGTGAGAAAAAGAGGAAATTGTAACAATTTCCTCTTTTTGTTTTGTCACTATTGGTAATAGTTGCTATAATAATCTGTGATATGGTCGTATATATTAGGAAATGAAACAGTAAGGAATACAATAGAGGAAGGTGATGAGATGACGGACATCGCCGCGAATCTGGAAGCGGTACGAGAGAGAATTCGTAACGCGCGGATTCGCTCAGGACGTGTCGATCACGTGCAATTAGTTGCCGTCACTAAGTTTCATCCGGTTGCCGCAGTGCAAGAGGCTGCGCGCTTGGGAGTGACCGTTGTCGGTGAAAACCGGGTGCAGGAAGCGATACAAAAGCAGGCGGAGTATACCGGCACACCGATTTCCTGGCATTTAATCGGGCACTTGCAGCGCAACAAGGCGGCACAAGCCGTGCGACATTTTGATTTGATTGAATCGGTCGACTCGGTGCGCATTTTGGAGGCCATTGAAAAGCAGGCTGAAAAAATAGATAAAGTGCAGGATATTTTATTGCAGTTCAATATTGCGGAAGAACCGCAAAAATACGGGCTCAAGTTGTCGGAATATGAAGATATATTGGCCGCCGTAGAGGCGGCACCCCATATTCATTTACGCGGCCTGATGTGTATGGCACCGTTGGTGGAAAATCCGGAAGAAGTACGGCCGGTTTTTCGTGTCGCTTACAATCTTTTTGATGACTTGCGTCATCGTTACGGCGAAGGGAATATACGCTACCTTTCCATGGGGATGAGTAATGACATGGAAGTAGCGATTGAAGAAGGAGCGAACCTGGTTCGCGTTGGCACCGCGATTTTCGGTAGCCGTGAATAATAAGGAGGAGAACAATGGGCTGGAGAGATAGTTGGAATCGTATGGTGGATAGTGTTTCGGGAAATCATGACGATTATGAAGATGAATACATGGATGATGGAGAGGAATATGAAGACGATCGCGTGAACTATCGCACGCCGTCGGCGGCGGTACCGGTGCAACAGTCGAAAGCGTATCGGATGATTGTTGTAGAACCGTATACTTTCGGTGACTCCGAAAAGATTGCCGATCATTTGAAATCGTATCGTCCGGTGGTCATTAACTTGGAAAAAACGGAAGATGAAGTCGGTCGTCGTTTAATTGACTTCGTCAGCGGCGTTACTTACGCACTCGAAGGTCATATCGAACAAGTCAGCAATGCCATTTTCCTCGCTGTACCGAACAACATGACAGTGGATACGGAAAATTATACCTACACGACTACTCCAAATTTAGGCGCTGACGTAGCGCCTACCTGGGGCAGTCGTCAGCAATGACAAAACTGGGAATCATTGGCGTCGGCGCTATGGGCGGCGCGATTTTACGCGGTATTTTAGCCGGCAAAGTTGTTGCGGCTACTGATGTTTACGTGCGGGAGCATACATCTGCCAAAACGCAGGAAGTGGCGAAACGCTACGGTGTTAACAAAGCGGATTGGTCGGCACTTGCTGCCTGCGATGTGGTGATTATCGCGGTCAAGCCGCACAAGGTGAAAGAAGTATTGTCGGAACTTGAAGCAGCGAAATCGCAGGGTATCATCGTGTCGATTGCCGCGGGAACGACGCTTGCGAAACTTCGCGAATGGAGCGCAACGAATCTGCCCTTAGTACGTGTGATGCCGAATACACCGGTCGATGTGGCCGCGGGGATGATTTCCATTGCGCCGGCGGAAGGTGTAGCGGAAAACGATGTTGCAATGGTAGAATCGATTTTTGCCGCGTTGGGGGAAACGGTTGTCGTTAGCGAAGCGGAATTGACCGCGATGATGGCGCTGGCAGGCGCGGGTCCCGCGTATGTCTACGTCATCATGGATGCGTTGTCGGATGCGGGCGTGCGAATCGGCTTGCCGCGCAAGCTGGCGATTAAAGCCGCGGCGCAGACATTATTCGGCGCGGCAAAAATGCAATTGACGAGTAATACTCATCCGGCTATTTTGCGGGATCAGGTAACATCTCCCGGTGGCACTACGATTGCGGGTATCCAGGCGATGGAACGCAACGGTTTGCGTTCGGCTTTGATCGAGGGCGTTGTAGCCTGCTATGAGCGTGATCGGGAGTTGGAGCAGACGCATGAATGAACGCGAAAAGATCAGCCGCTATTTCAGCGGATTGGGCAATGGAGAATTAGCCAATCGGCTTTTGGATTTGGCGGATCAGGTACGGACACGCCGACCGCTTGCCGTCAGTGATTTTGTCAGTCCGTATGCCGGCCAGATCGCGACCACGATTCGCGCGCACTTTTCCGGCTTGGAAGTCGAGGAAAACGGTGGATATCATGGCGCGGAACGTATTAAAATCGCATTCTTCCGACCGGAATTCGCCGGTAAAATAGATTGGAATCTGAGTGCTGTGGAAGCAAGCTGGGATCCGCGTTTTCGGCTGCTTGGTCACCGTGATGTGCTGGGAGCACTAATGGGGCTGGGGTTGGAACGGGAAGTGTTCGGCGATATTTTAATGCAGCCGACGTGCGCGCAGGTGGTGGTTGATCGCGCGATTGTGCAGTATCTGCTACAAAACTGGCAAAAGATTGCCATGGTCAATGTAACGCCGCGAGAGATTCCGCTGACCGACCTGGTTCCCAAAATAGAAAAAGTAAAAGAAGTCCGTACGACGGTTGCTTCGTTGCGTCTTGATGCGATCGGAGCTGCCGGTTATGGTATGTCACGCGCCAAAATGGTAGCGGCCATTAGTGCGGAAAAAGTACAAGTCAATTGGCAACGGGCCAAAGGGCCTGCACAAATTGTCGCACAGGGCGACGTTGTTTCAGTACGAGGGCGCGGTCGTTTGGTCGTGGCAGAGATTACCGGTACCAGTCGTAAGGGGCGGACCGGTTTGCGTTTGGAACGATATCAGTAACGGGAGGAAACCAAATGTTAACACCGATGGATATTCATAATAAAACTTTTTCCAAAGGCTTGCGCGGCTATGCTCAGGAAGAAGTCGAACAGTTTCTGGAAGAAGTCGTCAACGACTATGAGAAAATTTATCGTGAACATCGGGAGATGGAAGAAGAAACCGATATGTTGCGCACGAGATTGAAAAATTATGAAACGATGGAAACGACCATGACGTCTACGTTGATGATGGCGCAGGAAACAGCGGAGAATGTCAAAGTCAATGCACGTAAAGAGGCGGAATTGATCATTGCTAAAGCGGAGACGGAGAAAGAGCAAATGCTCCGTGATACGGCAGACTCATTACGCAGCGCACAGGAGCAATATAATCAAATTATGGCCGACATCAGCGTTTTTCGTGCAAAATTACGCTCGCTGCTCGAATCACAATTAGCGTTGGTGGACACCATGGTAGCGGATCCCTCCCAAGCCATGGCAAACTATGAAGCTGTGTCCGAGGTGGAAGAAAATAGCGAGGAAGAGCTTTTCACCGTTACCGATGCAGAAGAACCGGAAGCAGTACAAGAGGCGGAAGCGGAGGCGTTGGATTCCGCAGAAGGTGAAATCGATAGGGAGGCGTAAGATGGCGACAACGCAAACTGCGTGGGTCACGGAAGAGCAAAGTCCGTTCGTCAAACTATCCCTTGCGGCACGGGAAATTTTACATGAGGAGCAGTCTGAATTTCAGCATATTGTCGTGGCCGACAGTATGCAATTTGGTCGTATGCTGATTTTAGACGGAGTTTTTCAAACCTCCATCGCCGATGAGTGGGTGTATAGTGAAATGATCACCCATGTTCCTTTGTGCCTGCATCCGGATCCGCGTCGCATCCTGATTGTGGGCGGCGGTGATGGTGGTACAGCGAGGGAAGTATTGCGTCATGCTACCGTCGAATCGGTGGAAATGGTCGAGATTGACCCCGCTGTGATTGCTATCGCTAAAAAATACTTGCCCGAAATTGCGGCCGCATTATTGCAAGATGACCCGCGCTTAACGGTTACGGTCGGCGACGGCATTGCTAAAGTGGAAGCGGCAGAGAATGCGTATGATGTGATTATTGTCGATTGCTCGGATCCCATCGGACCCGGGAAAGGCCTTTTTACCGCCGAATTTTATGCCGCCTGTGCGCGGGCTTTAAAGGCGGACGGCATTATGGTGCAACAAACAGAATCGCCATTTTTCCATCAACGCTTAATTTGGAATGTTCAACAGGCGGTGGCTAAGAGTTTTCCTGTGACCCGTTTATATACGGCGCCGGTTCCGCTGTATCCCAGCGGCTACCATTCGTTTACGTTGGGGGCCAAAACGCGGGACCCTTTGGCGGTGGAATGGAGAACTCCTAATTTGTCGAATTGTCGTTACTACAATACAGAAGTCGGTAAAGCTGCATTTGTGCTGCCGGAATTTGTACGTCACCTGACAACAGGGGAGGTACCGCCGATGGCCGATTTTAAATAAATATTGACAGTAACCAAACAAGATGGTAAACTATTAACTGTTCCGATTTATTCGGGCATGGTGGGTATGGTGAAGTGGTTAACACGGCGGATTGTGGCTCCGTTATGCGTGGGTTCGACTCCCACTACTCACCCCACAGGGGTATCGCCAAGCGGTAAGGCAACGGACTTTGACTCCGTCACACGGTGGTTCGAATCCACCTACCCCTGCCAGTATGATCCATTAGCTCAGTTGGTAGAGCACCTGACTTTTAATCAGGGTGTCCCGCGTTCGAGTCGCGGATGGATCACCACTTTTTTTCCGGCCCGTTGGTCAAGTGGTTAAGACACCGCCCTCTCAAGGCGGGATCGGTGGGTTCAAATCCCCCACGGGTCACCATCTTTGTTTTAACCTTGGGGAACAATTTCATATATGGCCCGTTGGTCAAGTGGTTAAGACACCGCCCTTTCACGGCGGTATCGGGGGTTCGAATCCCCCACGGGTCACCAATTTGGGCGATTAGCTCAGCTGGGAGAGCGCCTGCCTTACAAGCAGGATGTCGGCAGTTCGATCCTGTCATCGCCCACCATTTGAAAAAGAGACCGCGCGTCTCTTTTTTATTGCGTAAAAATTCGTTTGTCGCGTAACTTTCACGCAGACGATGAAGATGTCATGGCGTCAAATTTCCTTGACAAAAAGGCGAATTTTACGTAAAATAGTGGAAGCTTTTACTTGGAGCGGTACTCAAGAGGCTGAAGAGGACGGTTTGCTAAATCGTTAGACGGTTTACCCCGTGCGTGGGTTCGAATCCCACCCGCTCCGCCAGTTTGCTTATCCGACACGACAGTGTCTTTTTTTTTGCCCATGATTAAAAAATTCATGTAAAATGTAAGAAAGAAATTGCCGAAATTTCGGCCAAGGAGGAAACCATGTTACTGGATGAACTGATCACCGGCCATGATCCGGAGAGTATTGCCATTCGCGGTCCCGAAAATGTCACGTATGGCGAACTGAAAGAACACATCGCGCGGTATCGCACCGTCTTGCAAAAAAAGGGCGTGAAGCGAGGCGATCGCGTCGGTTTGTATGAACAAAACAGTCCCGCATTTATTTACATTTACTTCGCGATCGTCAGTCTGGGCGCGATCGTCGTTCCGATCAACTGCATGCTGACCGAAGCGGAAGTGGACTACATCGCTAAAGACGCGGGTTTGGTATTACTGGTAGCGCATAAAGAACTGCGCACGGCGGCGCCGCTGCTTTTGGTTTCGACGCTTGTCGAAGAAGCGCGGGGCATCGCCGCGGCGGAATGCGTTCCCGCGGAAGCGCAACGGGAAGATACGGATGTGACCACGTTCATTTACACGTCGGGCACGACCGGTCGACCCAAGGGCGCGATGCTCACGCATCGTAATCTGGCGGAAAACGTTATACAATTCAATGCGGTTTTGCCGCACGAGCCGGAGGATCACGTTCTTTGCGTGTTGCCGATGTACCATTGTTTCGGTTGGACGACCTGCGTCATGAATCCGCTTATCCGAGGGGCCAGCGTCGTTCCGGTCAACACGTTCCGTCCGGGTGAAATCTTGCAGGCGATCGAAACGTATGCGGTAACGGTATCTTTCTTAGTGCCGCCTTTGTACCATCTGCTGGTGCGCCTGGCCGCGCCCGAACGGTTGAAATCGGTCCGTCTCTTCGTCTCGGGCGGAGCCAGCTTGCCCGAACCGGTCGCGAAAAAATTCGAAGAAATTTACGGTCGGCCGATCATCGAAGGTTACGGACTTTCGGAAGCGTCGCCGGTCGTCGCGGTGAATCCGGAAGCGAAACATAAATACTACTCCATCGGTCCGGCGCTTCCGGGCGTGCGCGTTAAAATCAGCGGGTACGACGCGACGACGTATGAGCCGGGAACGATCGGTGAACTTTTAGTGCAGGGCGCCAACGTCATGCAGGGATATTGGCACTTGCCCGAAGCGACGGCGGAAGCCTTGCAGGACGGCTGGTTGCATACGGGCGATCTCGCCTATATGGATGAAGACGAGTATATCTACATCGTCGACCGCTCCAAAGACATGATCATCGTCAACGGGGAAAATGTGTACCCGCGCGAAGTGGAAGACGAAATCTATCGGTACCCGGGCGTGGCGGAAGTCGCGGTGGTCGGTCATCCCGACGGCTTGCGCGGGCAATTCGTGTGCGCGTACATCGTGTTGCACGAAGACGCAAAACTCGATACGCAGGCCTTGCGCAAATATTTAGCGCAACGTCTCGCCGCGTTCAAATTGCCGCGCAAATACGTCATTTTGGATGCGCTCCCGAAAAACAGCACGGGAAAAATTTTAAAACGGGTGCTGCAAGAAAGCGATACCTTTTCCGGCGCTGAGTCGGACGATAAAAATAACGCGTAAGAAAATAAAAAAACTGCCATGCGGCAGTTTTTTTATTGCGTAAATACAGATGCGTGAAGCATAACGGATCTCGCTAAAAGCGGCTGAGTTCTTCCAGCGCCCCTGACCACATCGGCATATTCGCGAGAAATAACCAGACGAAAGCAAAGATCAGGAAGGTGACCAGGAGCAAGAGACCGATAAACGGAAACAGTAAAGTGCAGACAGCGCGCCCGAGACTGATTCCGTAATTTTTTTGCAACGCCGTGACCAATAGGAAGATCGTCCAGCACGTCACCACCAACGTGAGCGCGTCAAACAGCGGCGCACTGACGGCTGCCGGCAAGAAATTAAGGATCGCGCCCAAGGCCGTCAGGGCGTTGGGAAACAGCGCGAACGGCAAGGCCTGCAAGAGTCCTTGCACGGTCCCTTCGCCGCCCAAAAGAGACGCGCAGAAATGCATGAGAGCGCCGCCGATCAAAAAATACAATGCGCCGCCGATGAGCGAGCCGGCGAACACGGCGACCAGGGTATTCGGCATCGGCCCGACCGAAGCGAGCGAAGTGATCAGCGTGCTCAAAATAAACACGATGACGGCTTCGCCTCGAGCATCGGTATGAGTGATGCGATAAAACGCCCATTGCGGCCGCGTGATCACATCATAGAGAAGTTCCAACGCGTTACTGAGCATGCGGCGCCTCCCATTCGGTGCGAGCGCTTCCGCCTTCGCGACGAGCTAAGCTTCCGACGCTTTCACGAAACGCGCCGCGGAGTTCGGCGCCGAAAAGACGTTGCCAGGAAACCGAAGCGTCGTCGTATTCGCGCGTGGGCACGTCCGTCGCGAGCAAGCCGACGAGGTTGGCCGTATAATCGAGCGCGTCATAGTAATTGCCCATCTCGTCCACGAGACCGGCGGCCTGCGCCTGACGGCCCGTGAAAATACGTCCGTCGGCCAGTTCGCGAACTTGTTGCGGATCCATTTGCCTACCCGTCGCGACGACGTCTACGAACTGTTCATAAATGTCATCGACCATGCCTTGCACGAGGGCGCGTTCTTCCGGCGTCATCGGACGATCCGGCGAAAGAATATCTTTATGCGCGCCGGATTTGATTTTATCGTTGTTGATGCCCAGCTTGCCCATCAATTCTTCATAGTTCGTATAGCCGATGTACACGCCGATACTGCCCGTCATGGAGGAAGGGTTGGCGAACACCCGATCGCCTTTCGCGGCGAGCCAATACCCGCCCGACGCGCACATATCGCCCATCGAAACGACCACCGGTTTACCGCTTGCTTTCAGCCGATCGATTTCGTCGCCGATCTCCTGCGACGCGGTGGCCGAACCGCCGGGACTGTTAATACGCAATAGGACCGCTTTGGCGGCGGGATCCGCGGCCGCTTGGCGAATTTCTTTCATGAGTCGGCCCGAAGAGGCCGTTGTGCCGCCGCTGAAAAGGTTGGACGGCATATCGGCGGCGCCGACGATCGGACCTTCGACACGAATGACCGCCACGTAACCGTCGCCATTATGAATCGTTTTTTTGTCAGAGCGCGACGGTTGTAAAAAAACAGCAAATACAATACATAAAAGGATGATGGTGCCGATCACCCAGCGCTTTTTCTTTTTATCCATGAGTCCTCCTTAAAAACAAAACAGATCAGTTTCATTTTAGCATAAATAGTATTAAGCACACGCAAAAAGACATTAACCATTGGTAAAGCATTGCCGGCGTGCGTTTTCCGGTGCGCGCTACTATAGGAAATATGTTAAAATAACAAAATAGGCGATTAGGCAAATAATAATCGTTACGGAGTGAAGAAATGAAACGAATTTCAATGCGCAGCCTGTTGGTCGGTATCGACCCGGGCTCATTATATACACGTGTGGTGGTGGCGGACGCTCAGCAGGAAATATCCGAGCCGTCGCTGGCGGCGGTAACCACGCAGGGGGAAGTCGTCGCTGTCGGAACGGAAGCGGCGATCCGCTTGCGGGCGGAGCCGCGCGGTCTTGTCGCGGTGCGACCGTTCGCGGGCGGCGTCGTGGCGCAACAGGCCGCCGCGCAATTACTATTACAATCGATTTTGGATAAAGTGCAACGCGGTGCCGTGACGCGGCCGACCGTGTGTCTTGCCGTGCCTTCGCTGCCATCGCAGGTAGCGGCCCGGGCATGGCTGCAGACGACGCGCAAAGCGGGCGTATTGGAAACGTTGCTGGTGGATCGCGGCGCGGCGGCGGCGATAGGTACCGGTTGGGATCCGGTGCGCGCGGAAGCGGCGATGGCGGCGGATTGCGGCGCAGGATTTACGTTGACCGCGCTTTCGGGCGGCGGCTATCTCGCCAACGACTATTTGCCGGCCGGCGGTCGCGCTTTGAGCGCGGCGCTGCGGGCGTACTTGCGCGAAACCTACGGGGTGATGGTAGAGACGGCTACGATCCAAACGCTCGTGCGTGAAGTGGCGGTCTGCGTGCCGAGCGTCGGTGAAACGCAGCAGGAATGCACGGGACGATTGTTGGCCGACGGCACATTGACGGAGTTTATCGTGACTTCGACGGAGTTATTGCCGCTTGTACGTGAAGTGACGAATGTCTGGTTGCAACGTTTCCGCCGTTTGGTACGCGGACTTTCCGCGCAGGCGCAGGCGGATCTTTTAGAAAACGGCGTACGCCTGACCGGCGGCGCGGCATTGCTCAAAGGATTTGATTTGGCGCTTACGGAAACGCTCGGCATTCCCGTGCAGGTCGCGAAAGAGCCGTTCGGCACAGTGGCGCGAGGCGGCATGCTGGCGTTGAAGCGCCGTGCGGAGTGGCCGTATTTACTGGTCGGTGGCAACGTGGGGAGGAATGAATAGTGCGGGGAATCGAACGACGCACGCTGGTTTGGGCGATTGCCATCCTGCTTTTGATCGGTTTGGTCGGTTGGGCCTGGCGGCATCGTGAGGCGGTACCTTTTGTCACGCAACCTCTGGTCGCGACCGCGACGCCGTTTGAATACGGAACGGCGCGTGTGGCGCAGGAGGTGCTTGGCGGCGCGACGATCTTGCGCGGCGCGGTAACCGGCTATTCGGAACTGCAACAGCTGCGTGCGGAAAATGACGCGCTGCGCGGCGCATTGACGGCGCAACGCGAAATTGTCGCGGAAAATGAACGCTTGCGAGATCTGTTGCAATTTGAAGCGACCTATCCGCAATATCAGGTGCGGGCCGCACGCGTGATTACTCGCGATGACGGCGGCTGGACGCAGAGCGCGGTGATCGACCGCGGCCAAGCGGAAGGTTTGACGAAATATATGGCGGTGATGTTGCCGCAGGGCGTAGTCGGCTTCGTCAGCGACGTGTATCCGCACTCGGCGCGAATTCAATTTATTTTAGACCCCCGCACCGCGGTGGGCAGCATCGTGCAACGCCCGCAGTCGCGCGTGGCGGCGCTCGTTTCCGGCAACGGCAACGATGTCGCGCATCCGGAGATGATCGATATCGTCAAAGAAGGCGATATCGTGGTCGGGGATGCGATTGTCACGTCGGGATATGGGGGATTGTATCCCAAGGGACTTTTGATCGGTACGGTGAAAGAAATCGTGCCGGATCCTTCGGGGGTCGTAAAGCGCGCCGTATTGACCCCGGCCGTTGACTTTACCAAATTGGAAGAAGTGTTGGTGATTTTGAACGCGTCCACCGCGGCCGTGCCGGTTGAGCAGATGCCGAATCTCGTTCCCGATGCGCCGCAGGAAGGAGCGAAGGAATGACAACGACCCGCCGGTGGGTAAGCGCGCTGCTTATTTTTTTCCTGCAGACAGCCGTGTTGCCGTTTTGGTGGCAGGCGGAGGTGCGTCCCGATCTCTGGCTGGTGGCGGTGGTCCTCATTACGCTATTCTACGGACCGCGGTACGGTTTTTTCGCCGCGGCCTTGGCGGGGATGATCGCCGATGTGTTGGCCGCCAATTTTTTCGGGCCGCATCTGGCGGGATACTTACTGCTCGTGTTGCCGTTGTGGATTGCCTGGTCGCGCTTTCAGATTCGTTGGGAAATGTCGTTTCTCGCGGTGCTTGTGGCAAGTCTTTTCGCGGCGCTTGTATACTATTGCATTTGGTGGCTGGGGGGCATACCGATTAATATGACGCGAAGTTTCCTCAGCGTAGCGTTGCCGCAGGCGCTTTTGAACGCGCTGTTGGGCCTGGCGCTGCATCCGCTTTTGCGGCCGCGCCGCCAAGGAGATTGACATGCTGGAAAGCTTATATAAAAAAGTTACCGATCGTCGGTACAATTCGTTTATCTACGTCATCGCGGGTCTTTTTATGTTACTCGTGTTGCGCCTGTTCGTGTTGCAGCTGATCGACGGGGAACATTACCGGGAGCTCGCGGACGGCAACCGCATTCGGCAAATGACCATTCAGGCGACGCGCGGCGTCTTGCTTGATCGCAACGGCGAAATTATCGTCGGTTCGCGACCGGTCTATATCGTTTCGTATACGCCGCAGCAAAAACCGATGGATGCGGCGCTGGAAGCGCGTTTGGCGAATGTGTTGCAAATGACGCCGGCGGACATTCAAAAGAAAATCAAAGACCACGGCACGTCGTTCGGACCGGTTCCGATTAAAGTGGATATCGGCCCCGATATCGTGGCGAAAATTGAAGAATATCGCGCCGAGTATCCCGGCGTGACGATCGAGGTACAGCCGTTGCGGTACTATCCGTACGGATCATTGGCGGCGAACGTCATCGGCTACGTCGGTGAAGCCGGTCCGGAAGATCGCAAAGCCGACGGCAGCGAATTTGCGCCCGGAACGATTGTCGGTCGCGCCGGCTTGGAGTTATATTATAATGATCTGCTACAGGGAAAAACCGGCGGTCGGCAGGTGGAAGTCGACGCCACGGGGCGGCCGGTCAAAAATATTGAGGAAGCGCCGATTACGCCCGGTCATAACTTACGTCTGACCTTGGATTTACCGTTGCAGAGGGCGACGGAAGCTGCGATTTCAGAGCAGCTGTCCGAGCTTGCGAAGTCGCATGTTTGGCCGACAGGGGTAGCGGCCGTCGCGCTCGATCCGAATACGGGCGCGGTATTGGCGATGGCCAACTGGCCGTCGTTTAATCCGAATTCATTTGCGGTCGGCATCTCGGCGAAAGAATGGCAAGATCTCAATGAAAACAGTTTGCGTCCGTTTGATGATCGCGTGGTCTCGGGCACCTATCCGCCGGGTTCCATTTTTAAGGTGATCACCGGCACCGCGGCGCTCAACGCGAAAGTCGTCACGCCGGAAGAACGGATCTACGATAACGGTCGGCATTGGCTGATCGATAAACGCAATGCGGCAGGCGAAGCGTTCGGCTGGATTAATTTCCAGGAGGCCATGGCCAAATCGGATAATGTTTACTTCTACGAATTGGGCAACCGTCTGGGCATCGACCGGATCGCCGAGATGGCGCGCGCGTTCGGCTTGGGCGAAGCGACCGGCATTGATTTATACGGAGAAGCGTCCGGACTGGTAGCGACCGAACAGTATAAAAAAGAAGTATTTCATGACGACTGGTATTTAGGCGAAACGTTTGACGCCGCGATCGGTCAAAGTTTTAACTTGGCGACGCCGCTGCAAATGGCCTCCGTCGTCAGTCAGATCGCCAACGGCGGCACGCGGTACAAACCGTATCTCGTAAGCCGCATCAATCATCTGGACGGCTCGCCGTACCAAATCCATCAGCCGCAAGTGGCGGGACGGCTCGTCGTTCCGAAATCGGTACTCGATACCGTGAAACGTTCCATGTGGGCGGTCACGCAGGAAGGCGGCACCGCGGGCGCTTTGTTTCACGGTTATCCGATTGAAGTCGGCGGCAAAACCGCGACGGCGGAAACGGGCGACGGTCCGGATCATGCGTGGTTCGCGGCGTTCGCGCCGTATGACAATCCGCAAATTGTGATTGTGGTGCTGGTGGAACACGCCGGCTACGGGATTGAGTCGGCGGCGCCGATCGTCAAACAAATGTTGGATGCGTATTTTCACATTCCGACAGCGAAATAATAGAAAGGAAACGATAAATGGGACAAATCATCACACTGGCATCCGGCAAGGGCGGCGTCGGTAAAACCGTAGTCACCGCGACCTTCGGCGCGGCGCTGGCGGAGCGCGGCAAACGCGTGTTGCTGCTGGACGGCGACATGGGTCTGCGCGACCTCGACCTGGTGCTGGGCGTCGAGGACCGCGTGCTGTTTGATATTTTCGATGTCGCAACGGGTCGCTGCTTTGAAGAAGATGCGATTTTACATATCGCGCCGAATCTCGATTTCATGCCGGCCAGCCAGCAATACCGCTGGGAAGAGCTCGAAGGCGATGCGGTATTGACCGTTTTGGAAGATCTGCGCGATCGCTATGATTACCTCCTGATCGACAGTCCGGCGGGCATCGGTAAAGGGCTTATGTATACGCTTGCGATGGCGGATCGGATTTTTCTCGTCGTGGAACCGACCTGGGTGTCGTTGCGAGATACCGACCGCGTCATGCACTATATGCATGAAGACCGGATGTTTCATTACGCGTTGATTTTCAATAATTTTCATAATGCGCAGACGCCGGGGTATTTGACGGCGGAAGAAATGGCGAATCAGATGCAGCCGGAACATCTCGGCGGCATCTTGCCGCATGCCCCGGAAGTCGTGGCGCAGTCCCAAGCGGGTAACGTCACAGACGTGGCGCAGTTGGGCGCGTTCGGCAAAGCGATGACGCAAATGGTTGACGACTTTTTAGCGGGACGGGAACGCGGCGTCAAAGAGTGGTCGCGGTTCATCGACCGGCACTACCGCGCGGGGGAAGGCAACCGTTCGCGCATCGCCCGTCGTCAATCGCAAAGCGCGGCATGGCGCCGGCGCCGAGGCTAGTATGGGGATCGAACGTTGGTGGCGCTCGACGGATCGGGCGCTGGTGTTGGTCACGCTGGCGTTGACGCTGCTCGGATTGCTTTTCATCGGGTCGGCGTCGCACATCAATCAGGCGGGCCTTCATGTTTCGGACTACTTGGCGAAACAGGCGGCGTTTTTGGTGGCGGATATCGCCCTTTTCGTGTACTTGTTGCGCTTTGACTACAGGAGACTCTACCGCTACGCGCCGGCTTTATATGGGGCCAATTTAATCGTTTTGACAGCGGTTATGGTAGTGGGCACGAGCGCGCTCGGCGCGCAACGCTGGATCACGATCGGGCCGATCAGTATTCAGCCGTCGGAATTTGCCAAAATCATTTATATCGTCTGTTTAGCGCGGTTTTTGTGTCGGCCGTCGCTGGATTTAAAAAAATGGAGCGGACTTTTCTATACGGCGCTCTTTCTGCTGCCGCCGTTTGCGCTGGTCTTGCTGCAGCCGGACTTGGGCACGAGTTTGGTGTTCGGCGCGATTACGCTCGGTAGTCTGTATATCGCGGGCGTGCGCATGGACTACATTCGCAAAGTTTGCCTGGCGGGGCTGGCGGTCTTACCGCTGGCGTGGTTTTTCCTGCTCAAAGAGTACCAGAAGAATCGTATTCTCGTGCTGTTTGATCCGGAACGCGATCCGTTCAATACCGGATACCACGTGATCCAGTCGAAAATCGCGATCGGCTCGGGCGGTCTGATCGGCAAGGGTTTGTTTGCCGGCACGCAGAGCCAGCTGAATTTTTTGCCGGAAAACCACACGGACTTTATTTTCGCGGTGGTCGGTGAGGAAACGGGTCTGGTCGGCGCGTTATTGCTGTTGCTGCTGTATTTTGTGCTGCTGTACCGCGGCATTTGGATTGCCAGCACGGCCGCCGATCGGTTCGGGCGCTATATCGCGACCGGGATCGTGGCGATGTGGTTGTTTCAGATTTTCATTAATGTCGGGATGACGATCGGCATCATGCCGGTCACCGGTATCCCGCTTCCGTTTTTAAGTTACGGAGTCAGTTCGTTGACGCTTAATTTATGCAGCGTCGCGTTGTTATTAAATATTTACCTGCGGCGCAAAACCGTTTTGTTTGATGCGTCCGCTTAGATAGGAGTCAGGATGTCTACAGTCAGCGTCTCGCCGTTTTTGCTCAATACCGTGCAAAAACCCGCGCGTTACATCGGCGGCGAATACAACAGCATCGTCAAAGATCACCGTCAGATGGCGGTGTCGGTGGCGCTCGCGTTTCCCGATGTGTATGAGGTGGCGATGAGCCATCTCGGTTTGAAAATTTTATATGAAGTGATCAATCGAGAGGAAGACGCGGTCGCCGAGCGCGTTTACGCGCCGTGGCCGGATATGGAAGCGGCCATGCGTCAAAGCGGGTTGCCGCTCTATACGTTGGAAACCAAAACGCCGGTGAAAGAATACGACGTTTTCGGTTTTACCTTGCAGTATGAAATGTCCTGCACGAATGTGTTGAATATGCTCGATTTGGCGGGATTGCCGATCTGGAGCGAAGAACGTACGGACGATATGCCGCTCGTGATCGCGGGCGGTCCCTGCGTCTACAATCCGGAGCCGCTCGCGCCGTTTATCGATGTCTTTTTTGTCGGGGAATCGGAAGAGTCGGTTGTCGAATTGGTCGATGCCGTCAAAGCATGGAAAGCGGCGGGGCGGCTCGACGGACGGCGCGGTCTTTTGGAACGCATGGCGCAAATTTCGGGTAACTATGTGCCCGCGTTTTATGATGCGCATTACGATCGCGCGGGAAATTTCGCGCGGCTCGTGCCGAATACGACGGCAGCGCCGGCCAAGGTGCGAAAACGCGTCATCGAAAATGTGGACGCGTTGCCCGTGCCGTTACACCCGATTTTGCCGCATATCGCGTCCGTGCATGATCGCGCCGTGCTCGAATTGTTTCGCGGCTGCACGCGCGGCTGTCGGTTCTGTCAGGCGGGCATGATTTATCGTCCGGTGCGGGAAAAAACGCAGGAGCAGTTGCTGGCGATCGCGCGCGAACTGATCAAAAACAGCGGCTATGATGAAATTTCGCTGATGTCGCTTTCCTCGGCCGACTATTCGCAGCTCGCCTCGCTGGTCGACGCGTTGTTCGCCGATCGCGGCGTGAGCATCAGCTTGCCGTCATTGCGCATCGACAGCTTTTCCGTCGATATCGCGAAAAAAGTGCAGCAGGTGCGCAAAAGCGGCTTAACGCTCGCTCCGGAGGCGGGCACGCAGCGCCTGCGCGACGTGATCAACAAAGGCGTGACGGAAGAAGATTTAATGCAGGCCTGCACCAACGCGTTTACGTCCGGCTGGAATCGCGTGAAGCTTTACTTCATGTTGGGCTTGCCGACGGAAACCGATGAAGATTTAGCGGGCATCGCGGAACTCGGCTACCGCGTGAGCGATCTGTACCGATCGATCACGGGCCGCATGAACGCGCATGTGACGATCAGCGTATCGAGTTTCGTGCCGAAACCGTTCACGCCGTTCCAATGGTTCGGCCAAATTCCGAAAACGGAAATCGAACGGCGGCAACAGTATTTAAAAAGTCAAATCAAAAGCCGCAATATTCATTACCACTATCACGATGCGCCGACCAGCTTGCTGGAAGCGGTCTTGGCGCGCGGCGACCGGCGCGTCGCGCAGGTCATTTACGCCGCGTGGAAGCAAGGCGCGAAATTTGACGGCTGGACGGAATGGTTCAAGCCGGAATACTGGGACAAAGCATTTCAGGAGACCGGTATCGATCCGCGCTACTATGCGGAGCGGCAGCGCGATTTCAATGAGCCGTTGCCCTGGGAGCATATCGATTGCGGCGTGACGAAAGATTTTCTGCACCGTGAATGGCGACAGGGCGTGAACGCCGCGCTGACACACGATTGCCGTCGTCTTTCCTGCGCGGGTTGCGGCGTTTGCCCGCAGCTCGGCGTCAGCGTACTCGACGGAATGGAGGGAAATCGTGCCAAGACTACGTTTATCTATCGCGAAAGATGAGCCGTTGCGTTTTTTAGGGCATCTTGATTTCATGCGCTCGATGGAACGCGCGTTGCGCCGCTCCGACCTGCCGATCGCGTATTCGGAAGGCTTCCATGCGCATATGAAAGTCAGCTACGATTCCGCGCTCGCGGTCGGCGTGACGGCCGATCCGTTGTACATGGATGTCGAATTGAGCGAAGACGTGCCGTATGAAGACGCGGCGCGCGCGCTGGCGGCCGCCTTGGCGCCGGGCGTGCGTTTGACGGCGGGCGCGTATATCGAACAGCGGGCGCCGAAACTGATGGCGTTGATCAATTATGAGCAATACAGGGTGACCGGTCCGCTTATGGCGGCGTTTACCGATGCGCAATTGCAGGACATTTTGACGCGGTTTAACAAGGCGACGACGATTTCCTATACGAAAGTCACGCCGAAGAAAACGCGCCAACTCGATGTGCGTAACATTGTGCCCGAACCGTTGCGCGGCCGGATCGAAGACGATTTCGTAGCCGTTACGGTCGGCCTTTGGCGCACGCTCGCCGGCAGCATCAAACCGACGGAACTCTGGGAGATTTTGGCGAATGATTTCGCCTTGCCCGTTGCCGCGGGACAGTGCCTGGTGTCGCGTGTGAAGGCGGCGCGCCGTACAGAAGACGGCACGTATATTTTGCCGCTCGATGCGGCGGCGCAGGAAAAATTATGAGCCGCTTACTGGTGAGTACGACTCCGCGGGAGACGATGATCGCGGTGACGCAGGAAAATACTCTGACGGACTTGGTGATTCAGCCGACCGACGGGGAACCGCTGCTGCATCGCATTTATAAAGGAGTCGTCAAAAATGTGGTCGCGGCACTCGATGCGGCGTTTGTTGATATCGGCACCGGCGAAAACGGTTACTTGCCGCTTCTCGGCGGCAAATCGCGCGATCTTGAAGGACATAAAGTCAGCGTCGGGGCGCGCGTGCTCGTGCAAGTGACGAAAGAAGCGCGCGGCACGAAAGGTCCGATGCTTACGACTAAACCCTCGCTGGCGGGACGGTATGCGGTGCTTTTAACCAAGGGCCGTTACGTCGGCGTTTCGAAACAAATACAGGAGGCGGCGGAACGGGAACGCTTGCGCGGACTCGTCGGCGCCCAATTAGGCTCGGGAGACGAGGCGTGCGGGTTTATTCTGCGGACAGCAGCACAAGGTGTGGATGCGGCGGAATTAACGCATGACCTCGCGTTCCTGCGGCGCACCTGGGAAAGTATCCGGCGGCGGGCGAAGATCGCATCCGCGCCGGCGTGCCTTTATCGGGAGGCGGATATTGTGTTGCGCGCCGCGCGCGATTACGTGACACCGTCGACCGAACAGATTATTACGAACGATCGCGCCGCGTATGAACGGCTTGTCGATTTGGTTTCCGAACAGCCGCAAGTGGACGTGTCCTATGTCGCGGCGAACGATTTGCTGACGCAGCACGGCATTCAGGACGCGATCGCGCCGTTGCTCGAACGCCGCGTGGAGGTGGCGGGCGGCGCGTACATCGTGATCGATCCGACCGAAGCGCTGACCGCGATCGACGTCAATTCCGGGACATTTCGGAGCGGACACGGGCGGGACGACTTGGCGTTGCGCGTCAATCTCGCCGCGGCGCAGGAAATAGCGCGGCAGATTCGCTTGCGCAATATCGGCGGCATTATCATCGTCGATTTTATTGATATGCAGCGCAAAGAAGATCGCGAACTCGTGCTCACGGAATTACGGGCGGCGGTCAAAGAAGATCGCGTGCGCACGACGGTCGTGGAAATGACGGCGCTCGGACTGGTCGAGATGACGCGTCACAAGACCGGACCCACGCTGTTGGAAAGTCGCTATATGCGTTGTCCGGAATGCGCGGGTACGGGGTACGTGATGACGGCCGCCGCGATCGTGGAACAAATCACCGAAGAGCTGCGGCAAAAAGCGCAGCGGGGATTGGCTGATCGCGTACTGGTGCAGGTGCATCCGGCGGTCGCGGAGTATTTGCGCGAGGAGAACTTGGCGGCGCAATGGCAGGTCCGCTTTCATAAAGAATTTATCATCGCGACGCACCAACGGCCGTCGCGAACGCAGTACCAACTTGCGGCGGCGCCGCAGGAGGACTAGCGAAAGGAGTCAACATGCGTTTACGAAGAAAACCCTGGATCGATGAAGCGATTCTCGAGTACGCCGATTTTTTGTCGATCGGCTGGCCGGAAAATTGCCGCGGGCGCTGGCAAGACATTTTCGCGCGCGGTGAACGTCCGCTGTGGGTCGAGCTCGGCACCGGCAAAGGGCAATTTATTGCCGGCTTGGCGGCGCGGCACGAAGATGTGAACATCATCGGTATCGAACTGCAGCGCGGCGTACTATACTACGCCGGACAGAAGGTAGCGGCGGCGGAACTTGCCAATGTGCGCCTGGTCGAAGGCGATATCAGCGAACTGCCGAACGCGTTCGCGCCGGGCGAAGTGGATCGCTTTTATCTTAATTTTTGTGATCCGTGGCCGAAAGCCCGGCATGCCAAACGTCGGCTTACCCACCGCGGCTTTCTTAAAAAATATGCGACGCTCTTGGCGCCGCAGGGAGAAATTCATTTCAAGACGGACAATCACGATTTATTTTACTTTTCCATCGAAGAGTTTCAGGCGCTCGGCTGGACGCTGCGCGATGTGACGGATGATTTGCATCAAAACGAGCCGGCGGAAAATGTCCGCACGGAATACGAACAGAAATTTTCCGCTAAAGGGCAACCGATTTACCGTCTGGTAGCCGTAGCGCCGGAGAGGAAAGGCCATGACGAAGAGAAGGCGTAAGCAAAGTCGGCGGCGCTTTTGGAGCGCGCTCGGCCATCGAATTCATCTGCGCAAATTCGGTTACGGCGACTGGTTTTTCGTCGCGGTGCTGTTTTTGCTGGTCGTGGGCACGGTGAATGTTTTCAGCTCGACCTTTTATATGAATTTGCGCAGTGCCTCGGGGGTCACCTCCGATCTGTCTCGTCATGCGCTGTTTTTAGTGATCGGCGCGAGTTGCGGCGCGTTGGTCTATCGGTTTAATTATCAGAACCTGCGCAAGAGTATGACGCTGTGGATCGGGATCACGGTGCTGATGCTGTTCCTCGTGCAGGTGGCGGGACTGACCGTCAACGGAGCGCGTCGGTGGATCGCGTTGGGCGGATTTACGTTTCAACCGTCCGAAGTGGCGAAACTCGTCGGCATTATGTGCACCGCCTCCGGTCTGGCCCTACGTGTCGAGCGCGGCGAACCGGTGCGGCTTTGGCAGTCGCTGGGAGGCGGTGTGGTGGCCCTCGGGAAACAGCAGTGGGAGCGAGTGAAAATCTTTTTTGCGGAATGGCAGCCGCTGCTATGGCCGTTGGTGTTCGGCGCGCTCATTTTTCTGCAGCCGGACTTCGGCACCGTGATTTTGGTTTTGGGCGTGCCGCTTCTGCTGTATTTTTTGGCGGGCTTGCCGAAGTTGGAAATTGTCGGTACGTTGATCGCGGCCGCGATTTTATTCGTCGCGGGCGTTGTCGCCGCGCCGTATCGCATGCAACGTCTTATCGCCTGGTATGATCCGTTCAGCTACGCGCGCGATCTCGGGTACCAGGTCGTGCAAAGCATCATTGCCGTCGGTTCCGGCGGGTTTTTGGGACAAGGTTTAGGGCGAGGTTTGAGTAAATTCGCGTACCTGCCCGAACAACACACGGACTTCGCGTATGCCGTCTTTGCGCAGGAGGCCGGCTTTTTGTGGGCGGCCCTTGTTCTGTTCGCCTTTCTCGCGCTTTTATTCACCGGTTTTAAAATCGCCGGTCGCGCGCGCGATCAATACGGCGCGTACTTGGTCTACGGGCTGGTGACGCTGCTGGTCGGGCAGGGCTTGTACAATACCGCGATGACGCTCGGCGTATTGCCCGTTACGGGTGTGCCGCTGCCGTTCATCAGTTACGGCGGTTCCGCGATGGTCGTGAACTTGATTTCCGTCGGCATGATTTTGGGCGTGGAACGCAAAACGCGCGAGCTGGAAGAACGGGACGCGCATTGGGCCAAAGTCCGCGCGCTCTCGGAAGGGATTCCGCCGAATCGGCGCTGGCAGCCGCCGCGCTGAAATATATTGGCAAGCTTTTTAAAACTTGCTATACTGATGCGTAGTACATATTATGCAGTCCTGTGAGTCGGAGCAGGTCCGGCGCAATATCCGAAGCTCTCTGTGCACAGAGAGCTTTTTTCATGAAACGGGGAGACCGATGAAAAAATATGTGGACGTAGACGAAAAATTACCGCTTTGGGAAACATTTCCCCTGAGTATTCAACACTTGTTCGCCATGTTCGGCGCGACGGTGCTCGTACCGTTTTTGCTGAAGGTTGATCCTTCGATCGCGCTTTTGATGAACGGCATCGGCACGCTTTTGTACATGGCGATCTGTAAAGGGCGCTTACCCGCGTACCTCGGTTCGAGTTTTGCGTTTATCTCGCCGGTCACTTTGATCCTTTCCATGGGGCTCGGTTACGGTGCCGCGCAGAGCGGCTTCATCGTTTTCGGTCTGTGCTTCGTCCTGCTGTCCTTTTTGGTGAAAAAGGTCGGCGTCGGCTGGATTGATACTCTGTTTCCGCCGGCGGCGATGGGCGCCATCGTCGCGATCATCGGTTTGGAATTGGCGCCGAGCGCGATGAATATGGCGGGCTTGGTCGGTGACCCCGTTCCGGGCATCGATCCGCAACTGGCCGTGATCGTTTCGATTTTCACCTTGGTCGTAACCGTTTTGGTATCTTTATTCGGTCGCGGTTTTTTGGGCGTCATTCCGGTGTTGTTGGGCGTGGTCGCGGGGTACATCCTCTCGCTCTTCCTCGGCATCGTTGATATAGACGCGATCGCGGCGGCGCCGTGGTTCGCCGTGCCGACGCTGTATATGCCGGAATGGAACTGGCAGGCCGTGATTATTATTTTACCCGCGGTCTTTGTCGTTTTCGCCGAACATATCGGTCACCTTGTGGTGACAAGCCATGTTATCGGCCGCGATTTGATGACGGATCCGGGGCTGTCGCGCTCGCTTTTGGGCGACGGTCTCGCGAATATTCTTTCCGGTATCGTAGGGGCGACGCCGAATACGACGTACGGTGAAAATATCGGCGTCATGGCGATCACGCGCGTGTACAGCGTGTGGGTCATTCGCGGCGCGGCCATCATCGCCATTCTCTGCTCTTTTATCGGTAAAATTTCCGCGGTCATTCACGGCATCCCGACCCCGGTCATGGGCGGCGTCTGCATCCTTCTCTTCGGTATCATCGCCACCACCGGTTTGCGCATGCTGATCGAACAGAAAGTGGATTATACCCAACCGGAAAATCTGATTTTAACCGCGGTCACGCTGATTACCGGCCTTTCCGGCGCGGTGTTGGACTTCGGTCCGTTCCACTTGAAGGGAATGGCGTTGGCGACGGTCGTCGCGATGGTGATTGCGATCGTTCTGCGCGTGTTCCGCGGTCTGCGCCCGCAAGAATAAATAAAAAACGCACTGCGGTGCGTTTTTTATTGTCCGTAAGTGTTCCGCAGACGCTGTTTTCAGTGGGTGCATAGCGATGGATAAAGCGTGAAAAAGCGACGTTTTCATGTCTTTGGTATAATACAGAAAAGGAGGATTATCGATGCGAAAATTACCCGTTTTGACATTGGGATTGATCTTTGCCGCTACCGCCGCGTTTGCGCAGGCGGGACCGAGCCATCATAAACTTTTACCGCCGTTACCGCCGTTGCCGTCGCAACATGCGGAGGCCTATGCGCCGGTGGTCGTGGTCGCGCCGGAGCCGGTCGCGACGCCGTCTGCCGACGCGACTGCGGTGCAGGCGGATAATCAGATCCGTTGGGTCATGGCGGTCGACTTCATGACGGTCGAAGTCCGCATGGCGAAACCGCTTCCCGTGGAAATGACACAGCCGGACGCCGTCGCGCTCGCGCAGCAGAATTTCCACATCAGCGATAATGTGAAAATTATTTCCGCGCCGTTACCGGTGCCGGACGAAGATAAGCTGTATCGCTTGCGCGTGGACGGATTTGCACCCGAGACGCTGTACCGCATCCGCTACCAGGATGCGGAGGAACAAACATTCCGTACCTATCGCAATGATCGCGAAATGAGCGAACATTATAAAAACCGTTACGGCGACTTTTTCTAAGAAATAAAGGAAAAGCGCGGCGGGCGGCGAAAACAGCACTAACAAATGCTTTGAGGAGGCGGTATCGTGAAAGATTATGCAGGTTCTCAGATTCGTAATGTGGCGGTCCTGTCGCACGACGGGGCAGGTAAAACAGCCGTGGTCGAAAATTTGCTCGCGACGACCGGAGCGATCGAAGGTGTCGGCACAGGCGCCGATAATAAGCATGTTCTCGATTTTGAACCCGAAGAAATCAAGCGCAATGTCACGATTCAATTGGGTCTTGCGCCCTGTGAATGGAAAGGCTACAAGCTGAATTTCATCGATACGCCGGGCTACGGTGAATTTTCCGGTGAGGTGCGGGCGGCGTTACGTGCGTGCGACGGCATTCTCATCATCGTTTCCGCCGAATCGGGCGTAGAAGTGGACACGCAACGCGCGTGGGATTACGGTGACGAACTGGCGCTGCCGCGGATGATTTTTATCAATAAAATGGACGCGGAGCAGGCGAATTACGACAAGACTCTTGCCGAAATGCGCGAACGTTTCGGTAAAACCGTCATGCCGTTGCACTTGCCGCTGGGTGAAGGCAAAGATTTCCACGGCATCATCGATATCGTGAAAATGAAAGCGACCGTTTGGGAAAACGGTCAGGAAACGGAAATCGACATTCCGGAAGAATGGCGGGAGCGCGCGTCGGAAGTACGCGATATGGCGATTGAAGCGGCCGCGGAAGGCGACGACATCCTGCTGGAAAAATATTTGGATGGCGGCGAGCTGACGGTCGAAGAAATTCGCCTCGGTTTGCGCGAAGGCATGAAGAGCGGTCGCGTTGTGCCGGTCATGATCGGTTCGGCGCTGGCGAAGATCGGCTTGGATAAAATGCTGGATCGCATTATCCGCTACATGCCGGACGCTTCCGCGCGCACGATGGAAGGCACGAATCCCAAGACGGAAACGAGCGTCACGGTGCACGCGGACAATCCGTTCAGCGCGTTTGTCTTCAAGACCGTCATCGATCCGTTTGCCGGCAAACTATCCTATATTCGGATTATCTCGGGCACGTTGCGGGAAGGCGACAAGCTGATCAACCAGACGCAGGACTTGACGGAACGTTTTACGAAGATGTACATGACCGTCGGCAAACAGCAGATCCCGTTAGCGCAGGCGACGGCGGGCGACATCATCGCGATCCCCAAACTCGAAGCGAAAACGGGCGACACGTTCTCCGACGCGGGTTTCCCGGTCGTATATGAACCGGTGCGTTTTCCGAAATCGTTGTACATAGTAGCGGTCGAACCGGAAAGTAAAGGCGATGAAGAAAAACTCGCCGCCGGCTTGCTTCGCTTGGCGGAAGAAGATCCCACCTTTGTCACGCAAAAAGATCCGGAAACGCGGCAGACTTTGGTCTATTCGATGGGTGAAATTCATCTGCAGCATAATCTCGGCAAACTCGAACGCAAGTACGGCACCAAAGCGCGCGTCGTCGAGCCGAAAGTGCCGTACCGGGAAACGATCCTCGGTAAAGCGGAAGGCGAAGGCAAGCACAAGAAACAAAGCGGCGGTCATGGCCAATACGGTCATGTCTTCCTGCGCGTCGAACCGACGACGGAAGATTTTGAATTCGTCGATGACATTTTTGGCGGCGCCGTACCTCGTCAATATATTCCGGCGGTCGAAAAGGGCGCGCGGGAAACTTTGGAGAAAGGCATGATCGCGGGCTATCCGATGATCGGCGTGCGCGTCACGCTCTACGACGGCTCATACCACTCGGTCGACTCGTCGGAAATGGCGTTCAAAGTGGCGGCCTCGCTGGCGCTGCGCAAGATTATTCCGCAGGCGCAACCGGTATTGTTGCAGCCGGTGTACAATGTGAACGTATTCGTGCCCGATGAATACATGGGCACGATCGTCGGCGATCTTTCCGCGAAAGGCGGCCGGATCCTCGGCATGGAACCGGGCGAGCGCGGCGGCGAATCCGTGGTGCGCGCGCAGGTCGCGTTGGGCAAAATGTTCTCCTACGTGACGGAACTGCGTTCGCAAACGCAGGGGCGCGGCACGTTCAATATGGAATTTTACCAGTACGAACAGGTGCCGTTCCAAGAAGCGCAGGAAATCATCGACGCGTACACGGCAGAAAAAGAAGAATAAAAAATAAAAAGACCGCTGCAGCGGTCTTTTTTATTGGTTCATTTATTTTGTTTGCGGTAAAAGACGTCGGCAAATAAAATCTGTCATGAAAAGCGCTATCTGTCTGTCCTTGTCTGCGGTCAGTTTACCCCGTATAGTTGAGTAAAGAAACGGTAAATTTTTACGAAAAGGGGTAGTATTTATGCATCGACGTATGACCGTGGCGGCGCTGATGGCGGCCGCCGCATTGATTTGTTTTGTGTACTTGCGCATTGAGGTGCCGATGGCTTTCGGCCTGACCGGTAAAGTCTATTTCGGCTATACCTTTATTTTGATCGGCGCGTTACTCACCGGTCGTTGGTACGGCGCACTCGCCGGCGCGGTCGGACTGACGATGGCGGATCTGCTGGCGGGTTACGTAACGAGCGCGTTGCCGACTTTTCTGTCGTTTGCGGTGCTCGGATACCTGGCCGGCGCGGGCGCGGACTGGTGGCGGGCGCGCTACGGAGAAACGAAATGGATGGCGCTGACGGTTTCGGCGGTGGCGTTCACGATTTTCGCATTTGTAGAGCCGCTGATTCGCTCGACATTCAAATATTTTGTGCTAGGTTATCCGTTCCCGATGGCGGTCGGTTCCGCCGGTAACGTATTCATTGCCAGCATCTTGTGCGCGCCGGCGACATTTATTCTGTTGGCCGTTTTGTATCCCGCCGTGCGCCGCGCTTTGCCGGAGTTGACGCAAGCGCTGATCCGCGATCGCGGTAAAATGCAAAAACGCGCCGCCGCGACGACACGCGTCTGAGAAGTATTTTAACGTCCTCCTAAGCGCTTTATGAAGCGGGTATGGTACGATAATACAAAGCGATAAAATCGCAAAAGGAGGACACTATGAAACGAATCGGTTGGTTAGTCATGGCCTTGCTGGTGGCGTTCGCCATGCCGGTGGTATCGCAGGCGCAAGCTTTGGGCTATATAATGCAGCGCGCGCAGATCGTGGAAGTGAAAGACGGCGGCGTGCTGACGGTGCAAGGTGAAAAGGAAAAAGCGCAAGTTCCGACGCAAGGTATTCGCGTCGTGGATGCCGCGACGGGGGAATTCGTCGCGGCCGACAAAGTCGCGTGGAAAAAGGGGGACGATATCCAATTTTTCACGCGGGCTGCGGACAAGCAAGAAGCCGCTAAGAAACCGGCTTTGCTGGTTGCCCATCCGGACAGCAAGTATGCGGTAGATTTGGATTATTTTGCGAAAAACGGTAGCGGCGCTCATGAACGTCTGGTGCTTCTCAGCGTGCCGGACAAAGTAACGGATCTTACGGGGCAGGCGGTCTCGACCAAGTATGTATTGGGAAATCCGTTGCTTGCGCTTTACACGACAGCGACGTTGAGCCTTCCGCCGCAGACCAATCCGGACCGGGTTTGGATTTTCGGCAGAGTCACGATGGCGACGCCGGCCGACTCTGCGGATACGGCTAAAGAGGACGCAGACAAAATCGATCTCGGCACGGCGAAGACGCTCTCTGACGGCACGCAAGTGTATGCCTTGCGCGACGCGTTGACGCAAGCGGGCGCCAACATCGGCTGGAATGATGCAACGCGCACTATCAGTGTTACGCGCGATGCTAAGGTCGTGGAAATCGTCTTGCATCCGGCGGCCGAACAGGCGCAATTTATGGCGAACGGTAAAACCTCGACCGTCGCTCACATTGTGGTCGAAGACGGTACGACCTATGCACCGGCGCAAGTCATCGAAGACATTTGGCGGGTCTTGGCACCGGCAGAAAAATAATCATAAAACACGAAATAAAAAAGCACCTCGAGCGAGGTGCTTTTTTATTTCGTATCCCGATTTATTTGTTGTCAAACACGACGCGCGGGATCGGATACGGATAGCCGTACACCAAATTCCAGCTGGCAAGGAAACCTTCGCGCAACAACAAATTATAAGCGCCGGTATTCGTGAGATCAAGCAGACCCCAAGGGGCATCCTCTTTGAGTTTGACGTAGACGCAATCCAGCGGCTCAGTATTCATTTTGCGATACCAAATGCGATCGACGCGCGCAATCGAGTTCGGATCGGCGGCCGGCAAAACCGTTACCAGATCAATGCGCCACATCACGCCTTCCGGCGTAAATTGCAGGAACTTCAGTGACGCGTTGTCCTGATAAACGACCACATTATCATGAGCCACAATGAATGGATAGTCGGGATTTCCCTGCCAGGGCTCATTCATCGCCTGCGCGCTTGCGCCGACCCAAAGCAGAGTCGCCAACGCTACGCCGGTCCATTTTGAAAAATGAAGCATATTATCTCCTTTTTGCTGTAAAAATTTGCTTTTTCTTTATTGTAACCTTACCCGTATGAAACGGCAAGTTCCGTTGCGAATCCGCTGCCGGTGATATAATACAGGTGAAGCCGCGTGATCTGTATTATCTGTCGCCCGAACGCGGCAACGGGGCGGCCGTTCTACAAAGGAGTGAGGCGTATGGAGAAAATGGAAATGTTGCGTCAACTGACCGATCAAATCGACATGGAACAGGTACAGGACTTGTATCGTCGTTTTAAAGCCGGCGAAATCAATCAGTCGGATTACGAAGCGAAAGTTCGTTCCCTGGTTGAAACGGTCGGCGCGAAAGTAACCGGCGCGCCGCTCACGGAAGAACAGACGCAGGAAATGACGCAAATGGTTATAACATCGGGACAGCAACTTGGTGCCGCACTCGGTAACAACGAAACTTTGAACAAGTTAAAAAACGCGTTACCCTAAGGAAACGACTATAATTTGCTCGGCAGTACCCCCTGAAAAACGCGCGGCCGCGGCCGTGCGTTTTTGTGTACACGCATTTTTATAAATTAAAAAAGCGCGACATCGTCGCGCTTGTCTTCGTGGCGGAGAGGGTGGGATTTGAACCCACGAGACGGGGTTGCCGCCTACCTGATTTCGAGTCAGGCTCCTTCGGCCAGCTCGGACACCTCTCCCTATCGTTCAGCGCATCTGCACTAAACGATAAAAATATTTTACCATAACGGTAAGAATCAAGTCAATTTTTGTTTCATGGCAGCGTTATGCGGCCGTTTTTTATTTCTCGTCAGCGCTTTTGGCGGAGCGGCGGGCGCGGAAGAAATCTTTCATTTTTTGCCGGCACTCGTCTTCCAAGACCCCCGCGCGGATTTCGACTTGATGGTTAAGCGCGTCATGATCCGCGATGCGAAAAATACTTTCGACGCCGCCCGCTTTGCTGTCAGCGGCGCCGTAGACGAGCCGCTTGATGCGGCTGTTGACGATCGCGCCCGCGCACATGGGGCAAGGTTCAATCGTGACGTAGAGCGTGCAGTCGGAAAGCCGCCAGCGTTGCAAGTTTTGGCAAGCTTCCCGCAGCGCGATCATTTCCGCGTGCGCGGTGGCATCGGGAATGGATTCGCGCAGATTGTAACCGCTGCCGACCACCTTGCCGTCACACACGACAATCGCGCCGATGGGAATTTCTCCGACGGCGGCGGCGCGATCCGCGAGCGCCAGCGCTTGACGCATAAACTGTTCGTCGCTCAAAGCAGTCCTCCTAAAGGCGTACATACAACTGAATGGCAAGCCACTGCAGGATGCTTCCCGCCAACACGCAGACGTGCCAGATAACGTGCTGGTAAGGAAGTTTTTGCCAGAGATAAAAAATACTTCCCAACGTATAGACGACGCCGCCGGCGAGCAATAAATGAATCGCGGCGGGCGGCAGGGACGCGGTCAGATCCGGCCACATGACGACGGCGAGCCAGCCCATCGCCAGGTATAAAAGCGTGGAGATCGTTTTGAAACGTCCCGCGTAAAAGACTTTGAAAATGATCCCGACGATGGCGATCCCCCAAATGACAATACTCCAGGTGAAACCGCCGCGGTTGGGCAGCGCGATCCACAAAAACGGCGTGTACGAGCCGGCGATCATCAGATAAATCGCGGCATGGTCAAAGCGGCGGGCCACTTTGCGCGCCAACGGCGCGGCGAATAAACTGTGGTACACGGTGCTGGCGGTGTACAACGCGACCGCGCACAGACCGTATATCCAAAGCGCGGCGTGCGCAAGCGGCGCGGCGCGCAAATGCGAAAGCGACCAAACGCCGATGCCGAGCGCGATGACGCTCATGAGAATGCCGAGCGCATGGGTCGCGATATTACCGATTTCCGCGCGAAGTTCACGTGTCATGGAAACCTCCGCCAAAGAAAACTGCGTATTTCGTTAATCGTCAAAAACGACTTGGTTATTCGTAAACGCTTTAATTTTCACGAGCGAATGTAAATCGTAACCGGCCTCGCGCAGCAGTCGGCCGCCCGGCTGGAAACTTTTTTCGATCACGATGCCGATGCCGGCGACCTTGGAACCGGAAGTTTCGACCAGGCGCGCCAGACCGAAGCTCGCTTCCCCGCGCGCGAGAAAATCATCCACAATCAGCACCGATTCTCCGGCGGGTAAAAATTCTTTGGAGACGGTCACATGGTAATCCGTGTTTTTAGTGTACGAATGAATTTTCGTCACATAGAGTTCCTCGCTGAACGCGCTTTGCTTTTGCTTTCTGGCGAAGACGACGGGGCAATGCAATTCGTACGCCGTCGCGAGCGCCACCGCGATGCCGCTGGCTTCGATCGTCAAAATACGCGTGACATTGCTTTGGGCAAACTGCGCCGCCATGCGCACGCCGATTTCCCGATAGATATCGGGATCGAGCTGCTGATTGATGAAGCTGTCGACCTTCAAGATGCGGTTATCAATGATGCGCCCTTCGGTTTGGATTTTTGTTTCTAACTGATTCATGCTGACCTCTTTCCGTGACGTTGGTGACGCGTGCTTACTACACGTGACAGGATATTAATTTAAATTATTACAAAATAAAAAAAGTCCGTCAAGTTGTCCTCATTTGACAGACAAAAAGAGCGCGTTGCATCCAAGCGCAAAACGCGTCTTTACGACCGAAAGGGGGGGCGTGGTGATGGGCTGCGACCGCGATGATGGCGGATCGAAAAAACGGTTAGACGCGGCGGCCGGAACGATTTATTTGCTTTTAACGGAAGGAATATTTGACGCTTTTTGGTACGAAACGTATAATGAAAGTAGCAAGAGGTCTGTCCGGTGATTGGAAAATGGATCGCATTGGCGGTCAGCCGAAAGGAATTTTTATTCCGGTGACAGACGTACAAAGGAGGAAGTAAGATGAAAAAGACATTACTCGCAATGGCTGCATTGGCAGCAATCAGCGGCAGCGTATTGGCCGCGGACAACGCTCAGGTACCGGCTACGCCGGCAGCACAAGGTGTACAACCGTATGCCGCGGGTCAAACCATGAACGGTTATACCGACGGTCAGGCGTATTATAATGAACACGGCGTACGCATGGGTCAGTACATGCAGGCTAACGCTCGTTACTTTGATCCGGACGCCAGACCGATGACGGACAAGATGGCGGAAAACAAAGATCTTTATCCGAACGTACCGCCGCAGGTAGCGCCGGAAAAAAACAGGAGAATTCCGAAAAAAACAAGTAATTCCGACGGCGAAAGGCGTACAGCCGCGCCAAGCCGGTGAAACGCCGAACGGTTACACCGACGGACGCGCCTACTACAATGAGTACGGCGTGCGCATGGGACAGTACATGCAAGCCGATGCCAACTACTTTAACGGCGCTTACGATGCGGAAATTGTACCGCCGCAACCCGATTCGCGCGGGATGTTAGTGGACTGCACGAAATGTCTGAGCGCGCAGGATCAGAAAGAGTTGCGCGGCTATTTTGAAGGCTACCGGCCGAAAGAGGCTCGTGAAACGGCGGTGAAATATTTGACTCGAAAATACGGCGATCATGTATTTGAAGTCGTATTCGTCACGTCGGATAACGGCAAGGTCCAGTACCGGATTATGGTCGGGCGTAACTACTTGACGCATCGTTTGCATACGAAGGCTGCGAAAGAACAGCAATAACAAATAAAAAACGGCTCCGCAAGGAGCTGTTTTTTTGTGTAAAATTTTACGATTATCATTGGGAAATAAATGAGCACCTCGGTAAAAAAAGTAAAACATTTTTACGCCAATGCTTTCGGGTAAGATTATATTCCGGGAGCATCCCGACTGACGTGTCGGATATCGGAAAACTCGTCTGCGCAAATTTTCTTTGATTTATTTTTGGATTAAAAATAGAACAAGAAAAACAAATATTTGACTATTTTCGTTACTAAAATGTATAATAAAAATATACAATGTATTATGTGAGCAGCAGAAGTCTGTCCGTTGTTTGCAATTGATCGTCCCTGCGATCAGCTGAAAGATTTTATATTACAGTGACAGACATTGCCAAAGGAGGCTGGAAGATGGGAAAGACAGCGTTAGCATTAACCGTATTGGCGGCCATCGGCACAAGCGCCATGGCGACGAACTATTACGATGTTGACATGTATTATCTCCGTGACCAGAGCAAGACGCTGACCGTCGAAGATAAACAACACACCGGTGATATTGCGGTACCCTACTTGGGACGCGGCGTCAGTGAAGGCGCGGTGGATCAGGCGGTAGCTGATATTCAGGATTTCTTGAACCAAAAATATGGGGAAGGTCAATACTTTGTCTATACGGACAAAGATGTCAGTGACCACCACATGAATATTTACGTTACCAACGATGTCAACCAAGTTCCTGCGCCCGCTCCGGCGGAACCGACCGTAGTGCCCGCGCCGACGGAACCGGCTGCAGTGCCCGCGTCGACCGTATTGGCTGACGGCGGTATCGTTTTACAGTTGACGGATTTCACGCACGAAATGGCCGCCGCGGATCGCGAACAGGTCGCGGCGATTCTCGGACAATATACGCATGGCGACAGCGCCGCTAACTTGGCGGAACGCGCGGAGGACGCCGTGGAACATTACTTAGATCAGAAATACGGCAACGACTTCTATGATGTCGATGTGAAAAAGTTGGAAAACGGCGCTTACGACGTTCAGATCAAAGCTGACGACAATTACAAAACGCCGGGCGCGACCGTCACTCCGGCGCAACCGACCGCGCCGACCGCTGCATTCGTATATGAATTGACGGACTTCACGAGCCAAATGACCGACACTGACCGTAATAACATTACGCATATCCTGAATCAGTATGTTGCCGGCGACACGACGGCTAACCTTGTGGAAAAAGCTCGCAATGAAGTGCAACACTATTTGAACCAAACGTATGGTGAGGAAACCTACAAAGCCGCCGTTAATCATTTGGATACGAATGCGTATCGGATGGAAATTCGCATGGGTTCGAGTTTTATCGAACGGCAGGTAGCGGCGGAGCAACCGGCCGCCGTCAAAGATCATACGGTCCTGGAACTGATGGATTACACGAAAGCGTTGCCGGCGGAAGACCGCGCGGCGATCACGGAAATCCTCGGTAAATACACGTATGGCGCGACCCCCGATTCGCTTTCCGATCAGGCGGAAAACGCGGTGGAATACTATCTCGATCAGAAATACGGCAAAGACGTATATGATGTCGACCGCGTATCGTTGGGTGAAAACGCATTCCGCATCGAAGTCAAAGCCGATAAAAATTACGGTAAATAAGGAATGGAAAAAGCGGCCTCTTGTGAGGTCGCTTTTTATTTTGCGTGGTGGGGTAATTTCTTGACGCTGTTCTTTTTTTTGCGTATAATAATTTATAACTATTTTCTAACAGAAGGCAATGAACGAGACGGCATGTATCAGCAGACCACAGAGAGCTCGGGACGGTGGAAGCCGAGCGGATGCGATAGGTGCGGATCACTCGGGAGCCGCGAATGCCGCAAGTATTCGCCGGTCGCACCGTTATCGCGTTTGAGCGGTCAGCAATGACCAGTAGGGTGGTACCGCGGGAAACAACGTTCTCGTCCCTTGGGGATGAGGCGTTTTTTTATTACAGGGAGGACATTATGGATTACGGAAAAACATTACATCTGCCGCAAACGGAATTTCCGATGCGCGGCAACTTGCCGAAACGGGAACCGCAATGGTTGGATTTTTGGCAGGAACATGATATTTATAAAAAACGTTTGGCGCAACGGGAAGGCGCGGAGTCGTTCGTATTGCATGACGGTCCTCCGTACGCCAACGGCTACCTGCACATCGGTCACGCGATGAATAAAACGCTGAAAGACATCATTATGAAATACAAGACGATGCGCGGCTACTACACGCCGTATCGTCCGGGTTGGGATACGCACGGCTTGCCGATTGAACACGCCGTGATCAAAAATACGGGGCTCAATCGCGCGGAAATGTCGCCGTTGGAACTGCGCGCCAAATGCCTCGCCTACGCGAAAGAATTTATCGAAATTCAAAAGAAAGACTTCATTCGTTTCGGCGTCATGGGCGATTGGGATCGTCCGTACTTGACGTTCGATCCGAAATTGGAAGATCGCGAACTCGCCGTGTTCGGTGAGATGGCGAAAAAAGGTTACATTTATAAAGGCCGCAAGACCGTGTACTGGTGCCCGGTGTGCGAAACGGCGCTGGCGGAAGCGGAAATCGAATACGCGGATAAAAAATCGTTTTCGATCTTCGTTAAATTCCCGCTGATCGACGCGCGCAGTTTCCTACCGGAAGGCGCGAATGAAGACAATGCGTTCTGCGTCATTTGGACGACGACGCCGTGGACCTTGCCGGCCAATATGGCGATCGCCATGCATCCGGAAATCGACTACGTCTGGGTCAAAGCGGGAGACGAGTACTACCTGATGGCGCAGGATCTGGTGGAATCCGCGCTGGGCGCGTGTAAAATCGCCGACTACGAAGTGGTCAGTGAAGCGAAGAAGGGACAGGAACTGGAAGGCATGGTCTTCCATCATCCGTTCCTCGAACGCACGTCGTCCGTGATCTTGGGTGACCACGTCACGCTTGACGCCGGCACGGGTTGCGTCCACACTGCGCCGGGCCACGGTGTCGAAGACTTTGAAGTGGGCAAAAAGTACGGCTTGGAAATTCTCTCGCCGGTTGACGACAAGGGCAATCTCACCGCCGAAGCGGGCGAAGATCTCGCCGGCTTAAATGTTTTAGACGGAGCCGATGTGGCGGTCATCAAAAAACTCGCGCATGCCGGCAAGCTGCTCGGCAAGAGTACGCTGCATCACCAATTCGCCCACTGCTGGCGCAGTAAAAATCCGGTGATCTATCGGGCGACGGAACAATGGTTCGCCTCCGTCGATGATTTTCGCGACGACGCGTTGAAAGCGGTCAACGATAGGGAATTTATCCCGAGCTGGGGTCGTGAACGCCTCTACAACATGGTCGCCGATCGCCAGGATTGGTGCATCTCGCGCCAACGCGTTTGGGGCGTGCCGATTCCGATTTTCTATTGCAACGATTGCCATGAAGCCGTCATCACCGATGAAACGATGGCGACCGTTCGCGCCAAAGTCCGCGAAGAAGGCACGGACGCCTGGTGGAAATACGAGGCGAAAGATCTGTTGCCGGAAAACTTTGCCTGTCCGCATTGCGGCGGTCATGAGTTTACCAAAGAATCGAACATCATGGACGTGTGGTTCGATTCCGGATCGACCTGGAGCGGCGTGCTCGAACAGGAGGACTCGGAGTTGTATCCGGCCTCGATGTACCTCGAAGGCAGTGACCAGCATCGCGGCTGGTTCCAGTCGTCTCTGTTGACGTCGGTCGCCGTCAACGGTCACGCGCCGTATAAAACGGTATTGACGCACGGCTTTACGATGGACGGCGAAGGTCGCAAGATGAGCAAGTCGCTCGGCAACACGGTGGCGCCGCAGGAAATCATCAACCAGTTCGGCGCGGATGTGATGCGCCTTTGGGTATCCAGCGCGGACTACCAGAGTGATGTGCGCTTATCGCCGAAAATCGTCAAGCAGATGAGCGACGTGTATCGTAAAATCCGCAACACATTCCGTTTCCTGCTCGGTAACCTGAGCGATTTCCGACCGGGCGTCGACGACGTGGCGTATGAACAATTGGAAGAAATCGATCGCTGGGCGCTCCTGCGTTTGGAAGAAGTACGTGAAAAAGTGACGCAGGCGTATGAGAATTATGAATTTCATGTGATGTACCACGTCATTCATAACTACTGCACGGTTGACCTCTCCGCGATGTATCTCGACATCGTCAAAGATCGTCTGTACGCGGAAACGGCGATCTCCGTGACGCGTCGCGCCGCGCAGACGGTGCTTTATCGAATTCTGCAAACGCTCGTACGCCTGATCGCGCCGGTACTGAGCTTCACCGCCGAAGAAATTTGGCAGGCGATGCCGGCGGTGGACGCCAAAGCGGAAAGCGTGCATCTGACCGATTGGCCGAAACCGGTGGCGGAACATCGCGACGCCGAGCTCGGCCAACGCTGGGAAAAACGTCTCACCTTGCGCACGGATATCCTGAAAGCGCTGGAAGCGGCGCGTCAGGATAAAGTCATCGGGCATCCGCTCGATGCCAAAGTCATTCTGCACGCCGACGGCGAAACGTATGACGAATTGATGCGGATCGCCGACGAACTCGCGGCGCTCGCCATCGTTTCCGAAGTCGAAGTCGTCAAAGGCACGGCAGGCGCTGCCGGCATGCCGGCCGAAACGACGCCGGATCTTATTTGTGAAATTCAAAAATCAACGGCTCCGAAATGTGAGCGTTGCTGGATTCACAGCGAAACCGTCGGCGACTCGGCGGAACACCCGACCGTATGCGCGCGTTGCGCTCGCGTGCTTGCCGAAGAATCGCTTCACGAATAATCAAAAAACACCTCGCAAAGGGAGTTGCGGTTAGGGATTAGCATTAAAAACTAATTTTAAACCGATCCTCCTCGGTCGGCAAAAGCGTAAAGACCACACCAAAGGGTAAAACCTTGCGTGTGGTCTTTTTCTATTATCCAAGCATCTCGATTATTTCAAGTTCTTCTTTAAGTTCGGTGATAAAACTTGGTATCTCTTCGCAGTGCTGTGCGATAGCTTTGGCCTTGCCTGGTTTCGAAGTTATATGGTATTTTTCCGCAACCTGCTGTTCCAAGGAACTATATTCTGTCATTGTGGTTCTGAAATACTTTTCAAAATCCACCCCAAAATATGCATACTGGCTTGTCATAACATATTTATCTGCGGCAGTCTCCCAAGTATCAGCGGTTATTATCCCATTGAATATCCTAGAGTTATCGGTTGTCTTGGCATCGCCATCAAAAATAAAATAGCAATTATATCCATAAGCACTGAACAGTCGCCAAAATAATGGGATGGAATCCTTACCACGACAATTGACGACTTCAACACCGTGTTCAGCCAGCGAAAACCCTATTCGTTTTAAATACACAGGTAAAGCAAAGAATTCTGTAGCTCCTTCAACAAGCACTACTGTCTCTGCAAACATACCTTTTAATTGGTCTGCAAAGAGCCGCGTGTTATAGAAATCTATAATGTTGTCTGGTGAGGCTTTATCAGCAGGAACTCCAGATTCCACACAAAAGGTACATAAATCCTCCTTAGAAAGCTGAATGGTCTTTGTTATGCCACCCTCTTTATATACTCTCACGAGTCCATCAAGGTATTCTGCATCGATAAAATCGGTGGAATGTGTCGAAACAACAACTTGTATACCGGCGGAGCACATTTCAACGATGTATTCTTTGAGCCATTTTTGCGCCAGTGGATGAAGATGGGCTTCTGGTTCCTCGATAATCAAGACGAAACTCTCAGAGGTAAACACTTCCACATATGCTTTGACAAAGGCCATCAGTAAAACTTGTTGTTCACCTGTACCGAATTCTTCAAAGCTACGGATATTCTCGCCTTCTTTTGCATAGATGCGTAAGGATTTTGCGTAGTTATTGGGATCGTATGCAGAAAAATCCACTGCCAAAGAGTGTACAAATCCTTTTACAGCACCTTGCAGTGCCGTCGAAAATTGTTCGAAGAAATTGCTAAATTCCGTGGTTTCCTCAAAAGAATGCTTGATTTGTTTGAATGCTGCAGATAACTCTACTTTGTGCGCAGCACTCAATGCTTTGTGTATTTGGTGAGAAAACTTGCTCAACAATGAATATTTACTGCCATAGTTAAATGCACTCTGTATATTCCGTTCTGCATCAATAAGGTATGACTGACATGCTACTCTTTGCTCATTGGTGACATATAAACGGTTACCAAAGCCATCATGAATCAGATTTTCTGTTAAGTCACCATTATACCCATAGGTCAATGCCACTGTTTGATACGGTGTTCCTCGTCGGTCAACATAATAAGCATCTGAAAACCGTGCAAAAATCGAAGCGGTTGGATAAGTAACCTTATCCCGCTTAAAATAGTCGCTTTCAAGCATTTCAATATATGTAGGATATTTTTCACCCAGCAATCGCTCAATTGCCGAAAGAATATTTGACTTTCCTGCGTTATTTGGACCGAATAACACTACCGGCTTATTTTCTGGAAACGAAATCACAATATCGTCAATGGAACGGTATTTCTGTATATTGATTTTTTCTATACGCATATACGTGACCTCTCTAAAATCAAGACATTTCGTGAGCCAATGCTTCCCCAATTCTTGTTACCAATGGAACGACCAGAGCATTTCCCATGCAGAAATACCGCATCCGTTCTGGCATTCCAGTATCTGTCCAACCATCTGGGAACCCATTCAGTCGCTCACACTCAATCGGTGCCAATACACGCAAACAGCCTGTGATTTGGTCCTGGACCACATGAGATGTTCGACCCACCTGAGATTCTGATGTCAGCATTGTTCTTGAAGGTTTGGTCAAAGGCTCTGGGAACTGAACGCTGCCCTCAGAAAAGTAATAGAGACTTCCATCTCGTCTATGTCGCTTCTCATGTTTTGTGCCCTTGGCATAGATCCATTGAGGCATATCTTCATCGTGGAGAAAATAATGCGCATCCACGGGATTTCGTTCCAATACATCTTTTAGTGGAGTAGGGGCTACTTGCTGTGGATTCACATCAACGGAATAAATCCGGCCGTTCATCATAATACCAGCGTTATAGAGGTATACTTTTTGGCTATGTGAAACATCCGGGATATCTGCATATTCCAATTCGTCGATCCAGCTTTCAACATATGACCGACTGTGGCTCTGGACAGGAAAGGCTTTTGCTAAAATGCCGTTCTCCATGACGTGTTTATGCATGGACTTGAGGCCTTGGACGCATACCACTTCTGCGAGATCACGGAACACCCGTGTTTTGTTGTGATAAGCCATTATAAAAGTCCGGCGGCGACGCTGCGCATAACCGTAGTCGGCGGCATTGATGACGCGCCACTCCGCTGCGTATCCTTTTTCATATAGGCAACGCAGGATGATGGAAAAATCACGACCGCATTGTTTGGCTGGGGAACGAATGATCCTATCTACATTTTCCAGCAATACATACTTCGGTCTTTTTTCTCTGAGAATATCATCTATCTGCCACCATAGCACTCCTTTAGATCCCTCTATACCCGCAGAGTTTTTCTTCATGATGGAATAATCCTGACAGGGAAATCCGCCGACGAGCAAATCGTGGTCAGGTACATCATACTTCACTTTGGCGATATCCTGGCAAACATGATGCTTGCCACTGCCGAAATGCGTCGTGTAGCATTCAAAAGCATACTGCTCTCGCATGGATGGCTCCCATTGGTTTGCCCAAATGATTTGGAACCTATCAGACGCAGCTTCCAGGCCTAAGCGGAAACCGCCTACGCCTGCGAAAAGTTCTACTGTCCTGATAGGTTCCATAGCGGGCAACTCCTGTACGAAAGCCTGTACTACCCTTCGCGGTCCACAGACTCTAAATCATCAGTGCTATCTATCAACTGTGCAAGGATGGTTTCTTCGATTTCAGCAACACATACGGGCAGGTCCTTCATGACCTCTTTTTCCCAGAAGTGGACAGGCGTCCATCCAGCCTGTGTCAGCAGTTGGTCGTTTCGAACGTCGCGGGCCATATTTTCCTCGATTTTCTCAATCCAGTATTCGCGATTGCTTTTGAGTCTCTTTTTGCGCTCTTCCCAATTTTGCCCATGCCAAAACTCGCCATCGACAAATACGGCGATGTGGTATTTGAGAATTGCAATATCTGGGGAACCGGGGAGCTTCTTATCATTTTTTCGATAACGATAGCCCTGGTGCCAAAGGGCTTTTGCTAGCAAAGTTTCTGCCTTACCACCTTTTAGCTTGACCCTGGACATACGCTTCCGGGTTTCGGGAGTAGAATCGTATGATTTGGGATGTTTCATGTGTTATCGATATCAATGCCAATCACCCATACAGGAGTGCGGAAAAGATGTTTGTTATTTTGAAATAGATTTACTACATTCGAAAAAGTGACTATACCACTGCTGAGTCTTTTCTCTAATTTTCCTGTTGCAGTAACATAAATATAGTAATCGATTTCTCCATCTGTCGCTGAACTCATAAGCCTTAACAAATCATGTTCTGCCAGAGCCCAGTTTCCAAACTGAATTTCACCCACAATTGAGTAGCGTGCTTTCTTTGTTTCAATATTTTTTCCTAAAGTTCCACCAAGAGAATCCAGTTTTGCTTTCCATTCTCTTTTTTTGTATCTGCCACCACCTGGCTTGATAACTTGCTTATAGAGTCCTGTAAGCTCTGTTTCTCCGCCAAAGCGCCCGGGGGTCCCGACAAATGAATTTCTCAGTCTGACGATGTTGTACTCTTCGTCAAATATCGCAAAATCAAAACCTTCTTTTCCTCGCGAAATGAAGGCCCCATATTCAACACAGGTTTCTCCGTGAATGCCAGATATCACAGTCATCTCATTGCGCAATACTTTATTAAGCTCAGCTGCATCGTAACCTGTTCGGGTCGCTTCTCGTTCAGTTCGAACTTTTGGTGTCAATTGATAGGTTTTAGATAACCATGCAGAAAATTGCGGTTCAAGAGGATTATCTGCAGAGTCTTTAATCGCCGGGAGTAGGAGATTAGCATTATCGAAAAAATGATTTTTCGATATTCGAATCTTTACATTATCCATAGAATTACCTCCTTGAAATTTGTTCTGCAATATATGTGTTATTCAACCAGAAACACTGTTTAGTCATCATGCGGCGATCGGGCAATGGCAGTTTATCGGATGCATCAATGCCATGTGGTCTGACATGAGCAACAGGATTTTCGGTTTTCTTCGGGAGATTGTTACTGATGCCTCTAGCAGTCGGAATCAACTGAACCCCCTCACGGATGATATGCACAGTTCTTTCCCATACAAGACGAACCTGTTCTAAATCCTCATTCGGAATGTTCCAGAACATCACACGGTCAAATACATACTGACCATCTGCTCTTTGCTGGAAAATTACAAACATGAATTTGGTCGGTGCCAGATAGTTGTACAGGTCGGAGTCTTCCCAGTCATCCTCTCTACTTAATTCGATAAAATCAAATGTCGGGAAAGACATACTCTCACGAATCGAACCATCATATTGCACTCGGATGGTTTTAGGAATAATACCTGCTTTCTGAAACTCCTCGGTGTATGCGATTCGCCCGGAAACGTTCAGCATTCTAGCAAGCAGAATTTCATTCAAGCTCTTTGCGTTGCTTTCGACGCCGAAAAAGGTCTTTAGCTCCTGCTGAGTTCTGCCGTAGAACTCACTGACTTTTCTGATGATATAATCTTCAAAGGTGCAATGCTGCAGGAAACTCCAATGACGGATGATTCTTGGATTTTGTACATCTCCAAAGATGTACTTGTTCAGGATCTGAGTCATGTAAGACGATTTCAGAGAATATGCTCTCTGCTTTGCCATAACAGGCGAAAACGGTTGCGGCCTCACACTACCTGCATTTGCTCCCTTGGTGCAGGCAGCCAAATACAGTGTATCACCTTCGGAAATCTCATGTGCTTTGCCGGCACGGACCTTATTGATGATGGTCTCCCAGTCGTGTTCAATGATGATAAGGTCCTCCTCAGGGAAACTGAACAGGATTGCCTCATCAATATGGAAATCGCCTTTTGGCCTGTCAGCCAGATGCTCATAGGACATGAGGAGCATGGTATTACATTTGTGCCAGAATGCACTGGTATCGAAAGTCTTGTCATGCTCCTCCATATAGTTGATGATGTTACAGACAAGTCTCTCCTTGGCACGAATGCCATTTCTGCCATGGATATACGGTGTGACCTTCAGTTCAACACCTGCCTCTGGAAAATCTGGTTCAGATTCGGAATTGGGAGAATATCCGAACCAACTCTCCTCAATGACAGTACCGATAGCCCCCTTGCCTGTAGCCAAGCGACCAGTAGCATCGATGTCACGCAAAGAAATACCTTTGATTTTTTGAGCCTTCTTCAAAATTGCTTCTTTTGTTGTGTACGGAGTACCTTCCATCGATACCACTCCTCTCAATTATCGCCGTACTAGCACCAAAGGGCCCTGCGCTAAATGCGCAAAGCCCAATGGTATATTCTATGTGGAATGTGTTATCTTTCTTCTGCAATTATCCCATCAAGAACATTTCCCATTCTTGTTATCATCGGAACGACCAATGCATTGCCCATACAGAAGTACCTCATCCTGTCCGGCATTCCAGAGTTAGTCCACTCATCATCAAAACCTTGTAATCTCTCTGCCTCAACAGGAGTGAGGAGCCGAAGTCTACCAGTACCAGGATCGGATACCACATGAGTGGAACGGTTAAGGGTAGATTCGCTGGTCAGCATGGTACGACCAGGTCTATCCCAAGGGTCGGGGAATGCAATCGGACCTTCGGAGAAGGTATACTCATGCCCGTCTGCTGACTTTCTCGGAATCTTCTTTGCACCTTTGAGGTATGTCCATTTCGGCATTTTCTCGGTGGTGATATAGAATCTCTCATCAACATTTTTTTGCAGGATTTGTCCGATAGTGATAGGCGTCTCTTCCTGCTCAATGACCTTTGCCGTATATACTACACCGTTGTGCATATAACCTGCATTTTCAAAAGCAAATTTGAAGGTATCGGAAACATCTACTATGTCACCGTCAAGGGTGATCTGTGTCATTTTGCCTATCTCAACAATAGGGAAAGCCTTGACCATGAAACCATCATTCTGCATGATATTCTCGGCGCTCACGCAAGCCATATTGTTACCATACACGGTATCATTGCGGTATGCGAAAATGAAAGTTCTGCGACGTCTTTGGGATGCACCGTATTTTGCGGCATTAACAACTCGCCACTCGGCACTATATCCCAGCTCTGCAAGGCAAGCAAGAATAACACCGAAGTCTCTTCCTCTCTGCTTTGCAGGAGATTTTAGCAACCGGTCCACGTTCTCCAACATACAGAACGGTGCTTTCTTTGCAATGAGGATGTCTCTGATTTGCCACCAGAGGACACCTTTTTTTCCTTCAATGCCCTTTGAAGATGAAAGGGTGTGGGCGACACTGTAGTCTTGGCAAGGGAAACCACCAACGAGCAGAGAATGGTCGGGGATCATATCCTTGTCCATCTCGCTGATGTCTTCGCCTGTGTGGAATTCTCCTCTCATGTCAGCACTATCGCCGAAGTGTTTCACATAGCAGTCGTGAGCCCACTGTGTCCTTGCTCCCGGTTCCCACTGAGAAAACCATGTAGTCTCCCATCCTGAGTTGAGCCGGTCAAATCCCAGACGGAATCCGCCGACACCTGCGAACAATTCACAAATTGTCTTTTGCATAAAGCCCTCCTTTGACCGTCATGCGGTCAACTCGCTTAATATTTATAGGCCGAGAGAATATCTCATGTTAGCACCGACAGCCGCCGGATCATTGGCCTATATTACAAGATTTATACCCGCTTCTCAGAAGTAAATTCCAAAATATCGTCTACCCCGCAATCAAGTACCTTGCAGATTTTTTCTATGGACTCAAGAGAAACATAGGTGTCATTTTTTAGGCGTGTGGTTATGTTTGCACTATACCCCGCCATTCTTTGAAGCTGCGCATTGGTGATACCTCTATCGATTAATATATGGAATAATTTCTTGTAACTGACCGCCACGAAAGCACCTCCAAGTCGTTTTTTAGAGTATATCACGAAAATGTGAATTTTTTAACACCATGCGATACTTTTTTCGGAAATTTTGCCGGAGCGCCATCAAGGTGCTTCGGCTTGTTTTTTGCCCTTTTTTCAAAAACTGCTCGCAAATTTTGAAAAAGCACACTTCAAATCCTCGGTAGTGAGATGAGGAAGGAAAATTTCAAATTATTTCGGCCAAACGGGATTCTGTTCCGCAGTGGTGTAGAGAAGGCAAAAATTTTTCAAAACCCTTCGTCAAAACGGCTTGTGCTGACCAAGTGCCAACTGGGGAGAGGAAAATTTCAAAATCCTTCGTAAATTGGCACCTCTCATCCGCAGGGGTGAGTGAGGAGAAAAATTTCCCCAGATTTTTTCCGAAATGCCTCGCCCGTGTCCAGTGGGTAGTGAGGGTTGACATTTTTTCCATGTATGTGGAGAGAAAAAGTTTCACAGATTGGGGGCCAAACGGCAATCTCGTGTCCGGTGGAAAGTGGGAGCAGGAATTTTTCGCAAGACCCTCAAGTTTTGACCGCTCCCGTGGCTATTAAGCAGAGGGTTGAATTTCCCGGTAGTAAGTAAAGGGACGAAAATTCCTCAAAATATTTTCCGCAATTTTTTCCGAAACGCACTTCTCGTTTCCATTAGGGAGAATAAGGAGCAATCAACTGAAAGGAGGCACACACAGTGCAAGTTCAATTTGAAAAGATACCGCAGTACCTCAAGGACAACGGCTTTATCAACGGCACGGGTGTGGATATGCCTACAGGCATCCTCGCAGAGTCCGGCGGTGCTGATGTCGGTGTGACCGCTGACGCCATCACCTACGAGGACGTGGTCAAGCTGTTCTTCTCCGTCAAGCCGGAGTACCGCAGAAAAGGTGTGTGGCTCATGAACGATGAGACCGCAATGGCGCTGCGTACCCTCAAGGATGAGGGTGGCAACTACATCTGGAATCACACCAATGATACCATTTTCGGCAAGAAGGTGTACATTTCCGAGTTCATGCCCTCCGCCGGGGAAAGCGCAAAGCCTATCGCTTTTGGTGACTTCTCCTACTACTGGATCGTAGGCAGACGCCCTATCAGCGTCCGTACCCTCACCGAAATGTTCGCTATGGTGGACTGCATCGGCTATCTTGCCATATGAGTTCTTGGATGGCAAGCTCACCCGTTCCGAAGCCATCAAGGTCATGCAGATGACCGCATAATTTCCGGGATGCCCCTGTGGGTGTGTCCTGCAGGGGCTATTCCCCTTAAAACTTATGCGAATTTGCACACAAAGCCCCACGCCGTTTTCCGCTTTGGAAAGCGCCCAAGATATGACCCGCCCTACGGGGCAGAAAGGAGTCCGCCATGAAGGATATGCCGGAAAGCACAACTGTCTCCGTCCGTGAAAGGCAGATCGGAGATACCCTGTGTATCATCGAGACTGCGGTCAGCGCAACTGCCAGGGAGAGACTGTAAAGGCCAAGATAAAAAGGCTCATAGCGGATGCCGCTGAATCCGCTTCTGCACCTAAAACGGCAGCATAGCCGTTATCTAAAATGTAAGAATTTATATCAACAAATACCCTTGACTTCTTCGCAATAGTACGGGAATATATAGTACCGCTCGAAGAGTGTCGGAAAGGAGGACAAAATGAATAACAGACACTCTTCAACTATTGCAACGGATAAGATCACGGCGCTGTATTGCCGCCTTTCCCGTGACGATGAACTGCAAGGCGATAGCAATTCCATATTGAATCAAAAGGCTATCCTGCAAAAGTTCGCCGCCGATAATGGCTTCGGCAATACCCAGTATTTCGTTGACGATGGGTACTCCGGCACTAACTTCGACAGACCGGATTGGCAGCGCCTTATGTCCCTTGTGGACGAAGGCAAGGTCGGAACGATCATCGTAAAGGACATGAGCCGCCTTGGGCGTGATTACCTTAAGGTCGGTATGTACACGGAAATGATCTTCCCCAATGCCGACATCCGCTTCACTGCCATCAACAACGGTGTGGACAGCGCCAATCAGTAGGACAGCGATTTTACTCCGTTCATCAATATTTTCAACGAATTTTATGCCAAGGACACGAGCAAGAAGATCCGCGCGGTGTTCAAAGCCAAGGGTGAGTCCGGCAAGCCTTTATGCACGAATGTGCCTTATGGGTACAAAAAAGACCCAGACGATAAGCACCATTGGCTTGTGGACGAGGATGCCGCCAAGGTAGTCCGGGAAATCTTTAAATTGTGTATGGAAGGATACGGCCCCACGCAGATCGCAAAGCTGCTGACCCAAAGACGGGTCGAGAATCCCACGGCTCACGCAAAGCGGAACGGACTGAATCCTCCGGTGCGACAGTTCTATGATGACCCATACCTTTGGAGGGATACCACAGTTACGCATATCCTGTCCAGAATGGAGTATATAGGGCATACGGTCAATTTCAAGACCTACCGCAAGTCCTATAAAAACAAGAAGCAGATGCACAATGACCCATCACAGTGGCAGATTTTCAAGAATACCCATGAGGCTATCATTGATGAGGTTGTGTACGAAATTGTGCAGAAAATCCGTGATGGCAGACGCAGGGTCACACCTTTGGGTGAGATGCCGATTCTTTCTGGGATGCTGTTCTGCGCCGACTGTGGTGCAAAACTGTACCAAGTCCGTGGGCGTGGATGGGAACACAGCAAGGAATACTTTGTGTGCGCCACCTACCGCAAAATCAAGGGAGGCTACAGTTCCCACCAGATACGCAATGTGGTTGTAGAGGAGGCGCTCCTTGATGATATCCGCCGCATTACCGCATTTGCCAGAGAGCATGAGGATGAGTTCCTGCAGATGGTCACCCAAAAGACCAAATCGGCTCTGGACAAGAGCTTGCGTGAGAACAAGCGTGAATTGGAGCAAGCCACACAGCGTATCCGCAAACTGGACGAAATCATCCAACGGCTCTACGAGGACAACATCGAGGGCAAGGTCAGTGATGGGCGTTTTGCCAAGATGATCGCCAACTATGAAGCCGAGCAGCATACCCTTGAACAGCGGGTAACGGAGCTACGGGCATCCATTGCCACGGACAAGGAAAGCGCCCTCAATGCAGACCACTTCCTCACCTTGGTACGCAAGTACACAGAAATCCCGGAACTGACCGCAGAGATCATCCGTGAGTTCGTAGAACGGGGCTATGTGTACAAAGCTGAAGAGGTCGATGGCAAGCGTGTGCAGCGCATCAAAATCATCTACAACTGCATCGGTGAGTTCGCCTTGCCGGACACAGCCACAAACGAAAAACACCTCGCAAAGCGAGGTGTTTTTTGATTGATTTGTGTTTTATTTGCCTGTCGGAATATCTTTGGTATTTTTTAGAGACGCGATCAGCACGCGAATGTAGTCATCCAAATGATCCGGATAAATGTAGTTGACGCCCGGCATATCCGATTGATTGGAATGGAGAATCAGCGGGTATTCGAGGGAAGCGAAAAGCTGGAGCGTTTTGATTTGCAGGAGCGCCTGATCACGTATGCCGGTATATTCGGAGATGGTCCGCAAAATGGGATCCCAGCAACGATCATGCAATAAATTGGTGTAGATGAAATACGTATTCTGATGTTCTTCCGTCGGCGAATACGAAATCGAGCGGTACAGCGCGGGGTGGATATTCGCTAAGCGCAAATAATTGCGCATAAACGAAAATAACCGATCTTCCGGAGCGACATCCCCTTTTTCCAAGTAGTGAACGATATTTTCAAAATTATTCATCAAATAGTCGATGGCGGCTCCGATTAACTCATCTTTCGAGCCGAAATAGTAGCGAATCGAAGCGATATTTACGCCGGCGCGTTCGGAAATAGCGCGGACAGTCGCCTGCTTGAATCCTTGTTCGCGGATGATGCGCGCGGTTTCCTGGATCATACGGTCGCGAACTCGTAAGCCTTTGCCTGTTAATTTGCGATTCATAATACGTCTCCTCACACGGCTGTCCGTAGAAAATAAGTCCGGACGTAACTCATGAACAACGAAATGAGAAAATGAAATGCGGTAAAAAATCAGAGTCCACCAAAATGATTTGTGTTTATTTTAGCAAACCGCTAATCTTACTGCAACCTGAGAGCGGCAACGCAAACGGATGATCACTGACGGAACAAGAGCGGTCTCGGTGTTTGCATCCGGTCATTCTTTCCGCTATGATGTTATTCCGGAAAGGGAAAAACGGCAGCAGTCTGGGCTCAGTAGGCATTATCCCACCTTAGTCCCAGCATCTGCTACCGTTTTTAAAATTAGAATATCAGATTTACTGCGCGGTGTCAAGGGTGCTGGCGGATAACGGCGGACAGGCGCGTTTGCAGCTCGTCGGCGTTTCCGCTATGATACGAATAGAAACATTCTCAGATGAAGATTAAGGAGGAAATCAGTATGGAGAATATTATCACTGATCAGGCGCCGGCGGCAGTCGGCCCGTATGTACAGGGGAAAACGGCGAACGGCTGGTGCTATGTGTCGGGGCAGTTGGGATTGGATCCCGCCACGGGCGAACTGTCAAACGATGCGGTCGCGCAACTCGTACAGGCGCTTACCAATGCGGCGGCGATTTTGGAGGCGGCCGGACTTTCAAAAGAAGATATTGTCAAAGTAACGCTTTATATTACCGACATGGGCGGGTTCCAAACGCTCAACGAAGCGTACGCGGAATTTTTCGGAGCGACCAAGCCGGCGCGCACTTGCGTGGAAGTTTCCGCACTGCCGAAAGGCGGCGCCGTCGTTGTCGATGTCATCGCCTATGATGAGGGCGTGCAATGATTGCGGAGGATTTGAAAAACACTTTGAAAATTGTTGTGTATTGCGGATCGCGCTTTGGCAATGAGGCCATGTACCGCGACGCGGCGGAGGCTTTGGGAACGCGCATCGGCGAGCTCGGCGCGACGCTTGTTTTTGGCGGCGGCAAAATCGGCCTGATGGGCGTTGTCGCCGACAGCGTCATGGCGGCGGGCGGCAAAACCTGGGGCATCATGCCGCGTTTTCTGGTCGATAAAGAGCAGGCGCATCGAGGCTTGGATCGGCTTGAAATCGTTTCAACGATGCACGAGCGTAAAGCGCGCATGATCGAGCTCGGGGATCATTTTGTGGCGCTGCCCGGCGGCGTCGGTACGCTGGAAGAAATTTATGAAGTGCTTTCGTGGCGACATTTGGCGCTGGTTGACGGCAGCGTTTCCATGTACAATGTCGGCGGCTTCTACGACGGCGCGGCGCAACTTTTCGAGCGCGTGCTGCAGTCGGGCTTTTTGCCGGCGGATGAACAATCTATTTTAACCATCAGCGATGATTTGGAAACGATCGTGGCGCAATGGAAAAACAATAAAAATGTTCGGAACATAGAGAACAATAAATAGAAAATCTAAGTTCACATTCTGATTTTTCGTTGACATTATTTGCTCGGCTTTGTACAATAAAGTTAGGATTTATCCTCGAAATTATAGCTGTGAATGCGGCGGAAAGCAGGGAATTATGCTGGAGAAATTATTTGCGCTGAAAGAACGCAATACGGATGTCAAGACGGAGATCATGGCGGGGATTACGACGTTCATCACCATGGCGTACATCCTGTTTGTCGCACCGAGCGTCATGGGTGCGGCGGGGATGGATAAAAACGCGGTGCTGATCGCGACTTGTCTCGCGTCGGGCATCATTACGATCGCGATGGGATTGTTCGTAAATTACCCGATTTGTTTGGCGCCGGGCGTTGGTTTGATCGCCTTTTACGCGTTTACCGTGGTACTGGGCATGGGTGTGCCTTGGCAAACTGCTTTGGGCGCCGTTTTTATTTCCGGGCTTGTCTTTTTGGTGTTGACGCTCACGCATGTGCGGCAAATGATTATTGAAGGCATCCCCAACGGTTTGAAAGCGGCGATTACCGTCGGGATCGGTCTTTTCATTACGATCATCGGTTTGAAAATGAGTGGCCTGATGACAGTTGTCTTATCACTTTCGCCGGATACGCTGGCGGCGGCGGTGGCCGGCGGCGGACATACGGTCGCGACGACGAATGATACATTATTTACACTGGGCGCGCTGGATAATTCGCGCCACTTGGTGACGGTGTTCGGACTTTTGTTTACCGCGCTTTTAATGGGCCGCGGGATCAACGGTTCGATTTTAATCGGCATTTTGACGACAACGGTAGTCGCGTACGCGACGGGAGTGGCGCAGTTGCCGCCGAATTTCACGCCGTTCATGTTGCCGGATTTCAGCAATAACGCATTCTTTCAATTGGATATTTTAGGCGCGGTTCACATGGGTCTGGTTACGATCATCTTTACGTTTACCTTTGTGGAACTGTTTGACTCGATGGGTACGATGATCGGCACGGCGACGAAAGCGGGTCTCGTCGATCCGAAAACGGGACGCTTTCCCGGCATGGGCAAGGCTTTATTCGTCGATGCGTGCGGCGTGTCGCTCGGTTCGCTTTTGGGCGCGAGCACGGTCACGGCGTTCGTCGAAAGCGCGGCCGGCGTCGGGGCGGGCGGACGCACGGGTCTGACCGCGGTCACTTGCGGCATTTTATTTATTATCAGTTTGTTCTTAACACCGGTCATGCTTTTGATTCCGGATGTCGCGACGAGCCCGGCGTTGATTTTGGTCGGCGCATTGATGCTCGAAGGCGTGCAGCAAATTGATTTTTCCGATTTCACGGAAGTATTCCCGGCGTTTTTGACCATTGTCATGATGCCGTTTACGTACAGTATTGCCAACGGTATTTCGGCCGGTCTGGTCGCCTATCCGTTGATGAAAATAGTGACGGGCAAAGCGCGGGAAGTTTATCCGATCGTCTATATCTTGGCGGTGCTCATTGTGGCTCGCTATATCTTTTTAAGTGAATAGGGAGGATCTATGAGAGTAGCGGTAGTTATGGGCAGCGACTCCGACTGGAAAGTCATGCAGGGCGCTGTCAACATCCTGAAGGAATTCGGTGTCGAACATCGTGTAGCGATTGCGTCGGCGCATCGCACGCCGGAAAAATTGGCGCAATTTGTGCATGATGAAGAAGCGGCCGGCGCGACCTGCTTTATCGCGGGCGCGGGCGCGGCCGCGCATTTACCGGGTGTAGTGGCAAGCTTGACCTGCCGCCCCGTGATCGGCGTACCGTTGGCGGCCAGCTTAGGCGGGCTTGATGCGTTGCTGGCCATTGTGCAGATGCCGAGCGGCATGCCGGTAGCGACGGTCGCCATCGGCGGCGCGAAAAACGCGGCGTTGCTCGCGATCCAAATCGGCGCGGCAAGCGATGAAAAACTCGCGCGGCAATTTGCCGATTATCGCAAAGAACAGGCCGAAAAAGTGGAAAAAAAAGATCAGAAACTGCAAGCTGAATTGTAATTTATCCCACAGTTAGTTAGTGATTCCGCCGAACGACGGAGAAAGAGGGTCATGATGGAAAAATTGGAAATGATGTACGAAGGCAAAGCGAAACAGGTATTCAAAACGGATCGCGACGACGAAGTTATCGTTCGTTATAAAGATGACGCGACGGCATTCAACGGCGCGAAAAAAGGCACCATTGCCGACAAAGGCGTATTAAATAATAAGATTACGACATTCTTCTTTGATCTTTTGGCGAAAAACGGCGTGCCGACGCATTTCATCGAACGCTTGGATGACCGTGAACAGCGCGTCAAAAAACTTTCGATCATTCCGTTGGAAGTCATTATCCGCAACCGCTGCGCCGGCTCGATGGCGAAACGTTACGGCCGCGAAGAAGGCGAAGAACTCGCTTTCCCGACCATTGAATTTTGCCTGAAAGATGATGATCTCGACGATCCGCTGATCAATACGTACCACATTCGCGCGCTCAACATCGCGTCGCAGGAAGACTTGGACACCATCACGAAACTCGCGTTCAAGGTCAACGATGTTCTGAAAAAATTCCTGGCGGAAAAAGAAGTTATTTTGGTCGACTTCAAATTGGAATTCGGCAAAGACACGGAAGGCAACATTCTGCTCGGTGATGAAATTTCTCCGGACACCTGCCGCTTCTGGGATGCCAACACCTTGGAAAAACTCGACAAAGATCGTTTCCGTCGCGATCTCGGCAATGTGGAAGAGGCGTATCATGAAATGCTGCGCCGCCTGACGGGAAAAGAAAACTGATGGCGTACGACTCTATCTGGGACCGCATTGAGGAAGAGTGCGGGGTGTTCGGGATCTATGACCCCGACACCTCGGTGCCTCTTTCCGCCTACTACGGTTTATTTGCGTTGCAGCATCGCGGTCAGGAAAGCGCCGGCATTACGGTCACCGACGGCCAAACGATGACGACGCAGGCGGGCATGGGTCTGGTCACGGAAGTGTTCCGGGATTTGCCGGCGGATAACGGCAAAATCGCGATCGGTCATGTGCGTTACTCCACGACCGGCGCCAGCATTAAAGAAAACGTGCAGCCGTTGCAAGTGGAGACGGATCTCGGTCCGGTCGCGATCGCGCATAACGGCAATCTTGTGAACGCGCGCTTGCTGCGGGAAAAACAAATTAAGCTCGGCACGACATTTCGCACGACGATGGACACGGAAGTCATCGTTAACTTGCTCGCGCGTTCCCAAGGCGGCGACGTCACGGAGCGTTTGCAAGATGTGTGTCAGCAAATCGACGGCGCGTACTGTTTAGTGGTCGCGACGGCGACGGAACTGTACGGCGTGCGCGATCCGCAGGGCTATCGTCCGCTGTGCCTCGGGGCGACGGATACCGGCTGGGTCTTGGCGTCCGAAACCTGCGCGCTGGATTCGGTCGGCGCGAAATTCGTCCGCGACATCGCGCCGGGACAAATCGTGCGCATCGCCGCGGACGGGCCGCATTTCAGCTCTCTTGTCACGCCGCAAAGCAAGCGTCGGCAAGCGCGTTGCTCCTTTGAATACGTGTATTTCGCGCGTCCCGATTCCGTTTTGGACGGGGAAAGCGTGTACGATGCGCGTCTCAACATGGGGGCGCGGTTATGGGAAGAGTCCGGTTTCACCGGTGATCTCGTCATGAGCGTGCCGGACTCCGGCAATGTCGCGGCGATCGGCTATGCGCGCGCGTCGGGGATTCCCTACGCGGAAGGACTGATTAAAAACCGCTACATGGGGCGCACCTTTATTCAGCCGACGCAGGAGATGCGGGAGCGTTCCGTCAAAATGAAACTTAACCCGGTCATCAACAACGTCGCCGGCAAGCGTGTCGTCTTGGTGGACGATTCGATCGTGCGCGGCACGACGAGCGGGATTATTATCAATTTACTGCGCAACGCGGGCGCCAAAGAAATCGCGCTTTGCGTTTCTTCACCGACGGTGGAATATCCTTGCTATTTCGGCATTGATACTTCGGAGCGGAATCAGCTGATCGCGGTCACGCATACGGTGGAAGAAATTCGCGAACATATCGGCGCCGACCGTTTGCATTTCCTGTCGCAGGAAGGCTTGGCCAAAGCGATTGCGGGTTTGCGTAAAGAGGATCTTTGCTTTGCCTGCTTTGACGGCGATTATCGGGGACCGATCCCGGAACAGGAGGAAGTATGTCCGTAAACGAACGGGAAGCACTGACTTATGCCGCCGCCGGTGTCAATATTGACGCGGGAAATCGGGCGGTGGAACTGATGAAAGACGCCGTTAAGGCGACCTATACCGATGGAGTATTGGGCGATGTCGGCGGTTTCGGCGGACTTTTTTCGCTGGGCGCGATCGCCATGAAAGAGCCGGTGCTGGTGGCCGGTACGGATGGCGTCGGCACCAAGTTGCGGTTGGCCATTGATCGTGGCGAACACACCACGATCGGGCAGGACTGCGTGGCGATGTGCGTGAATGACGTGCTCGTGCAGGGCGCGCGTCCGCTTTTCTTCCTCGACTATATTGCGACCGGTGAACTCGTTCCGGAACAGGTCGCAACTATTGTGAAAGGTGTCGCGGCGGCCTGTCAGGAATCCGGCTGCGCGCTTTTGGGTGGGGAAACGGCGGAAATGGCCGGCTTCTATGCTCCGGGCGATTATGACCTGGCGGGATTCGCCGTCGGTCTCGTCGATCGTGAAAAAATCATCACCGGTGAACGCATTGCGGCGGGCGATGTGATTATCGGTTTGCCGTCGAGCGGCGTGCATTCGAACGGTTATTCGCTCGTGCGGCGCATTATTTCACGTGAAGAGCTCCAATTGGACCAAGTCTATCCGGGTTTGGAACGTCCGCTCGGTGAGGAATTGCTCACGCCGACGCGCTTGTATCCGAAAGCGATTTTGCCGCTTTTGGACGCGGTCGATGTCAAAGGTATGGTGCATATTACCGGCGGCGGATTTTACGATAATATTCCGCGCGTGTTGCCGAAAGGATTGGGCGCGCATATTGACGGCACGAGCTATCCGGTGCCGCCGATTTTCAGCTCGCTTGCGTCCTGGGGCAATGTCTCGCAGCATGAGATGTACCGCACGTTCAATATGGGCCTCGGCATGCTCGTTATCGTCGCGCCCGAAGACGCGGAAAAAGCCTTGCAGAACTTGGCGGATCGCGGCGAAACCGCGTATCGCGTAGGGGAAGTCACAACGGACGGCGAAGTTGTCGTCAGCGGTGTGTAGTATGAAGAAGCTAGCCATCTTCGCGTCCGGGCGCGGTTCTAATGCCCGGGCGCTGATCGACGCGTGCCGTCGCGGTTTGATTGCGGGGCGGCCGGTCGTTTTGTTCAGCGATCATCCCGACGCCCCCGCGCTTGCGATGGCGCGAGCGGCGGGAATAGATTGCCACGCGTTTGCGCCGCGGGAATTTGCGGATAAAGACGCTTACGAAAACGCGGTGGTGGAAATGCTGCGTCCGTACGCGCCCGATTATATTTGCCTCGCGGGCTATATGCGGATTGTCGGCGCGCCGATTTTGGCGGTGTATGGGGGACGGATCGTCAATATTCATCCGGCGCTTTTACCGTCATTCCCCGGATTGCATGCGCAACGTCAGGCGATTGAGGCCGGCGTTAAAGTGAGCGGTTGCACCGTGCATTTTGTCGACGCGGGCATGGACAGCGGGCCGATTATTATGCAAACGGCGGTACCGGTATTTGCAAGTGATGACGAAGCGTCACTTGCCGAACGTATTTTAACAGTAGAACATCCGACCTATGTAGAGGCGATGGCGGCGTTATGCCGTGACGAACTTTGCATAGCGGAACGTAAAGTGGTACGGCGTACGGCGTCGGAGGAGGAATGACTATGGCCAAACGAGCTTTATTGAGCGTTTCCGATAAAACGGGGATTGTGGAACTTGCTCAGCAACTTTCGGGCGCGGGGTATGAATTGATTTCCACGGGCGGAACATTGGCCGCATTGCAACAGGCGGGAGTGGATGTGACGCCGGTCGAAACGGTGACGCAATTTCCCGAAATGCTCGACGGTCGGGTCAAAACACTTCACCCCATGGTGCATGGCGGCATCCTGGCGCGACGAGATCATCCCGATCATATGGAGGCGCTGGCGCAACACGGCATTACGCCGATCGACATTGTAGTCGTCAATTTGTATCCGTTTGCGGAAACGATTGCCAAACCCGGCGTGACGTTGGCGGACGCGATCGAACAGATCGATATCGGCGGGCCGTCGATGATCCGCGCGGCCGCGAAAAACTGGCGCGATGTGCTCGTCGTCACCAGCCCCGCGCAGTACGAAGATCTGGCGCAACATGTCGGTGAAGGTACGGTCAGCGATCATTATCGGTTCGGATTGGCGCAGGCCGCATTTGCGCATACCGCCGTGTACGATGCGAAAATCGCGCAATATTTGGCGGCGCAG
>OKDJ01000019.1_pt1 | contig 126717 bp, 126 predicted proteins | sample 1611661 | NCBI WGS metagenome assembly OKDJ01 (sample SAMN04436758, study PRJEB24849) | human gut metagenome | biome: human gut; feature: NICU; material: stool | host: Homo sapiens | place: USA: Saint Louis, MO | collected 2011-02-23 | reverse complement strand
ACATCCCGTTGCATTTGTCGCTGGTGAAAGATTCCACCGGGTTTTGGCACATTAAACGTTTGCAAAATGCCGCCGAAGTCTATGATGCGTATCGTCAAATCAGCGGCGCCACATTATTGCCCGCCGCGCCGGCACCCGCAAAATAAAAAAGAGCCCTGAGGCTCTTTTTTTATGGCTCAATTTTCAAAGGTCACCAGCGAATCAATAATGCCGGCGACAAGTTGAGCGCTGTGTTGCGTTTTTTGTTGATCGCCTGTATACCAAGTCGCTTCCCCGGCGAAAAATTCGCGTGCGACCGGCACCAGCTGCTCCCGTAAAATCCATTTCGCGCAGCCGATCTTTTCCAAGTGCGCCGCGTTCGCCTCCTCTTGCCCCGGAATAGCATCCACCAATACCATCGGCAAATGCATTGTCATCGCTTCCGTCGTGGTCAACGCTCCCGGCTTCGTCACCAATAATGACGCGCGCGCCATCAGCCGCGGGATTTCATTCGTGTATCCATACAATTCCAGCGGCACGCGCAACTCGTCTCGCATTTCCTGAATTTCATCAAACAGCGTGAAGTTTTGTCCCGTCACAACGATAACGCGTTGCACCGCTTCCACTTGCGTCAGGCGCCATAAAACATCCTTCACCGCGCCCAGACCGGTGCCGCCCCCCATGATCAACACGGTCCCCGGTTCGCGCAGAGAAGCTTTTTTCATCTCGTAAAACCGCTGCATAATCGGGATGCCCGTTACAAACACGCGTTCTTTTTCAATGCCCGCCGCAATCAGTTCGTCACGCACTTGCACCGACGGTACACAATACGCCGTGATGTTTTTATACACCCATAATTGGTGTAGATCAAAATCCGTAATCACCGTCACAATCGGGATATGGAGCTCGCCTTTTTCCACCAGCTTAGCGGCGGCCGCCGCGGGAAACGGATGCGTCAACACCAACGCGTCCGGTGAGAGCACTTCCAATAAATGCCGCATACGACTGCGAAACGTGCGCGCCAGCAGACTGCGAACCTGTTTACCGCCGTGCCGACGCTGCGATTGATGGTATAAAAGATCATAAATCAGAGGAAATAAATCGATCATCTTGATGTATGTCTCGCGCATCCAATAATCAAGCGATATCATATCACGCGACAAAAAATCTAACGATTGCACGCGATATCCCGTAGGATGCCGCTTCAACGCTTCCGCCACCGCGCGCGCCGCCTGCACGTGCCCTTGCCCGATCGACGCGGAAAGAAGACAAACTTTCGGTTTATACTTCATGTTTCTCCTTTATAAATTATTCTTTCGATTAGCATAAGTATAGCATGTCGCCGTGAAAGAAATACGCAATGAAATATTAGCAGAGAGTAAAAATGATCCCTAATTGACTAAACAATATCTTGTAATTGTCCCAAACGTGGACCGCGTATGTAAAAAATAGCGCTACCTCTTTCGCCTTGCGGCACAACGAAAATATGACGCTGCGCGCAAACTACCTCGCCACTCTCCGGTCGTGCCCTTTGCACCGTCACGCTGAAGCAAATAAAAAAAGACGCCGTAAGCGTCTTGATTGACAAATAATATGGTGCAATAAAAAACCGCCTCGCCGGTGCGCATTGGCGATTTCATTTTTTGTGAGTCTGTCCGGCGTTGTCATCGTTGCTTGAGATGGATTGGATATGACACTACTCTCAAACACCCAACCGTGAATATCCGTTCGCTAATTAGTTTGAGATGGATTGGATATGACACTACTCTCAAACGAACAACCGGGTGACCTATAACACGTACGCGTTTGAGATGGATTGGATATGACACTACTCTCAAACCGCTTTCATCGCTACTATCTTTTAGCGCGAGTTTGAGATGGATTGGATATGACACTACTCTCAAACACTACCGTCGCAAAAGAAATCGGAACAAAAGTTTGAGATGGATTGGATATGACACTACTCTCAAACACTGCGTTTAATCAGTGGTCGACCTCAAAAGTTTGAGATGGATTGGATATGACACTACTCTCAAACGCGTAAGGCGGCAAGTTCGCCGAACCGCAGGTTTGAGATGGATTGGATATGACACTACTCTCAAACGCACAGCGTGATTCTCGGGATTGGTCGATTGTTTGAGATGGATTGGATATGACACTACTCTCAAACTAATGTTGTGTTTAATTTATACCATTAGCTGATTTCACACAAATCCTGATCCACTATATATAGTTTTTCGTATTTTGTGACGATAGGCGGCACACTCCTTTCTAAAAATAAAACAGATATTTCCTGTTCGCTAATTTCTTTTAAAAACACCTCCGCTTCCGTATTGGTAAATATGTTTCTTACATTATACATAACCACGCATTGCGCGTCTGCCAAACGGTGCAATGCGCGGATGTATTCATAGAGACGCTCCGGTACAGAATCTTTGGTCAATTCCAGTTGTAATTGACCCAGTTTGAAAATCTCTGTCATGCCGATGGAATCCGCCATCGTGATCGGATATGCGGATTGCATATTCACATGCTGCAAAAATTGAAGTATCTTGGATTCCACTTCTTTGTAACATTCAAAGTCTAGCGTCTGTACTTCTTTTTCAAGAAGTTTGTACAAGGCGGTGCGCATTTTATGATCATTTTCGCACAGCTGAAACGGATTATGAATGATCGAAAGGCATTTTCCGATAGACTTTTCTTCATAATTTTCCGTTAAAAGAAATCGTCCCGTTTCACCTTCACTTTGCGCGATCAATTCCGCTACCAATGTGCGGTACAGAAGCGGATGTTCCAAAACGACGAGATTATTATGGGCAAGATCGATCGGCGCATCGAAAACCGAGTGGCTTAAGATCATAGGATGACCACCTTTTCATCGGTATCAATCACGTTACTGTTATATTCCCCTACCAGGGTTTCCATGTTTTCAAATTGTTTTTCTGTCACGCGCAATATCTGTACCAATCCGTTCGCCGGCTTTTCATGCCGCAGACGATTGGTAATTTGCTCGGAAATGGTTGTCGTTAACGCAATTTTTGTATAAACCGATTCCTGCAGCATAATAAATCCCATTTCCAGCAATATTTTGCGAAACCGTCTGTATTCCCGCAAATCCAGCGACGTTTCCGTCGGTAGGTCAAAGAGTACCAGAATACGCATAAATCTATAACTCATGGTTGAAAAAATGCACTTGCGAAATGTCATTATGATTCAACGCCTGAAACACCGAATTCACGTACATGCGAATAGCGTTAGGCACGCTTTGTTTTTGCCCGCGAAAGGTTACTTCCTGCGTCACGAGACGTTGCATCATATGTTTTTCCTCCACGGAAAATTGTTCCCATTCTTTTTCTCTGACAAATGCGTCTACAACCGGTCGCCACGGCTCCATAAGATCGGATGACAAATTGAAATGATTATGCTGACTGTCATGAAAAATCCCCAATTCGGTAAGGTAACCGGCAATTTTGATTTCACGGGAAAAAATGGAAATGATAATTTGGTAGCCGTAGTTCAATGCGGCATTTTGCGCCGTCTCGGCCGCGCGCGTAAATCCTTTTCCCAAGAGCGCGGGAAAGTATTCTTTGGCGGCGAGACTTTCCCGATGAGTGGCGTCGCCGATTTCAACTTGCGTCTCATACTGCGCCAGCTTCGCCACCACATCGGTCGCATCCGAACAAAAATATGCCAATGTTTTCCGTTGATTCATAATCTTTTGTCGGACAACTTGTTGCCATAAAAGCTTCTTTGTCGTCTCCTGCCAACGCATTTGCATCTGTATTTTGCGAGAACAGTCATGGCATCCGTAATAAGGTAAGATTTCCCCTTGCGGATCATGATGTTCATCGCAAATGATAATCCTGATTTCTTGCGCTAAAAGCGCGCTGATGAGAGAGCCGGTAATCGACACCTGCAGCGTTTCGATTACCAGTGCTCCCAATTCCGTCAAGCTTATTTTTTCCACATGGTCAATGCTGCGAACAACCAAGTAGTTCAAGCGCAATTCGAGTTTGGACGGTTTTGTGATGACAACTGTGCGCCAGCTCATGGCTGATTCAAAACAGTGCGATTCGTAAAGAGGCCGGTGGGCGATTCATTAATCAAAATGACGGAATGATCCGTAATATCTTTACTCTTCGTAATAACTCCTGCCCTGTTTGCCCCCCCAATCAAACGAAGATCCACTCCCCTTGTGTTGCCGCTAAACGAAATCACTTGAAGTAAGAGGTCGGTCTTTTCTTTTGTACTGAATCGCAAAAACCGTTCTAATAAAATTTGGCTCAAAAATTCTTCCTGATCCTTCGCATCCAGTTCGTTTAATCTCGCCTCTTCATCGTTAGACAGTTTAATCTTTCTGCCTTGTAGTATGTCATTTAAAACTCCTCCGCGATTACGGAACTTACCCTTAACGTTTTGCTCCACCACAGACTTCCATAATGTAGCCCACTCTTCATCGGTGATTTTTACTCGGCTCTGCACCTTTTGAGCAATATCATCGGAAATTTTGGTAACTCTTTTTAGTATGTTTAGCTCCCGGTTAACAAGAAACAGGGATTGCGAGTCTGCCAATATGATGCTATTCTTCGACCGCGATTTCAAAAGGAATGGATATCCGTCAAATAAAATCTTACTGCCGAATTTTATGTTTTTAAATAACACTTTAGGTTTTTGTAACTTCAAAAAATCTTCGCAATATTTTACGTAATCTTTTTCGCTTTTTAATGTACTTTTGTAAGCCAGCAAGGCCTGTTCTATGGTGACTCGTCTCTTACCTTTAACCTCGTGCTGGACCACCATGAATGACATGCCGGATGGACTGTCATAATACCCGTATTTGGAAATATCGTGTAAGCGTTCATCAGAACCTTTCAATGGCAGAGCCATTGGTTTTTTTTGTAGTGTTCTTTTTTTTATGGTTGCCTCATAAAATTGACCGCGTTGTTCCACCGGCATGAGTACAACATTTACCGTATCCCGTTCGAGGGTTGCTTTGACGCGCGCTAAATCTTCTTTGGCGTTCCAAATAATGCGATCGCCGACTTTAACGTCCTTATCAAACAAACGATAAAGATTGTATTCGACTTTTCCTTTTCCTTTTTGATTTTGAATAAAGCGGAACGGGCTTTTAGTGAATTTTTCGTAGTAGACATTCCCCACGACAATATTCAAATACGCATCATGGGCATGGTGACAATCATTCAAGGCGCGCACTTTCGGCAAATCATAGTCATGCCGGAAGTCACTTACAGTCCGCGCTTTCACGTAAACGATTGTGACATTCGGATAAATTTTCTCCAAAATATCCGCCGTGGCTTTGACCATTTGACTGGTTTCCACCAATTGCCGACTGATAAATCCGGCCAATTCGTCGGCGGTGAGTTTGGTAGTACGAATAAGCCGTGAAAATTTTCTTTCACTGATCAGTTTTTTCTCTTTAAGGCCTTTCCAGTATCCGTATCGTTTTTTGCGCATTTCATCCGGCAAAGGATAATCATTACTCTTCTCTGAGTTCTCCACTTTTTTGACCAACACCATATTGTCAAGACTGTCATCTTTCGTAAGAGAACGCGGGTAGATATGATCGATATCATAGATGTTGCTGTTGGTATCATGCAATAAGGAAGAAAGATCGATGCATTCTCCCGTATACATGCAACGTCCCATCTGCGTGAAGTAAAGATACAATTTTTTCCAGCGCAGATCTTCATCCTTTTGGCTTTCCAGTTGCGTTATGAGCGTGGATACATGTTTTTTATCATATTCCGCGAGGTCATTTCCGATCGCTTTATATGCATTTAAAAGTTGCGTACGCCGAGACAGTTTGCGTTCCTTTTTCGCGTCCGGTTGGCGCGTCATTTCGACGAAAATGCGTTTCGGATCCGCTTTGCGAATTTTGCGGATCTCTTCGACTAAAGTAATCGCCTGCCAAACGGAGCGTTTTACCGCCGGCGACAGGTAGGTGTCTTTCATGACTTCGTCATACGTAATTTTTGTGATCCGGCCGGTGCCTTGGTTTTGTTTTTTCAATTCTTCCGCGAACGTGAAACGGGAGCTCAATAGCTGCATAATGTTTTCATTCGTTTTCCACAAAGCGTCCATAATACCCGAGTATACCTCGCCGGATTCGATATCAACGCCCGGCACATCGGTAAGAAACTCTTGCGACAAACGAGACCAACCGTTGAAGTTAAGTCGCGTGATTTTCTTCAATTGCTCTTCGCTGAGCTGATTGCCATATTCTTTTTCGATCTTATGCTTCCACATGGCGATATCATCGCCCATCAGGCATTTCCAGCGAATAATATCTTCGATCATGGAGCGTTGCGGATCAAATTCGATTTTGTTGCCGAAAATCGACCGGAACTTATGGTACGTTTGGAGGTTATTGGTGAATTTATGCGCGGCTTCGTCGACACCGCTTAAAATGATTTCGTCGGCATCTTCCCCTTGCGCTTTGAGAAAAGTTTTGAGTTGTTTAAATGTGACGTTGACTTGTTTCTTGAACAGTTCTTCGTAAATTTTCTGTTTCAACGCGACCGAGATCGGCACGCCGTTGACTTTTAAGTTATTTAATTCGTTAAGGACTTTGTACCTGCTGTAAAGAAGCGACTGTTTGGGAATGACGTCCTTGCCGATCAAGTAAGTGCATTTGTTGGTCATGTTGCGGATAAATTTTTCCGCCGAAGCTTCCTTGTTTACTTTTTCGTCAAAATTCCAAGGCGTAATTTTCCCCTCCGCTTTGCGCACCATCCAGGCGTGTCCCCCCTGATCGACGTGATGATACGTGTTGAGCGGTCCGACATAGTACGGAATTCGAAACGTCATAATCTTAACGACTTTTTGCGCTGCGGTATAACCGCTGTCATCTTTCTCCTGCAAAAACGGAAAATTCTTCGCGGCGTTGGCGAGGATTTTTTCCAATTCAATTTTATGGATTTGGTGCGGCAACACGCTGTTAGCTTTCGTGCGTAATTTGGGCAGAGCTTCGCCTTTATGCAAGCGCTCGGTAATATATTGATAACTCTCTCTATCGCTTTCGTCCGGAGTAATGTCTGAAAGGATAGCTGCAAAATATTTATTTATGTCTTTTTGCGTTACCGGCTGATTGGCAATAATGGGTTGTTTATTGTCATAGTTGGTGCTGCCGACATAGTTGGCGTAGTTACCTTCGACATTCTCATGACGGAAAGCGTCCGCATATTGCGATTTGGCGTATTTCTTGATGAGGTTTTTCAGAATGCGTAAATCTTTTGCATGCGCGTCATAAAGCGCGACCTGCAATTCCGAAACATACGCATAGTCGCCTAAGATCTTCGTCAAAACAGTCCAGTCATAGACCGCTTTCAACGCGTTGAGCACATGGATATTTTCTTTAATTATGCTCTCAATCTCGTCTTTAACTTCGTCGTAGTCCGTCTTTTCAAAGTGGACTTCCTTTTTAGTGCCCTCGTCATATTCTTCCACGCCAAATATATTTTTCAACTTGGTTTCCCCACCGATAATCGCGTTAAAGGCATATCCCAAGCGTTTGTCTTCGTACGGGCGAAGTTTTTTCAGTTGCTTTTTCTTGTCCCCCTGATTCAGCTCCTCATTCAGTAAGATCTCGGCAAATTTATCTTGCGCATCCACCGGCAATTCAAAATCCGGATTGATACGTTTCAAATGTTCGGAAAGTTGCGTATAGACCATTTGGAAGCTGCGAATACCTTCCATATCCGTGCTGGCGAACAGGAAATGTCCGCGGTTTTTAATAATATGATGAATGGCTAAGTACAACAATCGCGGATCGGTAATATGATTCGGTTTAAGCAACGCCGCGCGCAGATGGTAAATCGTAGGGTACCGGTCGAAGTATTCCACGTCGGTAAAGTCCGCATCATTAAAAAGAGCGAAGCGGCCCTCCGTCTTCTTGTCTTCGGGATAAAATTTACTTTCGTTCAAACGTAAAAAGAATTTAAAATCCTTTTTAGCAATGATCGGCGCGAAAATATCCTGCAAAAATTCGATGCGTTGTCGCACGCGATCATACCGACGCCGCGACGTTCTGAAAGTACGCCGCTCAGCGGCTGTTTTCGCTTCCTCAAAAAGGCGTGAACCCCACATGTCTTTTTTATTGAACCGCTGCAGACGACCTTTGGCGTCGGTGACTGCCCAACCGACGGAATTGGTCCCCATATCCAAACCGATATAGTAATCGTTGTTTTTCTTCATCGCGCAAGTCCTCCTCATCATCGCAACCGAATTAAAGTAATAAAAATTTGCTACTGCCTTTTTATGTCATTGCTGTAACATTGCTCATGCCAGTCCGCTACATCATCGATAGCGCTCCGCTTTGATCTGTTACTCTGATAAATTAAATATATAAAACACAGACAAAAGAACGCCCGTAAATAGGCGTTTGTTGCTTGCTACTCTTTTCCGTGGGGGAACAATGGGGGAAAATTATTTCAATTCAAGCCGACAACGATAGGCTTTGCAAGTTTTAACGACTGCGTTAAAAAGTTTTTTGAAAAATCTTTTATTTTCTTTACTTTTTCGCTTGACAAGTCATAACGACTGCGTTATACTTTAGTCAGAAGGTAGGAAGAGAGACTACCGAGGCAAAACATTAGGAGGAATACAAAATGAAACTTTTCAAAAACGTAGGCGTTGAAGATTTGAAAGCAATTTTAACGGAAGGGATCCTGCCGATCTCGAAAACCGGCAACGATAACTGGGAAGAAGGTCTGCGCGGCAACAACTCGACCGAAGTCGTTTATCTGCACCGCCCGACCGGCAAGAAAAACACTTTTACTCAATACGGTATCGCGTTAGTTGAAGTTGAAATCGACGACGCGAAAGAAAATCAGATGTCGGAAATCGACGGTAACATCGGTAAGTACACGGAATTTATCGCCGATGAAGTAAAGCCGGAAAATATTACCGCCGTTTATATTCCTGAAATCTTAAAAGACCGCGTTAGTGAAGATGTTAAAGATGTAGCCGACCGTATTACGTGGGTTAAAATGACCGCCGAAATGATGCCGCCCAGCCATAAACTAGGCGACGGCGACTTTGATACGATTCCAGTCGATGATGAAACGCTTGATTTATTCGCTAGAACGACCGGCGTACATACCGATGACATGGATTACTTTACCGGCGAACGCGAAAACAGAGTCGTGTTTCATCTCTATGATGTTCGTTATGAAATCTAAAGGAGCAGGCAATGTTAATTGATGAAGTTTTAACCGCTAAAGAGGCGGAGGATCGGTGGAAATTAGCGCCCGGACAGATCCGGCAATGGATATTTCACGCGCCGGATAAGTTCGCCCAAGGCGAAATCAGAAAATCAAATCGTATCTGGCTAATTACAAGAGACGCGATGGTGCGCCACTTTGGAAAAGAACCGGAAAAATAAAAAAAGCGGAGCGGGCAAAATGCCTGCTCCTTTTTGATTTAACACATCTCTAAATCAAACGCTACTTGAACGCTACTTGAAAGCTACTCGAAAGCTACTTGAAAGCTACTCGAAAGCTACTTAACCGCCGCCGCAATAACAGCGGCTACCGCTATAATCTGCCACGCTCGTTTTTTTCGTTCAAGGCTCGTCCGCTTTTTCAGTTCTTCTTTTTTCCACCGAATTAACGACTGCTCGGATTTTTTCAATGCTTGCTCTGTCCGCGTTAAGGATTCTTTCTGCTCGATCTGCAACACTTTCAACCGTTCCAACTCCGCGCTCAATTTGTTGTTGCTGGCGTTCAAGCCGCTCGACGCTGCCCTCAATTCGTTGATTAATTGTTGCCGCTCGTTCGTTCTCTGTTCTAGCGCGTTCAATTCTGATGTTAACGTCTGCCATTCCGTCTCCGTCAATGTCACCGGGGCCGCTTTCACTGAATAGCCACCAAATAAAAACGCCGCCAAGAATAGCGGCAACAAGAATAATAGCAATCTTCGCTTTAGCAATCGTCCTCACCCCTTTATGTGGTATGAAAGTAAGTTGCATATACTATATATAGACAAGACTACAAACAGGACGCTACAAACGCCGCAACCGTGCGATTCGTAGCCAAATCAACGAAAAACAGCCCAAATCGGCGCTATTTTTGTTTTCGAATATAAATGCATGCGTCACTTTAGCATTACGCCCCATTGTTGCGCGTACCAGATAGATTTTCCGACAATAATGTCGCGGCCGCTCTTTCCTGTTTCTTGTGGTAGCGACATCATGTCAACGCGTTCACTTCCATAGCCGTCAAGTTCCGCCCAATAATGGTGGTCGTGAATGTCCGCCGTTTGAACGCCTAGGCCGACGGCTAAATACGCGACTACCCGTGCCATCGCTTCTACTTGCTTATCCGTTGGCGGATAGTCGCCCCAATTCGTCACCGTACCGTCCGCCCATACGTCGCCAAGCCCGTAACAACAAGCTATCGCAATACCCAAATTGCCGGTATTGCGCCGCCACGTATGCGCCGCCCTTTCGTCAAAATTACAAGTAATGTAAATTTGCCCCGCCCCGTCAATCACAACATGATAGGCGGAGTGGTCAATGTCGTAATGCGTTCCGCCCGTCCAATGGAGCGTAATTTTATCCACATAACCGCGCCCGCGCATGATGTACGGATCAAAGGCGTTTAGGTCAAGTATTTTTTCAATGATCATAATTTAACCTTTTTCTCGACTTTATCTTTCACGAGTTCCAGAAAACGACCCATAACGACGTTTCCGCCGTCACGCATATTTTCCAAAATGGATAAAAATTCTGACGCGCCAAGGTACATCCAGACGAGATTGACGGCGAAACCTGCGCCAGTCATAAAATCCCAGCAGTACCCAGCCGCCGTCGCTATCGTGTAGGTGATGACTTTATAGGTAAAGCCTTTACGACAAAAGCGCGACGCGATCCGCCCTTCGGCAAACGCCAACGGAATCGCCAACCATTTATCAAAGCCGGATATGTTTTCCGGCTTCGCCCCTTTCTCAAGTAACATTTGATACGTAATTGCGCTCCATTTAGTCGTGAGGTCGATTAGCACCAATAAAATAAACACGCCCAAGACTTGAACGTGTTTAAGATGGATCAACCAGATCGCCCCGCTACCTACGGCGGAAAAAAAGGACTTCACCCACCAAGCATCGGCAAGGCGCGTCATCGCTTCCGACACGCCTTGAATTATTTCGTTTAGTTCTTTGACCATAGAATTCGCCCCATTAAAAAAACACCTCAAAAGGTGCTAAGAAAATTACACATTGACCCATTTCATTGTGTTCCAGTTGACTTTTTTGGTTTTGTCTGGATTGTACACGGTAGCCGTTTCAGGTATTTTAAGACCGCCATCCGGAATCCATTTTTCGGACATAATAACCGTTCGCAATGCTTTGCAGCCATCGAACGAGAAGTTACCAATGGCGGCGCATTTAGGAATAGAAACTTTAACTAGTCGAATGCAATTATAAAACGCCCAGCCACCAATCTTCGTGCATTCGGGAAGTGATATTTCCGTAAGGTTTGAGCATTGGAAAAACACGTCATTCGCTAATGTTTTGCAAGCTGGCAATGATACGTTTTTTAATTGGCCGCAACCTAGAAACCCTTTATCGCCGACATATTCGCAACTCGGAGCGACCGCCCCGGTTATTTGAGCGTAATTATAAAACGCCTTTTCTTCAATTTGTGTCACGCTTTTGGGGAACTCAAGGTTTTCCGGCTTATTTAACCCGTATTTTTCGGTAATAGATTGAGTGACGATTTGAATGCCGTTCGGGATACAGTATTTTTTGAAGAAAACAGGTATTTTTTCTGTATGTATTCTGCCCGCATAATCGACCCATTGAATGGCTATTTCTGTTGCGCTTGAATCAGGAACGGCGGGCAATCGCCACCGCCCATCATTATCAGATATTGCCGTTTTTCCATTAAACATAATTTTTACGTTCGGCGGCGCAGTTCCCGTTATTTCCGTTGATCCATCTTCTATGGAGTCGACTTTAATCGACTGTAACGTAACGACTGGGAAAATCGTTTCCAAGCCTTGAAAGTTAGTTAAATCATAGTTTCTTTCTTTCAGCCATTGATAAAAAGCGTCAACGCTTTCGCCCTTTAGCTGATACCGTTTATCGCTTTCTGCCCTCGTGTATATATCCGTTTGGCCCGGTTCGCCCGGCGGACCTTGAGGACCACGTTCACCCCGCGGGCCTCTCGGTCCTTGCAGGCCCGTATCGCCTTTATCGCCTTTAACTCGACCTAAAAGTATTCTCACCGGATCACCTCCTAAACGACTTCATAATAAAGGTTGCCGTCGCCATCTAAAGTGAAAGTCACTTGCGGAGCGTCGCCTTTGTCGCCTTTCACGCCCTGCTCGCCTTTCGGGCCTGCCGGACCTTGCGGGCCCCTTTCACCTGCCGGGCCTTGCGCTCCGTCATTGCCGGCCGGTCCTTGAATACCCTGAATGCCTTGCTCACCGCGCGGCCCCTGAATACCTGTAGCGCCGCTTAAGTCGGTTAGAAACGTATACGCCGTCTTACCTTTCGCGTACATTTTTGAGTTATCCGGATCATCAACATTTTTTGTTGAAATTAAAACGACCGCGCCTTCTTCTAGTCCGTCACTCGTGAAAGCCGCGTTCATTTCACTTACGCTTGAATAAACTTTTGAAAAGCGGAACGGTTTGCCCGGATCACCCTTAACGCCTTGAATGCCTTGTTGGCCGTCTTTGCCCGGCGCGCCTTGTAATCCGCGTTCACCTTGCGGGCCTGCCGGACCTTGCGGCCCAGTATCGCCTTGCGGCCCTCGATCGCCTTTAGGTCCGGTCTCACCTTTCGGTCCCGGAATGCCTTGAATACCTTGCAACCCCTGATCGCCCTGCTCGCCTTTATCGCCTTTCGGTCCTTTGATATTGCCCAAGTGTTTTCTAGCCATTTTTGTGCCTCCAAACTTTAGTATTCATCAACGTATAAATCGCCGCTTTTTTCTAAGTAAAATTCAGGAGTTTTACCAATCGGACCCTGTGGTCCCGCTGGTCCTTGTGGTCCTTGTGGTCCTTGTGGTCCTTGTGGTCCTTGTGGTCCTTGTGGACCTGCTGGTCCTCGTTCACCTTTTGCCCCGCGCTCGCCAAGACCCATAACTAGCGGGCGAGTAAGGTCAACGTCAATAGTCAGCTTTTCGTTTAAGATATCGCCCATAATGACCCCTTTCTAGCGACCGATAGCCATGTAGTAACAGTACGCGCTGCTAGTGTCGACAAACTCGTCTGTTGTTGCCGAAGCGACAACGACAGTAACGCTGCTGCGCGAGACGCTGGTAATGTGTAAAGTCCAGTCATCTTTATTTTTGTGAATCGAGTCCGGGCTATACGGAGTTACTGTTACGTTATAACAGCTTGATGGAAACGAGCGCTCAAAATACCCCGTTCGCGTTTGTGATACTTTCGCCGAATAAAGCGAAATGCGCCCCCACTGTATAATTATCCCGTTAGGGAGTTCAACATAGCCGTCAGACCCTGTCGACGCGCTAAAATCGCTGTCATAAACAATCCCAGTCGGTAACCGCTCTTTATCAAAGCGCCCATTATAGCCCAGTGTCGCAATCTTTTTCTCCGTCGTGCCGATCTGACTATTCGGGATAAAGTCTAGCGTACCTACACGGTTATTCAACGCGTCGAGCCGTTCTTTCGTTTTCGCTAGCGTGATGTCCGGATCGTCGAACCAATGCACGCCGCCCGTGATCGCCTTGATTCTGTTTGCCAAGCCGTCTAAAAGTCCGCGGATCGTGCCGTTATCGCCTTTCGGTGCTTGCGTATCGCTTACGTTGTGGGCCATAACTTGGTGCGCCGCCGGATCGCCGTCATGATCGCCGACTGATGTCGTAACGATGACGCGCGCTTGCGCCTCCGTGATACCGAGCTCAATCGTCGGTGTAACTGTTACATTTTCCGCGCCCGTATATGCCAGAATAACGTCAACGCGCAAGACCTTATACTGCGACGATTGCGCCGGAATGCTTTCCAGCGTGTCGCTTTCAACCACCGCGTATGGTGTTTTAACCTCAGACCCCGCGTCAAGACGCGCAAAAAGGGCAATCCGATTGAACGTCTGTTCACTCTGTGCGCCTTTATTATCGATTTGCAGAGTGACGATAACCGCTTTTTCTTTCTGCTTCACGCCTGCAATATCGAAGGTTACGGGCATAGTATCTAATGTTAAATTATCGCCCGTGCCGCCTTTTGCCGCGTAAATATCAATGCTTTTATTAGCCGCCACCGCCTCCGCGTTCATCTTTAAGCCGTCATCGGTGACGCGCGTTTTACTCCAAGTAGCCATATTTAGCCCCCTATCGTGATATATTCGTACGTAATAGCCGCCCCGCCGTGTCGGATCGCCGTTGTGACTGCGTGGTCAGTACGTAAATTAAGCGTTAAGTTAGCGGGCGTAACCTGCCGCGCGTACGTCGTTAGAAAGTCCTGATCGATATTTTCACCCGGCGCGATACTCAGCCACTCTGCATATTTATCATGGTCAACGCTTACCGTTACCACGCCCTCGCCGAAAGTGGCGTTCAACATTTTTTGAAAGTTCCGAATCGTATACGGTAGCTGCGCATTGATCTTCGCTAAAATCTGTTGCCGCCGCTCGTCGAGTGTCGCCCCGACGGCGGGCGTCAATTTCAGCATTTCCTCCCACCGCCGCGCCCCGCGTTCGTCAATATCCAAAACAAACGTATTTAGCGCGTTATCGACTAAGTTTTGAATAACGATGTCCAGCTCCGGCTCGACTACATCAGCGTAGGCGATAAACTCCGCCGCGTTAGCCAGCACGTCGGGAAAGTATCGGCGAATACAAGCCGCCCGTAAATCAAGCGACTTGCGAAGCGTATCAGCCATAATTTACCGCCCCCAAAATGGCGAGTTCATCAGTGCCAAGCTCAAGGTTACGCGTCGATCCGTTTAGCGTCGTTCCTTCAACGTCGAGCACGCCCGGCACGTCTAAAATCGCGCTTTCAATGTGGGCTATACGAACGACTAAACCCGTATTTTCAAAGCGCTTTGTCGTTACTGTTTGCGTATTCCGCCAGCCCTTATTTAATACCGCCAAATAGTCGCGGATAGCACTTTCAACCGCCGGCTTTAAGTCCTCAAGCGTCACCCCGTCGCGCGGGGATATTTTAAGATTGACGTTGATCGCCTTATCCGTCGTTCCTACGACCGTTACATAATGCCCAATAGGCGCAATGCCAACGCCTTTTTGCCGGTACGGCTCGGGATCGACCGCCTCTTGAACTTGCGCGATAAATTCCGCCGTCGGTGTTTTTTGTTCTGACGTGCAGAAAACAACTTTAACCGTGCCGCCACCGTTCCAGACCGGATACACCTTAACGCCGCCGACGCCCGAGATCGCGCTGACCTTTTCCTTATAATCCGAAATGTTGCCGCCGTATGACTGCAAGTCGAACGACGCGAGAAAGCGCTCACGGAAAACCTCCGTGTCCTCGTCATCAACGGCGGGCACGGTTACCTCTGTAATCTCCGCGATACGTAAGCCCATATTGAAGTCAATCGGGATCAATCGCCCGTCTTGCCGGTTACCGTCGCGTCCCGCCGTTTCGCATTCGAGCAGCATGTAACCGTCTTTTTTCACTTCAATAACTTTGTAATTCAAATCTTCGCACGAGAACCGAGCCCCCACCGCGACCCGCGCCGTGATCGGCTCATATTTCCCTTTAACGACGGCTTTCGTCGCTTTATGCGGGATAACGCCGCGCTCCTTCGCGCGTTCGATCAGAAATTCCCTATCCGCCGTGTCCGCGAATGTGTTTTTTAAGTAGTAATCAAGCGCCGCGTATAATAGCTCAATCTCAATCGAAACGGGCGCCGTTGCGTCAAAAATAATGCTGCCTTCCCGTTTATCAATTCCGGCTTTTACCGCGTCTAACATGCGTTTTCTAACGGTTTCCGCCGTTTGTTTTTCATACACCCACGCTCACCTCTCTCTCCGCGTCAAACGCTCCGTAAATCGTGTGTACAACGAATTTTGCCGTTACATTGCCCGCCTTATCGTGTTTCAGGTCGAACCGGTCAACATCGGTGATACGATCATCTACCATTAACGCCTCCCGAATGCGTCGGGGGATCTCCGGCAATACGTACGGTAAGGGCAAGCCGAACAAACCCGTTAACTCATGCCCGTAATCGGGCGAGTAAATAATATGCTTGTAGCGTTCCGTATTCAGAATTTTATACACGGCTTGCTTTACCGCCTCGACCTCGTCAGTCAATGCCCCGTCGACCCGTTCCGCCTCGATCTGCATGCGATAAGTCGCATGTGGCGGAGTGGCGTCAATGCCGCGCGCGACTGATATGTTGTTAAATTCATCGGGTAAAAGACCCATTATGACCACTCTCCCGTCAGTTCCGCATGCTCCGCAACGCGACATAAAACGTAAAACAACTGTCCGCCGGCTTGCCGCAACATAATCACCTTTTCGCCCTTTTTCAGCTTGTTGTGTACCGTGATTTTCTTTCGCCCACGGTACGCGTGCGCGTGACTTTCATATGACGCGTCACCACTTCCGCCGCCTTTCGTTTCCGTCATATGTGATACCGAAATATCCACCTCGTAATCTCTGACCATGTCGGAAAGCATAATAAAATCAGCGTCTAACGTTCGTTTATCGTCAATCTTAATCTCGAGCGGGTCATCAGATGTCACTACGCCAAAAACAAGATCCGACGGTTTGCCCGCCGCCGTCGTCTGTGCGACCATTGCCCGGATAAGATTAGCGGGGGATTCATTCAGCATTAATAACGCCCCCTCTCAACGTTAAATTCATTTGATGGTCGCGATGATAAAAGCTATGCACGACCTTTGTCACTAACATTTTCTGCGCAATTTCCACGTCGCCCAATTCCAAAGAAACGGCAATTAGAGATCCGGCGCGAACGCGGATATCACCCGCCGCACCGTCGATGGATAATTTCCGCCGGACAACGTTATGTTGCGCGAGCAGTTGCTTTGCGAGTTCTTGCGGACTTTGTGCGTTTCGTTCCAGCTTTTCGTACATTTGCAATACGCCCCATTGCTTTTTTGCGTCGGATTTTGCGAACTCATCAGGCGTCATTGGCGCGTAAAACGCTTTATGTTCGCCGCTTTCCTTGTCCTCCGTGACCAGCTTAACCAAGTTGTATGTATCGTTATCAATGCCGCTTTCATAGGCGAAATTTTGCGCCGTTCTGTTATTGACCAGGATCGGCACCCATAGCGCCGTCGGCTCTTTTAACGTCAACTTGCCGAAGTCGTCGAAAAGTACGAACAACTTTTTTGTGTGCATCATGGTAATGTCGAGCGCCGTCTGGATCATGTCGGCAAGCGTCACGTTATCCTCCGTGCGTTTATCAATCACAAAGCCCGTATCGGATATGTCACCGACTTTCAGTTGAAAATCTTCCGCTAACATGGTGATCAATTCGCTTGCTTTTTTGCCCTTGTACGTGATACTGTCCTTGTTTTTCAAATAGCGCAGTTGGTCGTAAGCCGTGACCTCGATGTGTTGCTCTCTGTTTCGTTTCTTTTTGAATACATATCCAAAAAAACACGGTGCGCCGTCAACGACAAGCTGCACCGTGTCACCCTCTTTGAAGTCCAATATTTTGTCTTTGTGCGCCGAAAAAACAAGTTTCCCGGGCGTTCCTGTAAGCTCGAGCGACAACTCCGCGCCGTCAAGCACGGCGAGGGCAAAGTACTTGTCGGCTTCTTTATTGTGAATGATAATTTTGAAGCTATCCAAGTTTGACCACCTTACTCCTCAAGTTTTTTGCAAGTGGATTTTCAAGCCCGCTCCGCTTCGCCGCCGCTCTCCAGTCAAGCGTGCCGTTCCCGACCCCTTTCACCGTTTCCAGTACCGATAATTGATTTGTGATCTTTACTGCTGCCGGATATTTTTCATCGGGCGTATAGCGCCGCTCTTTTACTTTTAGCGTCTCTTTCCCGTCTTTATCCTTTACGACCTCGACCTCCTGCGTTCCAAACGGAACGTACTCACGCAGTTTGATTGCTATCTCGATGTCCGTCGCATTATTGGCGTTTTCCGAAATCGTGTAATCCTCGATAGTGGTCAACATGTTGGTATTCCACAACATCGCACCGTCAAAATTCATGCGAGTAACAATAAATCTCATCGGATTAACGTTTTCTTTCGCGTCTTTGATCGCGTCTAAAAACGTCGCCGCCGGCTTGTACGAGAATGAATTTCCAAACAACCGCCGCGCGCCAAACCGTTTCGCCACTTCGCCCACCGCGTAATCAATCAGCCCGCGCCGAAGTGAAGTATCGTAATTAGCAAACGGATATTCGCGATTTGGTAACATAAATTTGAATGATATGTCGGTAAGTCCGGGCGCCTTGATGATCGTCGCTTCGCCCTCGTCTATCAGATTGATAGTCGTATTTTTGCCGTTGATCACCGTGTCAATCGCCGTCGGCGCGACGGGAAGTAGAGTTTCGCCCAAGTAGAAATAGTAACTCATTGCAAAACCCCCTCCGTTCCCGTCTCCAACGCCTCCGCGATATTTTCACAGAACGCTCTCATCATGCCGTCAATGTTGCGTTCGCCGCCGCTCGTGACGTGCAAGCCGCCCGCGTCGACTTTAATCGTCGCGTTCACGTAACGGTTGATCGCCTCGCGCTCTGCCGCGTCGCGCAAATACTTCAAATCGCTTACCGTGCTATCGAGCGCGTCGGCTGCGCGTTTACCTTGTTTTGCGCCTTCCGCCGTATTATCGGCGATAGCGTTTTCAACGTCGCTTGCGCCGCCAATTGGCGCCGTACCGAATGCGCCGTTAGGGTTACCAATGTTCCCGAGAAAGTCCTCAAAGCGTTTTCCGGCAAAGTACCCGGCGCGAGCCGCGTCTGTCATGTTCATATAGCTTGCCCGCCCAAAGGGAACTACGCCCGCAATGTCTTTACGCGCTAATGTCGGCGCGCTTACCGTTCCGACGTTCATGCCCGGAAGCTTATTAATCAAGCCGACAATATCATTTACCGCGTTGGCAACTGTTCCCACAACTCCGTTCCAGATCTCGACGAACAGATTATAGATAGCCCACCCCGGATCGACGAAAACCTCGCCTAAAAAGTTTGCAAAAATAATAAACCTGTTCCACACAACCGCAAGCAAATTGTAAATCCCGGCAAACACAAAACTAAACACGTTGAAAATCAATCCGGTAGCCGAGACGCTCGTTCCGGCGAAGTGATTCACCGCTGCAATCGCGCCATAGAATACCGCCACTAAACCAACCACCGCGCCAACAAGCCACGTAATCGGGCACGCGTACATCGCCGCGTTCAAGCCGCCCTGCGCGTACGCTTGCGCAATGGTCGCCGCTGTCGCTGCCCAAGTGTGAACCGCGTGCAACGCCAACGCCGACGCCGATATTCCAGCCCTAACGGCCGTAACTAACATCATGCCGGCCACATGTCCGAGTGCCATACTTACCGCTGTTAGCGCGCCTTTAACTAATACGCTGTGATCGTTAAAAGCCGCGTTAATCGTGTTTAGTCCGTCGGCTGTCTGATCAATCAGCCATGTAACCGCCGTTACTGCGCCCAAGAATACGGGTGCGAGCCTTTGCACTGCCGTTGATACGTTATCAACGATCGTTTGAACGCTTTTACTATTGGCTAATCGTGTTATTGCGCCAAACACGGGCGCGAACGATACGACCGCCATATTACCAATCTTTTTGAAGTGGTCGCCCCAGCGTTTCGGTACTTTCGCGAACGCGTCATCAATATCTCCCATATGCTTAAGTATCGAATCTTTGATGACTGCAGACGTGATTTTACCTTCCGCCGCAAGCGCTTTTACTTCGCCGCGCGTCACCCCGATCTCTTTCGAGATCATGTTTAGGAGCATAGGCGCGTTTTCGGAAATTGACCGGAACTCGTCGCCCTGCAGCCGTCCGCTGCCGAGCGCTTGCGTCAACTGCAGCATCGCGCTTTTTTGCTCCGCGACACTTGCGCCGCCAACCGCGAAAAGCTTTTGAATGCCTTCCGTAAATCCGACCACTTCCGCCGGATCGGGGAACGCGTCGCGGGCGTTAATCGCCAGTTTTGAAACCGCGTTTGCCATATCAAAATAACTGCCGCGCGCTCGTTGCGCACTCTCGAAAATAGCCTGATTCAGTCCGGCTACCTCTTTCTGCGAATTAGCCACCAGCCCGAGCCGCGCTTGAATGCCCGCGAACTCTTCCGCCGATGTGCCCACCGACGCTATTGCCGAACCGAGCGCCCGCGCTCCGGCGATTGCTCCAGCCGCAAGGAAACTGCCCGCAAATACGGATCCAAGCATATTGAATTTACCTACCGACTGCTGCGCCGCCGTACCCGCCGCCCGGGTCGAGCCGGTGAATTTATTCAGCTTATCGGAAGCCTTTTCCGTAGCGTTGGCAATTTTAAGAAGCGGGGCGCTCATGCCGTCGCGCAATTTTATATACGTATTAATGCCAGCCATAATTCACCCCTTTTTTAGCTTTTCCGCCTCTTTCTTTTTCGCGCGTGCGTACTCATCAACAAACGCGACTACTGCCGCCCGTTCCCAGTCGGGCAATTCCATTACTTCGTGCGGCAATAGTCCGCATTTGATAAAGGCGAAATACGCAACGCACGTTTCCGCGTCTCCCTGCGTTAGTAGTTTTTTACCGTCTTGACCTTATCGCCCATGCCGATGTCATAGCCGCACGCCTGTTGCGCCGCCAAGAGTAAGTCGGTCAATTCGCCCGGTGTGAGCAACTTTTTCAAAAGGTGCTCTGCCCCGGCTGCGCCGTAAAACTCCTGCAATTCGCCATCGTTAAGGTTCGGATAAGTGACAGCGGCAACCGCAACATCAAGAAATACCGCCTCGGTGTCGGTCTCTTTCTTGAAGTCACGCGTGCCCTTCACCGGAACGCGTTTAGTATTCCGGTCGACGATCTCCTCAACCTCATCATTCGTCAGCACGCGCAATTCCCATTCAATTGGCTTTCCGTCGTCGTCTTTCATGCGTTTAGAAGCGACGTATTTCACGGGCTCACGCCGCAACAACTCCTCGCGCATAAACGCCTTTAAGCTGCGCGCTTTTTCGTCTGCCATACTCTACCCCCTTACGCTTGCATGCCGTCGAGCATGCGGAAGTTTTTCGGGATCTTGACCCCTTCAAAAGTGAAGCCGATTTCATCTTCTAACAGTTTTCCGTCAGCGTCATAGCTTGCAACCGTCGTTTTATCGATGTTGCAGCCGGTAAGAATAACAACGCGGCCGCCCGCGTCGCTCGTCGGATCTTCGTTTTCCACTTGCAAGTCAAAATACGTGTCGACGCCCTCATTTACGAGCCGCAACATCATCTCATCGAAAAGCGCCGTATTTTTGTAAATGGTCATAGTGCCCGACCCTTTCATGCTTACGGACTTATGACCCTTCTGCATGCGGCCGAGAATTGCGACCTCTTCTTTTTCCTTTTCGAGCGTCGCCTCTAACGTTTTCGCCTGAAAAAGCAAGTAGCGTTCGCCCTCTCTAGTCGTGATAAAAGCGCGCGCCATCTTCGCCGATAACGTGTCTTTTGCAAGCATTGTTTGAAGATTATCCATGTTCTAAATCACCCCTTTATGCCACGACTACCGTACAATACAGTTTTTCCATGCATGCCGTCGGCTGGATCTCAAACGTCCACAAAACGGCCGTTTTTTCTTCGCCCTGCGTCGGGATCGGCAAGTCCTGTTCGCGGAAATTCTGGATCGCTCTTACGCGTTGATACTCTTCAAAGAGTGCGACGCCGTCTTTCCAAAGCGAAATGCGGCCGGATTCGTCGTTTTGTACCTTGCCTAAATACAAACGATTGAAAAGGCGGGCAATGTCAAGCGCCGCGTTATCCAGTACGCGCACGGTTTGATTAAGCGCGAAATCACGGTTTTTATCTTTTGTAAACTCGGTAAAGGTGTTGATGTCAGAAAGTACACGAACGTCGCCGACAACATTACCGCTTACGCTATCCGTTACGTTGTGGAACGTCAGCATGCCGTCGGTGATCGCTTTTTCGAGCTCAAACTGTTTAAGCGCCGTATCAACCGTATATTCGCCGTCATACAATGCATTAGTGCAGGACGCGTTAATCGGGCACGATGCCTCTTTACCGGCGAGCCAGTAAACGAGCGAGCCTTTTTCCGCGCCTTCGTCTTTTACGTCGTTTTTAACCGAAATAACGCCCTCATAGTTGGCGCGCTCCAGTCCATGAACGACGAGCTGGAACTTCGCGCCCGTCTCTTCGCGGCAACGTTTCGTAAAGTTTACAAGCAACGTTTTCACTGCTTCATCGGCGCCCGCATAGGCTAAAATGTTGAAATAGTAGGGTTCAATAAGTCCTACAAACTTTTGATAATCGCCGACCGTTACCGCGTCGCCGGCTGTACCGCCCGCCAACGCCTCGCCAGCCGTTACCGAAAGCGTGCCGGTTTTAGCGAACGTAACATAGGCGTTTTCTTTCAAATCTTTGAAGCCGGCAATGTTCGTCTGTTCGTCAATGGCGCGCAAGCCGCCGCCCGACTTGATCAGTGTTTTAACAATAAAGTTACCCGAGTGATCAGGATCGTTTTGTACCGCGATCACTAAATCATTTCCGCGCGTGCCCGCGTATTTCGCCGTCGCTAAACTGTTTTTAGCCGCCACTCCGCCGCCGTTAAGACGGTAGAAGTAGCCCGTTTTAAGGTTACGGAAAAGTTCGCGCAACCCTTTCATTTCAGGCGCGCCGAAATCGTAACCGAAAATCTCGAGCGAGCGCTTTTGAAAATCTTCCGCGTCTACTCGAAAAATTTCACCGACTTTACCCCAATCCAGCTCAAGCGCCAACGCCGCAAAGCCGCGATCGGCGATGTCGGTCATTGCCCGATCCTTACTTACAAAATTGATGTAAGTGCCCGGCATTTTTTTGTTTTGGAAAATCCACTTACCGCCGCCAAGTGCCATTTAATCGACCCCCTTATTAATATCTTTCCGGACAGACGCGTTAAGCAGTTCTTTCAGCTTTCGCTCTACCTCGTCTGCCGTGTAAAATTCGTACTCTTCCAATACCATGGCTAAAAGGTCGCGGAACTCCCACCACCGCGCCGCCCTTAGAATGTCCGCGCCGAGAAACTGCTCCGCGGCTTTAGTTTTCTTTGTTGCCATCGTTCACCCGCCCTTTCGCGTCTAACGTTTGCATATTCTCGACCTTTTCCCGCGGCCGCATGATGTGAAAATCGTACGAAATGTAAAAGTGCAGCACCCCGTCAGTTTCTCTCCATTCCATACGTTCGCCACGTACTAATGCGCCGCCTACGTCGATATACTCCAGCACGAGCGTCATCGTATCCGCTATGTCGGTCAGCTCTAACGTGTCGATATCCACCCCGTCGCGCGTCGCGAAATAGTGAATGTCGAAGTGATTCGTTCGCCAATAGCGACGGTCGAGCTCCTGATCTTCGCCGTGCGTGATCCTTTCGATGAAAAAGCACGGGAAAATAGCGTTTTGCCGTTGAAAATCGGCATAAACCGGAACGCCGAACGCGTCATACAGTGCCGCCGATACGCCGTCAATTAAATCTCTATTTCCCGCCATTTTTCAGCTCCTTTAACAATCCGGCCGTTTGCCGGCGGATAATCTCTCCCGCCTTGCTTTCGGTGTAGGCTTGCGCCTTTTCCGCCATATGTTGACCCTCGACGAAATTCGCTACAAGGCGCTTACCCAGGATCGGAACGAACCGCCCCGGCGTTTGCCTGTGTCCGTCATTCACGAAAGAAGCATATGACGCGGAATTGGTCACGGCCATTTGATAGGCGCGCGCCCCGCGTTCAAGCTTTCCCGCTTCCCACGAGCGCCGCATGTGCTCTGTTTGAATGTGGTATTCCTTACCGTTTACTTCCACCGTGCCGCGCTCTCCGGTTGGCGTTTGCGTTTTAGCCATGCGCAAATACGCCGCCGCCATTTGCCGCAAGGCGTTTGATTTCGCCTCGTCAATCCGTTTTGGGTCAGTCGATATCGCGACCGCCTCCGCAAACTTATTCCATTGATCGACGTTCAGCTTAACGTCAGCCATTGTGGCGCTCCTTGTGTTCGAGCGGGATCTCCTGATGACTGTCGTACACTGCCGGAACGCCCGACGCGCGGAACGTCAACACGCGTCCGCGATGTTTGACCTCGATATCCGAGCCGGCGGGAATCACAAGCTCAGGCGCGCAAAACAGTTTTACTATCTGCGCCATCTCCGCTACTCCCGTCGCTCTGTCCGTCGTCGGTAATTGCCCATAAGACAAGCGGCACGGGAACGGGGCTATAACCCTTTCCGTTGTTGTCGGTCGCCCCGTTTTGGTGTCAATTTTCGCCGTTTCGAGCACTTTTGCAGTCGCTGTGCCGTCGTATAGGCTTTCAATCGCCGCTCTTACCATTTCAGCCGCCGGTAGCATGCTATATCACGATCTTTCATCAAATAATCGAGCATTGCGCCGACGCGCGCTTTTGCGTCTGCGTCATCGTCGCCAAAGTCGACCGTCGTGTCGCCCTCTTTGACCGTTTTCGGCACGCGTAAATCCTGCGCGCTCCACTCTTTCGCCGATAATTTCAAATTGATGTAGCGCCCCACCGTTTGATTTATCCAAACATACTGTAAACCGACTGGCATGCTGGACCGGTTCGTCGCGCTCATCAAATGCACTTTCACATCATCGGCTAAAAGCCGGATCAAGCCAAAATCGCTCTCCGGAACGTCTTTGCCGGTCATCTCCTTAACGACAAGTCCCAACGCCTCTAAAAAGGTCATTTTTCCGCCTTTTTGCGCGCCGTTTGTTTGGGTGCGGGAGCGGCAATTTCAACATAGCCCCGCGCCAGCAAATAATCGCGCGCGCTTTTCGTGTCTACAACCTTAATCACGTTCAACTTTTGCAATTTATACATGTTCAACTCCACCTCCTTAAACCCTTATGCTCCGGTGTTTACCCAAACGCCCGCGAGGCGATGTTTCGGCACCCATACGTCATGGAACTTACGATAATCAATGCGCCATGCTGTCGCCTGTTGGTTCGTCATCGGGTCAAAAATGCGCAGCGTGTCCGTTTTAGATACTGCGATAGGCGCGCCCTGCAACATTACGATCCAGTTAATCGCTTTCGCCGTGCTATCGTTTTCAAAGCCGCCTTTTTCTTGGCCACTGGTCACGCCGTCATTGAATTTGTACGCCGTCTGCATGCGCGCCGACGGAACGGTGATAATCGGGATACCGTTATAAAGTTTCACGCGGTTGTTGAACTCGCCCGCTTTGAAGTCGCCGACATCGAGCATGTGTTGTACGCCGCTAGCTTTGCTCAAAATAGCGCGCGTGGACATCGGCATGGCGATCACGAATTGCAAACTGTCGCCGACCACGTCTTGAACGGCCGCGATGTCTTTGTCGAGCTGTTCGAGAACGTTGTCCACCGTCGGAGTGAATGCTGCCGTTTCGTTTCCTGCCGCTTTTGCTAAGGCGGCAATTTTCGAGTAACGGTAAGCGTCAACTTCCGGCACGACGTGTTCTTTTTGGAACGTTGCGACAACATTAGCCGCGCTAGCGATAAAGCCGGTTTCGTCGACGTCGCGGATATCCAATTGAAACGCGCGCCCGCGATCCTGCGTCAGTTTATAATCTTCAAACTTCAGGCTAACGCTGCCCGCCGTATAGCCGCCTACTCGGTCATAGTCCGCCAAGCCGTCGAGCTCAATCGTCGGCATTTTTACCGTGTCGCCGCCCGTGTATTTAACCTGCGTTGCGTTTGCTTCCATCCAGCCGCTCGTCGCGTCCTGCATCATTTTTTGGTCGAGTTTCTGTTGGAAAATCGAAACAAATTCAAGTGTGTTAGGTTTCATCATGTTTTACCCCTTTCAAATGTTGGCAATAGCGCCGTCAATAAGTTGTTCAATGCTGTTTTTTGGTGCCGGATCTGCGCCGCTACCCGGGATAATACCCGACAACTGCGCCTCCTGCTCAAACAAATAGCCGTCAGAAGTTTTAAGCGCCTCGATCTGCTCATCTAATCCGCTAATCGTTTCGCCGTCAAGTTTTACCGCGCCCATATCTAAAAGGGCACGCACGGCTTTTGCGTTTTTCACCTTTGCCGCCACCAGCGAGCGATCCACCGCCGCGTCAAGCTTCATCTGCTCGACCTGCGCCGTGTACTCCTCCTCGCGTTTCGCTTGTGCCGCTTTCAACTCGTCTAATTGCTTGACGAGATCCGCATTGTTGGCGTTATCGGCTTTTAACTTGTCCAATTCAGCCTGCGCCGTCTGCCGTTCTGCCTTTAATGCTTTTAACTCGTCGTTTTTCGCGTTGAATTGCGACTTTGCAACAAAATTTTTGCCGTAATCCTCGACGATTTTGTCGGCCTGTTCGTCATTCAAGCCGAGCGCTTTTAATTCTTCCTTGGTCATGATTAACTCCTCCCGTTTCGCTTGTTATTCGGCGGCCACTCCCGCCGCTTCCGGTCTTGTTCTTTATCGCCTGCAATGCTAAAAAGGCAAACAAAAAAGACGCTTTCGCGTCCTCATTGATGTAATTAAGATAAACGGTTTTTTCGTTTATCTGTCACTCCTTACGCTTGCCGGATCAGCCTCAATAATTCAGGCGTACACGGCACGGCTAACTTGCATTCACTCCCCGCGGATAGGTCAATATCGCTCAATAATTCGCACCGGGGCAAGTCAAGCGATAAATAGCAGCCGTCACGCCGCAGGATCTCTCCCTGCAACCCGATCGCCTCAATGCGCGCCCAGTCCGGCTCTTTTTTCGCGTCATGGTCAAACGTGATCAGTACAGTAAACGGTAGACGTTTCACCGCCCGACCTCTGCCCAGCATCGGCACATCGATTAATTCCTCGCATAACTCAATCTCCGCCCGACAGTCGGCCAGCAGGTAACGCTCACCGCCGCCGGTTGCGTATAGTTTCCCGCGCTCGACGGGCACCGTTTTTACGATTCTTTGCATTCTGTTTCCTTTCACGCAACAAAAAACCACCTCGGCATCTGCGTCGGTGGTCTTATTCTTTTTTGAAATCCCTAGGGTCGTAATCATATGACCGTTTATCGTTTTTAACATGCTCCGCTACAATAGCCTTTTCTTCCTGTGTTAGTTGTAAGCGATCATCTTGCACTAAATATTCTCCACGATTATTCCCTACTTTACTCTCTTTCATACGAAAAGACCCCCTTTCTAGTTGCCCACTCATAGAATTTTGTTAGTGCGTGATATTTGGCCAATGATGTTACAGAATACTCGCCTTTAATCTCATTATACATTGAATTGTATACGCTTTCAATATCTACAGTCCTGTCAAATTCTCTCATCACTCGTACACTGCCGTCATGCCCGATGACCACGCTTGCGTCTATCATCTCGTTTCTAAAATATGTTTTAATGTCCGTCCAGGAAAAGCGGCCACCAGTTGGGTGATTATGGAGCAATACAACCGACGCGCCGCTTGCTTTCAACCGATCAAACTGTTCTTGGGTAAACACGGCGCGGTTGTCATGCAACACTTTTGAACGCTCTAACACTTCACCGGTGCGCGCGTTAATTGCTGTTAGCACTTCTTTTTCCGTGCCGTTGGTAATGTTTAGAGTGTTAATTGCTTCTTTATGCAGCGTATCGCGTACGGGGCGACGTAGTGGCATATTATCGAACTTGTTACGGTATGCGGCGGAATTGACCGCCCGCAAGTCCACTAAAAGCGCCTCGCCCATGTTCCGCAACTCTGCCTCTGTCGGGCGGCGCACTTTCGCTTGCTCTGCTTTCAGATACTCCGCTTCTGGCTTAACATATTTCGCTTTCCATTCCTTATAGGTCATATCCGGTATCTCTACCGTTTTACCCGTTTCAGGATCGCGCGCTACTCTCCCGCCGTCATCGAGCAAGCCCTCAATATACGGCACGGTCGTTGACCGGCAATGACAATGAAACGGCGGCATTGTTATTCCCGGTTTTGCGTCTTTCCTGTCAAACACTTTACCGTCGAGATCTTGGCATATTTCGCTTGTTTTACTATCCAAAACAGCGCATATCTGGTATTGTTCTAGCCCGAGCTCATCGTACGTATCAAGCATAGCTTTTTCTTGAATATACGCCGTCTCCGTTTCTACCAGTCTATACGCTTGATTATAGGAAGTATTGAACCGCGCCGCGATCTTTTCCGATAGTTGCGCCGTGCTCGTTCCGGTCATCAATGATTGAGTGATGTCCGTTTGTAGTGAATTTATTAGTTGCGTTTTGTTTTTCCAGATCCGCGACGAAAAGTCCGCGCCATCGGGCGCCCACGGTTTCGAGATAGCCTCTTCAATCTGCCTCTCACGTACTGCCCGGAAGTTTTCAAAGCCTGTTACCTTTTGCGTCTCGTACGCCGTTTTATAGGCGCTATCTGTGTATACGTCGCGCATTAACCCGCCAAGCTCTAGCCCTTGTGTTTTTGCCAGTTTTTCGACGTATTGCGCCGTTTTTAAGTATATCTCTTGTGACCGCGTCAAACGTACGCGCATAGACGCGTTTTCAAGCATTCGGATATGCGCCGGATCGAGATCAAGCCGCTTTGCCTCCTTGATGAAGTCCGCCAGCGTCATTTTGAACTCTTTCAGCTCTCTGTTGTCTAAAATGCGCCGCGCCTCCGCAAGGCTTATTTTATTTTCCTTGGCAAACCTGTCATACCATTGTTCGACCTCTGCCCGAAGTTGGCGGAGCGTCTCACGGTATACCCGGGCAAGATCCGCGTTAGCCCGTTCAGCCTTTTGCATTTCTGCCGTTTTTAACCGCTTGAAACGCTCTTCCCAGTAATTAGCCATTTAGCTATTCCTCTGTATTTTCGTCAGTTTCCGTCGGTTTCGCATAATCTTCAAGCGCGGGTATCGTCTCTGATCTTTCTTTTTCGATCTGCCGCAGCTCGTCGTTCGCGTCGACCGTCCACGGGTGGTTGGCAACGATCGTGCGCATTGACAAAATACCGACGCTATCGCGCGCGTTGGCGATCGTGTCGGCCTCGTTGATGATGATGTCGCGGTTGAACTTCCATAAAACCGGCTTATGCTTAGCGACGCGGAAGCCGTCAGCGACTAAACCGACGAAGTATAAAAGCCGATCCAGGGCGACCGAAAATTCAAGCTGCATGCTATCCGCGTCAAGATCAATGTCGCTGTACATGCTTTTAATGTTCAGCTGGTTAGCATTACCGCCGAGCCTATCGTCCTTCGCGTCATATCCGCGCCCGCATTCGATAATTGCTTTTTTAAGCAACTTAATAACGATCTCATAATTGCCCGGATTAACTTCAATTTGAAGAGTGTCCACGCCGCCCTCCGCGCCATCTTCCGTCCGGACGAATACCACGCCGTACTGTGAAAGGTTGTGCCGGAACTCGTCCGCCTTTGTGCCTTCGTAGTTTTTAACGACTAAAATCGTGTTGCGGCTATCCTCTTGAATACGATCCAACACGCCGCTCATCATGTCGTTTAACGCGTCCTGCAGCGACTTCACGCGCTCCAATAGCGGCTGCTCGTTGGCGTTATACTTAAACGCAATCAAGGGCAAGCGCGCCCAGTTAAACCCCTTTACGCCGTCGGCGCTTTTATACGTCAAGTAGGTTTCATCTTCTCGGCTAATATCCGGCTCAAGTTTGCCCGCGTCTGTGTAAATGAAGTATTTAACGCCGTCAAGCGTGTAATATTCCACATGTTGAACGGTCTTTTTTTCGCGGCCTTTGTATTCCTCAACCCCGTAGATCCGTATAAACGCGTCCAGCTCCTCGTGTTCCTCGTCTTTCCAAAACGGCAAAACCTCGTAAGGTTTAAGCCGTTTGTACTTCAATTCGCCGTCGGCTACATAAACGAGCAAATAGCCGATACCGCAATTTAACGCGTCGACACCGATCGCCCGTATACGCTTATCAAAGGCCGTGTCAAGGATAGCCGCGACCTGCTCTTTGAATTCTTTTTCTTCCGTCTGCGGCTCGATCGGATTAGCTAAAAGGTAGTTAGCCTTTTGATCGACTAAATTAGCGTACGTGTTATAGGTTACCCGGTTATTCGGTAGATTATGGATCGCCTCCGGCTGTCCGTTTTCGCCGATCGCCGTGCGGACTTTTTCCGCGACGTCGTGAACGCCCTGATAGTAGGCTTCGCCCTCGATCATCTGCCGCCGTTTATCCGACGTCAAAAAGGCTTTTATCTCTTTTTCTAAAAACTCAACCTCGGTCATTGCGTCATTGAATAACACCGTTTTATCCTCCTTGACGAGCGACTGCCCGCGCCCGAAGTTCCGTAGCGTTTCTAAAATGCTCAATTTAACCTCCAAAGCCGACTAATTCTTTACCGAGCGCGCCCGCCAGCGCGTACCTCATAGCGTCCATTAAGTGGTTATTGTCATCTTCCGGCTTGCCTGTGTATTCATCGAATTTATCTTTTGCCCATGCGTACAACGACAACTCGCGTAACGTGTTTACGCAACGCGGATGAACGATAATTTGAAAGTTTTGTATCTGTTGAATGCCGTGCCGGATGCTGTCCGGACCTTTGCGGCTTTTCCGCACTCTCGTCAGTCCTGCCCGGCGCAGTTCCTCGATGGATTTAGGCTCGGCGCTGTCGGCCGTAATCTGCTCTTTCGCATACCCGCGCACCTCTATCGCCTTGTATAGCTCCTGATTCGTCAGCCCTTTTTCGTACAGCTCATCAAATACGTAAATTAGGCGCTTTCCTTTGTCGACCAGCCCGCACCATAGCGCCGCCGGGTCAGTGGTAAAACCGAAGTCAAGCCCGAACGCCGCGTTTATGCCCTCTTGCTTACGTAGCGCGTCAATATCAAAGGTCTTTTCAATCCAATTATCATAAATAAGCCCCTCGACAATGCCCCAATCGCCGAGCCCCGCCACCCGGTAGCGCTTTTTATTCTTTTTCATTTCCTCGAACAGCGCCAAGTCCGACGGGCTCAAAAACTCGTTACATCGGTAATCGGTAGTAAGCGCTAATACCTGAGGGCTCTCCTCATCAAAAAAGCGTTTTTTCAGCCAATGCCGACTGCTCCACGGGTTAAAGGTCAGCGTTAATTGCGTAAATAGCCCTTTTGGTAACTGTCCGCGGATTGATTCATCTAGCCTGTTAAAAGCCTCTTCTGATGTCACCTCGTAGGCCTCCTCGATCCACGCCCAACAAAGCACGCCGCGCGGAACGGATAACGACGTTATTTTTAATGGGTCATCGAGCCCGACGAATAATATTTTTTGCCCCGTCGGCACGTAGACGATTTCAAGCGGGCTTTTCGTCGCTTTCCAGTACGGGCTAACGCCCAGCCGGTCAATCGCCCAGCAGAGATCGGAAAAACACGAATTTTGAAGTGTTCTAAATACCTTCCGGACAACGACCAAATTCGCCGCCGGGTGCTTCATAAGGTTATAAATGTACCAAAGCGCCGTTGTTTTCGATTTTTTGCTGGCGCGGCTGCCCTTAACTACCCGATATCTCCCGCGCCACTTCCAAAAAGCCCCATAGCCTTTACCGACAACATCAGGAAGATAAACGCGCCTCTCATTCATCGAGCTTGTCCTCCCCGGTGATGATGACCGGAGTAACGTTTACCTGTGTCTCGGGCAAGGTCATTCCGAGACACCGAGAAAGTATTTCAAGGGCTTTGCTTCGGTCTTTAATTGTCGGCTTTCTGTTTGTCCGGCTCTCTTCGCCTTGCGGATTAATCGCGACGACTTCCTCACTCATTTCACCGCGGACTATTTCCGTCAGCAGTTGTAATACCTCTTGCGCGTCCGCGACCTTCTCCGCGTCGGCCTTTTGTGATAATTCCTGAATGCGTTTTTTTATGTTTGGTTTTGCCAAGTTTTCAACAGCTATTGAACGCGCTGTTTTTTCGCTGTATCCGGCCGCAATAGCCGCCTGTGTGCCGTTGCCCTTAAGGCGTACGTATTCGGTCGCAAATAGTTCTTGTTTTCTTGTCAGTTTCGCCACGGGCAACTCCTTTCTGCATTAAAAAAGCGCCCTCTATTGGCGCTACTTCTTTTTTATATGAATATCCCCGATGATCTCATAGCCGGCTAACGCGCATATTTCTTTTGCTATTCTGATCAGCCGGTCTATTTCTCTTTTTTCCCGGTCCACGTTCGCGCAAGCCTTATCCGCTGTCGGATCCGGGTAGTGTTCATGATTCATGTTACACCCCTTGTAACACAAAAGCCGCCCAATCGGACGGCTCTTAGGAGGAAATTATAAACACTTCTGTTCTCTAATTTCTCACACTATCATAATATCATGTTCTAATGTATCTTTTTGTTGCAAGTTTTAAGAAAAATGCTTTTTCTGATACGCGTCGAGCGCTAAAACATGCAACCGCCGCACGTACTGATGGCGGTAGCACATCTTATCGGCGACCTCTTCCAAGGTTAGCCGCTCCGTGTTCACATAATACCAGATTAAAAGAAGTCTATAACGATCATCAGAAAGCGCGTTTATTTTCTCTAAAATCTGATCCTTTCGTTCATAGTATTCATCAATAGTCCGGTCAATCTCTCTTCCCATGTCGACCAATTTAGCGGCCGCGTTGGCGATGTCGGATTGGCGGGTGCCCGAGACGGGCTCGGAAAAAGGGCGCGCGAGGCTCGTCGCGCGGGCGGCCAGTTTCTCTTTATCCATGATTAACGCGTCAATCCGCGCATTTAATTCACGCAGCCCCTCAAGCTCCGCCCGCGCTTGACGGTTACCTTTAATCATTCGCCCGGGCCTCTCTGACACCGATTGCACGTTCCAACGCCGCCAATGCCTGACGCACGGATAAGTCTTGCGGCTCGTCCGACAACAAGGTCGCCACGGACAAGCACAGCACTGCTCCGGCAAGATCCTGATCAAGCCCCTTATCCGCCGCATACTCTATCGCGACGAGGCTTTCGGCTTGCAAGTGGTGATAATCGAGATAGCGCTTGATGTACCAGCGGGCCTTTCGTAGGTCCTCTAATTCGGTATCTTTAGATTTTTTACCGGCACGAGAAATGTACTTAACCGCATTTCCCAGATGATACCCAAGCTGCCAAGATTCGATCGCCTCAATCGTTTCAAATTTTCCGTCGGTATAATGCGCCGGATGATTGACTACGTCATTAACCTTATCTTTGCTCATGTTATGCTCCAATCTCCGCTTTTACTGCGGCAATTAACGCGTCCTGCCCGGTGGATTTCCCGGCGAGCGCGTTCAATACTCGCCCGTCCATCGTGTTTTTGGCCACAAGATGATGAACGATCACGGGTTTAGTTTGGCCTTGGCGATAAAGGCGGGCGTTGGCCTGTTGATACAGTTCAAGGCTCCAGGTTAAACCGTACCAAACGATCACGTGACCGCCCTCTTGCAGGTTCAAGCCATGCCCGGCGCTGGCGGGGTGCAACAATAACATCGGTATCTCGCCACGGTTCCATGCGGCCAGGTCCGCCTCGGTTTCCAAAAAGCGGGCGTCCGGAAAGGCTTTCTGCAGCCGCTCCGCGTCGTGTTGGAACCAGTAAAAAACAATCAGCGGCTCGTTGCACTCTTCGCGGATTTCCGCCAGGGCGTCAAGTTTCGCCCGGTGGACTTCACGCACGGCGCCGTCTTCGTCGTATACCGCGCCGTTGGCCACCTGTAAAAGCTTACCTGTAAGCACCGCCGCGTTCGCCGCCGTTACCTCGTTACCGTCGATCTCTGTCACAAAGTCACGCAGCAGCCGGTCATACGTACGCCGGGCGGCCGGCGGCAACTCCACATCTACGCGATTCATCATACGCTCGGGTAACGTCAGCCAGTCGTCCGCCGTCATCGATACGCAGATATCGCCGATATGCCGGTAAATTGCCTCGTCCGCTCCGTCGCGCGGGATCCAATCGTAAACGACATAGCCGTTACGCTTACCCGGCTTAAAATACGCGTCACGATACGCGCCGATCGTTTTACCCAGCCGCTCTCCCTGGTCGAGTAGGTACATTTGCGCCCACAGATCCATCAGACTACGCGGGCTGGGTGTACCCGTTAAAAGCACTAACCGGTCAATCAGGCCCAGCACTTGACGCAGCGCGCGAAAGCGTTTCGCCCGATGATTTTTGAAGCTCGACGATTCATCGACTACCACCATATCGAACGGCCAACGCCGCCCGTACAGCTTAACCAGCCAGGGCACGTTTTCGCGGTTGATCGTATACACATCAGCGTCCGTCGAAAGCGCCCGTTTACGCTCCGCCTCGCTGCCCAGTACGCGCGAAATACGCAGATGAAGATGATCCCATTTCGCCGCCTCGTCCGTCCACGTCATCTTGGCCACTCGCAGCGGGGCAATCACTAAACACTTACGCACGGCAAAGCGATCATGAATCAACTCCTCGACCGCCGTCAGCGTCGATACCGTCTTACCTAGCCCCATATCCAGGAAGAGCCCGACCTTTGGCGTATCAATAATGCGCTGCGTGGCGTATTCCTGGTACGCGTGCGGCTCATACTTCATCGCGGCTCTCCCACTCTCTGATCATTTCGTCGATCTCTCCTTTCGTCTCGACCACTCGCGCCGGTATCAACAGCCGGATCAGCTCCTCAATCCGCCGGATCTGTAACGGCGATATGCGCCCGCCTTTTCGTTTTACTTCTACAAAGGCCACGGCCCCGGTGCGAATGACAATCCGATCCGGCACGCCCCGCCGCCCCGGTGATACAAATTTCCAACATAGCCAGCCGCGCTTTTCGCACTCCTTGATCAAGTATCGTTCAACGTCTCTTTCATCAATCATCACAACCGCCTCATTCTCAATTACATTTGTCTCGTTGCCAACGTGGCCGTAAAATTGACTACATATATTATTTACGGTTTATGACGGCAAATTAATACATTAGTCATGCTTTTGTTTATATATGCCTTCATAATTCCTAAAAAATACTTTTATAGTATTTATAGGCAACATAGGCAACATATATAAATAAGCTCTTATTACACAAGCGCTTTCAATGTTGCCGTTATCGGCTACGTCGGCTACGCACGGCTACGCCTAAACGCTTTTGACGTAGCCGATGCTATTGCCGACGGACACGCCGGTAGCCGATGTTGGCAACCGATTATTTCTCAATACGGACGTATCCGCGCTGTTTTCCGTACGGTCCAAAATCCAACTTACCGCCGCCTTCCGAGTATCGCTCCCAACCGGGCATCGTCATCATGATCTCGTGAATTTCATTAGCGTCTCGACGTTGCATTTTGCCCCGGACTCCCTGGAAGCACTCCGTCCAGATCTCCGCAACGCAGACGCGATCGCGCCTGATCTTTCCTTCCACTTGTACGTCCGACGCGCTGTCAAACTGCGTCTGTCGCTGTTCAATGCCCCAGTCGTTCCATTTTTCCGGTAGCGGAGTATCCAGGTAAACCTCAACCATGCCCGCCTTGTCGCTTATTTCTCGGTGCGCCTGTTGCCGCGCGAAGGCTTCTTTTTCCTCCCCTTCCGTCAAGTAGAGCCGCCGCTCGCCGTTATCCCAGGCGTGGACCATCTCGGCCCACACTTGGTCGATGTATTCCTGATTGAAGTCATCAAACAGTTTACGCGTATGTCCTTCGTTGACTTCCACCGGCCAAAAGCGCCGGTTGCCGGTCGGGTCTTTTAGAAAATATTGATTATTCGTACTGCCGAAAAAGACGCACTGCCGCGGGTAATCTTCCACGCGGTAACCGTACGCCGGGCGGAAGCTGTCGGTATCTTTAGAGATGTAAAACTTGACCTGCTCGATCTCCATTTTTCGCATCGCGGCAAGCTCGCCAAACTCCAGAATCCACTTACCCTGTAATTGCTCAAAGCTTTCTTTGCCGCTCATGCTGGTAGCCGAATCCGAGGCCCATTTACCGCCTAGACGTTTAATGAAGTACGATTTACCGATCCCCTGCCCGCCGACAAATACGAGCATGTAATCGAACTTGATCCCCGGTTGAAATACGCGCGCCACAGCCGCCAGAAGCATTTTTCGCGTTACTGTCCGGACATAGGCCGAATCATCGGCCCCTAAAAAGTCAATTATGACCGTATCGGCGCGCGGCTCGCCGTCCCACTCCAGCCCCCGCAAATAGTCGCGCACAGGGTGGTAATGGTGGATATACCGGTACTCCGCCAGTACGTCTTTCAAAACGCTTGGCTTTCGTACCTGGTAAGTCTCTTCAAACCAGTTTGTCAGCCCCGCGTCGTCGGCCTCGCCCCAATGCTCCGTGCCGACGCCGGCCGCGGGCCGCCATGGTGGCCGCCGAAGGACTTCAAAGCGTGATGAAAAATCGTTATAAATCAGCATTCCGCGAACATGCGGGTGATGTTCCATGATCAGCTTGAAGTTGGCGGCCGTCGGTAGTAGCTTTGCTTGACGGTCAAATGTCAGCTTTTCCGTCCAGGACCAGTCATCGTCATCGCTAAATTCATCATCAACGTTGGCTAACTGCTCTTTGTGCAGCCGGATTTTCACTCGGCCATCTTCGCGCGCCATGTCCTGCATCGCTAAAAATGATGGTAATTTCGTCGCTACCGTGCCGTCCTTGGCTTCGGCATCGAGTTCGCCGAATTTATGTAGCCGGACCATATCAAACGCGTTTACCAGGTGCTCGCTGCACGGATCGGTGGCGTGGAACGAATATAAAAACTTGTTGTCAAATAACAGCGCGCCGCCGGCGGTCGTGCCGTCGGTATAGGTGAAGCGGTTTTCTTGCGTTGTCGGCGCGTATACGCCGGGTAAAAATACCTCCATCGCCTCAGTAATTGAATATTCGCGGCAAAATACGCCGACGATCCCGCGCTTTTCGAGCGGATCCTGCTGCTTTTGCGTCAGGCGCTTAAAATTAACCTCATCTTCACTTCGCCATTCGCTCATATCTTCCCAGCCCGGGTTGGCGGCGAGAAACGCGTCAACGTCCAAAAGCTCGCCTGCGCGCCGTTGGTAATCCCACACGCCGTCGCTCGCGACAGATGGCCAATACATCAGCCGCTCCGGGGCGTGCGTCGTCTTATCGAAATACCCTACGCCGATATCCGCCGCGATCCGGCGCGAAATAAACGCGAACTCGTCTATTTGCATCGGCCGGCTTGTTGGAATGAGTAAACGGTACCGCTGCGACTGCGCCGTGTGCTTGTGCGTTGTATGCGCTACCCACGCACAGGCTAAATGCTCTCTTACCGCGGGTAAAAACGTATCATCGGCAAAGTCCGCGTCAAGCGTTACGAGCGTCCGCCACGCCATCGCGCCTTTTTTCCGCCGGCTGCCGCGGATCACGCCGCCGACATAGCCGCCGACATCTTTAATATCGCCTTGTTCCGCGCGGCTCATTTTAAGATACGCGCCGATCGTCTCCGCCGTTCGCGTCGGCGCGGCCAGACGTTCGGCAAGCTCGGCCCAGGTAAAGTCGCGCCCGCGCCAGGCTTTCGACTGTCGGTTAGAGCCTATGCTAATTCGTACGGTATACGTAGCCGCCGGGTCAGTCTTTACGGTAGTATTCGGTCTCATATCCATCACCTCGTAATCGTAATCCCGGCGCCCAGTCGATCGGTTCCGCCATAATTTCGTTCACCTTTCCTAAAATTCCGCGCGGCCCGTCGATGATGATTTCATCGTGGACGTGCGCCACAATCTGAAAGCCCCGGTGATCCACTCTGCGCATCGCCTCGCCCAAGCAGTCACGCGCGATGGCCTGGACCACGTTCTCGGTAAGCTTACCGCCGTACGTGTCCTGCCGCTCCCACTTATTCGTCGCCTGATTAACGCCCATGTACGTAACCGTGTCAATAAACCTACCGAATTTCGCCACCGGCTCAACCGTTGGCTCGGCATAATACAAACACCGCCCGGACGGCAAAAATACCCGTAAAAAATCGTCTGTTGCGGACATCGTGATACCTTGTCTGATCCGCACCGTGTCGCGCGTTTTAATCGCCATTTTCGCGGCCTCTTCCAGCGCCGACCACAGCCGCACGATACGGGGCGATTTCGCCCGCCAGCGCGTGATAATATCTTGTAGTTCACTATCGCTTAAGCCCATTTTGTCGGCACCCATCGCCTTTAGCGCGCCGACGCCGCCACCGTAGCCACAGGCCAGCTCCGCGACCTTGCCTTTTTGGCGTAGTTCGCTACCCTTCTTAATCGTTTCCATCGGCACGTGAAACATCTGCGCCGCGGACGCTTCATAAATTTTTCCGTGCGTCGCGAATACCTCATTTCGCCAGGTCTCGCCGGCTAACCAGGCAATGACGCGCGCCTCAATCGCGGAAAAGTCAGAGACGGTCAAGACGTTACCCGGCGACGCGACTAACGCCGTGCGCACGAGCTGTGACAGCGCCACCGGAAGCGGCATAAACCACGCCTCGACCAAGTCCGCGTCACCTTGGCGGACTAATCGGCGCAGCAGATCCAGCGGCTCGATCGAATTACGGGGCAAATTTTGTAATTGCACCAGCCGCCCGGCAAATCGCCCTGTCCGGTTCGCTCCGTAAAACTGGAACAACCCCCGGATCCGGTCGCCGTCGCCCGCGACATCTTTCATTTTTTGGTACTTCGCTACGCTCGTTTTGCCGAGCCGTTGCCGGTACTGCAGGGCCTCTTTTACCTTCGCGGGCGTCGCGTCATCGTGGATCAGTTCCGCCACCACGGCTTTGGTAAGTGAGGGAACCTCGCGCCCCAGTTGCTTTTTCAACCATTCTTTCATCTGCGAGACTGACCCCGGGTTGGAAAGTCCGGTTAACTGCTGGGCCTTGGCGAGTGTCGCCGCAGCCGACGCGGTATCGTCGGCGATTGCCGCCTCCACAAAGCCGCGGTCAATACGAACGCCTGTGTCATTGATTTTTTGATCCAACACGTACAGCCCCCGCTCCGCCTGCGTATATTCGACGTAGCTCAACCGTTCGCGAATCTCCCGCTCCGCCTCGACGTCACGGGCGCAGTACTTCTTAAACACGGCCCAATCCTCCGGCGCGTCATCGGGCCGCCAGCGCGTCCGCTCTCCGTTCGCCCGGCTCGGCTTACAAGGCATGCAGAATTTACGAATCAGCCCCGCTCCTTCGTCCATTTTCGCTTTGTCGATACCGAGCGCCGCGCCCGCCCCTTTCAGTGATGACGGTAGCCCCGCTGTTAAAGCGCGCACCCGTGTACAATCCCACTGCTCCCCGGTTAGCGTTAAATGAAAGAAATGAGAGAGGCACACGCGTTCAAAATTAGCATTAAACGCGGCTTTTATGACGTTCGGATCCGTCAGCGCGTGAAATACGTCATCAGGCAACGCCTCGCCGGCGGTAAAGTCTACTACTTTAACCGGATCACTCCCCCACGCGTACGCGAATAACAACACTTCAAAATCGGGGCTTTCCGCGTATTTATATACGCCGACCTTTCCCAAGTCCGCGCCGGAGAAGGTCTCGATATCAATCGATAATTGCTTCATCGTTTCTCCCTTGCGTAGAAAAAGGGACGGGCGCATTGCCCGACCCTATAACATTTATTAGCCCCAAATATCGGCGTCATCGTCGAGGTCGTCAAATTCGGCTTCCACGTTCACCGGCGAGACGCCGCTCAACGGTTCGCCGTCGCGCAGTAATTGAACGGCCCGCAGTCCGGTCGTTACGCCGCGATTTCCGTGCGAATTGTACGAAAAAACATCAATAGAAACACGCCCGTAGCAGCCGCTATAAATAGCGCGCGGATCCAGGATCTCTTGTTTATTGCGGTCTACGACGATAACCGGATCCTTGGACGAGGTGTTAAAGAAATAGTGGCCCGCAAATTCCGGGTATTGATCGGCCTTTTCCTCGTCTCCGTCGCGTAAAAAGGTCACTTCGCCGCGGACGCCTTTCAGGTTCTGCTTGCCCTTGTCGCTACGTTTCACGGCTTCGATCGCCTTTGCGATTTGCTCTAAGGTCTTTGTGTCGCTTTTCGGTACTAATACCATTACCGAGTATTTCGGCGGGTTATTCTCGAAAGAGTGCGGCTCGAAAACATGAACGAAATTGAAACGAACTTCTCCGGTTGTTAAACGTGTGCTTTTTGACATTGGTATATCCTCCTTAAAATTCATCAATAATATCTTCTATGCTTTTCCACTCCGGCCGCTTATCGCTTACGGGCACTAGTGTCGGCGCCCCTGCCGGTGTTTCCACATAGGCGTCTGCCCACGCGGCAAAATTCTTTTTACCGACCACTTTTTCAAGCTTTCCGATAGTCAGTAGCTTACGCGGCGCGATATCGTCGAGCTTTTGCCGGTGGCGGCGTAATTCAGCGAGTAGGCCTTCCTCATCGGTGATTTTCCGGCGTCGTTGGCCTTCCACCAACTTATAACCGGGCCATTTTTTGCCCTTAACGGCTTCTTCCTGGGCCCAGGTGTAGACGTCTTTAGCCCACTGTGCCAGCTTATCGGCAAGCGGGATAATCTCCGCGATCTCGTCATCAGTCAGCAGCGCCGGATAGCCAAAATCATGTACGAGTAGCTTTTTATAGGCTTCTGCCCGCGCCCGGCACTGTACCCTGGCCTTGCACCATCGGCAATGATCGCCGGGGGCAAATTCGCCTGTGCCGGTGGCGGCTGCTTGCGCCCGCGGGGCGACGTAATCGCGCCCCCAGGCGATCAAGTTTTTCACCGTCACGGTCTCCTCGCTGATGCGGTCAAGCCGCGGCTGGAATATTACCATGCGGATTTTTTCAGGCTCGTATAACCAGCCGTACTCTTCGTATGCGCCCAGTGCGTACAGTCGCAGTTGGCTGTTGTTTTCCGCCGAAACGGCTACGCCCTTTCCATATTTCAAGTCAATAATCGTCAGAGTGTCCGCGTTCGTGATGACGGTATCGGCGGTACCGAAACCGTCCGGCACGTACTTTGAAAAGTCAACGCGGGTCTCGGTAAATAGCTTCGTCGCCGCATCGGTATTGCTCATCGCGTGAAACGTTTCTGCGATAAAATCCGCGTAGGCGTCGGTGCACTGTTCCATCTCCGGACCGTAATACTCCGATTCTTTAATCCGGGCGAGCTCGTCCGGGTCGTCATTATCGAGCAGCCGCGCGTTCAGTTTGTACTCCGCCAGCGCGTGGGCGGCTGTTCCTTCTGCCGCATACTCCGAGACGGGCTCTTCCGGATATTGCGCTTCAAGCTCCGGGGCGGCTGTACAGGCAAGCCAGCGCGCGCTGCCCGATGCGGATAGCGTTGCGTGCGCTCCGGGGCCGCTCATACAAGCGCCTCGGCTCGTTCGATCAAAGCCGCGTAATCTTCCGGCTTTACTTGTGATAACTTCGGCGCGTACTCTTCGAGTAAAGCCTGTACTTTATCTTTGCCGACGCGATCCATCGCCGCGCCGAACGCCGTGCGCACGTCCTCGGCGGTGGCGGCTTTTTCAACAACTTTTTCAACCGGCTTTTCCGCTTCCGGTTTCACCGGCGCCGGAACACTTTTCACGTCTGCGCCATTGGCGGCTGCTTTTACTGCCGTGTCAATCGTGACAGCCTCGCGCGTCGATTGCTTTGCCTGTTGGGCATTCAGCCACGCGCCGTATAACAGCCCCTGCATTTCCGCTACTACATCAAATGCGCTTTCTCCCGTAATTTTGATTTCAATCATTGGTCATTTCCTCCTAAAAGTGGTAAACTAACTATGAAGTGTTTTTCTTTGTGCGTCCGTTGCCGCGGGCGCATTTTTTATTTCAGTCATAATATTCTTCCTCCGCGTCTTCAACGCTTATTACTTCCCAGTCATCTATTTCGCAGTTGTCCATCTCCGCTATGACGCTATCCGTATAATCGTCGATGATGAGGTCGATATACTCTTCATCATCTGCCGTGACTTCAATAGTAGCCTCAACAGTAGCCGTCACTTTCAGCTTGTAAACGTGCGGAGTTGGAATTGTCGGACGGTCAATGACCATTGGGTTCTCGGCTTCTTTCATCTCGTCACCTCCTCAAAATCGACGCATAGGCTCGTTAGAATACCGCCGCCGATAATCGCGCCCCAGCTTTTGGCTAAATACCTAAGCGCCACCGAGTAATCGATGTATAACTCCACGTCGGCCGTGATTAAATTCATCGCGCCTGTCAACATAAGCGCGCCGCCGATAGCCGCTCCGATAAACCGCCAGTTCTCATGAAGGAAAAGCAGCGCTAATACAAGCCTTTGAATGGCGGTAAGCTTTCTACGCCTTTTCATTTCTTTTCACCTCTTTCATCGCCTTTATATGTGATCCCCCGGCGCTCGCATTCGCTTTTTATCACCAGCATTACGGAAGTCACCGCGCCGATGAAAAACGCGCCGAATAGAAGCAGAATAAAAATCAGATCCAATAGCGACAGTGTCATTTTTCCAACCTCTTTTTCGCCTTGAGGCTTCGCGTTTCCACAAGATAATCAATGAACGCCCCGGCATTAATAAGCCGCATGCCCGGATAGATGATGATTTTATCGTCGTATTTACCGCTGGCCTCCATCATTGCCGCGTGTTCGCGGATCTTTGTGTCGCCGAGACCGACGAATTTTTTTAGGCCGCTTGTTTTGCACCAGGTATCACTGGCGGAAACAAGCACCGGGCCGTCTATCAGTTGAACGTCTGCCATGTTTTACGCCCCCTTTCTGTCGCGAATGTACGCGCCGATCACCTCTGAAAAGTAATCGGAAAGCCGAATTGCAAGCCTCCATACACCGTGCCCGCCGCAATATAATCTCACTCTGTCGAACAGATTTTGAGCGATAAGCCCATCCGGGGCGCTAATATCAATAATTCCCAACTCGAGCAAAAAAATCTGATTTGCGGCCGGCGAATAGTATCGACCGCGCAAATCGTTCACCTGTTCGTTAAAAACATCAACGAGCGTAGCCCCCGGTTCCGCGTTCGCCATGTACCCTTCAATAACCGTCAACACGTTTTGCTGTTCCTGCCAGAGCAACGCTTTCACACCTTGATATGCTTTCCATTGTTCGGCTGTTGCTGTCATTTTTTAAGCCTCCTTTTTTATTACCTCTTGTACATGATCACTAATTGCAGTAATAGATTTACTGCGATAATTGCGACCGTGCAGACTTGAATCAAATAAGCTTTTTCAAGTGGGCTCATGCCGTCTTTCATGCTTACGCCTCCTTAACTCTTTTTCTTACGCTTGAATAAAATCTCAATTTCTAGTGCTGTTTTAGGAATTTAAGCTCTTTTGCCACAACCCGAGCAATCGTTTCATCCAACTCGGCGTACATCTTGCGTATCTCCTCCGACTTGCACAAGGGCTTAAGTTCCGCCCCCGCTTCATGCCAAAACGTAAGCAGTTTGCGTATACGTTCCAGCGCAATTACCTTCTCGTTCATGCTTCACCTCCCTACGCCAACGCGCGTTTAAGTTTCTTCGGCGCGACTTCGTCCAGCCGCGCCTTTACTTTCTCGATTGACTGATCTCGAGAGTCGCGCTGTGCGACCAGCTGTTCTTTCACTATCTGCAAATCGAGCTTGTTTTCTGTCAGATCTACATTGACGTAGCGGTCATCGCCTTTTTCTCGTACGGAGAAGATCTGCCGCCGTCCGTCATCGTCTCGTACCTGCGCCGTTAAATTCGTTGCCAGTCGGCGAATGTCCTTATTAATAAGCCGCCCGATATCCGGCGAATAGTGCAGTTTAACAAGGTCAAATACTTCTTGCTTGGAAATACGCGGACGGTCTCTGATCTCTTCTAAAATAGCCTCTCTTGCTTTTTTCTCTAACATGTTTATCCCTCCCTCAATCTCCGGTTTAGATAGTTACGAATGATGTACAGATTATTAATTGCCGCGTCGATGTCCGGCAGTCTCCATTTCGGCTCGTCGCTTGCTGTTAGGCTTTCAAACCATACGCCCAGGCGCTCCTCGTCGATACGGGCGTTTAACGGCTTGAATATCGCGTCGTTAATTCCGCGCCTTGCTTCGTGCCGCCAGTCCGGCGACCGTTTCTCTTTTACGAGTTGTAAGACCCGCGACCGTGTCGGGATATCGTCGTTTTCCTGCGCCTCCCGTTTGACCTGCTCGACGACTTCCGGATTCTTGGCTAGGACTTCAAAACGCCGAACTTGATTTCTTTCAAATCCCAACTCTTTGATACGCTCAGCCTTGCTTTTTATTGGCGGCTCTTCGCGTGGCGGTTGCTCCTCTTGTAGTGAATGCTCACCGGTGAGCTTTTGCCACCGATTGCCCTTAAAGCTGTTATCCTTTGGCAATTTCAGCGTAAATTCGCCGATTTTGCGCTCCGCGTCCAGCAGGGCGCCGCTTAGCATTTGCGCCTCCGCTAACTTTTGTTCGCGTACGTCTGTTGCCAGCGTTAATTGGTCAATCGCTCGAATCTCTGCCCGTACCGATTTAAGCTTTTCTCGCCCAAAGAGTACGAATTTTGCCAGATCCTCAATCTTTGCCGGCAAGTCAGCGAACTCTTTAACGGTTAACTCGTTCATGCTTCACCTCCTTTTACTTCGTTCTGATACTCTGTTTCCGCCTTGATTAATGCGTTCAGCGGAACGCCATAGCATTTAGCCAGACACATTAACGTGCTCAACTTAATCTCACTTTGCCGCGCACCCTTTTCGATGTTTGATAAGTAGTTTTGCGAAATTCGCAATTTAGTTGCCGCCTGCGTCTGTGTAAATCCGGCTTGCTCGCGTGTTTGTATGAGATATTTACGCAACACTTTCCACCTCCTCCCTACTAATTATCTCAATCTGTGATCAGTATATCTCGTTTCGGGATATAAGTCAATACTATTTTTGAGACAAACTTGACGATTATCGCTTTTTGAGATAATATGTAGTTACTAAATCAATTTAGGAGGGCAAAATGAAAATACGGCAACTGCGCCAAATCTTAAATCTAGGCCAAAAAGAATTTGCGGAAAGCATAGGTATAGCGCAGAACTCATTAAGTAATTACGAAACCGGTAAGCGCACACCCTCGCCCGAAATCCTTAAGAAGATATCTCAAAAATATAACGTTCCGGCCGATTATCTTTTAGATAATGACTGGATCGCAGATGACAGAATTGCTTCGGCACTAAAAGAAGAACGCGAATTGCGGGGGCTTTCTATCTCTGACGTATCCACGGGCTCTGGGATCCCGTCTACAGATCTTCAAGCCTATGAAAATAACACTGCCCCAATCAACGATTATTTATTTCGGCGAATCTGCCACCTGGTATATGGGAAGTCCACAGCAGAGTTTTTAGTCGATCACGATTTATATGATGAATATATCCCCGAGCACTTCAACGGCGATGTAGATGCGTATGAGGCTTTCAAAGATGCTTCGAGACGCGATCAAGATTATGAAAAAATCCAGCTTGCCCAGCAATACAACCACCCTGATATATTTGTCCCGAAATTAAAAAAAGTCCCTTTATTAGGGACTACAGCAGCCGGCGAACCGATATTGTCAGATGAACATTTTGAGGGCTATGTCGGAACGACGGAAAACGCCGATTTTTGCTTGCGCGTTACCGGCGACAGTATGACCGGCATAGGGATTTACGACGGCGACACGGTTTTTGTTAAGTCGCAAAATGAGGCGGAATCCGGTCAAGTGGTAGTCGTGCGCATCGACGGCGACGCCGTTACTCTTAAACGTTTCTATCGCCACGGCGAAAGCGTCATTTTGCAGTCAGAAAATCCTGCCTATCCACCTATGATATTTAACGCCAACAACTGTGACGATTTCCGTATATTAGGTATTGCCATCATCAAGCAGAGCATTATTCAATAAAAATTACTAAATTAAAAGCGGGACGCTACCAACGCCCCGCAGAGAGACGCGCCAACCGTGGCATTAGGAGATGACCATAACGGCGACGCGGACAGTAAAACACGCCCGAAAAGGGCTGTTTTCTGTATATTTAATTAGAAGGAGGAAAAGCCATGTATATTGAAGAACGGAAAATGAAAAGCGGCCGCACGTCGTACCGCGCCATCGAAACGTACATTGACCGGCTAACCGGAAAGCGGCGCCGCGTATCGGTAACCATGGACAAAAAGACGAACGCGACCATGAAGTGGGCAACCGCCGAACTGCAGCGGAAGATTGACGAGGCGCAAGAAACGAAAACGGGGAAAAATATCACGCTTGCGGAACTGCTAAAAGAATATGCAGAGTACCGCCGCCCCGATGTTAGACCGTCAACACAGCGCGCGCATGCGGATTCGATTAAGCGGCTTGTTAAGATATTTCCGGATGGTCTTTTAATATCAGCCATTACCCTGCCCGTTGTGCAAAGGTCTTTTCTTAAAATGCGCGACCTGTCCGGCGTCACTGTCAGCATGACCGCCGCATTTTTTAAGCAGTCCATGAAGTACGCTAAGCGAATGAAATATATTGAAGACATAAGTTTTATCCATGAGATGACGGTTTCCGGACGCGCTAAAACCGTTGACGATGTAAAGCGCGCGCGCGAAAAGTTTTTGACACGCGAAGAGCTGGCGGAAGTGCTTCAAAAAGTACGCGAAATAAAGCCGAGATACGCCCTCATGCTTGAATTTATAGCGCTTACCGGCTTACGCGCCGGCGAATGCTCCGGTTTGCGTTATCAAGATTTTGACGGACAAAACATTGATATTAACGGCACGATCACCCACTCCGTCCCGTTTTCTGCCAAAGAAATAAAAACGCCGCCGAAAACACTGTCATCTTTCCGGACGGTAGCGCTCAACAGTCGCGCTATTGAAATTTTGAACCAGATCCGGATTGAAAACATGAAGGACGCCGCATGGAATAAGGGCAAATATACGGAAAAAGGCTACTTCTTTACATCGTCGACGGGCAACCCTATCCGCTTTTCCGACATAAATCACACGCTTCGCTCGCTTAAATTGCCGCGTCATATATCGACGCACGTATTTCGCCATACGCATATATTTTTATTGGCGGAGTTAGGCGTTCCGCTTAAGACGATCATGGAGCGCGTCGGGCACATCAATCCGAAAACGACGCTAGCCGTTTATTCGCACGCAAGCGAACAGATGCACCGTGACGCTGCCGACAAACTCGATGAGATATCTATGTAGGTCGTGGGGGAACGGTGGGGGAAAATTTAACGATGGAAACGAAAACGACACGGCGGAAGTAAAAATAAAAAAGCCCACAACGGCGGGCATTGTAGCGATTATGCGACTTGTACGGCGGCAATAAAAACGGTAGTGTTTATATATTAAATATAGCATACGAAATCATTAGATTCCATATGCAAAAAGTGCCATAATGCATTATGCGCTAAAATAGTCGCATTAATTTTTATTGATGATTTTTGAGTGAAATAAATTTGACACGCCGATTTTTAAGCGCTATTATATAGGCAGGATATGGCATTACGAGTTCAAATAAAGATTTATCCACATCGCCCTTCGGGGCTCTACCCATGTAGACTAAAAGCACTCTTCGGGGTGTTTTTTTAGTGCTTGCATTCGCATCGTCTTTTTTATCCTTCTTTCGGAAGCGGTAGCACTGCCGCCACTTCCGGTCCGCCTGCGTATAGATTCCGCCGCGCCTCATGCCGTGCTCTATTCACACCTTCTCATATGACCAACGCGATTCGCATAAAAATATTTTTCTATGATCGATCTGTCGATCATTATTGCTCCGCAAAAAGCGTTTCCGAAACACGATAAGCACGGGCGCGCCCGCTCTCCGTCAAGTGCACCGTGCCACCATGAATACGTACAAAATGCCCCGCTTCAAGACGACGACAAATGAGATCGGCAAATTCCGGTTTCCAGCGCAAATGCTCATAAAGTGTACCGACTCCCGCCTCTTGCGCCTGCGTAGCGGTGCCTTCATGAGTCAACAGATGGAACAAAACGGTTTCTTCTCCATACTGCAAGCGCAGACGTTTTAAACGACGATACCGGGCAATAATACCCGACCTGGGTGTCGCGATCACCGTCAATAAAAATATTCCTCCGATTGTTCCCGCAATCGCGCCTGCAATCGAAACATCCAGCCAAAAAGCAATCTCCGTACCGAGCCACGCGGATAGGGCACCGATGCTCGCCGCCAAAGCAAGCATTTTTCGCAAATCTTTGGTAAGCAAGTAGGCCGTCGCGGCCGGTCCGATCATCAATCCGATAACGAGGATGGCGCCGACCGCTTGGAATGAAGCGACGACGGTCACGGAGACGAGTGTCATCAGCAAATAGTGCATCCATATCGGCGAAAATCCGTACATGGCCGCCAATAACGCATCAAAGGTAACCAGTTTCCATTCTTTGAATGCCGCCACAATGACTAATGTATTGAGCAAACAAATTCCTGTCAACACCCACATGGACACAGCGCCCCAATCGGCACCATTCACACGCACGCGATCAAAAGGCGCAAAGGCGAGTTCCCCGAGCAGGACCGAGTCCGTATCCAAATGAACATTACTACCGTATAGATTGACCAAGATCAAGCCGATAGAGAATAACAGCGGAAATACAATCCCGATGGATGCATCTTCGCTGACTAGTCGGGTTCGTTGCAGGCTTTCGGTACACCACACGGTAAAGCATCCCATGAGCGTTGCTCCGATGAGCAGCCAGGGCGAGTTTAAATTCTCCGTTGCAAAAAATGCAATGACGATTCCCAAGAATACGGTATGCGTGATAGCGTCGGCGACCATGGACATTTTGCGCAGTACCAGAAACACCCCCGGCAAAGCGCACGCGAATGCCGCCAACATCGCGATAAGAATAATCTCAGTTTGGGCGGACATTGATATCGCCCTCCTTCCAACGCCGGCGTGCCTCCCGATGCACCCGGTAACGTGCAATGATGCCCCTTCCGGGCGCAAACAGCAAGCTGAGCAGTACCACGATTGAGGCGGCAACGACGATCGCCGGCCCCGTCGGCAAACCTTTTACGATCGCACTGGCATACGTACCGATACCGCAAGACAGCGCCCCGATCCCCCCTGCCAGTACCGCCATGGTGCCGAGGTTATCCGTCCATTGCCGTGCCGCCACCGCCGGAGCGATGAGCAGCGAACTCATCAAAATCGCACCGACAGACTGTAAGCCGATGATAATCGAGGCCACCAGCATCAAACCGTACACCAATTGCGTCATTCTGACAGGCAGCTGTAAACTGCGCGCGAAATCGGCATCAAACGCCACCAGTTTTAATTCTTTCCAAAAAATGACTGCCAGCAGTAAAATCATTACCGCTACCGCCGCGGTAATTTCCACGTCGCGCGCCAGCATAGTGGCCGCCTGTCCGAAAATAAATTTCGACAACCCCGCCTGGTTGGGGTTGTCCGTATGCTGCACATACGTCATCAGCATCATGCCGACGCCGAAAAAAGCGGCAAGAAATGTCGCTAATGCGGCATCAAACTTGACCTTGGTATAGCGCACGGTCAAAGCGATCGCTCCCATGCACAGCAAGGATGCGACCGCCGCACCGGTCAGCAGCACTTCCAAATCTTTCACCGCCAAAAACATGAAGGCCGCTACCACGCCCGGAAACGACGCATGCGACAATCCGTCTCCGATGAGACTTTCCTTGCGCAATACGGCAAACGTTCCCGTAACGCCGCTCGCCAATCCCAACAGCATGGTCCCCGCCGCCACGATCTGGAAGGTATAATCACTCAGCGGCGACAGCATGGGTCCCCTCCCGCCGCAATGGATTGCGGGCATTATACGCTGCTTCGATGTGCTCACTCGTAAACACGTCATCTACAGGACCCATCGCAATGCGTCGCAAGTTAATCATCGTAACCCAGTCAAAGTATTCCGCCACCGTCGCCAAATCGTGATGTACAACAACTACCGTTTTGCCGCGTAATTTCATCTCTTGCAACAAAGCGACAATCGCCTTTTCCGTTTTGGCGTCGACCCCCTTAAACGGCTCATCCATGAAGTAAATATCCGCTTCCTGAATCAATGCGCGCGCTAAAAATACGCGTTGCTGCTGGCCACCGGACAAACGACTGATCTGACGTTCCGCATAGGCGTCCATACCCGTTTTACGTAGCACATCCATCGCCATCTCTCGCTCCGCCGCCCCCGGTCGTTTAAACCAGCCGAGATGACCGTAACGTCCCATTAGTACGACATCCAGTACCGTCGTCGGGAAATCCCAGTCTACACTGCCGCTCTGTGGCACATAGGCAATCCGCTTGAAATCATCACGCGACACAGCCAACCGACCGTCTAAATAAAATTTGACCGAACCGGAAATTTTAGTCAACAATCCCAATATCGCCTTGATCAACGTCGATTTTCCCGCGCCGTTCGGCCCGACAATCGCCGCGAGCGATCCTTTCGGAATCTTCATATCTACATCCCAAAGAACCGGTCGTTCATCATAGGCAACGGTCATGTCCTCGACTTCTACCGCCCACTCCATATGAATCCCCTTTCATGTATCCTAATAACAAAAAGGCGGGTGTCTCTCCGCACCCGCCGTTGATATTATTTCAGGCCCGTAACAATAGTATCGATATTTTCTTTGACCATACCGATATAATCGCCACCCGGAGTACCCGGCGCGCCGCACGAATCGGAATACAATTCGCCGCCGATCTTTACGTCCCAGCCTTTTGCCTTGCAAGCTTCCTGCACCGCTTCAATGGTTTTATGCGGAACGGATGATTCGACGAAAATCGAACGGATCTGGTGCGCCACGATGAAGTCGGACAATTCACGAACGTCAATCGCGCCCGCTTCCGCTTCCGTGCTGACCCCCTGTAAACCCTTGACCGTAAATCCGTACGCCCGGGCAAAGTATTGGAATGCGTCATGTGCCGTGACGAGAACGCGACGTTCCTGCGAGATTTCTGCGGCGCGTTTGGCCACATATTCGTCCGCTTTTTTCAGCTCTGCCAAATATTTTTCATAATTGGCTTTGTACAAATCTTTGTGTTCCGGGTCTTTCGCGGCCAATCCTTTATACACTTCTTCCGCCGCCAGCATCCAGTTCTTCACGTCAAACCAGATATGCGGGTCGGTAGCCTGTACTCCGTCATCATCTTCATATTGAAGCAGTGTCGACGGGTCCAAGTTCTTCGCCACACAAATCGTCGTCTTTTTGTCCTGTTCCAGCTTGCCGAAAACTTCGCCCATCTTCCCTTCCAAATGCAGACCGTTATACACAACGACATCGGCATCCGACATCACCTTGACATCACCGGCGCTGGCTTGATACAAATGCGGGTCCACTCCGGGTCCCATCAGACCGGTTACTTCTACCGCGTCGCCACCGATCTGACGACTCAAATCCGCGAGCATCGTCGTCGTCGCCACCACTTTCAATTTACCGGAAGCGGCCGAAGGCGCATTATCTTTGGCACCACCACAACCGACAAACACCAACATCATCATCGCCAGCATACCTGCTGCAATCTGTTTCCAATGTACTTCCATACATGTCCTCCTTTATTTTTTCTGAAGATTGAATCAAGCTCAGAACCGCTTCATGGAGATAGTTGAGAGAAGTAAGAATATAATCCGACCGGTCTTTGCCCGAACTCCAAATATTTCTTATATAGCTTACCATTTATGAAAACGATTTTCAATAACATTTATATATTTTATTTCAAAATTTCAGCTGCTCTTTTGCATACATTCTCCCATCTGCGGAATGAAATAATGCGATTTTGATGTAAGTCTTCATCTTTTTACTTTTGCATTGCATTATAAGCATAGTATTACAAGCTTCAAATAAAGATGTATCCACATTGCCCTTCGGGGCTCTACCTATGTAGACTAAAAGCACTCTTCGGGGTGTTTTTTTAGTGCTTGCATTTTATTTTTAGTATCCTGATACGCTTTACGATAGTTACCAATCTGTTTTTCAAAATAAAAAAGACGATGCCTTCGCATCGTCTTTTTTTACTTCTATTATTCTTCCTCTTCGTCGTCGGGCAGTTCCGCGTTGCTGTAAACGTCTTTGACATCGTCAAGATCATCCAACGCGTCCAGCAGATTTTGCATTTTGCGGGCGTCATCACCGTCTAAGGAGATGGTGGTGTCGGGCACCATGGTGATTTTGCTGATGGTCATTTCAATATCGGCGTCTTGGAATGCTTTTTCGACGGCATCATAATTTTCCGGAGTCGTCAAGACTTCATAGTCGTCATCATCATTTTTGAAGTCTTCCGCGCCGGCGTCAAGCGCCATCATCATGAGCTCTTCCTCGTCACCGGCATCGCTGGGGAGAACGAACACGCCTTTACGTTTAAACATCCAGGTGACGCTGCCGGATTCACCGAGGTTGCCGCCGTGCTTGGAAAAGGCATGGCGCACGTCAGCCGCCGCGCGGTTGCGATTATCGGTCATGACTTCGACCACAAGAGCAACACCTGACGGACCGTAGCCTTCGTAAGTAATTTCTTCGTAGTCACCGCCGTCGGTTGCTCCGATCCCTTTTTGGATGGCGCGCTGAATGTTGTCTTTCGGAACGTTGTTTTCACGCGCCTTCTGCAAGGCGAGTTTCAAACGCATGTTACCGGTCGGATCGGCGCCGCCCAAGCGAGCGGCTACGGTAATTTCCTTACCGATTTTCGTCGTAATTTTAGCGCGAATAGCGTCATTTTTACCTTTTTTATGTTTAATGTTGGACCATTTAGAGTGTCCGGACATGAAAATTCCCCCTTATGCTTGCCACCATTCGGTTCCGCAAAGGCGGTCCAACATGATGGCGGCCGCGGACCGTACGCTCAAATGATTGTAAGCGCCGGCGCCGTAAATCGGCTCTAAAATATAATCGAACGATTGCATGGCTTCTTTCGTCATGCCGTACCCCGTACCGAAAAGCAACAAGTATGAGTTGTCGGTGGTTTGCAACCATTCCCGTACCTGCCGGTATGTGACGGTATTGGGGTAAGTGCGCGCATCCGTGGTGATGATTTGCGGCGGATGCCCCGTTTCGCGATGAATTTCTTCCCGCACCTGCGCGAGATTTTCACGAAGCTTAACATGAGCGAAGGCATCTTTGCGATCCGGATTATAGGTACTGCCGAATCCGGTCTGCCAATGCTCCATGATTTCCTCGGCGAGTTTGCGCTGGGCGAAATTCGGATGGATAATATAATAATTTTCCACGCCGTAAGTCGTCGCCGACCGCGCCAAGTCGTGAATATCATAGTTGGTCAGCGCCGTTGTGATGATGTCGCCGTGTTTATTATAAATAGGATAATGGACAAGTCCGATAGAAAAATGCGCCATCAAGTATCTTCCTCTGCCAGTAATTTTCGGTCGGTATCGCTTAATACCAGTTTTCGCCATAAATCAGGCCGACGCTCACGCGTGCGCAACAGCGATTGCTTGCGACGCCACCGCGCGATATTGGCATGATGACCCGACAGCAATATTTCCGGTACTTTATACCCGCGAAATTCCGCCGGTTTTGTATACTGCGGATATTCCAACGTGCCCTCGATGAACGATTCATCAAACGCGCTGGCGTGCGTGCCGAGGACTCCCGGCAGCAAACGCGCCACGGCGTCCGCCACAATGAACGCGGGCAATTCTCCGCCCGTGAGCACGTAGTCGCCGATGGAAATGCTTTCGTCGACCAGGTGATCTTCCACGCGCGCGTCAATGCCTTCATAATGACCGCAGACGAGTACCAAGTGCTCGCATCGCGTCAATTCGCTCGCTTTTTTTTGCGTAAAAGGCACGCCGGTCGGACTGAGTAAAATCACGCGGGCGTCAGGCGTTTTTTGCGGTAAGACGCTCTCGACCGCTTTAAAGATCGGCTCGGCTTGCAACAGCATGCCGTTGCCGCCGCCGTATGGCGTATCATCGACGTGCCGGAATTTATTGTCCGTGAAATCGCGCGGATTGACTGTACCTAACGTCAAATAGCCCGCTTGGCGGGCTCGCGAAATAATGCTATGAGAAAAAAAAGCATCGGCAAATTCCGGAAAGAGCGTGACGATATCAATTTTCATGATGGTTCGCCCAGAACTCGTCGGTCACCGTGAGCCGTTTCGCATCGAGATCGATGTCACTCACGACGCGTTTCAGCGCCGGAATGAGAATTTCTTCACGTTCGCCGCGCACGACAAACACATCGTTGGCTCCCGGTTGTAAAACCTCCTGCAAGGTACCGAGCACGGTGCCGCTTTCGGTGACGACTTCCATGCCGACCAAATCGACAATGTAAAATTGTCCTTGCGCGCGCGGCGGCAGTTCTTCGCGAGGAAGTTCCGCCCAAAGGCCGATTAACGCATCGGCCGCGTTGCGGTCAGCGATGCCTTTGAACTGCACAATCAGCATTTGTTTATGAAAACGCGCATTTTGGATTTGGTAACGGTTGCCGCCCAGATAAAGATGCGGCAACGCCGTCAACATCTCCGGTCGGTCCGTGTCCGGTTTCAGCCGCACCTCACCGCGCACTCCATGCGCGGCGACGATCCGGCCGACCACCAGCATATCCGTAGACATCAGTTGCGAAACGCGATAATTTTGCCGTCTTCCAGCAAAATTTCTGCTCCCATGTACTTATTCAAGTCGTCGCCGACTTTGACAGTAACGGTCTGCTCCATTTGGCCGCGCGGAATTTCCGCGCCCATTTCGAGCTCGCTGATGCGTTTTTGCTCTTCGGTAAGCTTCGCTTTCATCTGCATCAGTTTGTCTTTATTCTGTTCAATCTGCGCGCGCAAATTGATCAGACCCTGTGCATCAATGCGAGCCTGCTCGGTTAACAGGCGTTTGGCCTGAAATTCGATCTGCTGCAATTCTTGTTCGACCTGGCCCAAGTTAGTTTGCACTTCGCGCAGCATGTTGTCTTTCAATGCCTGCGTGACCTTGGACTTGATCAAAACGGGGCAGCGAAGAATCATTTCTTCCATGTTGCCTCCTAGACGATATCGACTGTAACTTTTTTGTTTTCCTTGATGGCACCTGCGCGCACTACCGTGCGCAACGCCTTGGCAATCCGACCCTGACGACCGATGACTTTGCCCATATCTTCCGGAGCGACGTGCAATTTATACACTTCGAGATCTCCTTTGGTGACAACGTCAACGCGCACAGCGTCGGGATTGCGAACCAGCGCTTTGGCAATTACCGTGACCAATTCTTGCATGCTAATCGCCTCGCTTACTTTTTCAGTTCGGCAAATTTAGCCATGATGCCTTGTTGCCGGAACAATGTGCGTACGGTATCCGTCGGCTGGGCGCCTTTGGCGAGCCATGCCAACGCTTTTTCTTCGTCAATTTTGAGTTCCGCCGGTTGTTTGACCGAGTCGTAGTAACCGATCGTGTCGGCCGGACGACCACTCTGCGGGAGCGAAGATTCCATGACTACAATACGGTAGAACGGGACTTTTTTCGCGCCGCGACGGGTTAAACGAATTTTTAACATCTGTTCTTTCACCTCCTTGTGAAATAATCTTATTTAGGCATAAAAGGCAAGTTGAATCCGCCTTTTGTATTCTTATTTTTATTGAAACGTTTCATCCGCTTCATCATCTTGCGCATTTCCATGAACTGCTTGACGAAACGATTGACATCTTGCACACGCGTCCCCGAGCCTTGCGCGATGCGTTTACGGCGGCTGCCGTTCAAAATGCTCGGTTCCTGTCGTTCTTTCAGTGTCATGGATTGAATGATGGCTTCGATCTTTTTGATCTCGCCACCTTCCAAATCCACATCTTTCAGTTGGTCTTTGAATTTCCCCATGCCCGGGATCATGCCGAGAATACTCTGGAATGAGCCAAGACGCCGAATTTGATTCAGCTGATTGAGGAAGTCATCCATCGTGAACTGGCCGGCGACCATTTGTTCCTGCATGCGTTTGGCTTCGTCTTCATCGAATTCGCGTTGGGCCTTTTCGAGCAGACTCTGCAGATCGCCGAGATCCAAAATACGTCCCGCCATGCGATCCGGATAAAATTCTTCCAAACCGTCGGCGAGTTTTTCGCTGACGCCGATCAATTTGATCGGTTTGCCGGTGACCGCCTTGATAGACAACGCCGCGCCGCCGCGCGCATCGCCGTCCATCTTCGTCAGAATGGTGCCGTCGATGCCGAGCGTTTCATCGAACGCCTGCGCCGTCGTGACCGCGTCTTGACCGGTCATGGAGTCGAGCACGAGCAAAATTTCGTGCGGATGTACTTCCGCTTTAATATTTTGCAGCTCGGCCATCAATTTTTCATCAATATGTAAGCGGCCCGCCGTATCCAAAATCAATACGTCCTGACCGTACGATTTCGCCGTTTGCAAAGCGTACTTGGCGATCCGTACGGGGTCGACTTTCTCATCCATGCGGAAAACCGGGATATCGATTTGCTCACCGAGTACCTGCAGCTGTTTGATTGCGGCCGGACGGTACACGTCACAGGCGGCCAACAGCGGCTTACGCCCTTTGTTCTTGAGCATGAGAGCGAGCTTACCGGCGGTCGTCGTCTTACCGGCGCCTTGCAAGCCGACAAGCATGATGACCGTCACGCCGTTAGAACTCAACATCAGCTTACTGCTGGTGCCGCCCAAAAGCTCGGTCAATTCATCGCGAACGATTTTGATCACCGTCTGATCCGGCTTCAAACTGCCGAACACTTCCGCACCCATCGCTTTGGTGCGAACGTTGGCGATAAAATCTTTAGCGACTTTGAAATTGACGTCCGCTTCCAAGAGGGCACGTCGTATCTCACGCAGAGCCGCGTCGATATCGCGTTCGGAAAGTTTTCCCTTGCCGCGCAAATCCGCAAATGCCTGTTGCAGCTTTTCGCCTAAACCTTCAAATGCCATGTGCTCTCCTTTCCGCTCAATATCTTCCACTCCGTCTGCCATTTTTGCAGAAACGCCGGGGGTAGATCACGCTCCATGCGCGCTATGACTTCGCGCCGCCGCTTTTGGTCTTCGACCAGTTTCAGCGCCGCTTCGTATTGCTCCAAGTCGCGCAACGCGCGCTGCAGATTATCATGCACCGCCTGCCGCGACACGCCTAAACGTTCCGCAATCTCAGCCAGCGTATAGTCATCGTTATAATATAATTCCATACATTGACGGGGACGCTCAGCGAGCAACGCGCCGTAAGTGGCAAGTAATTCCCCATGCCAAACGAGTTTTTTGAGTTCCATCGCAGACCTCTCTTACCCGCCTATTATAGCAAGAGGAAAAAAGAGTGTCAAGCTTTTTGCTTGACACTCTTTTATTATTCAATCACGATCAGTAAATCGCCGGATTCGATACGCGAACCCGCTTTGACAAGGATGTCCCCCACATTACCGCTGATCGGCGCGGTAATACTCGTTTCCATCTTCATCGCTTCGGTAACGACTAAGGGATCGCCTTTTTTCACGGCATCACCCAAGTTCACAAGAACTTTGACAACCGAACCGGAAAGCGTCGCGCCGACTTCGCCCGGATTGGATTTTTCGGCTTTGCGCCCGCCCGTCATTGTCGTTTCCAGATTATTATCATGAACCACGACTTCACGCGGCATGCCGTTCAACTCAAACTGCACCACGCGATTGCCCTTTTCGTCCGGTTGATGAATACTCATCAGGCGAATGACCAGCGTCTTGCCTTTTTCAATCGTTGTGCGGATTTCTTCGCCGCGGGTCATGCCGAAGAAGAATGTCGGCGTATCCAAAACGGACAAGTCTCCGTATTTTTCATAACGTTCGGCGTATTGGCTGAAGACATCGGGATAAATGGTATAGGCCGAGACGTCTTCCGGTCGCGTCGGCAAACCTTTTTCCGTCATCTCTGCTTTAACTTTCGTCAAATCGACCGGAGCCGGCACCGGTTCGCCTTCCGGCACGCGGCCGCGCAGAATCACGTTGCGTAATTTTTCCGGAAAACCGCCGTACGGCGTGCCCAATTTGCCTTCGAAAAATTCGATGACCGACTTCGGATAGCTCAGCGTATTGCCGCGCTCGTAGATATCCTGTTCATGCAAACCGTTCTGTACCATGAACAACGCCATATCACCGACGACCTTCGACGACGGCGTGACTTTGATGATATCGCCGAACATCATATTCACTTCGGCGTACCGTTCACAAACTTCATTCCAGCGATCACCGAGACCGACGGCCGCCGCCTGCTGACGCAAGTTCGAGAACTGGCCGCCCGGCATTTCATGCATGTAAACCGTGGTGTTCGGATACGACGAGGTATGATCGACGCCGCGATAGTACGGCCGTACGCCTTCCCAATACTGATTCAATTCTTCCACCGCGCGAATATCCAGCTTCGGTTGCCGCGGATGATCGGACAACGCGTACCACATGGTGGACATCGAAGGCTGACTCGTGCCGTTGGAAAATGCCGGCATCGCGAGATCGATGATATCAACGCCCGCGTCCACCGCTTTCGCGTAGGAATAAATCATATTTCCCGCGCCCTCATGCGAGTGCAGGTGCAACGGTAAATCGACCGCATCTTTGATCGCCGCCGTCAACGCGTAGGCGGCTTCCGGCTTAATGAGCCCCGCCATATCTTTGATGGCGATCATGTGCGCGCCGGCGGCCGCGCATTCTTTCGCCATTTTCACATAGTAAGCGAGATCGTATTTCTGCCGTTTTTTATCGAGCAGGTCGCCCGTGTAGCAAAGCGCCACTTCCGCGAGTTTATTTTGCTTGCGCACTTCATCAATCGTGATCGTCATATGATCCAGATTGTTCAGGCAGTCAAAGATACGGAAAACATCGACGCCGTGTTCCGCCGCCTGCGCGATGAAGTGACGAATAACGGTTTCATCATAGTTCGTATAGCCTACCGTATTCGCGCCGCGGGTCAGCATCTGGAATAAAATATTCGGCGCCGCTTCGCGCATGCGACGCAAGCGATCCCACGGACTTTCATCCAAGAAGCGATACGCCACATCAAATGTCGCGCCGCCCCAATTTTCAAAGGAAAACAGTTGCGGCAAACGACGCGCCGTCGCGCCGATCGCGCCTAAAATATCGTAACTGCGCAAGCGCGTCGCGAACAGCGACTGGTGCGCGTCACGATACGTGGTATCCGTAAAGAATACTTCCTTTTGCTCCTGTACCCATTTAGCGAATTTCTCGGGTCCCATTTCATCGAGCAGCTGCTTTGTGCCGCGCGGCGCGGGCCCCTTCACTTCCGGAAACGCGAGTTCGGGGAAATCCGGTTTGTTTTGCGGCCCTACATGCGCGTAACCGTTGACCGTCGTATCCGCGATGTAGCGCAACAACTTCGTGCCGCGATCTTTCGGTTTCGGCAACTCGAACAGTTCCGGATGGGAATCAATGAAATTCACATCATAAGTTCCGGCTAAAAATTCCGGAGCCGCGAGCAAATTCAGCAGGAAATAAATATTCGTTTTCACACCGCGCACGCGGAACTCCCGCAATACGCGCGCCATCTTTTTCACGGCCAGCTCATGCGTCAGCGCATGCGTGGTCGCTTTCACCAACAGCGAATCATAGTACGGCGTGATCACCGCGCCGGTGTATGCCGTGCCGGCATCCAGCCGGATGCCGAAGCCGCCGCCGCTGCGGTAAGCGATAATTTTACCCGTATCCGGGAAGAAATGATTTTCCGGATCTTCCGTTGTGATCCGGCATTGAATGGCATTACCGTGATGCTCGATTTTATCCTGTTCGGGGATCCCGATTTCCGGATCGGCGAAATTGTATCCTTCCGCAATCATGATTTGCGTCTGAACGATGTCGATATCCGTGATCATTTCCGTCACGGTATGCTCGACTTGGATACGCGGATTGACTTCGATGAAATAAAATTCACCTTCGGGCGCGACCAAAAATTCCACCGTACCCGAATTGACGTAATTGACATTCTTCATCAACCGCACGGCCGCTTCGCAGATCTTCTCACGCAACTCCAACGGCAACGCGAAGGCCGGAGCGATCTCCACCACTTTCTGGTGGCGGCGCTGGATCGAGCAGTCACGTTCAAATAAATGCACGACATTACCTTTATTGTCGCCCAAAATTTGAACCTCAATATGCTTCGGGTTGCGAATGTACTTTTCGAGATACACCGCGCCGTTACCGAAGCTGATTTGCGCCTCCGACGTCGAACGTTCAAACGCTTCCTCAATATCTTCCAAACGTTCGACAACGCGCATGCCGCGCCCACCGCCGCCGTAGACCGCTTTGATGATGATCGGCAAGCCGACTTTTTCCGCGAACGCCTTGACGTCCTCCGCGATTTCTACCGGACCGTCGCTCCCCGGCACCATTTCGATACCGGCGTCTTCGGCCTGCTTACGCGCATTGATCTTGTCGCCGAACATTTCCAAATGCTCCGGACGCGGACCGATAAAACGAATCCCTTCCGCCTCGCAACGCCGTGCGAATTCAGGATTTTCCGCTAAAAAGCCGTAGCCTGGATGGATCGCGTCGACTTCCTGTTCCTTAGCGACGCGAATAATATCTTCGATATCCAGGTACGCATCAATCGCTGACTTATCTTTCCCTACCAAGTACGCCTCATCGGCGCGATTGCGATGCAGGGAAAGCGAGTCCTCTTTCGAGTAGACCGCGACCGTGCGAATACCCAGCTCATTACATGCGCGAAAGACACGAATCGCAATTTCACCGCGATTGGCGACCAGTACGCTTTTAAATTTACGAATCGTCTCCTGCTGTTGCGTCATATCGTTCCCTCCTCTAAGTCATTACGTCTATTGTAAATAATCTTCCCCCAAAACACAACCGTCAGCGTCATGTGTAATGTATACATGCGCTCCCGTCGGCCGGTATGATAATGGGATATCGCGCGCCTTGCGCACACAACCTTACCGCATGAAATGTTGAGAAATGCTGTTATAATACACGTATGGAAATATCCGATATCATTCGCGCTGTTTTTACATCATTACTTATTCTCGTAAGGGAGACCGCCATGAACCAAGACAATCTGACCGAACTCGCTCGCAAGTATTTACAAGACGCCGTTCCCGAACACGACCTCACCGTCGACGAAGCCAACCTGACGAAAGCGCTTGCCGCCTACCGTGAAACGCATAGGGATCGCTTGTCGGAAGCTCTCCTCACCGATGACCGCCTGCTCGCCGAATGGCTGGCCTACCTGCACATCTATCCCGATGAGGATATGGACCCCGCCGAAGCGGATGACATGATGGTCACCTGTCTTTTCGATTTCTTCTACAAAAGCACTTTAGACGGCGCCGCCTACAATATTTTACAGGAAATGCCAAAAACATCCTTGGTGAAAGATCCCGCCGACAAAGAAACCTTGGAGTATGTGTACAAACATTTCGATTATGATCGCTACGCGACCGAAGTGCTGGACACCACCGTCTATAAAGAAACGCCGTTCGGCGTCTTAGTCAAACCGCAATAAAATAAAAAGAGGCAGCATCTGCTGCCTCTTTTTTGTCGGCAAAAATGTTATACCTAAAGGCTTTCTCATGTTTTGACCTGCAAAAACGGATAAAAAAATCAGCGAAAACAAAAAAGGGCAAAAAAAGGGCAAGCTCGTGCAAACTTACGAAAACTAACGGAAATTAAAAAAACGCCGCAAACGCTATTGTTACGGCGATTATACCCATTTTGAAACTTTGAGGAAACTTACGGAAACTCATATAAAAAGATTTGGTGCGAGAGAAGGGACTTGAACCCCCACGCCCGAAGGCGCCAGATCCTAAATCTGGTGCGTCTGCCATTCCGCCACTCTCGCAAGCATTTCGCGGAAATAAACCGCGTTCAAAGGGTATGCGATTATTGTATACTACAAATTCATCATCCGTCAATATTTGGCGTTATCGAGCCGCTCAATCCCCGTGCGTATCTTACGCATTTGCTTTTGTATCGCATATCCACAAAACGCGCCTCTTTTACTTCTCTATAATATGACAAAAAAAGAGGCAGAGTTTTCTCTGCCGGATGGGGGGATGAATCATCATTATACACATGACATGATTAACAAAGGAGGGAAGAGAATACTGTTCCCTGTCAGTATCCTCTTCACAAGGAGATGGATGTAACAAAACATAGGCCAATATATCTTGTTACCGAATCCTGAGATCCTTTTATATAACTGCCCCTAAGAGCAAGTTACCAAGAAAAAAATGTTCTCTCACAACGCGAAGAGAACAAATCTCCCCTTCTCATCGCTCGTGAGTCTGACGGGTGCTGCATATGGACAGGTCTCCTGACTTCGCATCATCGCTTGCTCCGCCTTCCCGGTTTCCCAGTGGCTTTTGGAACTCGCTCCGCTTTACAGTGGCGGGACCGTGCCGGATTCGCACCGGCTTCCCTCTATGGCCTTTCGGCACCTATAAATCAATCTGAACTGTGTATATAGTAGCACAGGTAAAACGGAGTGTCAAATGTAAATCGTATTCATTTGCACCTTAATCATTATTTTTTATATTGTCACGGACTTTATATACTAAAATAACTCCCCAAACATTGCCGGGGAGTTATTTTATACGTTATTTTATGAACGTATCTTATTTTCTGCGAGCTTTTTTAGCCGGTTTTACGTTAACGCGTTCTTTGAGCTGTTTACCAGCTTTGAAAGCCGGGCTCTTGGAAGCCGGAATTTTGATTTTCTGCGTCGGATTCGACGGGTTATGACCTTCACGAGCTTTACGTTCGCGAACTTCGAATGTACCGAAACCGATGATCTGAACTTTTTCGCCTTTAGCCAAAGTTTCGCTGATGCATTCAAACATCGCTTTTACGACTTTTTCCGCATCCTTTTTCGTAATCTCGGACATCTCTGCAACATTAGCAATCAATTCTGTTTTGTTCATAATGAACCCTCCTCTTGATTAGAGCCCGCTTTGCGAACTCACTCGAACGGTGAACCCGTTACGCCACGCCGCGCCAATTGCGCTTTGGCGTCATTCCAGTACGCATTCAACTCTTCCGGAGTCGTTGTGTCCCAAGATTTGTTCATCCTACGGAGCCGCTCTTCGATGAAATGAAAGCGTTCAGCATATTTGGCGTTCGCCCGCCGCAATGCGGTTTCGGGCTCTACTCCCAGATGACGGAGAACATTGACAGTCGCAAAGAGGACATCGCCGCACTCTTCTTCTAAATGAGTTGGGCTTTCTTCAGAAAGAGCTTCACGGACTTCCTGCCATTCTTCTGTCAATTTTTCCAATGCGGGACCAATCGACGGCCAATCAAAGCCGACACGTGCTGTTTTCTCTTGTATTTTACACGCTAACAAAAGACTTGGCAAGCCTTTCGGCACGCCGTCAAGGATATTTTGCCGTTTTTTCTGAATTTTTTTCTGTTTTTCCCAGTCAAAATCGGAAAAATCGGCTTTTCGGCCGTCCGCATCGCCAAAAACATGCGGATGACGAACCGTCATTTTATGCGCGATGCCACGCGCGACGTCGGCGAAATTAAATTCTCCGCGTTCCGCTGCCAGCTCGCTGTGAAAAACGACCTGCAACAAAACGTCGCCCAGCTCCTCTTGCAAGAGTTTCATATCTTGCCGATCAATCGCGTCCAATACTTCATGCGTTTCCTCGATCAGGTAACGGCGCAGGCTGGCGTGCGTTTGCTTGCGATCCCAAGGGCAACCCGTTTCGCTGCGCAATGTTTTCATGATGCGGTAGAGCGTGAGCACTTCCGCGGCAACGGCCGCGCGCGGCGCCAATATTACCGCTTCACTGTCCGCCGGCAGCGGCGCGTCAATATATTTTTTCCACATGCCATCGCGATATGCGCGAAACTCGCCGGCAATGAGCGTGCCGACGAGTTTTGCAAGTGCTTCTTTCGTCAATATAATCGGCACCACGCGTTCGGAGGGAATCTCATCACAAATGCGATACCCGTCAGCGGGGTTCCAACCCAGTTCCCGCAGCCATTGCTCGTGTCGCATCAGCGATGCTCCCAACGGGCGATGAGCAGCGCCAATTTCGGTCCGATTTTAGGCAACATGGCGACATCTTTGGACGAGATGCCTTTCGCCAAAATCAAACCGACCGTATAGACGATCATGCCGATGATAATCGCGCCCAACGTCGCCAGCGTATTGCTGTGCACAGCCGTCACGAGGCTCGTATAGCCGAAATACGTAAAGACGCCCATACCGATGGCGGCGGCGAAAATACGCGCGGTATGCTGCCAATCCATGCGGTAATCAAGATATTTGTGCAGGAAGTAAAGATTTAACAATGCCGCGACACCGAAATCGGCGTTGGTTGCCCAAGCGGCGCCTTGAATACCGAGCGCCGGTATCGCCGTCAATGTCCAGTTCAAAACAAATTTTACGACGGCGCTCACGACCATGTTGATGAGCGGAATAGCCGTCCGCCCCATACCTTGCAAAATACCTGTCGTTACCTGCTGTACCCCCAGCAGAAAGATGCCGAAACTCATGATCTGAATCGACGATCCCGCATTCGGTGTAGCGTAGAGCATGAGCGAAATCGGCGTCGCGATGACGCAAAGTCCGACAAAGGAAGGAATCGTTAAAATATTGGCGATCCGCATGGCGACATCCGTACGGCGGAAAATCTGCGCGCGGTCATGCACCATGTACGCCGCCGAAATCGCCGGCACGAGGCTTGCGGCAAGAGATGCCGTTAAAATGGTCGGCAAGTTCACGAGCGATGTCGCCATCCCCGTCAAGTATCCGAAAAGTTCTGTCGATTCCTCGACCGAATACCCCGCCACCGCCAAACGGTGCGGCACGACAAATAAATCGATGTTGGCCACTACCGGCAGCATGATATTCGCCAATGAAACCGGCAACGCCAGCACCAATAAACGTTTCAAAATCGTTTTGAGCGATTCACGCGGCAACGTCGTATCCTGATCGGCCAGCATGCGCCGGCGTTCATGGCGATCGCGGTAATAGAATATTCCCAGCGCCACGAGCGCGATCAACGCGCCCGGGAACGCGCCGAACGTCGCCCCCGCCGCCGCGTATTCCAAACCGTACGGCAACAGTAAAACGGCGAACGCGATCATGGTCACGACGCGGAACAACTGTTCCAAAATTTGACTGATCGCGGTCGGTTTCATTTCCTGCAAGCCTTGGAAGTAGCCGCGCAGACAGGAAACGATCGTAACGATAAAAATCGCCGGCGAAAGCGCGACCAGCGCCCAGTACGCGCGCGGATCCCGCACCAGTCCCGTATCGACCAGCCAATGCGCGCCTACGTATAAAAGCAGACTGAAAACAAAGCCCGTGACGGTCAGCGCCAACGACGAGATCTTAAATACTCGTTGCGCGCCGATGTAGTCGCGGATCGCGTTCTTTTCCGCCACCATGATCGAGATCGCCACCGGCAAGCCCGCCGACGAAATACTTAAGGCCAACAGATAAATCGGATAGGCCATCTGGTATAAACCGATGCCTTCGCCGCCCAGTAAGCGGGATAGCAAAATACGGTTGACCGCGCCGATGATTTTCACGATGATGCCCGCGATCGTTAAAATCATCGCCCCGCGAATAAATGTATCTTTACTCACACATTACTCCTTGCTTTGCGCAATATCTTCCTGTAAAAAAGCCGCTAATATTTCCGGCAGAAAATCCACCGCGGAATGACTCCACTGTAACTTATTTATTGTAGCACGCGGCACCTCGCCTGGCAAAAAGCGTAAACTTTTCATCACTTTCGCGGGCACTTTGGCAACGTCCCAAGTCGCCATCGCTTCCGGTCGGTTCCACGTGATCTCCACCGTGTTTTGCAACTCTCGAATACTGCCGATGCCGGCTTTCGCCGCAAGCACGCGCAACTGCGCCACGCGCAGTAATTGTTCCACAGGCGCGGGCGGCGTACCGAACCGGTCCACCAATTCGTCGATCAAGTCGGATACTTCGACCGCCGTATCCACTTCCGCCAAACGCCGGTACATTTCGAGTTTTTGCACCGGATCCTCGATGTAACGATCCGGAATATACGCTTCCGCGGTCAGTTCCAAGAGCGGCGCTGCCACCGTTTTGTGCGGCGCGCGTTCGCCCTGTCGAGCGGCGATCGCCTCATCGAGCATCGTCGTATACGTTGTGAAGCCGACGCCGACCATGTTGCCGTGCTGTTCGCTGCCGAGCAAATTGCCCGCGCCGCGAATTTCCAAATCACGCATCGCGATTTTAAATCCGGCGCCGAGTTCGGTGAATTCCCGAATCGCATACAGACGTTTTTCCGCCGCCTCATTCATAATCTGATCCGGACGGTACAGGAAATACGCGAACGCGTTGCGCTCCGAACGGCCTACGCGCCCACGCATCTGATAGAGCTGCGAAAGGCCGAGCCGATCCGCGTCGTACACGATAATGGTATTGGCGTTCGGCTGGTCCAGTCCGTTTTCAATCAAACTGGTGCAGACGAGCACATCAAAATCGCCCGCGTAAAAATCCGCCATGACCCGTTCCAGCTCTTCACCGGACATCGCGCCGTGCGCGATATCAAACGTGACCGACGGTCCGACGAGCGTTTCCAGCTTGCGCACCATGTCGCGAATTGTCACGATCCGATTGTACACGAAATAGACCTGCCCGCCGCGCTGCACTTCCGCCAAAATCGCGTCGCGCAAAATCGCGTCCGATGTTTCCACCACATACGTTTGCACCGGCTGACGATCCGCCGGCGCCGTATACATCACCGAAAGCTCGCGCACGCCGGCAAGCGACATATGCAGCGTACGCGGGATCGGCGTCGCCGAAAGCGTGAGCACATCAACCATCGTGTTGCGCGCTTTCCACTTTTCTTTTTGCGCCACACCGAACCGTTGCTCTTCATCGACTACCAAAAGTCCCAAATCGCGGAATTGCACCGCTTTATTCAACAACGCGTGCGTGCCGATTAAAACATCAATCGTGCCGTTTTTGACGCCGCGCAAAATTTCCTTTTTCTCCGCCGCGCTGCGGAACCGATTCAATACCGCCACATTGACGCCGAACGGGCCCAAACGCGCGCTAAACGTGCGATAATGCTGCTGCGAAAGAACGGTCGTAGGTACCAAGACGGCGACCTGTTTATTCGCCATAACCGCCTTAAAAACGGCGCGCATCGCGACCTCCGTCTTACCGAAGCCGACATCGCCGCAAAGCAGTCGGTCCATCGGCTGCGGCTTTTCCATTGACGCTTTGATCTCGGCCGCGGCCTGCAACTGATCGGGCGTTTCTTCGTACATGAACGCGTCTTCAAATTCACGCTGCCAGGGCGTGTCCGGCGGGAACGCGAAACCCGGTTCCACTTCACGCTCGGCGTACAGCGCCACCAACTTATCCGCCAAATCATCAATCGATTTTTGCGCGCGGGCCTTTGTTTTCGTCCATTGCGCGCCGCCCATTTTGTGCAGTGTCGGCACCGTTCCGTCCGGCGCGATATATTTTTCCAGCTGCTGAATACGTTCAACCGGCAAAAACAGACGATCCTCGCCCGCGTACTCGATCCGCAAATAATCGCGGTTCGCGCCGTTCAGCGTAATCGTTTCCAGACCCGTATAACGACCGATGCCGTGCACTTGGTGCACCACGTAGTCGCCTTCCGTCAGATCCGAGAAATAGCGGATCTCGTTACCGTGACGAACGTGTCTGCGCCGCCGTTTTTTCTGCGTACCGAAAATATCCGCGGTGGCGAGCACAACCACTTTTTCCTGCGGCCACATAAAACCGGTATCGACATTTTCCGCAACGATCGTGACCATGCCCGCCGCCACTTCGTCCGTCGGGAAAATGCCCGCCTCGCGCAGGTTCGTTTCCAGTGTCGCCCGTTTCGTTTCATCCGCCGCGGCAATGATCGTCGCGTAACCTTGCCGTGACCATTTTTGCACCGTTTGCACAAAACGCGGCCATTGGTTACGAAATGTGGGCACCGGTCGACCGTCCAGCGGATAGCGCGCATGAACCTCCGCGCCCGGCACGCGCAACGAAATCAGCGCGAAGAAAACGGTGCTGCGCGCTTGCGAGTCGCGTAAAAGTTCCGTCCACGACCAATGCCGCTTGCTTTTCTCCGAGTCTTCTTTGCGCAGCGCGCGCAACGCTTCCGCCGTGCGGCTCGGTTCATCGCAAATCAATGCCCCGTCCGCCAAATACGCCAGCAAACTACTCGCGCCTTCGGGCAGCGCAAACGGCGCCAACGTCACCGTCTCGTAGGTACTGACGGAACGTTGCGTCACCGGATCAAAGCTGCGAATGCTGTCAATTTCATCGCCGAAAAATTCCAACCGCAGCGGATACTCGTAATTCGGCGCGTAAATATCGACAATATCGCCGCGTACCGCGAATTCGCCGCAACTTTCCACCTGCTCCTCACGCGTGTAGCCTTGCGCCACCAAACGCGCGAACCATGCCTCCCGGTCCTGCGCGTCGCCTAAGGAAAGCGTCGTCATTTGCTTGGCGAGATCTGACGGCGCGGCGATTTTAGCGCTCGCCTCGCGAACCGTCGCGATGACCGCGGCCGGCTCATCGGTCCGGAGCGCCGCGAGCGCGCGCGTGCGCAAGGCCCGCGTCTCCGTGCTTTGCGCCGCCACGTGCTGCGGTGCGGGTTCGACCCACGGAAATTCGTAAACGGGAATTTCGGGCGCGAAAAAGCGCAGGTCATCTTCCCATTTCTGCCGCGTCGCCGCGTCTTCCACGAGGATGACCGCGTGCCGCAAACCGCCTTGCATGGCGGCCGCCACCAGCGCCGCCTCCTGCGCCGTGCTCCCGCCGTGGATCAGTTCCGCGCCGCGCGTCTGAAACACAGTCAAAAGTTCCTGCAAGCGCGCGGAATTTTTTATTTTTTGCCAAAATCCGGATTTCATAGTATCACTCACGCAAAAAGGGCTTCGCCGCGCGAAGCCGAGGTATTTAAATTAAGTTTATTATACCACATCACAAGGTCGCCACTTCGCGTATCGCCGCCGCGTCGGGCAGCGCCGCGATACGGTGCGCGATCGTTTCGCCCCGATAGGTAAATTCCGCCGCCACGTCGCGCAGCGGTACCAGCACAAAAGCGCGGTCCCAAAAATAGGGATGCGGCAAAGTCAAATACGCCGAATCGCATTGTACGCCCTCGGCGTAAATGATATCCAAATCCAACGTGCGCGGCCCCCAATGGACATCGCGCGTGCGTTCGTTAGCCGCTTCAATCGCCTGCAAAAGCGCCAAAAAATCCGTCGGCGAAAGATCGCTCTCCACCAACGCCACCGCGTTCAAAAACGCCGGTTGATCCGTCTTGCCCCATGGCGGCGTCTCGTAGACCGCTGAAGCGCGCAATACCGTCGCGCCGCTTTCCTTCAGTTCGCGCAACGCCGCACGCAAATACGCCAGGCGATCACCCACATTGGAGCCGAATGCTACATAGTAGCGGCTCATCGTTCCTCCCGCCGCGTCACCGCCACATGCGTCAGCGGTCCCGGCACCGGCGCGGACGGCTTGTACACCGTCGTCGTGACCGCGCTGACCAAAGGATACGCGCGTAAAATCGCCGCGTTGATATTCGTCACCAGCGCTTCCAAGGTGTTGACCGGCGCTCCCGTCAAAATCTTCTGCGCCGTCTGATACACTTCCGCGTAATTCACGCCGTCCGCGATCTCGTCGCTCCGGCCGATCGTCGTCATATCCGTTTCCAGCGTAATATCGGCATAAAAACGCTGGCCGAGTTCCCGTTCCTGCGGCAACACGCCGTGGTAGCCGAATGCCGCGATGCCTTTCATTTCAATTTGATCCATACGGTCGCTTCCCTATAATCATGTCCATCATCTTCGTCATGCGCACGATCGGTGCCACATCATGCACGCGCAAAATCTTGCACCCCGCCATTTGTCCGTAAAGGCAGGTCGCCGCCGTGCCTTCCATTCGTTCCGTCACCGGCAAATCCAGCGCCTGACCGATGAAACCCTTGCGGCTCGTGCCCAACAGCCACGGATACGGCAGCCGTTCAATCAGTTCCGGTAAACGGCGCAGCACTTCCATATTTTGAAGCGCCGTCTTACCGAAGCCGATGCCCGGATCGAGAATAATATTTTTTTCTTTCACGCCCGCGTTTTGCGCGAGGCTCAGCGAATGTTCAAAAAATTCCGTCATCGCGTCCAGAATATCGCCTTCATAGTCCGTGCCGTCCTGGTTGTGCATCACGATCACCGGACATTGGTGGTACGCCGCCACCGCCGCCATTTCCGGATCGTACTGCAGTCCCCAAATATCATTGATCATATCCACGCCTTGACGCAGCGCCCAATCCGCCGTTTTCGCCTTGAACGTGTCAATCGACGTCGGCACCGTCGCGCATGCCAACACCGGCGCGAGAAGCGTCTCCAAACGCGCGATTTCTTCGTCCGCGCCCACCGGCACGAAACCCGGGTGCGATGACTCGCCGCCGATATCGATCAGATCCGCGCCCGCTTCTTCCATTTCCGTCACATGCGCCAGCGCCCGATCCAAATTGAACCATTGCCCGCCGTCGGAAAACGAATCCGGCGTCAAATTCAAGATCCCCATCACCTGCGTCGCGTCTCCGAGCGTCCAGCTGCGATTATTCTTTAGTACATATGTCCGTTGTTCCGCCATCCGTTCCTCCCAAAAGAGCAAAAACGCGCGCTTCATTCTGACCGCCCGGCGCCAATGTGCCCAAGCCGCGCACCGTCGTAATCTTCGTATCGGGCGAACTGTCGCCCTTCATCGTCATGCACAAATGCGCCGCGCGAATACGGACAAATACGCCCTGCGCGCGCAGATCGTCCATCACCGCGCGAGCGATTTCTTCCGTCAATCGTTCCTGCAACTGCGGACGACGCGACAACATCTGCACCAACTTCTCCATTTTGGAAAGGCCCGCCACCATACCGTCGCGAGGATCGTAAATAATATCCGCCGTTCCGAAAAACGGCAACATATGATGCTCGCAAAGCGAATGAAAACGCAAACCCGTCACCGTCAAAAGGCCGTGATAATCCGACGCGAAAACTTCGCCCCAAATCGGTTTGGTCCCTTGCCCGACACCGGACAACAGTACCTCATACAGTTCCGCTACCCGCGCCGGAGTCTTTTCCATTCCGAGCGCTGGCAAATCCAGTCCGTACGCTTCCAAAAACGCGCGATACGCTCGCGCCGCCTTTTCATTCATCCCTTGCCTCCGTCATCTGATTTCGTCACTTTTGCATTTATTATACACGTTAGCGCTCGCGAGCGGGTAATTTTCGGCACGGGAAAAGTGATCCGCTCATTCTTCGTCTGATATTTCAAAGATATGCCCTATGCCGAAAAACCACTCTATAAAGTACACGTCATAAATAGCCGCCTCGGGCCAATACATTTTTTTCATGTGAAAAAGGCCACGGCGTGCATGCCGTGACCTTTTTTCTGTTCTGAAAGAATCTCCCTTTCGCTGATGATTCTTTATTTTGTTGCCTGCATCGCCGATCGTTTACGCTTTCAGACCGGCATGCTTCATGAGCATTTCCACCTGCCGCTTGATTTCCTGATTTTCTTCCTTCAGCGATTGATTTTCCGCTCGCAATGCCGCCATTTCATCCTGCATCACATAAACGGAGCTGATCGGACCATCCGCATACTGCGGCAAACGTTCCGCGCGTTTCGCCCGCGCGTCGCGATCGTCCTTGTTGCCGAAGCGCCAGCTGATGCCCGCGTTCGCCATCAGATCCGAACTGCCGCCGTAAGCGATACCCGCATGTACGAGCGTGTCTTCGTTCGAGTAGTGCGCCAAGCCGACTGCGACCGCCTGTTTGCCTTTGTAGGTCGATACACCGGCCATGACCTGACTGCGATTGTACGGGTCGAAGTCGAGCGGTTTGAGCGCTGCCAGCGCCGCGTTCATCGCATCACCTTCGCGGCTTTCATCCCGCACTTCATTGACCTGACCGACTGTCGCCGCGTCATTGGCCGCCGTACCCGGTGCCAGGTTTTCAATCTTTTTGCCGTTCATGTTGATGCCGTCGCCGTCAATCTTCACGCCCGGCTTGCCGTCTTTGCTGCCGACTTCCACGGAGTCAACCTTGATGTCTTTGTTCAACGCCACTTTTACGGTGTTGTCTTTTTCAATCGACGTGGTGATATTCGTCTTGTCACCGACGATGTTCAGTTGTGCATGATCCGCTTCCACTTTGAACTTAGAGTCCGCTTTCGGGCCGTCCGCCGTCACCGTAAAGTCCGTACCGCCTTTACCTTTCAAGGAATCAAGGAAGTCTTTTTCCGATTTGTCCTTGTTCGGTTGACTGCCGTCATCTTCGGTGTGATTTTTCCAAACTTCATAAGCCGACTTGCCGTCAGGTCCTTGCGGTCCTACTGCACCGTCTTCACCCTTAGGTCCTTGCGGTCCTTTTTCACCTTTGTCGCCTTTGAAATCAGGGTCACCTTTCAAGCTGTCTTTATTGAGCGTGACGAGAGTGTATTTCTTGCCGTCTTGGTCGGTCACTTGTTCCGCTTTCAGACCGTCGCCGAAATCCATACGGAATTCATTGAGCGGCATGCTCCAGTTTGTCTTCCCCGGCGTGTAGGTATTGTTCTTATCCTTAGAACCGCCGAAGTAGAAATTCATCGGCGCCGTGGCAAGACTCTTCAGCTGCGCCACGTTTACCGCATCGGTGTCTTTTGTACCTGCGGCTACATTGGTAATCTGGCGGCTCTTGATAATTCTGTTTCCTGCCTTATTTACTCTGTCCGCGCCTACACTGACTGCCGCTTCGGTTGCTTTCCATGTCGCTTCGAGTTTCTCCTTCGCCGTCAAAGCTTCTACGAAGTCCGTATGTTCAGTTTTCCATTTCTCAAGAGCTTGCTTCGCTTCGTCTTTTTTACCTTTAGGAGCATCTTTAAACGCCTTCGTTAAGTTATCATATTCCGCTTTTGATGCGTTAATCGTAGCTGTCCACTTATCGTAGTCTTCTTTTTTATCCAGCGTTGCTAAAGCTTCTTCAAAGGTCGCACTGCCCCCTGTCGCGATGTAACCGACTGCGCCTGCTTTCGTATCCGCCACAGCGCCTGCGCCTAAAGCGACGCTTCCATTTACCAGGGCTTTTGACCTTCTACCAATTGCCACACTGTTATTTGCTGCTGCTTGTGCTAAATATCCTAATGCCGTGGAATAGTGCCCTTGTGCTTTGGCTATACCTCCTAATGCCGTGGAATATATCCCTTGTGCTTCTGCATTACTTCCTAATGCCGTGGAATAGGTCCAGTCTGCTTGTGCTCCATATCCTAATGCCGTGGAATAGTGCCCACCTGCTATTGCTGTACTTCCTATAGCCGTGGAACGGTTCGAGTCTGTTTGTGCTCCATATCCTAATACCGTGGCATGGTGCCCACCTGCTATTGCTGTACTTCCTATAGCCGTGGAATAGTCCTGGTATGCTTCCGCTTGACTTCCTATGGCAGTAGATCCTTGTCTTTCTGATACGGCATTTTTACCAATCGCAATCGTATCTTGTCCTTCTGATACGGCATTTTTACCAATCGCGATCGCATCTTGTCCTGTCGCTCCGTCATTATTCCAGTTGGTCCCGGCAGGTTTTGCAGGTTCACCACTGTTCACCGAGAAATAGTGTACTATTTTCTTTTCTGTTTCCAGTTTTTGCAGGACAGCATCATAGACAGCCTTCTGGTCCGAGGTCAGTTCCGCAGCAACAGGTGACGTACCTGCTGTCACGAAGCACCCGAGAAGTGCCATGAGAACTAAAGATTTCAGAAGTTTTCCGTTTCCCTCCGGCGAAGAGCTTTTCCCGTGTCCCTTGGCAATTTCAGAAGCCACCACCCAGGTGTTCCTTACTTTGCTCCAAACCAGTTTGTAAATCTTGTTCATACATACTCTCCCTTTCCTTAACACCGAAATACCCCATCAAAACAAAATACTTTACTGTTTCTATTAATGTTGCTTCGCTTCATTTTAACACAATTTATAATTAAATAAAGTTCTGTCACCGACTAATTTTTTCGCCAAGTTACATGGATTTGCTTGTCGTTTAGTCGTTCTATTTCTTTGTTTCCATGTAAATTATTTCATTCACGGGGCTTTTTAATTGTTACATGTTCGTTCTTGACTATCCCTCCTGTTTCCACGGTTTTCATCCGTTTTGCGATGTAATTTCATTTTCGCGCGCTTGCTCTAGTTTACTTTTTTGACACGCGCGCTTATATTTTTTTTGATTATTTTCTCCTTTTTCATCAAATCTTTATGTTTCGCTCATGCTTGCTCGTTCCGTCGCGCTGCCGTTTCCGACGCGAAAAGACGTAATTTTTGCCGTGAGTGATTTCTTTCATCTGAGAGACATCAGCAAGATTTGTTGCGGTTTATGTTCCAATATAACGCATGAAAAAAGCCGAGGCTTAGCGCCTCGGCTTTTTCTTAGTTCATCGGTCGTGCCGTTTTATGAAGTTTCAGTTGGCTTTCTGCTGATTGACACGGACTCTTTCGATGACCGGATTTCCGTCTTTGTCTTGGGAGATGACGTCGATACGGAAACGTTCCAGTTCCGGTTCAAATTCCTGAATCAGTTTTTCGTTTACTTTGAGACCTTTTTGCATGGCTCGGTAAACGACTTCCGCGAATTCGTAGCGGGTCATCATGCGATCACCGCTGAAGGTGCCGTCCGGATAACCTTCCAGCAATCCCTGTTTCGCGAGTTCTTCGACCGCTTCATAGGCCCAGTGGTTTTTCTCGATGTCCGGGAAGAGTTTCATCTTCATCGGATCAAGTTCCTGTCCCTGACCGACGCCGACAATCGCCTGTCGCAATACTTCGACTTCGGCGCGGAGATCTTTGATCTCTTTCGCCATAGCGATTTTGGAGGTCGTGACGTTGTTACCCTGGCCGAGTTTGACGGAAACGCCCGCGTTCACCATGTTTTCTCCGCCGCCGAACGAACCGCCGACGCTGAACATGGTGTCTTCATTCGGACGGTAGTACGCGCCGATCGCGACGGCGTTCGCGCCGCTGTAGTTGCCGTAGCCGGCCGCGAAGTCCCATTTGTCATCCGGATCGAAATCGAGCGGATGGAGGGCGGCGAGCGCCGCGGCTCCCGCGCCGACTCTGTCGATACGGTTACCCATGTCGTGTACGCTGTTGCTCAAGTTGGCGATGTTGGTCGCATTGACGTTTACCTGTTTGTCCAAGACGGTCAGGTTCTGACTTGCCGTGTTTTCGGCTTTGATGTAGTTACCGTCTTTTCCAATTCTTGTTTCGTTGTAAACGGTTCCGCCCGTGACAATGCCTTTATTGTCTTTCTCGACCTTACCGTCCGTCTTGACGTTCAGTTTGTACTCGTTGCTGCCGTCTTCTTGCGCTGTGGCTTCTACGGTTACGGTGTCACTGTCCACGATGGTGTTTCGCGTGTCCTTGGTCGCGACGGTCACTTGCTGCTTTTTCTCATCGCTTCCTTTAAGGAAAATCGTGGTCGTGTTGTTGTCATTTTCTTCGCCTTTCAGCGTGTAGGTGGTGTCGGTATTCACTGCTCCCTGAAGTTTTTTCAGGTCCACGCTGCCGGTGACTTCATTGCCCGCCGTATCTTTAACGGAAAGGTTCAGCGTGTCCCCTTTAATGGAAAGCGCGTTATTACCTTTCTGCAACGTCGTATCGGTTATGCTGTCCGTGATATTCTTCGCGGCGGCTTTCAACTGCGCTACATTGACCGCGTCGGTGTCTTTCGTACCCGCGGCTACGCCTGTGATCTGACGGGTCGCATTGGCGTTTCCTACCGAAACGGCCGCCAAATCGCCTTTTACGGTCTCTTTGACACCTTTTTTATCATTGAGATATACGGTTGCCGCATCCGCTTTTTCACGGTCCGCTACGGAGTCGCTGCCGAGAGCTACGCCGCCTGCGACGGTGGTGTTGGCGTTATGTCCGATGACGGTGGCGTCTTTGACGTTGGTTTCCGCGCTTTCATCCGCCGAACCGAAAACGATGCTTCCGTCCGCTCCCGTCAGTTTTCTCTTATCGCCGAGAAGAACGGCGCCGGTCGTGTCTTTTACTTCGTTATCCGAGCCGATCATAGTGACATGCGTTATATTCGTTGCCGTATTTTGATAGCCGTTTACCATATTAAATTCGCTGACTTTATTTTCCGTACCGGTCACGGTATTATTCACGCCGACCAACTGTGAATGCCGTACATAATCCGCTACGTTTCCGCCGCCGATAGCCAGTACGGCACCGCCTGATTTGGAATCTTTAATCGATTTTTGTAATGCCGTTACCGTATCTTCCCATGTATTCAATGTCGTAAGACCACTGGGAGCGCTAATCGAAGTAACGGAATTGGTAATCTTATTTCCGGCACCGTACACCAAGGTACCGTTGGCGTTTTCTACCGTATTTGCCACACCGACAATACTGTTTGCAATACCGGATGAACCGCTATGTCCTTTGGAACGGATACTGTTCAATGAACCGACCACATTGGCACCGAAGTTTTGTGGCCCGTAATTTAAACTATTACCTCCACCTTCACCGGTAAAACCGCCGGTAATAATGGAATATGCACCGTACATATTGGCAAGAGCACCTTTATTGTATGTATTCGTACCGACAGTGGTCATACCGACAATATTGGCTTCTTCATTGGCATTCGTTACATCGATACCGCCCATTTTGTATCCGGCAAAGGTATGATGTCCCAACTGAATACTTCCCGTGCGGGCATAAGAATTCGTACCGATAGCGATACCGCCCGGAACTTTGTCCGCATTTTTCGGCAAAGTATTTCCTCTACCGAAGAATCCGGGTTTATCAAAATTATCCGGAGTAAAACTCAGTCCACGTTCTTGTTTACCGCTGCCGTTCAAGACTTTTGCATTCTTTCCCAAAGCAATACTTGCCAAATCCAACCCGTTCGTCGTAATTAAAGCGTTGTCACCGATAGCTACACTTCCTTCACCGTCCGCATTACCGCCGTTGCCTTCGATATGTGCATTTCTGCCGATAGACACAGTACCGCCTTTAGATGCCATCGCTTTTTCGCCGATAGCTACGGCACCTTTACCCTTTGCACCGTCATTTTTATAGTTCGAGCCCGCATCTTTGTCCGTGCTGTTGACGGAGAAATAATGCACCGCTGTTTTATCCTTTTCCAGCTGCTCCATTACCGCGTTGTAGATCACCTGCTGCTCCGCGGTAAGACCCGCCGCGTACACACCGAACGTCGGCAGCGCGGTCGCCATGAGCACGCCCAAAACCGCGGCGACAAGAGTTATTCTGCCTCTTGCCTGACTGCTCTTACCGTGGCTCTTCGCCACTTCGGGCGCCGCCACCCAACTGTTCGTAACTCGATTCCAGACAAGTTTATAGATTTTGTTCATGTCTTTCTCCTCTGCTTTTCTGCATGCTTTCCGAATCACCATTCTGTCCGATAGAAAATGAACCTTCTCGGGGATTTCCCGATATGCTTTCTTGCATACTTTATCGTCTTGGAGTAAGCACTTCCTTTCAGAAAAACTTGCGCTTGCTTGGAACTTGTGACCATTTCCGCCACCTCCCAAGTCCGGCATACCTCTTTGCGATCCTGACATATAATTATGCTTCTATATGCAAATCTTATTTCTATTATAGATGTATTACAGGTTAATTACCCCCCCTATATCTATATAAATTTCGCATACAATATATGATTTTAATGCATTGGTATGTGAGCATGCATTCTAAGCGCTGACAGAATTTGAGGGATCCGCCTTGTGACAACAGATGCCCGCTTTTGCAGTCGAAAGAATAAAAAAGAACCTCTTAACAGATTCCTTGTGTTTTATTCTTTATGAAAACAGTTTTCTAAATTGAAAACTTATGGTATTCTAATCATAATAAATCATTTTGTGCGTAAAGCGTTACAAGAAAAGGGTGTTACTATGGATGAAAACAACCGGAAATCTGAACAGGTAAATGAGGAAGTCGACTCTTCCGTAATGAGCGATACCACCGCGGCGGAGAGATCGGAAGCGGATGTTGCCGTCGCGGAAGAAAAAGCAAACGAGACGGAACCCGTACGAGAACGCGTCATCAAAAAAACGACAGTCATCAAAGAAGTCCCCGTAAGCAAAGGCGTAAATCGCGTAGTGTATATCCTGCTTGCTTTTTTCTTCGGCACGCTAGGAGTGCATCGCTTTTATGCGGGGCATGCTTTCGCCGGAATATGCTATCTTCTTTGCAGCATCATCGGCTGGAGTCTGACGTGGTTCTTAGGAATCGGCTTTATTATATTGGGCATCGAACTGATATTTTGTCTGTATGACATCGTTCGGGCCGCCTTTGCTTCCGCCGATGAGCACGGCCAGATCCATGTATAAGCCCACATACCGATTTAATGGGTACGGTTCAGGTGCATGTTTTTCTTTTCTTTATTTTTTCAGATAATCAATAACGGAACACGAAAAAGACCGTGAATGTATTCACGGTCTTTTTGTTTCGCGGAATAACCTACATCCTCTTTGATTAACCTTTTTCCTTCTACGCTATGTATTCTTCAAGCTTTTGTTTGATCGCTTTAAACTTATTCAGATGCACTTCGTGGCTAAAGTTTTCCGTCAATATTTCATAAGACGCATCGAAAAATTTCTTGACATCTTTTTTAGCGCTCATCCCCGCCATCATATAAATGATATAAATACCCTGTAAAATCGCCTTGGTCACCATCGGATCTCCACCGGAGTAGGAAATAATCTGGCTGAATGCAAGGTATAACTCATCTTCGACAGAATAACTTTGGTAGATTATTTTTGTATCTTCATCTTCCTTGAGAACTATAAATTGATTATCTGTGGCCAAGAGCTTCCCCAGCAACGATGACATTTTATTGATACATGTAATCGCGGTATTGGGATCATTTATCCCGGGGCTCAACGCCATGTTCGCAATTTCGGTAAGCTTTACAATGCCCTGATGATAGTCTTCTTCTTCATTGTTGTACATATTTATTAAAAACAATGCACTGATTTTTTCTTTCAGCTCTTCCGTTTTTTCAGTATTTAATTCCCCTTGAAAAATTTTTAAATCGCCCAAGGATTCGCCTTCGGCTGCGTATTCACTAATTCTCTTCTCGATGACCAGCTCCGCTTTGATCCCTTTAAGCTCTTTTAAAATATCATCCTCATTTATTTTGAACAGATACCCCGAACTCCCTGCTACGATAGGGATCTCGGTTGCTTGTTCATCTTCTTTATAATGTTCCGCCTTTTTTCTGAGTTCTACCTGTTCGTCAATAAGCTTGTCACAGTCAGCATAGACCGCTTCGATAATATTTGAAATTTTAATGTTATCGATAACCTGTTTGGAAAACGTGATAAACCCCATCATTGCAATGATGAGATACGCGATCCCGAAACTTCCGGCAACGACACGTTGATCCGGTCCGAGACCTTGTAAAAGCAAAATACTGATCGCGGAATAAAAGAAGCCGCTGACAAATACACCGTATAAACCGATCACTCCCGTTCTGTCGATAAACGCTTGCAGCATCCGCGGCGATATGCTGCTGCTGTATTTGTTGAGCACAGTAACAATAATGGTAAAACAAAAAATGCTGATGGTTAAAAATACACCCGAGATGTTCGAAAGAAAATCAACAGACACTTCCACCGACAGCAGTAACGACCTCGGGATATAGGATTTCATGAAAGGATATCTGAGATCAAAAACCCAAGTGATTAAAAGAAGTAATAACGTCCAAATGATAAACTTTGACATCTTTAAAAGGTTTTTTTGATTAAAAAACCACATCCTGATTTCAGATACCATATTTTCCTCCTGCATTAAAGCATTTTTTATTATCATTATCTTACCATATCTGCTTACATTTTATTCCGATCTCCTTATGATCAATAAAGAAACACGAAAAAGACCGTGAATGTACATTCACGGTCTTTTTGTTTAATGAAAATGCTTTGAAACTATCATTCCCATTCGCCAAGTGGAAACGCAGTCTAAACTTTTTTGTATAGACCGTTTGATTCCATTTGGCTTTATTTGATACCAATTATCCCAATCCTATGGGGTATCCGACTTTCTGCTATCAAAAAGCTATCAGGAGATGCTATCAATAGCAAGAATTGATGCTTCGGGAAAGTCGCATCGTACAACATTTCTTGGCAGGGGAAAACTGTTTTAGAAATTAGTTAAATCTCCCGAATAACTCAATTGCCTTAGAAAACTCCGGGTCTGTCTCAGAAAGGACTTTATCTGTACCTTTCAGAATTTCCTTTTTTACCGCTGTTGCGAGGCGTACCTTCCAACCCTGGCCAAGAGAAATTCCGTGGTTTTGGGCGAAGGCTTCAATTTGATTGCAAATGGGAATATCGTCTTTAACAACATCATCAAAGTCTTCATCGACTTCTTCCGGACGCGGCAAAAATCTTGCAACTATTTTAGCAAGTTTTTCCTTCGGGAAAAGGTCTTCTATTTCACCATTTGGTAACGTAGTAAATTCTGAAACAGAGATAACCTTTTCTGACTCGGCAGCATAAAAATCGCTTTTAAGTGCAGCAGACATTTTTATACCGGGTTTGTCACCATCCAGCAGCACCGGAGGCTTGATTTCACTTGCTCCTGAGAGAATGGCGGAAGTAGCCTTTATGCCTTTAACGCCTCCGGTTGGAATGAAAACTAAATCTTTTAGTGGCGCAATCTTCCCCTTTGAGATCAACAAATTCTTTAGAGCAGAAAGGTAAACTTGATCTGATTCGCCTTCCACTAATACAGGATTACAATTAACCAGCAATGTATCTGAAACGGACAGACCTAGCGCAGCGTGTGCTGGATAGATCGACTGAGGCTGGTTTTTCCCTTTCGCTCGCTCGGCCGCCCTCAAATCCGGACTGACTACAGTTTTTCCATCTGTATCAATATATACTGCCCGAACTCGCTCTAAATGATTTGAATCAACCATAAACGGGGAATGTGTCGTATATAGCATTTGATTGCTTTGAGCAAGGTTTTCAAAGAATAAGAATAAATCTTTCTGTGCTAACGGATGTAATGTCACACCCGGTTCATCTAAGAGAAGAATCGCATTTTGATGATGCAACTCGCTTTCTACCAAGAAAACAAGATAAAAACTAAAAAACCACTGCAAGCCGGTACTTCTTGATTCCAGTTCAATTTTCTCAGGACGAATAGAATCAGAGACCCAAATTCTAAAAAAGTTACCGTCTGCCTGAAATTCAAACGTATAATTGCCTTGCTTCCACCACTCATTAAAGGACTTGGTAAAGCCTGTAGAAGCCGATGCTAGCAAAATTTCGCGTTCCTTCTTTTTATCTGAAATTTGGTCAATTTGATTTTGTGACAGAGTGCCAGCATCCTCTGTGCCTAAATCTGTGATTTCTTTAGGATCGAGTTGAACAAACTTAAACAGAGTTTTCAATGTGCGTGCTTTAGCAGCTTCCTTTTCGCCCAAATCTGTGCGCTCAATATTCTGTAAAACCTGTGGCAAGTATATTTGAGAGTCTAAATTGCCATAGTTTGAGTAATAAACATACTTAGGCATACGTTTGCAAATGTATTCAGTAATAGTATCTGTCTGAGCTAATTTTGGCATTCCACATTCGGAGATAATCTCTTGGTACTTCTGCAAAGCATTTGACATAGCAACGCAAGCTATAGAAGATTTAACATCGACGGGGAATTTTCCCAACTCATCATTTACTGCTTTTAGACCATCAAAAGTGGCGTTTGTTTCTAAAGTGTGCAAACAAGATTGAACAATTTGAATTGCATTATCTCTCCGCTCGGTTTCAGCTCTATTTGATGTATCAGTTCCAGATTCAAGCGTTTCGAGGCAATCAGTCAACACTTTTTTGCCGTTTTCAACTATAGAGGGCTCTTGATCTACAGAAAATGGGAACTCATAATGGAGCGTATTGTCAAAGTCCTTTGAAACAATTATCTCACTAAACTCATGGCAGTCTCGTCCTGAGAGTGTTGATAAGTCATGCATTTCTTGCTCGGAAAGAATATATTTCGCTTGAATAAAGATCGGTTTGGGTGAAGCTGAACGATAAAGGTGGTATTTGTCTCTAGGCAAATCTGTTTTTAAGTCGATTTTTCCTTCATCAGCAGGATTTAATTTCCATAGTGGTAAAAGAATATTTGTCTTACCAGATTCATTTGTGCCTATTAACGCAGTAATTGATTCGGCATCAATCCATCCACTATCTTTCACAGAACGAAACTCTGTCACGCGGAAACTTTTTAAAATCATTCACTCAGACATCCTTTCTTTAGTGTGTTTTCTATCGTTGAAATTGTACCGTCAAAATTACCTCTTATTTCACATTCCCACAGCGCAATGACTTTCCAGCCGTCAGTCTCAAGTGCCTGAATATGCTCCTGATCCCGTTGCTTTGTTCGCTCTATCTTGGGTCCCCAATATGCTTTATTGGATTGACTGGCATGAGCATAATGACTGCCGCAATCATGCCCATGCCAATAGCATCCATGAATGAAGATAGCAATTTTCTTTCTGGTGAATACAATATCCGGTTTTCCGGGCAGCGCCTTGTAATTCACACGGTAGCGGTATCCCATAGAAAACAGCTTGCGGCGCACCAAAAGTTCAATACTGGTATCTTTGCTTTTGATGTGCGACATGATCTCACTACGGCGGACAGAGGAAACAGAATCAGCCATTACACAGACAAATCCAGCGGCAGATCGGAAATATCCTTCAGCCGCTTGCCCTGCACCAAGGTTTCCAGCGTTTCTACCGCATCCTCAGAACCCGCCTCTTTAACTGCTCGAATCAGTTCATAGAGTGCAAAGTGATATACGCAGTCAATATCGCCAGTGCCGAGCGCAAGAGATGCCAAGCGATTCGGCATAGGCTCAGCCGTCACAACAACGATGTGCGGCAAATGTCCCTTTCGGTTGCGGATCAGGTTCAATGCCTCTGTGCGGCTGTTCTGTGCGCGGTCGCTGCGCATCGTGTACTTTGCAGAAACACTCGCATGAAGAATGGGCTTGCCGCCGTTAGACTTCCGAATATCAGCCATCTTGCAGATTTCGTCATCAACAATGGGCTGAGCGGCATTGATCTCGCTGTCCTCAGAGAGATCGCGGTAAACAACAACGTCAGGTGCAACGAGGTAATCATTCCCGAGTGCAGCAGCCAACTGTGCGTTCTGTGTCGTAAGCGCATTTAAGTAAGCAAGATGCTCGTACTGCGCAAAATCGCTTGTTTTCAGTTTGTTGTTATTGCCGAGCTGAAGAATTGTCCAGTTTCCGGGACGGAGGTTCTGCAAATAGAGAAAGGTTTCACGCAGGAACTCCATTGTCAGTGTTTCAAATTGCTTTCCGAGAGTCTGCCCGGAAATTTTGTCAACCGTGGAGACAGCATGATGCTGTTCCTCCACAAGAATGTCAACGATCCTCCGCGCAATCGCCTTTGAGCCGCGGCTGCTGGTGTCTGCATTGGATGCGACACCTGCCGTGGTCAACGTCAGTGTGTTGGTTTCAAACAACTGCTTGTGAAAGTGGAATCTCGCGTTTGCTATCAATGCATCCATGCTCCAAACACTCCTTTATTTTTTCTCCAACTGCCCGGGCAACCGGGGGCGGGAATGCATTTCCAATCATCCTACAGGCTACGGTTTTCCGATTTCCAAACGTCCACGTGTCGGGGAAACCTTGAATCCGTGCCATCATTCGGCTTGTCAAGCGGGGCATACCCTCAAATCCGAGGGCGGGTGCTTCGTTTGCAATTCCTCGACCATCTACGCCCAACTCTGCCCATGCATTACGGGCGCGTGTGGGACCAAGGTCAGGACCACCGTGCTTCTTGGAGCCGCCTACAAGGGTCGGAGCGATCCGGTTTGCATTAGATGCCCACTGCTTCGCACCTTCCCATCCGTTCTGTGCCATCAAATCACGGAGCGTATCACCAACAGTGAGGGCGCTGTCTAGTTGTTCATCAGGATAGGCAAATGCTCCAATCTGATCCTTCCGAATGCCGATGATAACCACTCTGGGACGTAGCTGCGGAACACCATAATCAGAGGCGTTCAAGAGCTTGATATGGGTTACATAGCCGAGCTTTTGAATCGACGTAAAAATGTGGTCGCGGTATTCATCAAAGCCCTGATTAAGAAAGCCACGGACATTTTCAAGCATGACAGCACGCGGTTGAATTTCTTTGATAAGCCGAATGGCCTCCGGGAAAAGGTCTCTTTCGTCTTCCTGACCGAGCTGCTTTCCTGCAACGGAGAAAGGCGGGCAAGGAACGCCGCCAGCCAGCAGATCGACGCCGTGGTATGGGCGTCCGTCAAAATCGTGAACATCTGCGCAAATGACGTTCCACTCCGGGCGATTCTGCTTTAATACCTTGCAATAATCTTCTTCATACTCGACAAGCGCAACATGGACAAAACCCGCCATTGCAAGCCCCAAAGCCTGTCCACCAGCGCCAGCGCATATTTCAACACAAGTCAACGGTTGCTGCATTTTCTTTTCACTCCCACTCAATCGTCGCCGGGGGTTTGCCGGTGATATCGTAAACAACTCGGTTGATGCCTTCGACTTCGTTGACGATGCGGTTGGATACGATGTCAAGGACTTCGTACGGGATGCGGGCCCATTCGGCGGTCATGAAGTCGGTGGTGGTGACGCCGCGCAGCGCGAGCGTGTACGCGTAGGTACGGCTGTCGCCCATGACGCCGACCGAGCGGTTCGAGGTGAGTACGGCGAAATATTGGTTCACTTTGCGATCCCAGCCGGCATTTTTAATTTCTTCCCGCCAAATGGCGTCGGCCTCCCGCAAGGTGTCAAGTTTTTCTTTGGTGACTTCGCCCATGATGCGGATGCCCAAGCCCGGTCCCGGGAAGGGTTGCCGCCAGACGAGGTAATCGGCGAGGCCGAGTTCTTCACCGAGTTCGCGCACTTCATCTTTGAAGAGGTCGCGCAACGGTTCGATCAGACCTTTGAAGTCGACAACGGCCGGAAGACCGCCGACGTTGTGATGGCTTTTGATGACCGCGGCGTTGCCGGTGCCGCTTTCCACGACGTCAGGGTAAATGGTGCCCTGCGCGAGGTAGTCGACTTGACCGATTTTGCGTCCTTCTTCTTCAAATACACGGATAAATTCTTCCCCGATGGTTTTGCGTTTTTCTTCCGGATCGGTAATGCCTTTTAAGCGCGCGAGGAAACGATCGGCGGCGTTGACGCGGATGAAGTGCATGCCGCTGTCGGCAAAGGCGGTTTCGACTTCGTCGCCTTCGTTTTTGCGCATTAAGCCGTGATCGACGAAGATGCAGGTAAGTTGCGATCCGACCGCGCGCGATAAAAGCTGCGCGCAAACAGACGAATCGACACCGCCCGAAAGAGCGAGCAATACTTTGCCGTCGCCGACGGTGTCGCGAATTTCTTGAATAGCCGTCTCGGCGAAATGTTCCATCGTCCAGTCGCCGCGGCAACCGCAGACGTCTAAAATGAACGAGCGCAGCATCTGCATGCCCTCTTTGGAATGGTTGACTTCCGGATGGAATTGCACGCCGTACAGTTTACGACGGGTGTCCGCCACCGCCGCGACCGGCGTGTGCGCGGTTTTGCCGATGACTTCAAAGCCGGTCGGCGGCTCTTCCACGTAGTCGCCGTGGCTCATCCACACATCGGTTTCCGCGGAAACGTTGGCGAAAACATCACCGTCCGCCAATTTCTGCACTTTGGCATAGCCGTATTCACGGGTAATCGGCCGTTTGACATCGCCGCCGAGTTCCCGACACATCCACTGCATACCGTAGCAAATGCCGAAGATCGGGATGCCCGCTTCAAAAATGCGGGAGTCAAGTCGCGGCGCGCCGTCTTCGTAAACGCTCGCCGGCCCGCCCGTAAAGATAATGCCTTGCGGTTTTTCCGCCAATATCTCGTCCAAGTCGCGCGTATAGGAAACAATTTTCGAATATACGCCGCATTCACGCACGCGGCGCGCAATCAGCTGAGCGTACTGCCCGCCGAAATCAACGATGATAATTCGTTCTGTCGGTACCATATGAATCTCCTCTAATACATAGTTATTTTACTGTTTTATTATAGCATGACGCGCGTCGCGCATACGACTGTCACGTCAACGGAACGCGGGGTTGCCTTTCGCCTCATGCAGTCGACGGCGCCTTGTATTGCGCTCGGCGACATCCCGATACCAGGCGATCAGCAACGGTACCGCCCGATACGTTTCGCGCGCGACGCCATGCACGGTGCCACGGCCTTTTTTATATTGGTACGTTTTCCAGCGCACGAGGTAGCGCTTTCCCAAGTGATCCATCCCGAGCGCCAGCAATGTGTGCCGCCGCAATCGCTCCGGCTCGGTCAAGGCCAACGGCGCGTCCTGATCGGGCAGGTAAATTTCCCAAATAGCCGGATCCGCCCAAGCGGATTGACTGTCACGGTAACCGTCAAAATATTGAAATTCGACGGTCGGACGAAATTCAAGCGGCCCCAAGTTACGATGAAAATCGTATTCACGAATGGCGCGCCGCAAGGGCAGGCGTTCGCAAATTTGCGCCGTATACGCCGCGTCATTGACCGCGCGATGCGCGTCGTCCGCCATCGCCACGCCCATGTACTCGGCCGCGCGCGCCAAGCCGTACTGCTCGTAAGTGTCCAAACAATAGCGGCCGAAAATTTTTTGCGCATCGTACCAAGGTCGGAGCCAAGTCCGCGGCAAATGATGCAGGCGCAGGTTTTCCGCCAGCACCTGCCGATCGGAAGTTCCCCACGAAAGCAGCAACGCGTCGTCGCCGCACCAGCGGTTAAATTCCGTCATGACGGTTTTGAAATCGTCTTCCTCCTGCAGCATCTCCCAGGTGATCCCCGTCAATCGCTTGACGTGCGGATGCATACGGCGCAGAAAACTCGGCTTCACCAAGCGATCGAAGCGATCACTCAAGTCGCCGTCGCCCGTCATGCGAACCGCGCCGATCTCGATGATTTCGCCGGAAAGCGGAAACCCGATCTCGTTTTGCATCGCCAGCTGGTACGGTACGATTTCGTTCCATTCCAAGTCGAAGATAATGCAGTTCATGCGTCGGTCTCGCGTTCAAAGTCCTTGTACAAAAGGCTCGGCTGAATGCCTTCATTATGCTGGTATTTGCCGCTCTTGTACGGCTCGTAGTCGCCTTCGATCAAATGGTAATAAATTTGGCAAAGTTCCACGTTGGGGTAAATTTTGATCGGCTGCACGCAAAACATTTCCAGCGTCCAATACCCCGCGAAACCGACATCGCCGAAGCCCGCGGTCACATGGATAAAAAGCCCCAGACGGCCGACCGACGAACGTCCTTCGAGCATCGGCACAAGCCCTTCCGTGCGGGTGTATTCCGCCGTGCGTCCCAAGTAAAGGCGCTGCGGTTCCAACCACAAACCATCGTCGGGGATCACAATGCGATGGGCGGTATTTTTCTTTTTCATATCGAGCTTCGGTTCATCATAAACGAGCAATTCGTTCGCCAAGCTCAAATTGTAACTGTTCGGGTTCAATTTTCGCGGATCGAACGGATCGATAAAAATATTTTCGCCCAGTCGCCGCTCAATTTCTTTTCCGGATAAGATCACTTTTGCCCCACCTTGCCGCTATACAACTCTTTCATGCGCCAGATTTGCGCCGCCACTTTGTCCGCGCGCCGCGCGCCGACCGGCAAACGCCACCATTCGACCACGCTTTCCGCCCGCGGGCTGTAGCCGCGACAGACGACGTAACGCTTTTTCGCATTCTCGTATTCGCCGTCGATAAAAGGCTGCACATTCACTTCATAGATATAATTCCAGGGAATTAAAATATTGCTGGCCAGCAGCTTCGCCCCTTTGCTGTCCAAGCGCAACAGCTTGGTCGGGAAAAAGTAGCCGTACAGGCAATATAAAAAGGCGATCGCACACGCCGCGACAAAAATTTCACTGCCGCGCACTTTCATGATCTGCCACACCGCGACCGAGACGGCCGTCACAAATGCGAACGCGCCCATTTTCTGCAGATAATCCCGCTTGTCTTCACGAATAAAAACCGGTTTCATGCGCCCACCCTTTCTCCTTTTGATGTCTTTTATTATACCTTTTATCGCCCGCCCCAACAACCGTCCGCGCGCTTTCACGGAAACGCGGATCATGTTATAATTTGGAGATATGAAGGAGTGACAGTATGAACTTTACGCAAGAAATCAACCGTCGCCGCACGTTTGCCATTATTTCGCATCCGGATGCCGGTAAAACGACGCTGACGGAAAAATTATTACTTTACGGCGGCGCGATCCACCTCGCCGGTTCGGTCAAGGCGCGCAAAACGGCGCGGCACGCCGTTTCCGACTGGATGGAAATCGAAAAGCAGCGCGGCATCTCGGTCACGAGTTCCGTTTTGCAATTCGATTACGAAGGACACCGCATCAATATTTTGGATACGCCGGGTCACCAGGACTTTTCGGAGGACACGTACCGCACATTGATGGCGGCGGACAGCGCCGTCATGCTGATCGACGTGGCGAAAGGCGTCGAAGCGCAGACGGAAAAACTCTTCCGCGTATGCGCTGATCGCGGCATTCCGATTTTTACTTTTGTCAATAAAATCGACCACTTCGGACGCAATCCGTACGACCTGATGTCCGAACTCGAATCCATGCTCGGTATTCGCGCCTGCCCCATGAATTGGCCGGTCGGCATCAACGGCAAATACCAGGGCATCTATGAACGCGAAACGGATACCGTGCACGTGTTTGAACGCTCCGGCGATCATGGCCAGAATAAACTCGCCGTGACCAGTGGCAAGCGCACCGCGCCTGAAATTCAAGCGTTGCTCAGCGAGGACGTGCTCGCTCAGCTGGAAGAAGATATTGAGCTTTTAGACGTCGCGGGAGATCCGTTCGACGCGGAAAAAATCGCGCACGGCAAGCTGACCCCGCTCTACTTCGGCAGCGCGATGACGAATTTCGGCGTGCAGCCGTTTCTTGAAAGCTTTTTGAAAATGGCCCCCGCGCCGGCGTCGCGTCGGGCGCTGGAGGAAACCGTCTCGCCGCAAAGCGAGAACTTCTCCGCTTTCGTCTTCAAAATCCAGGCGAACATGGACCCGAAACATCACGATCGCATCGTCTTCATGCGTATTTGCTCGGGACAGTTTGAAAAAGGGATGAGCGTCTTGCATCGGCAGTCGGGCAAAACGATCCGGCTCACCCAGCCGCAACAATTTTTGGCGACGGAACGCACCATTATCGAATCCGCCTATCCCGGCGATATCATCGGCGTATTTGATCCGGGCACGATGGGCGTCGGCGATACCCTTTGCGATCCGAAACACGTCGTCACCTTCGCCGACTTTCCGGTATTTCCGCCGGAACTTTTCGCGCGCGTCGCGCCGAAAGACAGCCTGAAACGCAAACAGTTTTTAAAGGGAATGCACCAACTGGCGCAGGAAGGCGCAATTCAAATTTACACGCAGGGCGAAGGCCGCGAATCCTTTATCATCGGCGCCGTCGGTCAATTGCAATGGGACGTGCTGCAGTATCGTCTGCAAAACGAATACAACGTCACGGTGGAGCTGATCCCTCTTCCCTACAGCGTCGCGCGTTGGGCGTTAAACGCCACGCCGGAAGATCTTACCGGGCTCGGCACGTCGATGATTGTCTACGACAACAAGCAACGTCCGGTCATTTTGCTCGCCAATGAATGGCAAACGAATTGGCTCACCGAACGCAATCCGGGCGTGACTTTTGTAGCGTCGCCCCCGATCGTCACTGTGGATCAGGAAGAAAAATAAAAAAGAGTCGCTTGACTCTTTTTTTATTGCGCCCCTTTTCCCGCGGGAAACCGCCGTATATTTTCAACAAAAAATCCGTAAACCGAAGTTTACGGATTTTTGATTTGGTGGAGATAAGCGGGATCGAACCGCTGACCTCTTGAATGCCATTCAAGCGCTCTCCCAGCTGAGCTATACCCCCATGTGTAACGCTCATAGTATACAGAAATCATATACCTTTGTCAAGATTTCATGGTAAAGTAAAACCCCGCGGTAGGACAGCCGCGGGGAAAAGGGTGGTGGACCACCAGGGGTTCGAACCCTGGACACCCTGATTAAGAGTCAGGTGCTCTGCCAGCTGAGCTAGTGGTCCATGACAAAGTATATTATATTACGCAGGGCGCCTTTTGTAAAGAAATAATTTAGCACCGCGCGCACCGTAGCAGGTGTTGCGGCCTTGCTTTTTTCATTGCCCGCCTTCCTTTGCGCCGCATCGCGCCAGTCATATGACGCCTTGCCTACCGCATCTTTTCTCGCTGGCGGCTGTTTTCAGACACCTATTTTACGGATTTATGCGCTGCCACTGACCGCGCGTTTTCGTTTAGTTGATGTTCTTGGCTCGCACTCACTTTGATAAAAAAATCATGAACAAAAGATACAAGATCGGTTGGTGCAGTAAATAAATCGGTAATGTATGCCGGCCGAGCAACGCCAAGATCGGAAAATTCGTCGTGACGAGTTTTGACAGCTGTCCCTTCGCGGCGCCATGACGAAATGAAAAGTATCCGTTCAAAAATAAAAATATCCACGGAAACAAGGGGAAATAATCAAGCGACTGAAACTGCGGATCCGGCAGACCGAAGTACGTCGCTATCATTCCGCTGTACCAATGCTCCGGCAACGTAATCGAAAACAGGAACGCGTTGCCCAATATGCCGTCAGCTACTTGAAAGGTCAGCGCAAAAAGCAGGGCGCTGAAGCACCAACCTGCTTTCGCGGGGACGCGACGCAGCAGAGGCAGCCCCCAACTTGTCAGCAGCATGCACGAACCGATGCAGGTCAAAACGCCGAACCAAATCGCCATCTCCGGCCATGCCAAAAGCGTCACCAGCGTCACCAAAGCGCCCGCCAGTAAGATAATAATAGCGCGTCGCAACGGTCGCTTACCGATACCGACCACAAATCCCGAAAGCCAAATAAAGGACCAGCAAATAGCTTGTTGCCAAATGACCAGCGGCGCGCTAAAAAGTAAATCCAAGCGTTGCGGGTTCCAAAAAAAGAGAAGATCCCACACGGCATGATAGACGATCATATTCACAAGCCAAAACCCACGCCAGCTGTCCAATTTCTCATACCTAAGCATGCTGCCCTCCTTGGTTTTTATTTTAGCACGGTCATTCGTAGCATCGCCGGAAAAACAGATAATAAAAAGCACCTCCGCGTTAGCAAAGGTGTTTTTTGTATGGTGTCCCAGGAGGGATTCGAACCCCCGGCCCACGGCTTAGAAGGCCGTTGCTCTATCCAACTGAGCTACTGGGACGAATGGTCGGAGCAGCAGGATTTGAACCTGCGACCCCCTGATCCCAAATCAGGTGCGCTACCAAACTGCGCTATGCCCCGAGTCTGCGGTATAACAGGGTAATTTTATCAGTTTTGTCAAGACGTGTCAATTCTGCGCTTTCTGCACACGCTTGCCGCGGAACATGTATAAGACCGCGCCGAAACATAGCCAACCGCATAAAATCAACCACTCGACCCAAGTCAACGCGGCGGGGCTACCCGGTACCACCAGCAGCGCAATCACGGCGCCGCCGGCGAGTACGCCCGCGCCGATGCCGACTTTGCCGCCCGGCACTTTGTACGGCCGCGGCAAATCCGGCTCGAGGTCACGCAAACGGTAGCAAGCCATCGTCACCATGGTGCACGGCACGATAAAGGCTAACGCCGCCACTTCGGTGAGCGGCAACAGCATGCTGTACCCCAAAAACGGTCCGATAACGGTCAATACCGCGAGTAAAATATTGGCCGCTTTCGGCGTGCCCGATTTCGGATCGACATGCGCGAAGACGGCGGGCAGTTGCCCTTTGCGTCCCATCGCCAGCATGATGCGGGCCGTCGCCGAGAAAAGCGAATTCATCGGGCCGAGCGGGCCGATCGTCGCAATGGTGAGCATGACCACATACAGATAAAAGTGGATCGATTGCAAACTGGAAAGCGCCGGAATCGGCATTTTAACAAATTCCGTCCACGGTAAAATCGTACTGAAAGCATAAATGCAAACGAGGTAAAACACGCAGGAAGCCAACAGCGCCCAGCTGATGACGCGGCCGAATTGGTGCCAGTCGAGATCTTCGTGCGCTTCTTCCGCCTGGTCGGGAATCGTATCCAGGCCGGTATAGAAAAACGGCGTCAATACGAGCACCGCGGCGAGGCCCGTCCAAAAATTCGTTCCGTTCGTCGCCGACGCGGGACCGGTCACGACTTCAAACCACGGCAAAAAGTTTTGCGGACTGCCTTTAAAGAAGGAAACCGCCATCGCCACGCACATGCCGAAGAGCAGCGTGCGCGTTAAAAAGGTCTGCAGGCGCGCCATTTGCAATGAGCCGCGAAAGTTTTGCCAGATGACGTAGCCGGAAAACAGCAAGGCGATCAACACCGGATACAGATAGACGTCCGACCCCATGATCGTATACAGCTTATATGCGCGTAAAACCGGGAAAATTTCGGCGACAAGTTGCGTTATGATCGTCGCCACGGCCAATGATTCCCAAGGGCATAAAACGCCGTCTCCGAACGCGAGCAACCAACCGGCGACAAAGGACGCCTTGCTGCCGAACGCGCGTTCAATGTATTCGACAATACCGCCTGAGATAGGAATGGCGGAGGTAAGTTCCCCAAATACCGCCGCGATCGGCAAAAGCGTCAGCGCGCCCAGCAAAAAGGCCAACATAGCCGCCAGCGGGCCGCCGCCGACAATGACCCAATCGCCTACCATCAAAATCCAGCCGGTGCCGACAATCGCGCCGAAGCCGATATTAAAATAATGCGAAACGGTCAGTGTCTTTTTTACATGTCCTGTTTCCGCTGGTTTCATTGTTTCCTCCTGCGGGCATGCGCCAGCTGTTCCGGCATATCGTTGCCCAAATAAATTTCCGCAATAATCCAAGCGACAAAATCATCCACCGGTTCCGGCGGCGTCTGCCATGATGTCGGAATCAGTTTGCGCCAACCTTGCCGCGGGGTGTACCGCCAATAACGGGTTTTTCCCATTTCCGTAGTATAGCTTTCATCGACTGTCGTGTAGCCGACCTCATGCTCCCGCGCCAACCGCGCTAAAATATGTCCGATTTCTTTACTGCGCGTGCCGTTACCGCTGACGATTTGCGTGATCGGATACTGCTGAAAAACGGTTTGGCAAAACGGCACCAAATCGTTTGTCGGAACAATTTCTTTATGTATCAGCTCAGCGTCTTCACGGATAACCGCTGTTCCCGTTTTCGCCGAACCCGGATCAATGGCTAAAATCATACTTCCTCTTTTTCCCCACAAAAATCCCCGCCGCAGCGGGGATGAATTATTTATTTCGCAGTGACGATAATATCGATTCGCACAGGCCCTTCCGTATAAATGTCCTGTTTGGCCACGGCGCGAAGATTGACGTCGCCCCCCTTAGCCGCGATCTCCTGAATGGTATTGAACAACTGCAATCCGTCCACCTGACCGACATTGCCCGTCAGCGGATCCGGCAAGACGCCTTTTTGCGTCGCGTGCTGATTGACATCCTGCAGAAATTGCAACACGCGCATTTCGATATTGCCGCGACCGCTGTACGCGGAAAGATCCGTCGCATACACCGTTTCCCCCTGCCGATACAACAGCAGATCGTCATGGATGACAAAGTCGACCCAGGCGGGTTCGCCATAGATGATGTTGCCCGCCGCCACAACGCGAACCAGCTTTTTCTGCGCGGAATTTTGTAACTCCGCCGATGCTTTCTCCAATGTCGCCGGCAGCACGCGAATAAGCGTGGTGTCTTCCTGCGTATTAAGCTGTTTTTGCAGCAACCGGTTCGTGTCGTTCAACACATTCGCCAAGACCTGCCGCGCCTGATCGGCGTTCAAGTGGCTTTCGACAACGGCGCTGGAAAGCATCTGGCCGACGCGGAAGATGACTTGCCCTTCGCGCAGACTGACGATATTGGTGCGTAAACGTTCCGCTTCCGCATCCAGTTTCTGAATATTTTCGGTCAGCTCGCCGCGCAGCGCTTCCAATTGAGCGATTTCTTCAGCGGACGCGTGCACATCGTCCTGCGCTTTACGATACGCATCTTCCACCACTTGCAGTTGCGCGCGCATGTAGCTTTCCTGCTCCTGCGCCAGCGCCAGTTGCGTATTCGTTTCGCGCACGCGTTCGGTCATGCGATTGTATTCCGTGGTTTGTTCCGCCAGTTGCGCTTTACTGCGTTCCAATTCAGCATTTTTTTGCTGCACTTCGCTCCCTAATCGACCCAATTCACCTTGCAATTGTTCCATGCCGAAAAGCGCCGTCCGAACATTCTCGGAAAGAGCGCTGAGAACGCCGATCGTCATCAAGGCGATCATGATGCCCGTGAGCACCGTAACGAGAATCGACGTGTACTTCGGTCGCATGCCGAAGAGCGAAATTCGTTTTTTACCGACCTTGCTGCCGATTTTGTCGCCCAAGAAAGCGATCAAACCGCCCATTACGGCCAGCACGCAAAAAATTAAAATGCCGATTTCCATACCTGCTCCTTTACCGTGAGACGCGACGGATCAAGATGATTCCCGCCACGACCGCCAAGATATTCGGCAGCCAAACCGCCACCGCCGGCGCAAGCACATGCCCCTCGCCCAGCGCCGCGGTAAATGTCATTAACGCATAATAGATAAAAATAACGATGACGCTCAGTCCGAAACCGAGGGACGATGAAGAACGCTGCCGCTGCACACCGAGCGGCGCGCCGATCAACGCGAACGCGAAGCTCGCGAAGGGTAATGAAAACCGCTGGTGCAATTCCATTTGCAGTCGCGTCGTATCCGCATACGCCGCCTCAAAAGCCTGCATTTGTTGCCTTAATTCATGAATCGTCATCGTTTCCGGTTTTTTCTTTACTTCCGTCACCTGCGAAGGCGTCGTCGTAAACGGCAAGACCTGCTCTTCAAACCGCAACATGCGATCCACGCCGTCGCCGCCCGAAAGATCGTAGACAGTACCGTTGGATAACACCCAATGACCGTCTTGCCAACGCGCCTCAGGCGCGTTTTCAATCCGCACCAGCTGATTGTTTTGGAATTCCTGAATGGTAATCGTCTGCAAAACTTCGCGCTTATCATCATATTTGCGCGCATACAACAAATGCCCAATCGAGTCATCGTTGACGTCTTTCAAAACGATGTGTTCATGCACCTGCGGTTTGACGTTGTTCTTGATTTCGTGATCAATGGTGTATTCGTATGCGTATGTGGCGGCCGGCACAACGTATTCATTAAATAATACCGTTGCCATGCTGATAAGCAAACTTAACGCGATAATCGGCGCGATGAGACGTGTGAAGCTTTGCCCTGCCGTACGCATGACGATGAGTTCACTGCTGCCCGATGTTCGCGCGACGGCCATTAACGCCCCCAGCAAAACCGACATCGGGAAGGTATAGATAATAATCTTCGGCAAGGCCAGGAAAAACACCTTGGTGACCGCCCAGACGGAAGCCCCGTAAGAAGTCAAAAGCTGCGCGATACGGAACAGCAGGTCAGCGCCGATGAAGATCGCGGTAAACGCGGCGACACCAAATAAAAAAGGCGCGACAAACTCCCGTAACATGTATTTATCTAAAATCCGCATACGTATCTCCTGCTCTTGCTCCTTTTATCTTATCACATTTTTCCACAGCGTTTAGGTTAAGCGGAAATTCTCACCAAGATAAAACTTGCGCGCCAAGGGGTGTTCCGCCACCGTATTGGCATCGCCTTCAAGAAGAATTTTTCCTTCATTCAAAATGTAAGCGTGATCCACAATCGCCAAGGTTTCCCGCACATTATGATCGGTAATCAATACGCCGATATTGCGCTCCCGCAAATGCGAAATGACGGATTGAATATCCGCGACCGCGATGGGATCGACGCCCGCAAACGGCTCATCGAGCAAAATAAATTGCGGATCATGACACAAACAGCGCGCAATTTCCACGCGGCGACGTTCCCCGCCGGAAAGTTGGCTGCCCAACCGTGTTTCCACGCGCGTAAGACCGAATTCTTTCAGCAACGCGTCCGCCCGTTCATCGCGTTCCTCCGGCGTCAAATCCTCGCGCGTTTGCAAGATCGCCAAGAGATTATCGCGCACGCTGAGCTTGCGAAAAACAGATGCCTCCTGCGGCAAATAGCCGATGCCGTACCGCGCCCGTTTATGAATCGGTTCCCGCGTGATGTCCGTGTCATCGACCGTAATGGTACCGGTGTCCGGACGCACGATACCGACCATCATATAAAAGGTGGTGGTTTTCCCCGCGCCGTTAGGACCCAGCAGACCGACCGCTTTGCCGCGCTCGACATGAACGCTGACGCCGTCGACCACGCGACGCTTTTGGTAGGATTTCGTGAGATTATGAGTAGCGAGTCGCATCTTATTGCCCGCCTCTGATGACGAGCGTGCTGCGCCCTTTCGTTTCGACCGCCTGCTCTTTCAAGCGTACTTCCAGCGCCGGCCCGTTCAGCGTGTTACCGTTCTGCACCGCATGGGCGTTGCCCGTGAGCACGGCGAAACCGTCATCCGCGCCCGGCGTTTGCGTGTACGTGATCGCATCCGCCGTGGCTGAAAATGCCTGCGCCGGATGGGAAAGACTGACTCCGCCCGTGCCGATCATGCGAATTTCATTGACATAGGCTTCGACATGGCCCGCCGTCATTTCCGTACCCGGTACAGCTAAGTACGCATTACCGTCAATCGTGCCGTAACCGTCCGACGGACGATAGGTGACAGTGGCGCCGCGCAAGGTGCGGTCATCCGCATGCATTTCCACGCCGCCCGACGCCGCCAGCGACTGATCGGCATAGGCCGTCACCGTGGCCGCGGTGAGCGAAGTCGCGCCGTCGACATAGGAAACGCCACCAGACAGCGTCGCGCTTTGATCGGCGAAACGGTAAAGACCCTCGGCGCCGGCCATTTTCGCCGTGCCGCGCGTAATCACGACATTGCCTTTCGCCTGTGCCGTATCCTCATTGCCGTTATAGGTCAGCGTATCCGCCGTAATCGTAGTATCGACCGCGCCGACGCTCCATGCCGTCATGACAAAAAGCGCAAGCGCTGCCGTTGTTATCCATCGTTTATTCATTGCGCTTCATCCCCCTTCACGAGTCGCACGTTGCCGCTTACCGTGGCCTGTCGCAACGCGCGATCGGCGACCAAATTGTCGCCGGTGAGCACCATGCCGTTACGCTCAAGACGAATGCCGTCCGTCGCGGTCAGCTTACCGATGCCGCCATCATATAAAAGATTATTCACTTTGACATAGGTATCGTTATCGCTGCGAATTTCGACGCTTCCCATCAGACGCACCGTTTTTTGCATATTATCGACTTCGCCTTTTTTTGCCTGGACATGAATTTGATGCGGGCCGTCGCTGAATAACGCTTCCGCTTCTTCCAGGTACAAGACGCGCGTCTTCGGATTCATCATGATACGCTTGGCGGACAGTTTCCAAATCAATTCGCCATTTTCTTCCTGGTGGAGATCCGCGCCTTTGAATTCGACCAGGGCGGTCTCCTGCTCCGGAACCGGTCCCGGTCCGACGCCGAAAAAAGCGTACCAAATACCGCCGGCAAACAGCAATAGCGCGCCGATCGCCAACAGCCACCATTTCGGTTGTTTCATCATCGCACCGCCTCGTCTGCACCCCGATACCGTCGCATTTGTTCCGGTTCCGTCCACCAACGCCGCTGGACCCACAACCATTCCGGCGGGTAGCGGAGAATAAAATCTTCTATTTCCCTCGTACAACGCTGCATTAAACGGTCGACATCCGCTTGCTCGTCACCCGTGTCTTCATAGTAAAAGGGCTCGCCGATATGGATCACATGCCCACTTAGATCTTCGCGGCGACGAATAAACAACGGCACAATCGGCGATTTAAACCGACGCGCGAACACGGCCGGCCCCTCTACCGCGGACGAAACGCGATTCAAAAACATCACCGGCACGCCGTTGATATCGCCGTCTTTATCGGCTAAAAAGCCGAGAATTTTTTTGCGTTTGATCGCTCTTGCGGCGCCGATGATTTCGGAACCGCCACTATGAAATACATCCAGCCCCGCCATCGTGCGGAAACGATTTAAAAGCGCCGTCACCGTGTCATTGGGCTGCCGTTTCGCAATCGTGGTGGTGGGAAACCCCGCCAGCGCAAGTCCCGCTCCGAGCCACTCCCAATTGCCGATATGCGCCGTCAGACCGATTACGCCGCGTTGCTCCGCAAGCGCAGCATGTAAACGCTCGGGATGATCCATCGTAATATAACGTTCCAAATGCTCCCGTTCCGCCACGAGCCGCGGCGTATAAAGCACTTCGAGCGCTGTCATGCCGAGATGTTCAAAATGTTGCTGCAGTAACGGTTCGGCTTCTTCACGCGTGAGCGAAAGTCCGCTCATCATTTGAGAAAGCGCGCGATCACGCGGTTTTTTCAAGCGTTGTAAAACGGTCGGACCCAGCCAACGGCCGATCGCCAAAACACGTTCATAACGCATTTGGCAAAGCATTCGGCTCATCGTGTTCCAAAAAGTATACTCCGCGTTCACAGCCATCGTCCCTTCGTCCTTATACCGATTCTTCGCTTGACTGGTTTTTGTAAAATTGCACCAGTTCATCCCAACGGCCCTGCGCTTTCAGAACCATTTCAATCCATTCGCGCGCGGCGCCGTCACCGCCGTTACGACCGGCGATCCAGTCGGCGCAATCCTGCACTTCCAACGCGGCATCGGCCGGCGCCGCCGCGAAGCCGACGCGCGCCAGCACGCCGAGATCATTCAAATCATCGCCCATGTAACCGATTTCTTCCCAGCTCCATCCTTCTTCCTCAATGATTTGGGAAAGCTCGGCCACTTTATTCTGCACGCCTTGCCGGCAAAACGCCACTTTCAGCTCTTCTCCGCGATGTTGCGTAATCTTGGAACTGCGACCCGTGAGCAAAGCGATTTTCAATCCCGCGTACGGCGCCAGCGCCATCGCCAGACCGTCGCGAACCGAAAACGATTTCGCGAGCTCACCGTCGTTGCCGATCTCGATCGTCGCCGGCGTCAGGGTGCCGTCGACATCAAATACTAAGAGCTTCAGTTTCTTGATATCCGCCATTATACTACCCCTTGCCGTAATAAATCGGTCAGATGCACCATGCCGATCGGTTGCGACGCGTCGCCGACCACCGGTAATACGGTAATCGGCCGCGGCTCATGACTCTGCATCACATGCAAGGCCTGCGCCGCTAATTTTTCCGACGTAATAACATGCGGATCACGCGTCATAATTTCAGCCACTGAAACCTGTAATACTTCGGTTCCTTTTTCCAACGCCCGACGAATATCGCCGTCGGTCACCAGGCCCACCAATGCGCCCTGCTCATCAACGACCGATGTGGCACCGAGGCCTTTGGCCGTCATTTCAAAAAGCGCGTTTTGCACGGTTGTCGTCAAGACCACGACGGGATTCTGTTCCTCTTTATGCATGATGTCGGCAACCGTCAACAAAAGTTTGCGTCCGAGCGATCCGCCCGGATGAAACAGCGCGAACCGATCCGCGGTGAAACCGTGCATTTCCATTAAGGCGATCGCCAACGCATCCCCTACCGCCAAGGCGACGGTGGTGCTGGTCGTCGGAGCCAAACCCAACGGGCAGGCTTCCTCTTCCACGCTGACATCCAAAGTGATATCGGCGCGTTTTCCCAAGGTCGACCCGGGATTGCCGACGACGGCAATCAAGCGCGCTCCGATTCTGCGCAATGACGGCAAAATACCGATAATCTCTCCGGTCTCGCCGCTGTTGGAAAGCGCAAGTACCACATCATCTTCCGTTACCATGCCCAAGTCGCCGTGGATCGCCTCCGCGGGATGCAGAAAGAAGGACGGCGTGCCGGTGCTGGCCAGCGTCGCGGAAATTTTACGCGCGATATGTCCGGATTTTCCCATGCCCGTGACGACGACGCGCCCCGCGGCGCCATTCATCATGCGTACCGCCTCGGCAAACGACTCGTCCCACCGCGAGGCCAAGGCTAAAATGCCGGCCGCTTCCGTGCGCAGAACATGTTCCATCGTCGTTTGAATGGTCATTGTATTTCACTCCGTTTGACAATTTCAAAAATCGCTTTAAGATCGGTCAATAACGTTTCCAAGTCATCCAGACGTAGCATGTTCGGTCCGTCGGAAAGAGCTTCGTCAGGATTGTCATGCACTTCCATGAAGAAACCGTCCGCTCCCGCCGCGGCCGCCGCCCTCGCGAGATACGGCACGAATTCGCGCTGCCCGCTCGAATGCGTACCCGCGCCGCCCGGCAGCTGCACGCTGTGCGTCGCATCAAAAATCACGGGATAACCCCATTGTCGCATGATCGGAAAGCCGCGCATATCCACGACCAGGTTGTGATACCCGAAGCTCGCGCCGCGTTCCGTCAGCAACAAATTTTCATTGCCTGTTTCCTGCATTTTATGAAGCACGTTTTCCATGTCTTCCGGCGCCATGAACTGCCCTTTTTTGACGTTGACCGGCTTACCCGTCTTAGCCGCGCCGTAAACTAAATCCGTCTGCCGCGATAAAAACGCGGGAATTTGTAAAATATCCAAGACCTGCGCCGCCGGTTCCAGTTGTTCCACCGAATGGACATCCGACAGAATTGGTACGCGCAGTTCCTCTTTCAGCTGCGCGAGGATCGCTAAGCCTTTTTCCAGTCCGGGGCCGCGAAACGATTGGTACGAGGAGCGGTTCGCTTTGTCAAAAGACGCCTTGAAAATGTAATCAATGCCCAGTTTGGCGCAAATATCTCGGCAGGTTTCGCCGATTTTTTTGGTCCGTTCGTATTCTTCAATGACGCAAGGGCCGGCGATTAAAAACAGCCGACTTCCATCCAATCGTAAATTACCGATCGTTACCGGTTTCATTTTGCTGTCCTCCTTCAAAATAAGCGCGCGCGCGCAGGAGATCTTCCAGTGTATCGATCCCGATTAACTTCTTCGTGGTTTCAATGACGCCGATCCGATAACCGTGTTCCAGCGCCCGCAACTGCTCCAACGACTCCGCTTCTTCGAGCGGCGTAGCCGGCAGGTCGGCAAAGCGCAACAGGAAATCGCGACGATACGCGTAAATGCCGATATGTTTGCGCGGCTGATATTTATTTTCATGGCGCGGGTACGGAATGAGCGAGCGGGAAAAATAAATCGCTTCCCCCCGCAAATTGGTGACCAGTTTGACCGCATTCGGATTTTGCCAATCCTCTTGCGCCAGCGGCGCCGACACCGTCGCCATGGACCATTCCTCGGCCGCAGCCAGACGTGTCGCCAACTGATCAATCAGCTCCGGCGCGATCAGCGGTTCATCGCCCTGTACATTGACGATGATTTCGCAATCGTCCAGCTGCTGCGCCACTTCCGCCAGTCGATCCGTCCCCGTGGCATGGTCGCGACGCGTCAAAACCGCCGTGCCGCCAAATTTTTCCACCACTTTTTGAATCCGCTCGTCGTCCGTCGCGACAATCACCGCAGCGGGCACTTTCGCTTTTTTCGCCTGCTCATAGACGCGTTCGATCAACGGTTTGCCGGCAATATCCAACAGCGGCTTACCCGGCAAGCGGGTCGAACCGTAACGCGCCGGAATAATACAGGCGGTTTTTATCGACCGGTTTCCCATTCGTCCTCCATATGTTCCCAAAACTCATTTTCGCCCGCCGTCGCCGTCAGTTCCATCGGCAGGACATACCAGAACGATTCACGAAGCTGCAGTATCTGCAATTTTACCGCATCTTTTTCGCTGACAATAATCCCCTGCGCTCCCGCTTTCATGGCGGTTCCTTCCGCGTGGCGAATATCGTCCTGCGTATACATGTGGTGGTCCGGGAGACGCAAATGATCATGCGCGACCAAGCCAGCGGCCGCCACCGTCGCTTCAAAGGAAGCAGGATTACCGAGCGCGCATAATGTAATGAAACGGCGCGGCAGTGCTTCCTGCTCCATGGTTTCGCCATTTCGCCACTGCGCATAGCGTACCGGCTGCAGGGGGCGATGCTCCGTCCAAAGCAGCGGCACATGCGCGCGGAAATGCTCCAACACGCCCGCTATTTTCTCCCGTTCCGCCTCGGTCACCAGATCGCTTTTAGTGACCACATACGCATCCGCGCGTTCCAGATGATCCAACGGCTCCCGCAATAATCCGCGCGGCAACACGCGTCCGTTGCTGAACGGATTGGTGGCATCAATCAATACGATATCGTAATCGCGTCGCAAGGACCAATGTTGAAATCCGTCATCGAGCAAAATAACTGTCGGATGCAATAATTTTTCGACCTGCGCGCCGATCGCGGCGCGGTTTTTGCCGACCGCCACAATCACGCCCGGCAGAGTACGCGCCAAAAGGTAAGGCTCGTCTCCCGCCTGCTCGGCATTGAGCAGGATCTCGGCGCCGTTGCTGACAATCGCGCCGGTATTTTCACTCGCGCCGCGGTAACCGCGACTTAAAATCGCGACCCGCTCGCCCGCTTTTTGCAAGCGCCGCGCCATGTACTGCACAAACGGCGTTTTGCCGGTTCCGCCCGCCACAATATTGCCTACGCTGATGGTATAGGCATGCAAACGATGCTGCTTAAGATGCCCCGCTTCATACATGGATGCCCAAAAATTAACGCCCCAGGAGTAGATTCGCTCCACTCCGCCTAAGGTCGTCAACAATGCGCGGTCACCGATCGACTTCGGTCCGTTTTTAAAAAGTTCCGTTGCTTTACGCTCTATGCTCACTGCGTTCGGCTCCTTTCCAATGAAGCGGATCCCGTTCGGCTAACGCGCAAAAAGCATCCACATTGCGCTTAGTCGCGCCTTGATTTTCTTCCACTAATCGTAACGCGGCCGCCCCCATTTGCACAAGTCGCTGCGGCTCGGACAAAAGGCGCAGCAAATCGCGCGTGAGATTTTCCGCGCTCGTCATTCGGCAAGCGCCTTCGCTATGCAACAGGGCGAAAATATCTTTGAAATTGAACATATGCGGTCCCACCAAAATGGGTTTGCCGTGCGCCGCCGGTTCCAATATATTGTGGCCGCCGACTTTGACAAAGCTGCCGCCGACGATCACGATATCCGCCAAACTGTAAATGCGCCCGAGTTCGCCGATCGTATCCAGCACGAGTACGGACACCGGCGTGTCCGTTTCGGCATGGTATGCCGTGCGCCGCGCGCCGACGAAACCGTGTTTTTGCACCAGTTGCAATACCTTGGCCGCCTCCGGAATCTGCCGCGGCGCCAAGATCAATTTCGCGTCGGGATACTGCCGCCGCACATCGCGAAAACTCGCCAGTAAAATGTCATATTCGCCTTCATGAAACGAACCCGCCACGATGACCGGATGCGCCTCGCCGATACCGAATTCATGACGCAATTCGTCGCGTTCCGCCGGAGCGACTTCGGCATATGTCTGGTCATACTTGGTATTTCCCGTCACCTGGACACGCGCGGGGTCCGCGCCCATTTCTTCAATGTAGCGGGCGTCCGTGTGCGATTGCATGCAGAACCAGCGAATTTGCGCCAGCATGCGACGGGTAAACCCTAAAATCAGGCGGTACCGTTTCATGCTGCGGTCACTGATTCGGCCGTTGACCATCATGACCGGAATTTCATTTTTTTCCGCCACTTGCAAAAAGTTCGGCCAAAGTTCCGTTTCCACCAAGAGGATCGCTTTCGGCTTGACGATATTGACGATGCGCTCCGTAATGATCGGTAAATCCACCGGGAAAAAAATGTGCGCATCCGCTTCGGGAATAATCCGTTCCGCCATGCGGTGACCGGTCGCGGTGACGACCGACACAATCACGGTCTCGTCCGGCAGACGCTGCTTTAATTCGCGCACAATGGGACTGGCCGCCACAATCTCGCCGACGGAGGCCGCATGCACCCAAATGCCGCGACAGTTTTCAATGCTCGTCAGTACCGGCTGGGGCATGACGCCGGCGCTCTGCCGTAGTCGGTCATAAAACCCCTCTTCAAAGAGCAGGCGATAGATCAATACCGGCACCAGCAGCAGCCAATACAGCACCAGACAAATATTGTAAAACCAGTACATACTATTTCTCGTCTCCCTGTAAGCGTAACGTGTAAAGGTTGTAGTACATACCGTGCAGCGCCAGTAAGGATTGATGCGTGCCGCTTTCCACAATGCGGCCGCGATCAATCACTAAAATGTGATCGGCATCCTGAATCGTCGTCAGCCGGTGCGCGATAATAAACGCGGTGCGGCCGATCATCAGACGTTCCAGCGCCGCCTGCACCAGCTGTTCGCTTTCCGTATCCAAAGCGGACGTGGCTTCATCTAAAATAAGAATCCGCGGATCTTTCAAAAGCGCCCGCGCGATCGCTATGCGTTGCCGCTGACCGCCGGAAAGTACGAGACCCCGATCGCCGATCGGCGTTTGCAACCCCTGCGGCAGCTGGCGCACAAATTCTTCCGCATTGGCGGCGCGTACCGCCGCCGCCACTTCTTCCGCCGTCGCGTCTAACCGACCGTAGCGTATATTTTCTTCGATCGTCGTGTTGAAAAGAGCGGTATCCTGCGGCACGATGCCGATCTGTTCGCGCAATGACGCCAACGTCACGTCCCGAACATCATGTCCGTCAATCCTGATCGCGCCGGCCGTTACATCGTAAAAACGCGGAATCAGATTGGCGATCGTCGATTTCCCCGATCCGCTCGGCCCGACCAGCGCGATTTTTTGGCCCGGCTCAGCATGAAAGCTGATACCCGATAGCACTTCTTTGGAAGGCTCATACCGGAAATGAACCGCGTCAAAAACCACTTCGCCGCGCAAGACGGGAAGCGCGATCGCGTCGGCTTTTTCGCGAATATCCGGCGTTTCGTCCAGCAACGCGAACACGCGCTCGCCGGCCGCCATCGAGCGTTGAATATCGCCGTAAAGCGCGCTTAAACGCCGCACCGGATTGGCTAAATTAATAGCGTAAATCAAAAACGCGATCAGTTCACCGGCGGTCAATTCCCCGTCGATGACGCTCCAACCGCCGTACCAAATAATCGCGGTGACGGCAATCGCCGCGATAAATTCGATCACTGGCGAAAGCTGGCTCGACTGCCGCGCCGCTTTCATCGCCGCGCCAAAACTCGCCTGATTGATCTGACGGAAACGGGCGATTTCATAATCTTCACGGAAAAACGATTTAACGACGCGAATACCGCCGATCGTTTCCTGCAAATGCGAAGTGACATCGGCGATGCGTTCCTGCATCATATGGCCGCTTTTTTTCAGTTTTCGACCGAAATATTTGATAGTGATGCTGACCAGCGGAACAATAATGATGCAAAGCAACGTCAGCCGCCAATGTAAAATCACCATGCCGACCAACGAACCGATCAGGATAACGCTTTCCTTGACAATGTTGACGAAATTATCGACAATCGCGGTCTGCAGCGCGCCGATATCATTCGTCAGGCGGCTCATCAGACTGCCGGTTTTGCGCGTATCAAAGAAACGCAGCGATAAACGTTGCACCCGCGCGTAGACTTCATTGCGGATATCAATGATCACGCGGTTCGCGATGTAGCTCATCAGGTAGCCTTGCAAATAGGAAAACACGCCGCGCAGGAAAAAGAGCACTAAGATGCCGAACGCGATCCAATTCAATGCCACCAAGTTTTTCGCGGCCAGTACTTCGTCAATGATATTGCGAATGATCCACGGCACGGCAAGCGTGGTAAGCGCTCCCAAAATCATGGCGATGATGGCCGCTATCCCGCGCCGCCAGTACGGCACTACGTAATGTAATAAACGTGCGTAATCAGTCATTATTTCCCTCAGCGATTCGTATGATAAGATCAGCGACACGCCCGACCGCGCCGGGCGCGCCCAATTTCTCCCGCACCATGGCTAAATCGTCCCGCAGACGACGAAACGCTTCCTCATCCTGCCACCATGACGCCACCGCGTGCGCCAAGTTTTCGGCCGTAACATCCTGCTGTAAAAATTCCGGGATCACTTCCCGCCCGGCCACAATATTCGGCAAACCGATATGCGGGGTTTGCAAGACCCGACGACCGAGCCGGTACGTAAGCGGCGCCACTTTATAGCAAAGCACGGTCGGCAACCCGAGCAGCGCGGTTTCCAGGGTCACTGTTCCGGAGGCGGCCAATGCGGCATCGCATACCGTCATCAAATCATGCAGATGCGACGTCGTCATTTGAATATCCAATTCGGTCTCGGCCAAAAGCGGCGCAAGCTCCGCCTCGGAAATCGTGCTCGCGCGCGGCAACCAACATTGAAGCGGAAATTCTTTCGCCAAAAGCTCCGCGGCGGCCAACATGGTCGGCAGCAGACTTCGCACCTCCTGGCGACGACTCCCCGGCAACAGCAACAGTTGCTTTTTAGCGGGCTCCATTTGAAAATGGGCGCGGGTTTCATCCCGTGACCATTCCGGTCGCACCAAATCCACCAGCGGATGCCCCACAAATTCCACACGCGCGCCGTCTTCCCGATACAACGGCACATCCATCGGAAAAATAGAAGCCACCGCCGTCGTATCCCGCGCAATCGCTTTGCCCCGCGACCGATGCCAAGCCCAAATCGTCGGAGCGATATAGTAGACCACCGGAATACCGAGCTCTTTTTTGACGGCTTGCGCGAGCTTCATATTAAAGCCCGGATAATCCACGCAGACGACCACATCCGGCTGCTGGCGGCGAATGGCTTCCAGCAGTTCCGAACGCAACCGAAAGAAAAACGGTAATTTGCGAATAATTTCCGCAATCCCGATGACTCCCAGGTCCGCGATATCATGCACGACCGTCACGCCGGCGGCGCGCATTTCCGCACCGCCCATCCCCTGCATTTCAAGCTGAGGAACGCGCTCTTTGAGCGCGCGAGCGACGGCGGCCGCATGCCAATCTCCGGAGGCCTCACCGGCCGAAAAAAATACTTTCATCGTGACAACGACTCCGCGGAAACAGCGCAGATCGCCACGCCTTTTTGATCGGCGAGCGCGATGACTTCTTCCTGTTCCACAAATAAAGTGCGTTGCGCCTCAATCGCAAGCACCGCGCCCTTATGTTCCAGAAGCGAATGCAATGTCGTCAAACCGATCGCGGGCACGTCAAAACGCACGTCCTGTTGCGGTTTCGCCGTTTTAACGACCACCGCGCCCTGACGCGCTAATGCGCAACCTCTTATAATGCAGGCATCCGTGCCTTCGATCGCCTCAATCGCCATCGCGGCTTGGCGCGCGACGACAACCGTCTGACCGATATCGAGCGCCCCGATCTGTTTGGCCAACGCGAATCCGAAGCGGATATCATCCCACTCCGCCGCGGTCGGCTGCCGTTTAGTGAACACTTGCGGCGGCGGCATCAACGGCGTGAGGTAGCGCGTCTGATCCAAAACGGTGACGCCGATGTCCGCCAATTCGTCAACCAATGCCAGCATAATCGTATCATCTTTACGATCCCTTACCCGCCGCAAAAATTGCAGCGCGCGCCAATCCGGGATGCCTAAATTGCCATATAAAATTTCTTTGGTGACTTTGCCGAGCATCGTCGCCTCAGTCACGCCTTCCCGCTGCAGCGTTTTCAGTATCGAACCCAGTTTCGTGATTTTAATCTGATAAAACTGATCCGACTCTTGCGCCAACTCCGGTTCCACCGCATCGACGACGGCAATCGTCACGACACGTTCCCCCAAGCGCTTCGCCTCGCGCAAAAACGTCACCGGCAATTTGCCGATCCCCGCCAATAAACCGACTGTCGCCATAAAGTCCCCCTTTTAACTTAGTTTATTTTATCACATTTGGCCCTGCAATATGTGACTGTTGCGACAATACAGGCCATCCGTCGCGAATCTTCAGAAAACTTTCATCCGCGCAGGCAGTTTCCCGTGACATACGGTCCATATGCGCCTTGCCCGTTCTATGCGTCGCTCAATGTTGAGTAATCAGTTTTTACTCTCCCGCCGTTTCCGGTCTTGTTCTTTTACACCTACAATGCTAAAAAGGCAAACAAAAAAGACGCGTTTAGCGTCTTTTTTGATGTAATTAAGATAAACGTTTTTTCGTTTATCTGTCGTGCCTTACGCTTGCCGTATCAGCCTCAATAATTCGGGCGTACACGGCACGGCGAACTTGCATTCACTCCCCGCGGATAGGTCAATGTCGCTCAACAATTCACACCGCGGCAAGTCAACCGATAAATAGCAGCCGTCACGGCGCAAGATCTCTCCCTGCAACCCGATCGCCTCGATACGCGCCCAGTCCGGCTCTTTCTTCGCGTCATGGTCAAACGTGATCAGCACGGTAAACGGTAGCCGTTTTACCGCTCGACCTCTGCCCAGCATCGGCACGTCGATTAACTCTTCACACAGTTCAATCTCCGCCCGACAGTCGGCTAACAGGTAACGCTCACCGCCGCCCGTTGCGTATAACTTCCCGCGCTCGACGGGTACCGTTTTCACGATTCTTTGCATGGTGTCTCCTTTCGTGCAACAAAAAACCGCCTCAGCGTTTCGCTTTAGCGGTCTTTATTTAAACCCAAATTTTCGCAACAACTTCTCTCGTCGCCCGTCTTGATCCAACCATTCACGCGCCTCTTTCATTCCCTGCGCTATCTCTTCAGGCGTTCGTCCGTAGTCAGGGTGATTACGATCATCATGGAGCATATACAATTTTTCTTCTTTCTTTTTATTTTTCATCATAGACAAACAACCCCAATTCGTACAATTTATCCAGAGTTATTTTTTCCGCCAAACTCTTTAGCGGATATTTCCTCTTGATTTCATTATACAGTTTTCTATAAGCCTTTTCAATGCTTACCCCATGATCTATTTCTCTCATTATTCGCACACTGCCGTCATGTCCAATTACAACACTAGCCGCAATAAAGTCATGGGCGAACACCGTTTTAATGTCTGTCCATGAAAAACGGACTCAACGTTTGCGTCGGCGGTTTTGTGTGAACAAACTAAGGCCACAATCGTTTATCCCAATCTTCAGTTCTCTAACATCTCAATACTTGCTATCTCATCATCACTGAAAAATATATAGTCCTTGCCATCATAGAGCGTTAAAGAATCCTTTCCAGTTTCATCGTTATCTTCTTTGCCCGTGATGTCATCAACTACCCCTATAAACATTTTGCCATTTATAGCTTTAATTTGTACTCTTTTCCCCCACCAATTATCGTTTATTTTCATAAATTTAGTCCTTTCTCGGTACTTATGTACCCGCTGTTTAGAATAAACGTGTCTACCCTTATCGCTCTGGTAGCAGGCTCGCTCTCTATCCTTCGCCAGTGTTTAACTGGCAAATAAAAAACGCCCGCTTTCGCGGGCGTTGCTTTTTCTATTCGCGACGCACACGGCAAATACCGCGCTCGCAATTACGCAGGAAGCGTAACATGTGTTCCACTTCTTCGGACGCGTCCAATTCGTGTTCCATTTCAGAAATCGCTTCCGAAAGGCGCAGATTGGAACGATATAAAAGTCGGTACGCGCGTTTCAAGTCGCGTTTGACGTCGGCGGAAATGCCGCTGCGCGCCATGCCGACGCTGTTCAGGCCGACAACGCGCGCCGGATTGCCATCCGCGATCACGAACGGCGGTACATCCTGAACCACTTTGGTCATCGCGCCGATCATGCAGTTACGACCGATTTTCACAAACTGATGAACACCCGCCATACCGCCGATGACAGCGCGGTCTTCGACGACTACATGACCCGCCAGACCCGCGAAGCTACTGATCACTACATGGTTACCCACATTGCAGTTATGCGCGACATGCGTATACGCCTGCAACAGGCAATGCGAACCGACATGCGTTTCCTGTCCTTCACCGGTCGCGCGGCTGACGGTCACGAATTCGCGAATGTCCGTATAGTCCCCGATGGATGTCGTGCTGCGTTCCCCTTCGAATTTCAGATCCTGCGGATCGCTGCCGATCGACGCGCCGGGGTAAATGTGGCAATATTTGCCGATCGTGGTATACGGATGAATGACGACATGCGCATCAATACGCGTGCCTTCTCCGATCACCGTATCCGCGCAAATCACGGCATACGGTCCGATTTCCACATTACTGTGCAGAACCGCGCTCGGATCGACTACCGCCGTTTCGTGAATATTCGGTTCATGCTTTTCTACAAGTTGTAATCCCATACTATCTCTCCCGCTATTTGCTATGTAAACTGTATGAATCAGTTCAGTTTTATCGTTTATTTTATAATCCGTATTTCGGACAAATATATAACTTCCATTTTAAGCTTTCTCGTGCCATTAGCGATGTCTAGAATGGGAATTCAGTAAATTGCTCACTTTTTTGACTCAATTCATGCTTTTTGATCAGCTTGATCGGCTTTCTTGGGTGAAAGATAAAACATGAATTCGCCTTGCACCGCCAGCTCGTCGCCCACATAGCCGCGGCAGGCGATTTTTCCTACATTTCCTTTGGTTTTCAATATTTCGATTTCGCTGCGGAACGTATCTCCCGGCCGCACCGACAAACGAAAGCGAACTTTATCCATTCCGGTGAACATCGGCGTCATGCCGCGATGCTCTTCCGGATACAACAGGGCCACACCGCCGACTTGCGCCATGGCTTCGCATAGAAGCACGCCCGGCATAATCGGATTTCCGGGAAAATGTCCTTGAAAATACGGATCGTTCATGGTCACATTTTTGATGCCGACGGCGCGTTTCATCGGTTCCAATTCTACAATGCGATCCACCAGCAGCATGGGGTAACGATGCGGCAAAATTTCCATAATTTCAGTCACTTCAAGTTTCATACCGGATCCTCCTTTGCGACCGACTCGACCAAACGGCGAGCCAGTTCCGTATTCAGTTGATGACCGGACTTGCGCGCAATGATATGCGCTTTCAGCGGCCCCGCCAAGGCCAGATCACCGATCACATCGAGAATCTTGTGGCGCACTACTTCGTCCTGGTACCGCAATTCGGAAAGCACTTCCGTCGGCGAATAGACAACGGCGTTTTCCAGCGTCCCGCCGCGCCCCAGTCCCATCTTGCGCAGTTGCTCCAGTTCCTCCGTAAAACCGATCGTGCGCGCGCGCATAATGCTGTTACGGTAATTTTCCGTCGTGATTTCAATATCCATCGCCTGCAGCCGCAGTAACGGATGATCTTCTTTTTCGGCCAGAAAGGTAACGCGAAAACCGTCATATGGCAAGGCGACAATAAATCGGTCATTCGGCGTATCGTACACACCGACACTTTTTGTCACGGGTAAATAGCGGCGTTCCGCGTCTTGCGTCATGATTCCCGCTTCGTCCAGAAGACCCACGAATACCGCCGCGCTGCCGTCACCGACCGGCGGTTCCACCGAGTCCAGTTCCACGATGATATTATCGATCTCCAGCGCCCGAATCGCGCTCAGGACATGCTCAACAGTAGTCACCATGACCGCTCCGTTTTCGAGTGTCGTCGCCCGCATCGTATTCGTCACATAACGAATCTGTGCGGCGACCGTATCGTTTTCCGAGATGTCCGTGCGGCGAAACCGAATCCCGCTATCCGCCGGCGCGGGGACAAACGAAAGCCGCACCGGTTGCCCGGAGTGTAAACCGATCCCCGAGTAGGTCACTTTTTTGGCGATTGTTTGTTGTAAACTCATCCGGACTCCTTGCGTTGCAAATTTAATAATTGACAAATTAGTCTATTTATTAAGTATAACGAAAAACAACTTCGGAAACAAGTTTCAGGGCAAAGAAAAAGTTCCGCCGAAGCGGAACTTTTTACGCGTGTTCGACTTGCTCCCAGGCCGCTTTGAGTTTGGTCGCAATGCCCGGCATTTTCGCTTTGGTCACCGCGCACACCGCCAAACGTACACCAGCTTTCAACGGTACAGGGAAAATATTATCCCGGTTCATCAGCGCGCAAACCGCTTTCGAATCACGGCTCGGCACGCTCAGGAAAAAGCCGGCGCGATACGGTAAAACCGGCAGTTCCACTTCGGCCGCTTCCTGCATGAAGAGCGCGGCGCGATCACGGATAAGCGCGAAATATTCCGCCTGTTCCGCTTGGAACTGTTGCAAAAGTTTCGCATCTTGACTGATCGTGACCAATGTTTGCATGCCGGCCCGATTGATATTCGACCAGGTCGCCCGACCGGTATATTGGTTGATGTCTTTAAATTCCTGCGCGATTTGCGGCGAAGAGGTGATGCCGATCATCGCGCCGATACGCTGTCCGTACATGGTAAATCCTTTGGACATGCTGTAGCAAACGACCACGAGCAAATTCTCCGGCAAATTTTCGAAGTGACGGAAAAAGCTCCGCGACGTTTCTTCATCGCCCGCAAAATCCAGGTACGACACATCGACGAGGAGGATCACATGTTTCTCCGGACGCGCCGCGACTTCTTTCAGCGTTCCCAACGCCTGCCGCCAGTCTTCGTCGGAAAGGCTGTAACCGGTCGGATTATGCGCCGGCGTGTTTAAAATCATGAGCACCTGATCCTGGCGCGCCGCGATCGCTTCCACATGCTGCGCGAAATCGTCCTGGTTCCATTGCAGATCATCGGTAAACAGGCGGAAGGTGCGAAGTTTGCGACCGTTGTCATTGCAAAGCACGCTGTACGCGCCCCAGTACCAGTCGCTGGTCAACACTTCATCGCCCCATTCGGTGTAATTATGAATGGTGTTGTGAATGCCGCCGGTACCGCCGGCCGTGGCCACCGCCGCGATCTCCGCCGCGGGCCGGTACGCGCCGAAGCAACGGTTCTGCACTTCGGTAAGGAAATCCGGCAGGCCCGCGATCGGCGCGTATTGAATCACGTCACGCATCGAAAGGCCACGATAGACTTTCTCTACCGTCGGCAAGCATACCAGATTTTCGTTCTCATCCAAAATCGCGCCGATGGTCGCGTTGGTTACTTTTTCTTTGCCGTATTTTTGCGCCGCTTTAACCGCCGCATCATTGGCGCCGAAAATCACATCATTCGCCTTTTTCCCATAGGCTTGCGGTGCTGCTACACTTATCGTCATGACTATCCCTCGCTTCCTTCAAATTGCCTATTATTATAGCACACTTGTGCGCATGCGATGTATTTTGAGTGGAGTAAAACGGGTCCTGCGCGCTTGCTTTCAGGCGACACATTTCGGCGCAAAAAAACAGCCACCTTAGTAAGGCGGCTGTTTACCTATTTCGTTACGACGTGGGAAACGTCGTTCGTCACATTGTCAGCGCTTTGCGTTTTTCCGGTTTCCGCCGCGTCGGGTTGCGTTTTCGGTAAGGTTACCGTAATCGCGGTGCCTTCTTTCGGCTGACTCGCCAAGTCCAGCTCACCGTGGTGCAAGGTAACGATATGTTTAACAATCGCCAAGCCAAGACCGGAACCGCCGGTCTCTTTCGAACGGCTTTGTTCCACGCGATAAAAACGTTCGAAAATATAATTCTGCTGTTCAATGGGGATGCCGAGGCCGGTATCTTTCACCGTCAACGTAACGTTTTCTTCGCCGTCCCGGATGGTCACATCCACGCTGCCGCCTTCGCGATTGTATTTGACCGCGTTATCCGCCAAATTCAAAACGAGTTCAAAAAGCAGACGAGCATCGCCGAAGACGTAACCCTGGTCGCCGTGAACCCGCATCCGGATATTCTTTTTCTCGGACTGCATTTCCAAAAGATCGGTCACCTGCTCGGCAATGTAATGAAGCGACACGTTTTGCCATTGATACGGTTCATTCGCCTCTTCAATACGCGACAGGCGCATGATGTTTTGAATGAGTCCCAGCAAGCGATTCGATTCCTGAATCATCCGCCGCGCGAAATTCTTCACTTCGTCGGCATTATGATACATGCCGTTTAGAAGCAGTTCGGCGTAGCCGCGGATCGAAGTGAGCGGCGTATTCAATTCATGCGAAACATTCGCCGAAAATTCGCGGCGGCGTTGTTCCGCCAAGGCGGTCTCCGTCACATCGCGAACGACCAGCAATACGGTGAAATCATTATTACTGCTTTCCGTACGGCGGGCGCGCACGCGATAAACCCGCTCGCCCAAAGTAAGTTCGGTGGACGATTCGCCGATTTTCATGGCATCCTGAATGCAGGTCAGCCACGCGGAGCTCTGATCCAGCGCGGCCGCGCTTTGCCCGTGCACATCGCCGTTCAATTGGAAAATCTTGGCGGTGACATCATTGTAGTCCAAGATCGATTGGCCGCGATCCAGCAAAATGATGCCTTCCGTAAGCGTGTCCATCATGCGACGGGTACGGTTGCGTTCGTCATTAATTTCATCAATGTAATGCGAGATGTTTTCCTGCTGCGCACGTGTTCTCGCTAAGATCGGATCAAGTTCCGGCACGCCGAGCATGTAGGGCACCGGTTGGCCAGAGATCATCGCCTCTACCGCATCCCCCGCCTGGCGCAACGGCTTCAAAAGATACCGCGTCAAGTAACCGGCCAGGAAGAAACAAGCGATCAGGATGACCGCCAGTACGCCCAAAACGCCCGGCAACGCGCGTTGCATAATGGCGAATAAACTGCCGCGATCCACCGCCGTACGCAAGATCGAACCATCTTGCAAACGCAGCGCATAGTACGAAGTTTCCCGCGCCAGCGTACCGGATTCCCGACGGCTTGCGCCTTCGCCATGGGCCAAGGCGGCCTTGACTTCTTCGCGCTCCAGATGGTTTTCCATTTGGTCCGCGTTGTAAGCCGATTCAAAACGGACTTTACCGGACGCATCGATCCATGTCACGCGCGTCATGTCGTCAATACCGGCCACCGACGTCGCCAGCCAGTCGACCGGCACCGGTTGATTGCGCATGCCGTCCGCCAGTACGGTCGTCATCTGTTGGAGATGCGTTTCCGCTTCTTTACGGACGCCGGAATAGTAAAACCACATGCTTGCCAGTAAAGTCAACAGCACCGCTACGATACTGATGCTCACCAATGCGGAATAGATGCTTTTTTTCATCGTTCTTCACCCAGTTTGTAGCCGACGCCGCGCACCGTTTGAATCATGCTTCCCGCGTCGCCAAGTTTTTGGCGCAGACTCATAATGTGCATGTCGACCGTTCGGCTTTCAATGAAATGCGTAATCTCCCAAACGTGTTCCATGATCTGTTCGCGGGAAAGAACGATCTCTTTATTCAACAGCAGGTATGCGAGCAAGTCAAATTCTTTGGCCGTGAGCGCCACGTCTTCGCCGTCCACCTGCACGCGGTAGCGTTTACGATCCAAGCGGATCGGTCCGCATTCATACACATCTCCCGCGAATGCGCGGTAGCCCTGGCGCCGTAATACGGCGCGCACGCGGGAAATCATTTCCATAATCCCGAACGGTTTGCGAATGTAATCGTCAGCGCCGATATCAAGGCCGGTGATGACATCATATTCCGCGCTCTTGGCCGTCACTAAAATCACCATGACGCCGTCGTACGCCGCATGGCTCCGTAATTTGCGTAAAATGGTTAAGCCGTCGTCGCCGGGCAACATAATATCGAGCAATATCAGATCCGGTACTTTTTCTTCCAGCGCCGCAAACAATTCTTCGCCCGATTCGAATTTGCCGACTTCATACTGCTGGCTCTCCAGCGCGTACACCATGAGGTCGCGAATATTTTCATCGTCTTCTACACAATAAATTAAGGCCATAGATTTTCACTCCCGCCGATCACCGATGGCAAATAAAACCCATTCCGCGGAGGACGCGGCGTGGTCGCCGATCTTCTCCAAGAATTTTCCCATCAGCAATGCATCGGGCAGCAAGGGGTCCGGCGAGTCGCCTTCCCGTAATTCTCGAATAATTTCTTCGCGCAGCTTGCGAAACAGCTGGTCGACAGTATCATCATGATCAATTGTGCTCTGCGCCAGGTCCGTATCAAAGCGGACCAGTGAGCGCAAAGCGCCGTGTAACATGTCGCGGCCTTCGGCAAGCATATCTTCCAGAATGTTCCATGCCGGGTCCGAGCGCATTTCGCTTTCATCGGCAAGCTCTACCAGCGCGCCGGCGAGTTCCCCGATACGTTTTACATGAGACGCCATTTTGAAGATCGCCGACACCAGTCGGAAATCAGACGCCAACGGCTGTTCGCTTGCCAAAAGGCGCAAACAGTTTTCCTCCAGCTTGCGCTTGGCGGAAACGATGCGACGCACGGCCTCATCGACTTCCTTGTACGGAACGCTGTCTCCGTCTTGGAAAATCGTCGATGCCATTTGCAACACATCGTCCGTCCAGCTGCCGACCGTAATGATGTCATTACGCAACTCGTTGAGTTCGCGTTCTAATCGGATTCTGACCACAATATACCTCGCTTTTATTATACCAAGTCGAACGTTTTTCCGTTCAACCGAAACGTCCGGTTACATAATCTTCCGTGCGCTGTTCCTTGGGGTTCGTAAAGATGACATCCGTCGCATCTTTTTCAATGACTTCACCCAACAGGAAAAACGCCGTCGAGTCTGAGCAACGCGCCGCCTGTTGCATATTGTGCGTAACCAGAACGATGGTGTATTGCTGTTTCAATTCTTCAATCAGGTTTTCGATTTTCAAGGTGGAAATCGGATCGAGCGCGGACGTCGGTTCATCCATGAGAATGACTTCGGGATCGACCGCAATCGCACGAGCGATGCAAATACGTTGCTGTTGCCCGCCGGAAAGAGCGAGCGCGCTTTCATGTAAACGGTCACTGACTTCGTCCCAAATCGAAGCCTGTTTCAAACTGCGTTCCACCGTTTCATCCAAAATCGATTTCTTTTTGATCCCCATCGATTTCAGCGCAAACGTGATGTTATCATAAATGCTCATCGGAAACGGGTTCGGCTTTTGGAATACCATCCCGATCTGTCTGCGCAATTGATTGACATCGTGCACATCAAATACATTTTGCCCGCGATACAATACTTCACCGGTGATCCGGCAGCCTTCAATCAAATCATTCATACGGTTAAGAACGCGCAAGAATGTCGACTTGCCGCACCCCGACGGTCCAATCAACGCGGTGATCGAGCGTTCTTCAATCTCCATATTGACATCAAAGAGCGCTTGTTTTTCCCCATAATAGAGGTTTAAGTTGTTCACTTTAAAAGCCAAGTCGGACATCTATTTTCTCCATTTATTCATGACGAGCGAGGAGATCTCGTTCATCAAAACTACGACTACAATCAAGATAACGCCGGTGGCGTACGCTTTATCCGTGTGAATCCCTTCACTGGAAAGCGCGTACATGTGAATCGCCATCGTTCGTCCGGAGTGCATCAGGTTGCCCGGAATCTCCGGTACGGTGCCGATCGTGTACATCAATGCGACCGTTTCGCCGACGATGCGGCCGATCGCCAAGATGACGCCGGCTACAATCCCGCGGCCGGCTACCGGCAAAATAATTTTCAAAATGGTGTCCCGTTTACCTACGCCCAAGCCGTAGCTGCCTTCGCGCAAACCGGTCGGTACGGTCAAAAGAGCTTCTTCCGTTGTCTTGATGACAAAGGGAAGCACGAGGATCGTCATTGTCAAAATACCGGAAATCAAAGAGTATCCCAGCTGCAAGAAAATAACGAAAAACAAAAAACCGAACAAACCGTACACGATGGAAGGAATACCGGCAAGCGTTTCGCTGGCCATCCGAACCCATTTTACCAGCCACGAATCGCGTTGCGCGTATTCCGTCATATACACGGCGGTGCCTACCCCCAACGGTATCGCCAAAAGCAATGTACCGACGGTCAGGTAGATCGTCGTGATCAATGCCGGAAAGAGCGAAACGTTGGATGTATTGTACTTATAAGCAAACAGGTCGGCGGTGACGAACGGAATACCGTTCCAAAGGATGTGTACCAGCAAGTACACCAAGACCCCCATCGTGAGCGCAATGCCCAGCCAAACGGCTGCCTGTACGATCCATTCATAGACGCCGCGCCGTTCCCCACGACGTTGGCTCATGATTTGACCAGCCTTTCACGTAAAAACAGGAACAGCGTATTCAACAGCAAAATCATAATAAACAAAATCGCGCCGGTCGCGATCAACGCTTCCCTGTGCAGGTCTGCCGCGTAACCCATTTCCAAAACGACATTGGCCGTCAAAGTGCGCGTCCCGTCCCAAAGTGATGACGGGATGATTGCCTGGTTACCCGCGACCATGATAACGGCCATCGTTTCACCGACCGCGCGGCCGATGCCCAAGACAAACGACGCCAAGATACCGCCGGAAGCTGCCGGCACCATGATCCCGACCACGGTGCGTTCATGGGTCAAGCCCAGCGCGCGGCCGCCTTCATAGTAACGATCCGGTACTGTGGAAAGCGCCGACTCGCTGACCGAAATAATCGTCGGCAAAATCATGATGGCAAGCAATAACGCCGCCGTAAACACGCTGTTGCCGTTGCCGCCTAAATACTCGCGAACCATCGGCACCATGACAACCATCCCGAAGAAACCGTAGACGATTGAAGGGATACCGGCCAATAATAAAACTAACGAACGCAGTACACGACGCCACTTTTCCGGTGCAAAAAAAGAAAGGCAGACGGCTGCCGCCAAGGCAACCGGTCCGCCCATCAAAATCGCACCGAGAGTGACCAGCATACTGCCAATGATCATCGGGAAAATCCCGTATGTGGGCGGTACGTCCGTCGGGCGCCAACTTGTTCCCAAAAGGAAATCCTGCAAACCGATGGTAAACATCGGCGGGATTCCTTTGGCAAAGATAAAGAGCCCGATGAGGAAGACGCATACGATGGACATTGCCGCCATCACATGCACCGTCCAACTCATCAACTTTTCACTTGTCTGCGAATTCATCCGCTCACTCCCGCTTCTTACCGGCAGATGTTATTTCGCATCCTGCCATTTCGTAATTTTGCCAATGTAAACGTCACGAACAGAATCCGCTTTGATGTTTTCTACGCTGTTCGCTTTGTTGACAACGACCGCCAAACCGTCTTTGGCGATAACGTTACCGTCCACTTTACCTTTTTCGCTGTCTTTCAATTCACGCGATGCCATACCGAGGTCGGCCGTGCCGCTGATCGCCGATTGAACACCGGTCGTCGAGTCGCTCTGCTGCACTTCGACTTTCAGGTTCGGGTTAGCTTTCTGGTAAGCTTCCGCCAATTTTTCCATGACCGGAGTTACCGAAGACGAACCCGCGCATACGATTTTGCCGGACTGGTTCGCCGGAGTGTACGTCGCCGGAGCTTGATCTACCGCGATGTAGCCATTGTCATTAACGATCTTCTGGCCTTCTTTACTGTGGATAAATTTCAGGAAGTCTTGCGCTTGCGGAGTCAAACCTTTTTCCTTGTTGATGACGACATTGAACGGACGAGCCAATTTGTACTGGCCGTTCATAACATTCGCCGGGGTTGCTTCCACGCCGTCAACTTTCAAGGCTTTTACGGTATCGTTCAACGAACCGAGGGAAATGTAGCCGAGCGCATACGCGTCATTCGCTACGCTGGTCATCATGACGTTGGTGCTGTTCGTAATCTGCGCGGAGCTCAAAGTACGGTCGACTTTCTTACCGTTTTCTTTGACTTCAATACCCAACAATTCAATGAACGCGCCACGCGTACCGGAACCGTCTTCACGGGAAATAACGTGAATATCTTTGGCCAAATCAAAAGCCGCTTTGTCGCCGCCGGACTTGGAGCCGGAACCGCCACCGCAACCCGCAATTGCTAATGCCATTACTACACTGACTGCTGCCAAACCCAAACGTTTGCCTTGTTTCATCTTTTTCGTTCCTCCTTTGGAATCGATACGAATTGGTATAACTGCATAATAGCGGAAGACTGTCAAAAGACTACACAGCATTTGTAAATAAATTGTAAAAACAAAGTTTTTGTAAGCTGCATTGAAAATAAATCGTACAAATTCTTCTTTTCCCTTTAAGAAGTCCTTTATTTACAATGCTTACGCATCTTCAAAACGTCACGATAAATCATTTTAATATTTTTACACTTTTACAGGCGTATCATTTTATCGTGTTTTTATATTTTCCAACGCGGCTTCCGACAGCGGATCGGCATCTCCCGATTTTTGTCCGAATACGTTTCGCAAACATCATGTTGTAAAAGCGGACAAAAAAAGAGCGGTGCTCACCGCTCTTTTTTATACCCATTTTCGATTGTCTTCTTTCGTCTGCAGTTGCTGCTGCTTTTCGTGTTTCTCCGCCCGCAAAAACGCGTGCACGGCTTCGGCGGCTTTCCGATTCATGCCGGGCACGGCCACCAATGCTTCGACATCGGCCGCGCGCATCGCGTCCAAATTCGGAAACGCCTGCCATAGCGCCTGACGACGTTTCGGACCGATGCCGTCGATATGATCCAAGATGGATTGGAAATTTCGTTTGCTGCGCAATTTACGATGGTACGTAATCGCGAACCGATGGGCTTCATCACGCACCGTCTGCAATAACTGCAGCGCCGGTAACCGATGATCCAGCACAATCGGTTCGTTGCTGTACTCGGTAAAAATCTCTTCGATCCGTTCCGCCAGAGCGATGACCGGTGTTTGGACGCCGCACTCGCGAATGACGGGCAACGCCGCATGCAACTGTCCTTTACCGCCATCGATGACGATCAGATCCGGCAACGGCCAATCGGGATGATTTCCGTAACGGCGCGCCATGATTTCACGCATGGAGGCAAAATCATCCGGCTTGCCCTGCACGGTTTTCAATTTGAATTTGCGGTATTCGCTGCCGGTCGGTTTGCCGTCGATCAAAACGCTCATGGAGGCGACGGTCTCCGCGCCCTGAATATGGCTGATATCAAAACACTCAATGCGTTCGGGTAAATTGGGCAGATCCAAAATTTCCGCGAGATCGCGCACGGCGCCGCTTTGCTTATCCACCGTGTGCTGCCATTGCAGTTCTTTATCCGCGAGGTACTTCGCGGCATTGTCCTGCGCCATATCTTTCAAGCCGCGTCGAAAACCGCGTTGCGGCACGGCGATTTTCACCTGCGAGCCCCGCTCCGCCGTCAGCCATTCACCGAGCAATTCGGCGTCGGCCGGCAAAAACGGCACGGCCACTTCTTTCGGCACGCGGTCCGCGCTGCCGGTGTAATAATTTTTGATAAATCCGGCCAATACTTCCGCATCACTTTCACCGTATGAGCCGCTGACCATATAGTTTTCTTTGCCGATCACTTTGCCGGCGCGGACAAGTAAAATGACGACGCCCACTTTATCCGCCGTGCGAGCGACGCCGATCATATCCAAGTTGCCGGCGGCGGCCACGATATTTTGCCGCTCCTGCACGCTTTTCAAAGCGACGATACGATCTCGGTAACGAGCCGCTTCCTCATAGCGCATCGCCGCGGCCGCCTCTTTCATGCTGTCTTCCCAACGGTGCAGCCACTGCCGGTTTTTACCTTCAAAAATATCGCAGACTTCCTGCGCCATTTGATGGTACGCGGCTTGTTCCACCCGCCCCATGCAGGGCGCCTGGCAGCGTTTCAAATGGTATTGCAGGCAGGGCCGCCGTACTTTCATCGACCGACAGGTCCGCAAGGGGTAAATCTGCCGCAAGGTTTTCAATGTCCGCGCCACCGAACCGACGTCGGTAAACGGTCCCAAGTAGCGCGCGCCGTCACGCACCAGTCGCCGCGTCATAAAGACGCGCGGATAGTCTTCCTGCAACGTTATTTTGATGTACGGATATGTTTTATCATCCCGTAGCAGGATATTGTATTTCGGATGCAAGCGTTTAATCAAATTGCATTCGAGAATGAGCGCTTCCAGTTCCGTCTTGGTCAGAATAAAGTCGACATCTTCGGCGTGGTTCATCATGGCATTCACTTTGGGACTGTTCTTGCTTTCTTCCCGCACATAGGAACGCACGCGACTGCGTAAATTCACCGCCTTGCCGACGTAGATGACTTTACCGAACCGATCTTTCCACTGGTAGACCCCGGGTGTGGTCGGCAGAGCGTCGAGCTTGGTTTGGATTCGCTCATTCACTTGTCGCATGACGATCCTCCACCTGACCGAGTTTTCGCGCCCGTTCCAGCAATGGCGCTAAATAATGACCCGTGTATGACTCCGGCACGGCTGCTACTTCTTCCGGCGTACCGGTCGCCACGATCGTACCGCCGCCCGAGCCGCCTTCCGGCCCCAAGTCAATAATATGATCGGCGCATTTGATCACATCTAAATTGTGCTCGATGATCACTACGGTATCGCCTTCATCCACAATGCGCTGCAAGACATCCATCAGTTTGTGAATATCCGCCACATGCAATCCGGTGGTCGGTTCATCCAAAAGGTAAAGCGTCTTACCGGTACTGCGTTTCGCCAGCTCCGTCGCCAATTTGACGCGCTGCGCTTCCCCACCGGAAAGCGTGGTCGCCGGCTGACCGAGACGAATGTACCCGAGTCCCACGTCCTGAATCGTTTGCAATTTTCGGACGATGGCCGGATGATTGGCGAAAAATTCGACCGCTTCATCCACCGTCATATTGAGCACATCGGAAATATTTTTACCCTTGTATTTCACTTCCAGCGTTTCACGATTATAGCGCGCGCCGTGGCAGACTTCGCAGGGCACGTACACGTCGGGCAGGAAATGCATTTCAATTTTAATGATGCCGTCGCCTTTGCAGGCCTCGCAGCGGCCGCCGCTCATATTGAAGCTGAAACGCCCCGGCTTATAGCCGCGCAACTTCGCTTCCGGCGTTTGGCTGTACAATTCACGAATCGGCGTGAAAACACCGGTATACGTCACCGGATTGGAACGCGGCGTACGTCCGATCGGCTGCTGGTTGATATCGATAATTTTGTCGATATTTTTCGCGCCGGTAATGCTTTTGTACGTGCCGGTACGGTGGTATTTGCGGTACAGACCGTTGGCCAATCCTTTGTAAAGGATCTCGTTGACCAGCGTACTCTTACCCGAACCGGATACTCCGGTCACGACCGTCAGGCAACCCAAGGGAAACGTCACATCAATATTTTGCAAGTTGTGTTCACTCGCGCCGCGGACCACGAGTTTTTTGCCGTTGCCTTTGCGGCGTTGCGCCGGTACGGGAATGTAGCGCTTACCCGCGAGGTATTGTCCGGTCAGCGATTGCGGCGTTTGCAAAATAGTTTTTAAATCCCCCTGCGCGACAATTTGACCGCCGTACTCACCAGCGCCCGGACCGATATCGACGATGTGGTCCGCCGCGCGAATGGTATCTTCATCATGCTCGACGACGATCAGGCTGTTGCCCAAATCGCGCAGTCCCTTCAAGGTCGCCAGCAGACGATCATTATCGCGCTGGTGCAAACCGATCGAAGGTTCGTCCAAAATGTAAAGCACGCCGACGAGTCCCGAGCCGATCTGCGTCGCCAAACGAATCCGTTGCGCCTCCCCGCCGGACAGCGTACCCGATGAGCGGGCCAGCGTCAAATACCCCAAGCCCACATCATAAAGGAAACCGATGCGCGCATTGAGTTCTTTCACAATTTGGCGGGCAATGACCATTTCTTTTTCCGTCAATTCGAGTTCGTTCAAAAAATCGCGAATTTCCGCAATCGAAAGGCAGGTCAGCTCATGAATGTTCAGGCCGCCGACTTTGAACGCCAACACTTCCGGTTTGAGGCGCGCGCCCTGACATTCCGTACAGGGAACCTCCGTCATGTAGCGTTCCATTTCCTGCCGCTGACTGTCCGAGAAGGCGTCGCGATGGCGGCGCTTCACCATGGGAACGACACCTTCAAACGGTCGATCATAGCTCTTGACTTCGCCGCGCATATTTTCATAGCGGAAACGGAATTTTTTGGACGTGCCGTCGCGTAAATAGCGCTTGCCTTCCGCCGGCAAGTCACTGTACGAATCATCTAACGTCAGACCGTACGATTTCAGGAACGGCACGAGCTGCACTATGAACCATGAGTTACGGTTCGTGGAAAGCGCTTGCACCGCGCCGTCTTTGAACGGCAAATCGGGATCCGGTACGATCAGACTGAAATCCGGCTCCAGACTCGCGCCCAGACCCGTGCAAACGGGACACGCTCCCATCGGATTATTAAAGGAAAAAAGCCGCGGTTCCGGTTCCGGCAAGGAGATCCCGCAATCCGGACAGGCGAAATGCTGACTGAATACGTATTGCTGTCCGTCCACCACCTGCGCATACACGACGCCTTCCCCTAAACCGAGCGCCGTTTCGAGCGAGCCCGCCAAACGTTGCGCCAAGCCTTCGCGCGCGATCAGTCGATCGACCACCACCTCGATGACATGTTTGCGATTTTTCTCCAAATCAATCTCTTCATCGAGATTCCGTACTTCACCGTCGACGCGTACGCGCGCATAGCCTTCTTTACGCAAGCGCTCCAGCGTCTTTTTATGCGTGCCTTTTTGCGCCCGAACGACCGGCGCCAGTAAGAGAAACCGCGTGCCCTCCGGTAAGGCTAAAATGGCATCCGTAATCTGTTCGACCGTCTGTTGCGTGATCGGCTTGCCGCAATGCGGGCAAAACGGTCGACCTACCCGCGCGTACAAAAGACGCAAGTAGTCGTAAATCTCGGTCACGGTGCCGACCGTTGAACGCGGGTTGCGGCTGGTCGTTTTTTGATCGATCGAAATGGCCGGCGAGAGACCCGCGATATAATCGACATCCGGCTTATCCATCTGCCCGAGAAACTGCCGCGCGTACGCGGATAAAGACTCCACATAACGGCGCTGTCCTTCCGCGTAAATGGTGTCAAACGCGAGAGAGGACTTGCCGCTGCCGGAAAGTCCCGTGAAAACAATAAATTTATCCCGCGGCAGACGCAAATCAATATTTTGCAAATTATGTTGACGCGCCCCGCGAATGATCATTTCTTCTTTCATAGCGCTCCTTTATTCAGCGATGACGACGCGGTTTTTTCTTCATCGCGCGCATCTTATCCCGTGCCTGCGAACCGAACCGATCCGCCCATTCCTGACGCAAGCGCCCGAGTTCATCGCGCCATTGCGCCGCTTTTTCAAACTCCAAATCCTTCGCCGCTTGGCGCATGGCCTTTTCCGTCTCCACAATGCGGGCATGCAGGCTTTCATCGGTCGCTTCGCTCATGTCGGCGTCATATTCCTTGCGCCAATCCGTTTCCGCCACCTTAGTCAGGGAAATTAAATCTTTCACCTCTTTAATAATGGTCTTCGGCGTAATATGGTGTTCCGTATTATACGCCTCTTGTATTTCGCGGCGGCGTTTTGTTTCTTCCATCGCGCGCGCCATCGAGTCCGTGACATGATCCGCGTATAAAATGACATGCCCCTTGGCGTTACGGGCCGCCCGCCCGATCGTCTGGATCAAGCTGGTATCGGAACGCAAAAAGCCTTCCTTGTCCGCGTCCAAAATCGCGACAAGCGAAACTTCCGGCATGTCCAATCCTTCACGCAGCAGGTTGATGCCGACCAGCACATCAAATACGCCGGCGCGCAAATCGCGGATAATCTCCGCCCGTTCGATGGTGGCGATATCGCTGTGCAGGTAGCGCACTTTGACATCCATTTCTTTAAGAAAATCCGTCAGATCTTCCGCCATTTTTTTCGTGAGCGTGGTAATCATCACGCGCTCATTGTCTTTCACACGAGCGCGGATTTCGCCCAACAGATCATCCATCTGACCGCGGATCGGCCGCACTTCCACCGACGGGTCCAACAGGCCCGTGGGGCGAATAATCTGCTCGGCCATATTCGTCTGTACCGACATTTCATACGGGCCGGGCGTCGCCGAAATATAGACGATCTGATTGATCCGTTCGACAAACTCGTCAAACATCAACGGCCGGTTGTCCGCCGCCGAAGGCAGACGAAAACCGTAGTCGATCAACGACAATTTACGGGAACGGTCACCGGCGTACATGCCGCGCAACTGCGGTACCGTGACATGCGATTCATCAACCATAATTAAAAAATCCTCGGGAAAATAATCCAGTAGAGTATACGGCGCTTCCCCCGGCGCGCGGCCTGAGAGATGCCGCGAATAATTTTCGATGCCCGAGCAGTACCCGATCTCCCGAATCATTTCCAAATCGTAACGGGTACGCTGCTCCAAACGTTGCGCTTCCAATAATTTATTTTCCGATTGCAGTACCGCCAATCGTTCATCCAGTTCCGCTTCGATGGAGTGCAACGCGCGCTCCATTTTCGCGCCGGTCGTGACATAATGGCTCGCCGGATAAATCGCGACGTGCGTACGCTCGGCGATCACTTCGCCCGTAAGCGTATCGATTTCCGTCAGGCGATCAATTTCATCCCCGAACATCTCGATGCGGATGATCTGCTCCGACTCGCCGACCGGAAACACTTCTATCGTATCACCGCGCACGCGAAACGTGCCGCGGACTAAATTCATATCATTGCGTGTGTATTGAATATCCACCAACTTGCGCAGAATTTCCTCTTGCGGCTTCACCTGACCTTTACGCAGGGACGCCACCATCTCCGTATAGTCCTCCGGATCGCCCAAGCCGTAAATACAGGAAACCGACGCGACAATAATCACGTCACGGCGTTCGAATAAACTCATCGTCGCCGAGTGACGCAATTTATCGATCTCATCATTGATCGACGCGTCTTTTTCAATATAGGTATCCGTCGACGGAATATAGGATTCCGGCTGGTAATAATCGTAGTAACTGACAAAGTAAGCCACTTCATTGTCGGGGAAAAACGCTTGAAATTCGCTGGCCAACTGCGCTGCAAGTGTTTTATTCGGCGCGATGATCAAGGTCGGTTTTTGCACCTCTTCAATCACTTTCGCCATCGTATACGTCTTACCGGTGCCGGTAGCCCCCAGCAACACCTGCGCCCAATGACCGTCACGAATTCCCTGCGCCAAATCCGCGATTGCTTGCGGCTGATCACCCATCGGCTGAAACGGAGCGTGGACTTTGAACGGAACGGGTGTACCGCTGTATGTTCTTTTTAAATGCTTCATAGTACCCCCTGTGTATGCGTATTTCTCATATAATTATTATATCATATCTAAAAAATTCTATATTATTTCCTGAGCATGTTCCATGCGTAATAAGCACATCCGATAAATTATT